>Ga0209503_10000044_pt1 | contig 82103 bp, 81 predicted proteins | sample SouAtlMetagenome_2_FD_187448 | JGI IMG/M metagenome (GOLD analysis project Ga0209503, IMG submission 187448) | Marine eukaryotic phytoplankton communities from Atlantic Ocean - South Atlantic ANT15 Metagenome (SPAdes) (version 2) | ecosystem: Environmental > Aquatic > Marine > Oceanic | place...
CCGTCAGGCTTTCGCCCATTGCGGAAAATTCCCCACTGCTGCCTCCCGTAGGAGTCTGGACCGTGTCTCAGTTCCAGTGTGTCTGATCGTCCTCTCAAACCAGATACTGATCGTCGCCTTGGTAAGCCATTACCTTACCAACAAGCTAATCAGCCGCAAGCTTCTCTTTAGGCGGAAAAATCCATTTCACTCGAAAGCATATGGGGTATTAGCAAATGCGCACATTTGTTATCCCCCTCCTAAAGGCAAATTCTTACGTGTTACTCACCCGTCCGCCACTTTAGTCATCCAAACGTAAACGTTAGTATGACTCTCGTACGACTTGCATGTGTAAAGCATCTCGCCAGCGTTCATCCTGAGCCAGGATCAAACTCTCTTTAAATTTCCATAAGTTTATTTTTTGTTAACTTCGTTTGAAGTTCATTTCATAAAGTTAATTAATATCTTAACTTATCAACTAAAATATCCTCGGTTTTCAAGAATATAAATAGTTTAAACTTAAGAATAGGTGACTTAAAAACGCTTTAATCTAGTAATTTAGAAATAGATAGAGTTCTTAACCGATAATTTGGTAGGTTAAGAACTCTACAAATCACTCAATATACTTAAAGAATAGGATGGTAGAAATCCGTAAAATCTTGTATCATTTGCATCTGTATCTGGCTATCTGGAAGTAAATGTAGACCTAAGTCACCGTAAGCCGTTTGCATATACTTTAAAATATCCGGCCGCTCCCTAAACCAAAATTCTCTTATGTCATTTGGAATGGGGTATTTATACCATAAGGTCGGTAAATAATGGAAAACGAGTACATCTTTCATTTGATTATTAATTACGAGCTTAGTTGGTTGTCCTTCACTTGGAAGAAATGGCATCGTAAAAACCAAATGATTTAAACTATCTGCTAAGATCCCAAGTGTTCCGAGAAAAACACTTCCAGTTATATTTACACCAAAAATAGAAGGAATAACACCTTGTAACGCATCTTCTGTCCAATCAATTGCAGTTGTTAGATATGACCATGGAAATGTATACGGGTTAATATAAATAAACCAAGATAGTGCAATTCTGAGAATTACCATTTGGGAATAAATAACTAAACCAATAAATAAAACTTCGCGAACAATTTCAAGAACACTAATATCTAAGCATATATTTAATTTCACTTGAATAAATTCAGACAGCCAATTTGGTAGAAAAAAGATATTTTTGTAATTTTCAATATAGAAATTATAAAACCCTTCATCTTGCGTTTCATAGATATAACGTGGCATTGGCTCAACTCGTGGCGTTGTTCCAAATATCATTTCAAACCAATTTTCAGGCCGTTGTGCTGGAGGAAAATACGTTATCCGTTTTGGAAGACTCTCGATTGATGCACCATTTGGTTGTACGCCTGTAGGAAACCTAGAAATTGTCGGCATACCAGAATTATCTGGATATCCAAACTGAGAAGCTATTTTTATAAATAATTCACTAACTTTATCATAGAATGCTATGCGAACTGGAGCAAATTTTTCATCTAAACCCATTTTGAATTTGTATTAAATTAATAAGTAATTGATCACTAAAAAAATATAGAAGATAATATTGTATATGTATATGATAATATAAAATAAAAATATTTAAAAGTATAAATTTGAAAAATTATAATTTGTATAATAAAAATACTAGAATTTAACCTCCAATTACAAATTTATTTTTACTCGGGATAGTAGGATTTGAACCTACGACCCCCTGCTCCCAAAGCAGGTGCTCTACCAAGCTGAGCTATATCCCGATTAGTTCTTTGAAACAAGTGATTATTCTATTTTAGATTTTAGAAAATTTAGCAAAAAAATTCAAGTTTTTTAGAAAGTTTTTCTAGAGATTTATAAAAAAGGTTAAATTATTAATAATTTAACCTTTTTAAAGAACTATGCAAATTTTCCAGAAGTTGATGCAATAACAAATGAAGCAAATGTTAAAATAAAACCAACAGAGAAATGCACTAACCCCACTAAACGCGCTTGAACAATTGATAAAGCAACTGGTTTATCACGCCAACGAACTAAGTTCGCTAGTGGTGTACGTTCATGAGCCCAAACTAATGTTTCAATTAATTCTTGCCAGTAACCACGCCAAGAAATTAAGAACATAAATCCAGTAGCCCAGATTAAGTGACCAAATAGGAAAGTCCAAGCCCAAACAGCTAAATTATTCATACCAAATGGATTGTAACCATTAATTAGCGGTGATGAATTTAACCATAAGTAATCGCGTAACCAACCCATAATGTAATTTGATGATTCGTTAAATTGACCTGGGTTTCCACTCCAAATTGTCATATGTTTCCAATGCCAATAGAATGTTACCCAAGAAATTGTATTTAACATCCAGAACATAGCTAAATAGAATGCATCCCATGCTGAAATGTCACATGTACCGCCACGACCTGGACCATCACAAGGGAAACTGTAACCAAAGTCTTTTTTATCTGGCATTAATTTCGAACCACGTGCATCTAGAGCACCTTTTACAAGAATTAATGCAGTTACATGTAAACCTAACGCAATAGCATGGTGCACTAAGAAATCACCAGGGCCAATTGTTAAGAATAAATCATTCTTATCATTGTTAATAGCATCTAACCAACCAGGTAACCAAACTTGATTACCTGCAACTGTTGCAGGACTTGTAGATGATGAAAGTAAAACATTAAACTCATAAACTGCTTTCCCAGATGCTGCTTGAATATATTCAGCAAACACAGGTTCAAATAAAATTTGTTTCTCTGGTTGACCAAATGCAACTACTGTATCATTATGGATATATAACCCTAATGTATGGAAGCCTAAGAATAATGATGCCCAACTTAAATGTGAGATAATAGCTTCCTTGTGTTCTAACATTCTTGCTAAAACATTATTTTTATTTAATTCTGGATCGTAATCCCGAACAAAGAAAATTGCGCCATGTGCAAATGCACCAACCATTAAGAAACCAGCAATATACTGATGATGAGTATATAAAGCTGCTTCGGTTGTGAAATCTTTCGATAAATATGCATAAGGAGTTAAGGCATAAATATGTTGCGCAGTTAATGACGTAGCAACACCTAAACTTGCTAATGCTAAACCTAATTGCATGTGTAAAGAATTTGTAATTGTTTCAAATAGTCCCACATGACCTGCTCCTAATCGTCCTCCAGGTGGTCGATGAGCGTCTAAGATTTCTTTCATATTGTGACCGATACCAAAGTTTGTTCGATACATATGACCCGCGATAATAAATACAACCGCGATTGCTAATTGATGGTGAGCAATATCACTCAACCATAATGATTGAGTTTGCGGATGAAAACCACCTAAGAATGTTAAGATTGCAGTTCCAGCTCCTTCACTTGTTCCATAAACATGTGAAGCACTATCAGGATTTTCAGCATATACGGTCCAATTTCCACTAAAGAATGGAGTTAAACCAGCTGGGTGTGGTGGAGTTGTTAAGAAATTATCCCATCCAACATGCACCCCACGTGATGCAGGAATTGCTACGTGAACAATGTGTCCAGTCCATGCTAATGAACTTACACCTAATAAACCTGATAAATGGTGATTTAAACGTGATTCATTGTTTTTAAACCAAGATAAACTTGGTCGGAATTTTGGTTGTAAATGTAACCAACCTGCAAATAATAATGCACACGAAAGTAACAATAGTCCAATCGACCCTGTATACAATTCTTGATTAGTTCGGAATCCTATAGTATACCACCATTGGTAGACTCCTGAATATGCAAAATTTACAGGATATGCATTTCCTTTACTAAATGCTTTTAAAGCAGCATCACCAAAGTGTGGATCCCAAATTGCGTGTGCAATTGGTTTCACTTTTAAAGGATTTGTAACCCATTTTTCGAAATTTCCTTGCCAAGCAACATGAAATAGATTTCCAGAAGTCCATAAGAAAATGATGGCTAAGTGACCAAAATGTGATGCAAAGATCTTTTGGTACAAGTTTTCTTCTGTCATACCATCATGAGCTTCTAAATCATGAGCAGTTGCGATACCATACCAGATTCTTCTCGTTGCTGGATCTTGTGCTAGGGCTTGGCTAAATTTTGGGAATTTAGTTGCCATAATTATAAAATACCTTATTTATATAAATTTTAGTAGTAATAAAATATCAATTATAATATTTTATTTATGATGAATGTATAAAACGTTTCTTCAAAATTTAACTAATGGATACTGCACGTGCTAGGAAGAATGACCAAGTCGTTCCAATACCACCTAATAAATAATGAGCTAAACCAACTGCACGACCTTGAGTAATACTCAGTGCACGCGGTTGAATTGCTGGTGCAAAGTTTAGTTTATTATGAGCCCAAACAATTGATTCAATTAATTCTTGCCAATAACCACGACCACTGAATAGGAACATTAAACTAAATGCCCAAATAAAGTGAGCTCCTAAGAAAATTAAACCATACGCTGACGATGCAGATCCGTACGATTGAATTACTTGTGAAGCTTGTGACCATAAGAAATCACGTAACCACCCATTGATTGTAACTGCACTTTTTGCAAAATTTCCACCAGTAACATGTGAAATAGTACCATCTGATGAAATAGTTCCCCAAACATCTGATTGCATTTTCCAACTGAAATGGAAAATTACTACTGAAATTGAATTGTACATCCAAAATAAACCTAAAAATACATGATCCCAACTTGAACTTTGACATGTACCACCACGACCTGGACCATCACAAGGGAAACGGAAACCTAGATTTGCTTTATCTGGAATTAATTTTGAACTACGTGCATATAAAACACCTTTTAATAAAATTAAAACAGTTACATGGATTGTAAAAGCATGAATATGGTGTACCATAAAATCAGCTGTACCTAACTGAATAGGCATCATTGCAATTTTACCACCTACTTCTACTACTTCACCACCAAAAGCATAACTTGTTGTAGCTAATGCATTTGGAGCAGTTGTCCCAGGTGCTAATAAATGAATGTTTTGAATCCATTGTGCAAAAATTGGTTGTAACTGGATTGCTTTATCTGAAAAGACATCTTGTGGACGACCTAATGCTCGCATCGTATCGTTGTGAACATAGAATCCGAAAGCATGACATCCTAAGAAAATACAAACCCAATTTAAATGTGAAATAATCGCATCACGGTGACGTAAAACACGATCTAATAAATTATTGTAATTATTTGCTGGTGTATAATCACGAACCATAAAGATTGCTCCATGAGCTGCACCACCCACTACACAGAATCCACCAATCCACATATGATGAGTGAATAACGAAAGTTGTGTAGCATAGTCTGTCGCAATATACGGATATGGAGGCATTGCGTACATATGATGTGCCACAATAATACTTAATGAACCCATCATTGCTAAATTAATTGCTAATTGAGCATGCCATGAAGTTGTTAAAATTTCATATAAACCTTTATGCCCTTCACCAGTGAACGGCCCTTTATGTGCTTCTAAAATTTCTTTCATGCTATGACCAATACCCCAATTTGTACGGTACATATGGCCAGCAAAAATAAATAAGACAGCTAAAGCTAAATGATGGTGAGCAATATCACTTAACCATAATCCACCTGTAACAGGATTTAAACCACCTTTAAATGTTAAGAAATCTGAATATTCACCCCAATGACCACTAAAGAATGGAGCTAATCCTTGAGAAAAACTAGGATATAATTGACTCATTAATTCACGATTAATTAAAAACTCATGAGGTAACGGAATCTCTTGTGGTGATACACCAGCATCTAACAATTTATTAATTGGTAAAGCAATATGAATTTGATGACCTGACCAAGATAAACATCCTAAGCCTAATAAACCAGCTAAATGATGGTTCATCATAGACTCGGCATTTTGAAACCATTCTAATTTTGGTGCTGCCTTATGGTAGTGGAACCAACCTGCAAATAGCATAATTGCTGACATAGCAAGTCCACCAATTGCAATCCAATATAATTCAACTTCACTTGTAATTCCTTCTGCACGCCACATTTGGAACCAGCCTGAGGTTGTTTGAACACCTTGGAAGTTACCACCTACATCTCCATTTAAAATTTCTTGACCTACAATTGGCCAAACAACCTGAGAACTTTGTTTAATATTTACAGGATCGTTTAACCAAGCTGAGTAATTAGAAAAATATGCTCCATGGAAATGCATACCACTAATCCATAAGAAAATAATTGCTAATTGTCCAAAATGTGCACTAAAAATTTTCCGAGAAACTTCTTCCAATGAACTTGTTTGACTATCAAAATCATGAGCGTCAGCATGTAAATTCCAAATCCATGTTGTGGTTTTTGGACCTTTTGCTAAAGTTCTAGAAAAATGACCTGGTTGGGCCCATTTCGCGAAACTAGTTTCGACTGCATCTTTTTCGACAAAAACTTGAACATTTTTTGTCCGACGATCGGTTGAGCTTATTGCCATTAATATTTCTCCTTATTGGGAGACAAAAATCTATGAAACTCTCACAATTTAAAAAACAGGAATTTTAAAAATATTTGTTTATTATGAGTTTTCAGTTTTTAATTATACGTTCTTTTCGAAAAATATTAAAATAAATAAAAAAAATTAAAAGTAGTCCAGTTAAAGAACTAAGATCCTGAAAGGATGTCGATTTTACGTTCTTTGAAATTAAGCTTTTTTCAATGTGTAAATATAAACCAAAAGTAATTTATTGTTAAATCGGTCGATATAGTTATATTGACCAATCCAACAACAACATTAAAAGTATAATCCTAGCATATCAGGGAAAAAACGATTAATTTCGATAATAAACCCTGCAGTAAATGTCATCCAAATAGTCAGAAGAACAGGAGCTGTTGATAAATATTTTTGAAAGTCTTCCATAAAGAATTAAGTTAAAGTAAATAATCTGATATTATTAAATAATTTTGAATATGTTAACTAAAATTAACGAGGGGAAACAGTAACTTCATTGTCAGGCGCTACAAGATCACCACTAATTAATTCTTGCCACGCAGAAATTGGCCAAATATAGCCCGTAGTCATAATTTTTAATGCTAATGGAACATTGATAATAATTTCATTTTCAGCAGGATTTTTAGTACTACTCACCGCTCGTAAATACTTACGACCAACCCAACCAATCCATCCAGAAATATAGATAAAACCAAAACCTGGTAGGATAAATTCTGCCGCATGACTCCAACGACCATCCGCAATCAGATGAGGTAAACCATCTGCTCCACATAATAAATCTGATCGACCATACTTATCAAAACGAGCTTTCGTTCGATCAATTTGCTGTTGTAGTGCTAAAGCTGGAGGTGAATTAGTTTCATATTGCTTCATGCGTAATTCTAATTTTTTAACACTACCATCCAACCTTTTTGTAAAAGCTGGTGATTCACTACATTTCTTTAATCCACCAATTTCGGCAAATGCTTGATTTGGAGTAAAAATTAATAGTAATGCAAAAAAGAAAGCAACTATATTGAGACGTTTCATAATTAATAATTGAATTAAATTTTTAAATTTATTTTTGGTAGAAGATTTTAAACAAAAAACTAAAATTATTACTTTATGTACTAATGTAGTTTAAAATTTTTTTTAATACATGAATTAATTTGTAATAAGTAAAAAACAAATATTATCAGATATTTAAACCATTTTTATGACAAAAATGGTTTGAATATTTACATAGATTTTAAATTACTCAAAATCTTTACGATTTGGATTTCTTGACGGATCACCTGAAAGAAGTCCAAAAATAAATAAAGAGACGAAGAAGATAACAGTTGTATAAACTAAAATTTTTAAAGTTAGCATTTTATTTTTCTTAAAAGTTATTTTTAATAATATGTATTATACTAAAACAAAATGATTCTAAATTATTTTTAGTTTTTTAAAATTTAACTCCGATTACTGATGTTAACTAGAATTCACATCTAGATTTTATCTTTAAACTTAAAGTTTTAAATATTTTTAAGGTCGGCAAATTAAAGACATTTTAAAAATGTTTAGATGGTATTCTTTTGTGATCAATGGTGGTGTTTGGGAACCCTTGGATTTTAAATCTTGTTTCTTAACTATTTTTAAACGTCCTTGAACAAGAACATAATCACCTTTTTGATAATATGTTTGTGCTTGCAACCCTAATGTACCAAAAAGATATACCATAACTCGCGTCAATGGTTTTTGTTTCTGACTTTTTGGTCTCGCTGGTGCTAATCTTGTTTCGCAAAATACAACACGAGTTTTCTTTTGCTGCACATAATAGGTTTTAAAGTCACCTGTTAATTTTACTAATCCTAAAAAATAACTCGTAGTCCCAAATCTCATTTTTTGATTTAGATTATTAAATTTCTTTGTTTTTGAACATCTTCGAAATTAATATCACGTAAACGTTTTAGTAAACGGATAAAGTATTCTAAGAAGTAATCATCTAATTGAATAATTTCTTCCGAATCAATTTTAAACATCTTATATAAATCAAAAGTTGATTTTGAAAAATTATTTTCAGCATTTAAAATTTCAACAAACGCTAGACGATCACTAATATTTTGACCCCATTCAAAAAATCCAAAGAAATTACTGATTAATTTTAAAGCGATTAGGGGAACACGTTGTACACGTGCTGTTTGACCAGCCAATTGCTCACACAATGTAATAATTTCAGATGATACCCAACCTTTTAATCCACTTAAAAAGAATGTCTGATTAATTGTTTGAGGAATTTGTAATGCTCTCATACTAAATTTTGCAATATCTTGGGTATCCATATACGCAATGTATGTATTTTCATTAGTTACCCAGATTGGTAAATTTTCTAAAATTGGAATTGCATATTGTTCAATTAATCCTTGATAAAATCCTGTTAATCGGAATATTGTATAAGGAATATTTGATTCTTCTAATTTTTTTTCAATTCCATACTTTAATTTCATTAATGGAATATTTTCAAACTGTTCTACATTTTGTGCAGAGAAAAAAATAAAACGTTGAATGTTAGCGGCTTTAGCAGATTCAATTAAAGCAATTTTCCCATCCCAGTCCACATTTTTTAAAGATTCAAATTCGTTAGGACGACTAGTTGATGCGTCAATTACTGCAGTAATTCCTTTAAAACAAGGAGGTAGAGTTTCAGGCTTAGTTAAATCTCCATATACTAATTCAACTCCCCATTCTTTTAAAAAGTTTGCTTTTCGGAAATTCCGAACCATACAACGTACTGGATATCCTTTCATCAATGCTTGTAATACCATTTGTCGGCCCAGAGTTCCTGTTCCTCCAATAATTAATAAACTCATAGTGCTAAAATTATTTAATCATTAAAAACTGTACTTTGTAAAATATCTTCGGCTTCAAGGTTAACTAACTCTTTTTTTGTTAATACTTGACCACGGCTATCAAAAATTCGGTTTGCTTGACGCATACGAGCTCTGTCTAAAGCATTCTTAACACTTCTTGCATTTGCAAATAATGGTTTTTCTTTTCGTTTGCTAATATATTGAGATAATGCAATTTCTGCTTGTGGTGTTAATTTATACTGTTGATCATCTAACATAATTTTTGCAATCTGCAATAATTCTTCAACACTGTAATCAGGGAAATCGATATGATTTGCAATACGTGAAGATAAGCCTGGATTTGAATCATAAAATTTATCCATTGGTTCTTTATAACCAGCTAAGATAACAACCAGTTCATCTCGTTGATTTTCCATAACCTGTAATAAAATTTCAATGGCTTCTGCTCCATAATCTCTTTCATTATCAGGTTTGTATAAGTAATAAGCTTCATCAATGAATAACACACCACCCATAGCTTTTTTTAGAACTTCTTTAGTTTTTGGAGCTGTATGACCAATATATTGTCCTACTAAATCATCTCGTGTTACTGTTAAAAGATGACCTTTCGAAATATACCCTAATTGATACAAAATGTCAGCCATTTTTAATCCAACAGTAGTTTTACCTGTCCCAGGACTACCAGTAAAAGACATATGTAATCCTGGATTTGCAGATGTAATACCAAGATTTCTTCTTAGTTTATCAATTAATAATAACGCAGCGATCTCTCGAATACGAGATTTTACTGGAGCTAAACCTACTAGTTCTTCATCTAATAAGTTTAATATCTTTGCTATTTCAGTTTTAGCATACTCTTCTTGTAAATTAATTGGTGATGTATTCATAAAAACAGATCATAAATTGAATAAATAAACGTTTATATGTAAAACTAGGTAAAGCAACTAGTTTTACAAATTTATACTAGATTCTAGTATTTAATTGAATGTAAAAGTTGGGATACTTGATAAACAAATAAATGCAAATCCAGCACTTCCACATGCTCCAACGAAAAATCCCCCCTTAAATCGATTCCAAGCTTTTTTAGTTTGAAGATCATTCTCAGAAATTTGCGATTTTTCCTGGCTGAAGGTTGCTATTCCATAAATTGTTAATCCTAACGTTAAAATAAGAATTAAACCAATTGTTGAAAGAAAACCAGCAAATAAAGCTATGTCAGAATTGCGCAATGGACCTAACTTTGCAAATGGACCAACTAAAAAATAACCATGTGCTAACCCAATCTCTAACCCACGTAATAAAGGTGTTAAACCAGATCGGTAAGCGGGTAAATTTTGTAAAATTGCACGTGTAACCGCCGATGATGTTATTGGTGTTGCTAAATGACCTACAAATGGATCATCATTATAAGGTTTAATAAAATTAGCCATAAAGTTAATTCAAAGATTAGTTAAATTAGTAAGAAAATTATTTAATTAGATTGACTATAAGGTTCGTGAAAATTTAATGAAAAATTTTACCAACCAAAATTTTTATATAGATTACTATATAATATATATTAATATACAGAAAAATTTTTATAAATTTCATTAAAATAAAATAAAAAAGGTTTTTATGACAGTTGCTATAGATTATTTTTTACTAGTAGGATTTTGTTTTGCTCTTTCATCAGGTTTATTTTTAGGATTAAAGTCAATTAAATTAATTTAATTAAAGAATAAGATCAAATGCAAAATGAAATTCGTCGAGATGAAATTGTAGGGTCACGACGGTTTAGTAATTATTTTTGGTCGGTTGTCTTATTTTTCGGAGGAATAGGATTTTTATTAGCTGGTCTTTCTAGTTATTTAAAAATTAACTTGCTACCCTTTACAAATTCAACCGAATTAGTCTTTATCCCTCAAGGTTTAGTAATGATGTTCTACGGAACATTAAGTTTTGGAATAAGTATGTACATTATTACAACAGTCTTTTTAGACATTGGCGGAGGTTATAATGAATATAATCGGATTGAAAATTTAGTGAAAATTGTCCGAAAAGGATTTCCAGGAAAAAATCGTGAAATTCTTTTAACCTATCCCTTTTCAAATATTAAGTATATTGGCATTAAAATTACAGAAGGATTGAACCCAACGCGAAGTATTTATTTGTGTTTAAAAGACGATCGTAAAATACCGTTAACACCAGTTCAAGAACCAACTTCAATTTCAAATTTGGAAGAAGAAGCAGCTAGTTTAGCAAAATTCCTGAATTTAAAATTAGAAAATTTGTAAGAAGCTATTGCTTTTATGTCTGCATAATTCTATAATAACTATGCAGGAGTAGTCTATAGTATACTCAGAGTAACAAGATAGTATTGTTAGGTTCGATTCCTCTCTCCTATTTTATATTATGATCAGCCGTTTCAACGAATGACATCATAATTGAGTGGTAAATTTACTTTAGTCATTGGAGATCTTTGATCTCCCTCCTGCTCAAAAAAATAATATGCGGGCATAGTTAAATGGTATAACACTAGTCTTCCAAACTGATATTGGGGGTTCGATTCCCCCTGCCCGCTTAAAATTAACCATTTGAATGAGCAACAATTTTTTTATAGAGGAATATATTATGTCTGGTGGATCTACAGGTGAACGTCCGTTCTCAGATATTATTACTAGTGTACGTTACTGGATTATTCATAGTATTACTATCCCATCACTTTTTGTATCAGGTTGGTTATTTGTTAGTACTGGTTTAGCATACGATGTATTTGGAACTCCACGTCCAAATGAATACTTTACTCAAGATCGTCAACAGATTCCACTTGTGAATGATCGCTTCAGTGCAAAACAAGAGTTAGAAGATTTAACTAAAGGTTTATAATTTTTAAAGGAAAAAATCATGGCAAAAAATATTAATCAACCTGTAGCTTACCCAATTTTCACTTTCCGTTGGTTAGCTGTGCATGGCTTAGCAGTCCCAACAGTATTCTTCTTAGGTGGAATTACGGCAATGCAATTCATTCAACGATAAATTTATATATATATTATAGTTATAGATACGAGGTAATTTTTATGACAGGTCCAAATCCAAATAAACAAGCAGTTGAGTTAAATCGAACGTCTCTTTACTGGGGACTATTATTAATTTTTGTTTTAGCAGTACTGTTTTCAAGTTATTTCTTCAATTAATCTTTATATACTTAGGAGCTTTTTTTTATGGCAAATACAGGTAGAATCCCATTATGGCTTGTAGGTTTAGTAGGTGGGTTAGCAGTAATTACAATGCTTTCTTTATTCATTTATGGTGCTTATTCTGGCTTAGGATCATCACTATAAACGATTGAAATAAATTTAGTACATAAGAATTTATTTTTTATGTACTAAATTTGTTTAAGTTCTGATCATAATAACGTTTTGATTAATAAATACTTAGTAGAAATTGAAAAAATTACTACAACTTTAAAACATACAATAAAAAATTATATTAAAATTACAATTTGTTGGAATCCTTTTACACTTTTAAAGAGAATATGTTGTTCTTAGAAAATTACTTTCAATTTTTTTCATAAGGGTGAACAAATAATGAAATTTTGCTACTTTGACCTGATAAAAAGAAGTATTTTTTAAAGTTGCATAAAAATATAAGTTCTCATTTACCTAGTTTATATAATTTTTTTTATTTATATTTCAATGTACAAAAACGTAATATATAGACTCTAGCAGCGTTCAGAAAAAAAAAATAGGTTCAAATTCTCGGATCCCAGGTAAACATCAATTTGTACCTTTTAGAACAAAATATCATAAAAGTTGATAAAAATATAAGTATAATATAGAATCGTGATGCAATAATGATTAAAGTTTACATTAAGATTAGTTTAAATAAACTTAGTTATTAAAAGACAATTTTAAATGTCATGTTTAAAACAAAATTAATAAGGGTCGTATTTAATTGCCTGGTCCATAGCCTAGCAAGTGTTATCTTTCAAAAAATTTGAAAGTGACTAAAATGACAACTTTTCTAGTAAAATTAATGCTTATTTTTATCAAGTCAGAATTGTAAATATATTTAGCATGGCGCTGTTTTGTATTGATTTTTGTTTACAACACGAAGTAATATCTTTATATTCAGTGGCGGTAGATTTTACGTAAATTTGTGGGAAGAAAGTTTTTCTTGTACTACTTAACCATCTTCAACTTGGTTATTAATTTATACAAGCTGCTTCAATGCTATTAGAGAAAAAAACGTCTTGATCCTTTAATAACACTTTTGTCCACGTCTACCTCATCAATGTTTTTCAATAATCCGTCAACAAATGTTGCTGGAGAGGTGCTGTCATGGTCAAGATTGAATATATAAGAGCAATTGTTGTCCTGTCTGTAGGCAATTGTAAATCTAAGAAAATCAATGTATTTATCTTCATCAGAAAAATTTACAGTAATTGTTCTTGATAACTCAGTAAAAATTCAGATTTTGGATATTCATTCTTATCGAATCCAGTTTAATCATAACAGTAAAATGATTATCAATAACATGTTCGAGACAAATCAATGTCATCTACACGCATCTAGACAAACTAAGTATTTAGTTTCACTGTCTTCAGTTTCAAAAGTAAACACGAATACATTAATTAATTATTGGCCGTTTATTGATACTATGGGAATAATTAGTTTTACAATTTTGGCTTTATTATACTTATTCTAACGTATAGAAAGAAAACGTTGCGAAAATCAAGATGATGAAGTTTCAACTTATGTAATTTCTTGTCTGAATGAATAGCGGTAATTAATATCTTTATTCAGTGAACATATTTCCTATTTGATTTTAGTAAATTTTGAACTGAAATTACTGCATAGAACACTTAAAACATATTATGAGTAGAGTTTAATTATATAGATATTTAAAATTTTTTATAACATAGAATTTTTGTTATAAAAAATTTATCTTTATTTTGCCTTTCTATTTTCTAAACAAACGTATAAATTTACTTAGGTTCATTTTGAAAAATTGCTTCAGTGGTCCAGTAATCCAGTTATCTTTAGTTCCATGTCCAAACCAACCATACCATAATTTCGTATATTTACGATTTACATTAGACCTTTTTTCATCTTGCCACGCTGTTTGACCACCACTATAAATACTATTTTTTGAACGAGGCCCAATATGTAATTCTGCATTTTCTACTAAAAATGGAAAATAAAAATATTGACCTGAAAAAGCATGCAATAAACCAAATAATATTCCACCAATATGTATACTAATGCCCACTATTAAGATTACATTCAGAAATTTAAATTGAGCTAGTAAATCCGGATCTGTAATACTTTGAGTAACCACAGTACGGTTTCCAATAGTTTGAGTTATAACATCAGTTACCATCTTAGGCGCAATAATATTTTCTTGAAAATACATGACTCTAAATAAGAAATAAATTATAATTTGTTCTAAAAATCCAATTATTAATAAAAGAGTCCAATGCCAACGAACTAAATAAGGACAGTAGCGTTTTCCAATTCTAGTAATTACAGCATAAGCGGCGACTCCAGATAATTGTTGCCAGAATCCGCTGATGGTTGCAAATATACGAGGGATAATAACATTATAAATCTTATAATAATATGGTAAAACTAGAGCTTTTTGATTTTCATTTAGGTTGGAAATTGCCATTGAAATTGGATCAATATAATATTGAAAGCCTGTGTTTGGATCAGTATGAATAATTCCTCTTGTAAATGCATAATAAATTAGTTTACCTGGATTATACCAATGAACATCAGAACCAAGTTGCATATCTACTTTTGCTAGTATTTCACTACTAGCTTCGAGTTTCATAGCATCATTTCCTAATTTATTAAGATATGGAATCTTGATCATTTGGTGACTATACATTGTAATAATATCAATTAAATGTCTATACCATAAATAACCTGCAAAAACTCCAATACATGTAATGTAAGTCGATGTCTTTAAATTATAACGGAAAATTAAAATAATAAATCGGACAAAAACGAGGAAGAAAATAATATTTTCGATATCTGTTAATTTTAACCCATCTTGAACTTCTTGCCAAATGTTGTTCATAGCGAACTTTAAAAATTCAATCGAATTATAAACTGGATCGTTTATATTACTAGATTGCAATAAATCAGAGTAAGTTTCAACTTTAATATTACCATCAAACCAGATTTGTATTTGGTCCACATTAATTAAAAAGAGTAAAAGTCTAAGAGAATATAACATACATTTATTTTATCAAGATTTTTTTTATCTCAAAAGTTTAGATTTTTGATAATTAATTGTAATTTAATAATATTAATGAAATAATAAATATTTGTCAAGCTTTAGATAAAATTAAAAAATACCCCCAAGGGAATTCGAATCCCTGTCTGCTCCGTGAAAGGGAGCTGTCCTAGGCCTCTAGACGATGGGGGCAGTGTTATTCATAACTAAGTATACTACTGAAAGTATTAAGCGGGCAACGCGATTCGAACGCGCGACATCGACCTTGGCAAGGTCGCGCTCTACCACTGAGCTATGCCCGCTCGTTTAAGTTTCAAAGACATATCGATCTACTGTCTCTAAATATTATTATATACAAGTTATTTTATTTTGTCAAGAGTTTCAATAACTCGAAATTATAGTTTATACTATAATTTCGAATTCGTTAAATCGAATTAGTGATACCGTCAGCTGTCGCAATAACGAATACTAAGCCAATCCAAGCTTTAAATACATTAGTAAAATTCTCTTTTGAACTTTCCCACTCACCTGGTGTTGCTAATGCTACAGGAACTGTTACAACTAATGCTAATGAAAGTAAAACGAATAAAATTGTTAATAAAGTTATCATAAATATTTTTAAGTTTTTTATAGATTATCGAAGTAAGATAAATATTAAATTATAAATTGCCTTTTTTTAACGCTAATAAAACAATTATTGCAGGACCAGATAACATAATAACACCTGTTGCTACTAATTGTCCTATAATTTGCCAATTAATCATTTTTTAAATCCTTATTATTAATTTTTTAATAAAATTTTAAGTAATATAATAACCACTAATATTAGTTATAATTCTACTTAAAAATTAATAAAGTAAAAATATTCTTTTACTTTCTTTTTTTAGCATTGATCACTTTTTAAAATATTAAAAGTAAAACCTTTACTAATTTAATATTTTTATGTTATTATTCAAATAGGGTTGCTAACTCAATGGTAGAGTACTCGGCTTTTAACCGATTAGTTCTGGGTTCGAGTCCCAGGCAACCCAATATTAACTTGCATTTATAGAAAGATTTTAAAAATAAGAAGTCGAATGATAAATTAGAATAGTTTTAATTTGAGTTCTTAAATGTTTTCAAACTATTCCGAAATGGCCGTAATTAATTGAAATAACATATAGCTAAAAATTATAGGTCTGATAGATTTGATTTACTATTTTCTTTTTCAGGACATTAAAGATTTCAATTCTTGACTCAAAAAGCCAAGAATTGAAATCTAATCAAAATTTAAAGCTTATTCACAAGATTTAATTATTTTAATGACGCTTTACCACCTGCATCACTAATTTGTTTTTGTGCTTCCTCAGCAGCATCTTTAGCAATACCTTCCTGAACTAATTTTGGTGCTGATTCTACTAACTCTTTAGCTTCTTTTAAACCAAGACCTGTAATAGAACGAACAACTTTTAATACTGCAATTTTCTTATCAGCTGGTACTTCATCTAACATTAGATCATATTCAGTTTTTTCTTCTGCCTCTTCAGTTGGCACAGCAGCAGCCATAACCATAGCTCCACCACCAGCGGCAGATGCGTCTACACCAAATGTTTCTTCAATTTGGCTTACTAATTCTGATGCTTCTAATAAAGTTAAAGTTTTTAATTCTTCAACAATTTGATTAATTTTATCTGACATAATAATTTTTGAATATATTTTATATTAAAGTATTTAAGTAATTTCTGAATAATTAGACGAAACTATTTGAATCTAGCTTTATAGAAGGACCCATTGTGCTACAAATTGATAAGCTTTTGAAGTACTTACCTTTTACACCAGATGGGCGATTTTTTTCAATTGAATTATAGAAAGCTGTTAGATTTTCAACTAATTGAGTAGTTGTAAAATCTACTTTTCCAATTGTAACATGAACAATTCCAGTTTTATCAGCTTTATATTCAAATTTACCCTTTTTAAAATCTGTTAACGTCGTAGTTAAAGTGCTGCTTACTGTTCCTGACTTTGGTGAAGGCATTAATCCTTTAGGACCAAGAACACGTCCAAGTTTAGCTAATTTAGGCATCATATTTGGAGTTGCAATTAATAAGTCGAAATTAATAACTCCTTGTGTAATATCTTCAATTAATTCATCATTACCAACTATATCAGCCCCAGCTTTTGTCGCTTCATCAAAATTTTCATCATTCGTTAAAACGGCAATTTTTACTTGTTTTCCAACACCATGTGGTAATGTTACTGTTGTTCGTAATTGTTGATCTGCATATTTTGGATCAATATTTAAATTTGCATGTAATTCAACACTTTCAACAAATTTAGCTGTTGCTGTTTCTTGCAAAATTTGAACTGCTTGATCTAAATTCGAATAAATTTTATTTTTAGTTTTCTTAACATTCTCTTCGTGACGCCGCGATAGCTTTTGCATAACTTTCTCCACTAAAAATTTATCTAAGTTTAATTTAATCTACAATGGAGATTCCCATATTCCGGGCCGTTCCTTCAACAATTTTCATTGCACTTTCCAATTTAGTCGTATTTAAATCTGGAAGTTTGATAGTAGCAATTTCTTCTAGCTGAGCTTTTGTGATAGATCCAACATTGACTAGGTTCGGTGAATGTGATCCTTTTGGAATCTTCGCTGCATTAACTAATAATACAGATGCAGGTGGTGTTTTTAAAATAAAAGTATAACTTCTATCTTCATAAACTGATATTTCAACTGGAATAATCAAGCCTACTTTATCATTAGTCTTTGCATTATATTCTTTACAAAATGCTGCAATATTAACACCATGTTGACCTAATGCTGGCCCCACAGGAGGAGCAGGTGTTGCTTTTGCTGCTGGCAACGCAAGTTTAATTAATGCAGTAATTTTTTTAGCCATAAGAATGTATTAGTATAATCTGAAAAAGATGTTTAGAAACTTTGGATTATAATTTGTTAAAAATTTAAGATTACGTTACAATATTTATAATCTCAGTAGATAAAATCTTTTAATTTTTAAAATTCTATTTAACAGTATTAGTTTTGCATTACTAACCTCTTTTAGAAGAGAAACGCGCCCTGTAGGACTTGAACCCACGACATCTAATTTTGGAGACTAGCGTTCTACCAACTGAACTAAGGGCGCTTGTGTATTGAACACAATATAAAAATAATTAAGGAAAATTACAAGGTTACTTATTAATACTAAAAATTATAATGTCAAAAAAAATTAATGAATAAACAAAAATTAACTAACCAGAATAATAACTCTAATAATTCTAAAATAATAGAGAATAGTAAACTTAAAAGTAAACCCCAATCTATGTTTAGTTATGATGAACAAAAAAACATTCTAAATTTGACAGCACAATTACCCCATAGTTTTGCAGTAGAAAAAACTTTATTAACTTGCATATTAGTAAGTTGTGATACCTCCTTTCAAACTCTTGAAATCATTATGGAACATCTACCAATTGATGCATTTTATTTCAAGAATCACCAAAGATTATATGAAACATTTATTAAAATGTATCAAGAAGATTTATCAATTGATTTTATTACTACTACTGATTATATTCAATGTAATGGACTAATTAACGATGTTGGAGGATTACAAGTTATTAGTCAACTTCTTAAGGAAATTCCAACTCTAGTTTATTTAGCTGATTATATACGCTTAGCTAAACAAAAATATATTCGTCGATGTATAATCAAAATTGGATTAAAAACTGTAGATAATGGGTTTATAATGAATTTTTCAGTTTATGAACAATTATTAGAGATTGAAACAAAAATTAGAAAATTAACAACTGATCTTCAATTAGAAAAAGAAACTTCCAGTAGTGCCGAAATACTAAGATCCATTATTGATGATTTATGGGAAAAAGTAAGACGTCCAGGCCAATTATCAGGAACACCATCTGGATTTATAAAGCTTGATACATATACGGATGGATTTCAAAAATCGGACTTAATTATTATTGCTGGAAGACCTTCAGTAGGCAAAACATCGTTTGGGTTGAATATCACACTAAACATTTTAAAGAAAACTCGTTTACCTGTTATTTTTTTTAGTTTAGAGATGTCTTCGCAACAGCTAATGTATAGATTGCTCTCTATGGAAACGCGTCTTGATCAGACAAAATTTAAAACTGGACTTTTAAATACAGAAGATTGGAAAAAGATTGATTTGGTTATGAGAATCCTTGGTAAAGTTCCTATCCATCTACATGATACACCAAACCTAAGTTCTTCCGATGTTCGAAAAGTTTTAAAACATCTTTCAAAAATTTACCCACAAATTGGTTTAATTGTAATTGATTATTTACAGCTAATGCAAGAACCCTCATCAAAAAATCTTAATCGATCTCAGGAAATTTCTTTAATTACTCGCGAATTAAAAAAAATTGCACGTGAATTTATGGTTCCAATTGTTGCGTTATCTCAATTAAGTCGTACTATTGATGGTCGAATTGATCCTAAACCAATGTTATCCGATTTACGCGATAGTGGATCTATTGAACAAGATGCTGATCTTGTATTAATGTTGTATAAAAATAAACAAAGATCAATAATAGATTTAACACCTGGTTCATCCATTATTGATCTTTCAATTGCTAAACAGCGAAATGGTCCAATTGGAAATGTACAACTATTGTTTAATGAACATTTAACAAAATTTGAAGATTATGACAGGAAATAGAAATTATAGAAGGAGCTTCTATAATTTCTATTTCCTGTCATTCATTATTCGTTTTCTCCGATTTTCGTAACGTGTAATATACCGTTGTGCATCTTGTCGACTATCGGAAGAGTCTTCTCTTTTTAAGTCGGAAAGTGTTTTAGTTCTGTACTTTAACGGAACATAGTTGTTATTACATTTTAAGGAAAGTGTTTCCTCTGGTTTAGGTTCAGGTATTAGACCTTGTACATGATATTTTTCGAGTTTCTGTTTGGATTCGATATCATTTGATTCGAAAGAACAGCTTTTGTCACGATCATCCGGAATAGGAATATATATATTCAAGTTTTGACTTTCATCGGCTACGAAAATCCTATTGTTCTGTTGCTCGGGTTTATCTAGAATTGTAATAGTTCGCTGGGTTGCAGAATTGTATTGAACTGGTAGTTGCACAACCATCGAATTACAATCAAAACTTGCTATGTTTTGAAGAAGATGAAATAGTAAAACAATTACCGACCCTCCTGTTACTGGTGTGAAAAGGCGCAAGAACTTTAAAAAAAAACCCCTTGGAATTAGATACACAAGTGATCCCGTACCGATACAAGCTGCGAATTGAGAAATCAGCCTTCGTCTATACCTTTCTAGCACCATATCCGTGCCCAGTATACTTAGCTGGTTCAGGCTTCTAGTATACACAACATACGCAATAATTAACACACTTGGTGAAACCACAATCGGGCCTATATCTGACGTAATTCGAAGCATACGCTTGAGCATAATCTCCAAACCCGGTGATACTACTTCGTAAACTCGATCCGGTTGTTCTAGACACTGATCAATATAGGGTAGTATTTCGATTTCACCACCTTTTGGTATTTTTTTTATATCTTCTTGCAGTGACTTACGAATCTTACGTCCTCGAAAAATTAACGCTACACCCGCACTTACTAAAAAAGTTAATAGTAATGCTAAATTATCACTGATATAATACGTGTACCTTGCGTTATTTCTAATAAATCTTATAATGATCAAATTTAAACTCCTTTAATTACTAACAAATTAATATTCAATAAATTCTTTAAATTCTTATTGTATTTAAAAAGAATTTAAAAATAATAATAAATTCTTTTTAAGTAAACATTTATTCACCTTGTACTTTCAATAAAGCAAATCCTAATGAAAGACCAAATAACGTCATTGAGAAGCAAATAGCTGCAGAACTAACAATTTCTGGACTTGCATAAGGAAAAACTAATCTGATTAATTCTATCATATTCTATAAAGAATTTAAGTAATTAAAAACCATTTCGAGCCCAAACAGTTAATGCTAATGAAAATGTAAACATTGTCATTAAACCGGCCCAACCTAGACTGATAATATCCATAGAGAGATATATATATTTAATGTGTGTGATTTTTATAATTTGGAAAAACTCTATTGTTCTACCAAATTATTCCAAATATTATTACTAGACAATACCATTTGCCCAATCTACATCAACATTTTCAATAATTAATGATGAGTTATAGATTTGTAAAATAATTAATAAAAAAACTAAGAATGCTGCCATTACTACACCCATAATTGGAGTAGTTCCCCAACCTGGTGCAACTTTACCATATTCAGCATTTAAAGGACGTAAAATTTCACCTAATCTTGTTCGTAATGCCATATTTAAATTTTAATAAGTTAATTTTTCTAGTATATGATATATAATACTAAGATGTTAATCATAATTAATATATATCATGGAAACAGCAACTATTATTGTAATTTTTGTATCAAGTTTACTTCTAGGGATTACTACATATTCTATTTATACTGCATTTGGACCAACATCTAAAAATTTACGTGATCCATTTGAAGAACATGAAGATTAAAATATAAAACCAAATAAATTGGTTTTATTTTCTAAGAATTCGTGGTGTATCTCGGAAGAATACCGCAAAGAAGATTACCATTAAAGTACCAATAAGTAAAAATGTATAAACTAAAGCTTCCATTGTTTATGATCCTATAATAAATATGAAGAAATTTAAAACTTCGATTACAAATATGCTTTAAACAGCACCTTGTTTTTTAGTTGATCTATCACCTAGTTTTTGGAAAGCACCGAATTCCACTTGTTCCGTAACTTCAGCACCAATACCTGTAAATACATCACGGAAGATTGTACGACCACCATGCCATAAATGTCCAAGGAAGAACAATAAAGCAAAGTTTGCGTGACCAAAAGTATACCAACCACGTGGACTACTTCTGAATACACCATCAGATGATAAACTTGTTCTATCAAATTCAAAAACTTCTCCTAATTGAGCTTTACGTGCGAATTTCTTAACTGTTGGAGCATCTTTAAATGTTTGACCATTTAATTTACCGCCGTAGAAATCAACAGTTACACCTACTTGTTCAATACTATATTTAGACTCAGCACGACGGAATGGAATATCTGCACGAATAATACCATCTTTATCAACTAAAATAACAGGGAATGTTTCGAAGAACGCAGGCATACGTCTTACAGTTAATTCACGACCTTCTTTATCACGGAAAATTGGATGACCTAACCAAGCTTCAGCAACCCCATCACCTTTGTTCATTGGACCAGCACGGAATAAACCACCTTTAGCGGGGTTATTTCCAATGTAATCGTAGAAAGCTAACTTATCAGGGATTCTTGACCAGGCTTGACTCTCAGATAAACCTTCACTAACCGATGTTTCAACTTGTCGTTCAATTTCTTGTTGGAAGTAACCACTATCCCATTGATAACGCGTTGGACCAAACAATTCAATTGGTGTTGCTGCTGCTCCATACCACATTGTACCTGAAGTAACAAACGCTGCAAAGAAAACAGCTGCAATACTACTTGATAAAACAGTTTCGATATTACCCATTCTTAATGCACGGTATAAACGCTGTGGTGGGCGAACTGTAAGATGGAAAACACCTGCAAAGATACCAAAAATACCTGCTGCAATATGATGAGCCGCAATACCACCAGGATTAAACGGGTTAAAACCATCAGCACCCCAAGATGGTGCTACAGGTTGTACTTTTCCTGTAATTCCATATGCATCTGAAACCCAAATACCAGGACCAAATAGACCGGTTACGTGGAAAGCTCCAAATCCAAAACATGCTAATCCTGATAAGAATAAATGAATTCCAAAGATTTTTGGTAAATCTAATGCTGGTTCACCAGTTCGTGGATCACGGAATAATTCTAAATCCCAATAAACCCAGTGCCAGATTGCAGCTAAGAAACACATACCTGATAAAATAATATGTGATAATGCTACTCCTTCAAAACTCCAAATACCCGGATTTGAAACACTTTCACCCGTAATACTCCATCCACCCCAAGAATCTGTAATTCCTAAGCGAGTCATAAAAGGCATAACAAACATACCTTGACGCCACATTGGATTTAAAACAGGATCAGACGGATCGAAAACAGCTAGTTCATATAGTGCCATTGATCCGGCCCAACCAGCAACTAAAGCTGTATGCATTAAATGTACTGCAATTAATCTTCCAGGATCATTTAAAACAACAGTGTGAACACGATACCATGGTAATGCCATAGTAATACATTCCTCAATATAAATAATGGTTTTTGACTTTCTTACAACTAAACTAAATAAAGATTAGCTATTATAATATTATAAGTAAAGATTAAAAAAATTACTTAATTTAATTAAAATGGGTAAGTTAAAATTTGTTTCAAATCCCCTGTTTAAATTATTCGAACTTTTGATTTAAGTTCATTTAATAAGATTTCCGTTATATTGGAACAAAATTTTCGATCTATATTCTAAAATTTTAACAAATTTTTTTAGACAAAGTAGAAAATTACAAAAAGAAAGCTGAATATGGATAAAATTTGGAATCATTAAAATCCTAATTTAATTATTATCAAGAAATAAGGAGAACTCTAAAAGTAGATGAAAGAATTACTTTTGATAGATATGATTAGAATGGTTGTTATTTTAAAAATAAACTGTAAAAAAGGAACTTATATTCAATTCTCAAGAGCAAGTATTAATAGAATTTTAATTTCATTAAAAAAATTTCTAAAACATAATACCATTCTACGCTGGACTAAATTATGTATTATGGTCGTGACTAAAAACCAAATGATATAATTAGCAATTCTAGATTTCTCAATGATTCCCTTCAGCGATTTTAGGATTAGAAGTAAGCACACCATAATTTTGAAAAAAAATAAAATAGTAAGTCAATAGTTTTTTAATAATACCCTAATCTTAAAAATAAGTCGTAATTGTAAACGGGACCGACGAGACTCGAACTCGCAACTTCCGCCGTGACAGGGCGGTGCTCTAACCAAATTGAACTACGATCCCAATATCATATTTTCTACTAATACTAATTTAATTTGTTTGAAATGTCAATTTTTTTAATCAAACTTTCCTAACAAAGGAGAAACAGGGATTCGAACCCTGGGTACGGTGAAACCGTACGGTAGATTAGCAATCTACTGCTTTCGACCACTCAGCCATTTCTCCTAAATAAATTTTTAGTAAAACAAAGAAGGAATAGATGGCTCTGGTGGGATTTGAACCTACGACCTAAGGCTTATGAATCCTCCGCTCTAACCACTGAGCTACAGAGCCTTGTACTATCCTTACTATACAGATACAGTATAACACAATTTAATTTTAAATTTCAAACATCTTTTATTGTTAAATATTTACAATACTATAAATCTAGTATACATAAATAAATTTATACTTATGAGATATATAATTATAATTAATGATATATTAATAATTATCGAATGATATCATGAATGACTTTTGGAATAATATTTCTCGCTATCCACGGTTCTTTATTAGTAGTGTAATTGGATTAACGTTAATTATCATTACCCCTTTTCGAAATTTGTTTAAAGTTCCAAAATTCAGAATTTTATTAATACTTTTAACTGTTGGAATAATATTGTTGTTATATCTTATCCTAAAGAATATGGTTGGTTTATAATAAATTAAATTATTATCAAAAAATATCAAATCGATTAGGCCGGGCTGGATTTGAACCAGCGTAACGAAACGTAACGGATTTACAATCCGCCTCCTTTAACCACTCGGACACCGACCCTTGTCTAACTATATTTTAATAGATTCTAAATGAAATGTCAATATTTAAATAAATTTTTATTACTAAGATTTAGATAATTGAGATATTTAAAAATTTAATAATATGCACTTGACATTGATTTTAGTTTAATATTAAAATATATTTGTTCGTATCTAATATAGCTTTTCAAATGTCAAATATACAAAACAGTGTATATTTAAGTTTAATTTTCATGTAATATGTTTACAAAAAAGGAATAATTATGAGATTAGATTTTGAAAAAAAATTGGCACACATAGGATTAATTATACGTTTAATTTTTGGTGCCTTAACTCCATTCACTTCTAAAATTACAGAACAGCAAATAAGACCAACAATAACTCAAACTAATTCTGAACAATCATTAATCGTTGCTATTGATATTAATGAGTCAGAGGCAGGCGAGGCACAATCAGAATTCGTTTTTCCAGGTAGCCAACTTGCCATTTTTACTCCGTCCGGAAATATTATCATGAATATCCCGCGTGGTGGGACTTGGAAATTTAACCCTGGCGCACGGGGCAGAGGTGCTGCTAAAATAGAGTCCACTCGTCGACAGAGAAATTTTGCCGCAACACAAACGAAAACAAAAGTCACTACTACTAGTACACAATCAAATGGCAATGTTTTTGTTAACGGCTTTTTGCCGAAACCTCAGCATCTTTCCCTACCGAATAAAAATAATGGAACTTTCGGTAAATTCTTTTCTCCTCCAACAATAGACCCTCGCTCTCAACCTGGGTGTGCAGGAGGAGGTCCTCGTTCTATAACCGTTTTATCAAATGGTCGTAATTTAGATTCATCGACAAAGTTCAAGACTTTTGATGGATATAAAGTTGAATTAACTGATCAGTCTGAAAATCATGTGACGGGGAAACACGGCCATAAATTTGGTGTTGATAATCTTATCCCTATGGATAGCAATGCAAAGCAGACAAAATACAAACAAACTAGAACGCGACTTAACAAACGCAATAAACAAACAGTTCGTCAAGAAATAGATGATGTTATATCCAATAGATCAGGTAATACTAAAGTGTATAATGACGTCGATATTCGTGGGACGAAAGGACGGGTTTATCATGATCAGTTGAATAATCGTGTTGTTGCTATTCATACGCAAGGTAAATTCAAAGATCAGATTAAAAAAGCGCAACCGATTAGTCCTAGGCACCTAAAGTCGTTACGTGAATTCAATAGACTCGATTAATCATTAAGCTATTTTAAATTAATTAGTATAATATTTAAATATGAATGAGGAACAAAAATTTTTTAAATTGTTGAGATACTCAAATGAGTTAAAAATAAACAACAAATATTTGGACAACGAAGATCCTGAAGCTTTTGATACCTTATTAAACTTTCTGGTGATAATTGAAAACAATCTACATTACTCGGAGAAACAAGAATATATCAAGTTAACCAAAGATTTTCTGGCTGATCAAATTACTGCCGACAACTTTTCATATTCTTTTATCGCTGTATATGAAGGAATCAATGACAAACTTCATCAAATGCAAATAGAAGAATCGTTAGAATTAGCAAATTTTTTAAAATGTCGTCGACGTAAACTAGGTAAACTACTTTCACTCGTTTATGGTTCTTGCGACAGTTATAGTCCAGATCCTGACATTACTATGGCTGATGAGACAGAATTAAAGCATTATGCCCAAATCTTGCTAGTTAAACTCCAAGAACAATAAGAACCGTTATTTCGTTTAATTAATAAACATATTGATTTAGAAACTATTGCCTAATCAGTATGTTTATTTTCGACTTAATTTGATTGAAGGTATTCCTTTTATTACAAGCATTGAGTTACTGACTAAATAATTAATCTCTAATTTAATTAGTAAATGAGATTATTAATTATTCAATTTAATATATTACATTTAAACAAATTACAAACCAGAGTTGGTATATACCTCGTAGACGTTTCAGAAAACCAGGTAAAAATTTTAGCTATTGGTGTTAAAGGAAATAGCAAACCTACGGCAAAGCTTGAAAAATTAATCAATAAAGTGTATAATTTGAATATTAGAACATATTAAACTTTATGACAGCTAGAATTAAAGAAATCTCTTACTTGATACCGCCAAGAGACATTTTCAATGATGCATTGGACGTTTTTGTAACCTTAGACGACGATTACTGCTCAGAGAATTTTCGTTATTTTGTAGAAATAACAACACCTACATTTTTATCTACTCTTATGGAAAAAGAAAAAACTACTTTCTTATCACCAGACTATCCATGTCTTATTGTTTCAAGATTAACAGATGATATTATCAGAGCTGCTATCGAATCCTTCATAAATTCAGATGATGGAGTATATGATGAAGTATACTGGCTAAAATTGTATCATGTAATGCCTAAGTTAACTATAGAAGAAATAAATGACATTTTAAATCGAAAAAAACAGGAAGAGATTGAATTAGAGATTGAAATAGACGCAGAGTTCGAGTCCGAATCAGATACAAACAATTAAATAAAAAAAGTACTTTCTATCTAATTCTTCTAAAATTTATTGAAGCGAGATACCCTTTAAATACGAGCTCTTTTAGTGAATTTTTTTTTTAAATGTCTGAAACATTTTACGGATATTTGAGAGCAGATTTTTTTTAATCCTATCCAGCATTTTTTATCAATTTAAATTTGTAATTATTTTTCACAGACATTTATTTGTACTAAATTATGGATCTTAGAACTCGAAAAATTGTTATCTCCTTTAATCTTTAATCAATAAACATACTTATTTAGAGACTGTTGACTAATCAGTATGTTTATTTTTGACCTAATTTAATGAGATTATTAGTTATTCAATTTAATATATTATATTTAAAAAAATTATAATATAATTTTAATGAATCTAGTTAATTGGTATATACTGACTTCATCAAACGAATAAATTGGAACATTTTTTACGTTTGCAAATTGGTGCAAATTTCTATTTTGTTGTAAATGTTTCGTTAAACCAATTATAACACTTGCTTTTCCTAAATCATTTGTTAAAGTAAATGATACATTCGCTTTTAAAAAAACTTCTTTTAGAAGATTTTTAGAAATAGAGTAGGAATATAAAACTAAGTTTTTTTGACTCAAATATGCCAATTTAGGGGTTTTCAAATAATTAAATTGTGTCCAACATTTCGTAACAGTCAATTGAACATTATCATCTATCAATGATTGATTTTTCAGCAATAAATTTTGAGAAGGTAGATAGTCTTGACATTGAATTTGTATTTTCTCATCTAATTGAAATGTTCGAGTTTGAGAAATAAGATTATCTTTTAGTAAAAATAAATCCGCTGATCTAGCAACATTTTCATGAATTGTCCAAATAGTAGGCTGATTAATTTCAATAATAATTTCAAAAGCTGGATATGATTTACGTTCTAATATACTTTTTTGCGTACCCCGACGCTTGGCTTCATCATCACTTAAAGTTACATATTGAATACCTCCAATTAAGTCAGATAATGGAGGATTTTTAATTAAATTTTCCAAACAATTCCCGTGAGTTGTTCCAATTAACTGAACGCCTTTTTCAGCAATGGTTCGTGCTGCTAAAACTTCTAATTCTGTCCCAATCTCATCAATAATAATCACTTGCGGTGTATGATTTTCAACAGCTTCGATCATAACTTGATGTTGTAATTCGGTTTTTGGAACTTGCATTCGTCTTGCACGTCCAATTCCTGAATGAGTAATATCACTATCACCCCCAATTTCATTTGACGTGTCAATAATAATCACTCTTTTTTCCATTTCATTCGCTAAAACTCTCCCAATTTCACGAATAATTGTTGTTTTTCCAACTCCTGGTTTTCCTAAAATCAATATAGATTTGTCGGATTCCAATAAGTCCCGAATAACAGAAACCGTTCCAAATATTGAACGACCAATTCTACAAGTTAATCCATTTATTAAAAATTGTCGATTTCTAATACAACTAATTCGATGGAGTGTTCGCTCAATACCAGCTCGATTTTCATTACTAAATTTAGTAAGATGTTTTGTGATAAAATCGATATCTTGCCAAGAGATAATTTTTTGTGATAAATATTCTGGACCATAAGTAAATCGAGCTTCAGGACGACGTCCTAAATCTAAAATGATCTCAATCATTTGGTCTTGGTGACGATGTTTTAAAAGCGCTTGTTGAAGAAAAAAAGGTAAATTTTCAATTAATTTTTCAAAATCATTATTTAATTCCATGAACAAAAGAATATTAATAAATCTATAGTTTAAATTTTTATTAGAAATCGAGAGCAATTTAAATTAATCTTAATTAACATTACTTAATATCGATTGGAATGTTACTCTATCCAAGATAGCAATCTGAGATAACATTTTACGGTTTAAATCAATATTCGACTTTTTAAATTTATTCATCGTTTGACTATACGTACTTCCGTTTTCTCTTGAAGCTGCATTGATTCTTCGAATCCAAATTTTTCGAAAAATTCTTTTCTTTTGTTTACGGCCTATATATGAATATCGTAAAGCTTTCATGACTTGTTGATTTGCAACTCTGAACAAAACAGAATGTGCTCCTCTATAGCCACTTGCAAGTGCAAGAATTTTTTTTCGACGTTTACGAGCTACATTTCCACGCTTGACTCTTACCATTTTTGTGTTTTATTGTTAATAATTTAATAAGGTAACATTAATTTAATCGGTTTTTTATCATTTTTGTTGACGCAACAAACTTGTGATAATTTTCGTTTTTGCTTATTAGATTTTTTCATTAATAAATGACCTTTATAAGCATGACGACGTAAAAAATTATTTGTTCCAGTAATTTTATAGCGCTTTGCGGCAGCTTTTCGTGTTTTTAGTTTTGGCATAACATTTTATTTATATTTGGTAAAATACAATCTTTTACAATAAACTTTTTTAATTTCAAAATAGAGGAATATAAAATTTAGTCAATACTTTTGAATTAACTAGTATTGACTAAAATTTCTCTAATATAGTTTATTGGTTCTCAGATTCTTAGAAACTCATCTATATGTCTTTCACATAATAAATTATTAATTGTATAATATTGGATAATTTCATCCTTGTCAATAATAAATATTTTAAGAAGTAAAAAGTAAATGTTAACAATTTGGTATGATTCCAATTTCCTGAGAAAAATTTTTAAAGGAATAAAAATAGTTGGTTTGGATAATTAGAAAATGTTATTATATAGATAATAGGTAGGTTAATTATAAATTAATAAGGAAATAAATTTAATGAATCGTGAGACTATACAAAAAATTCTAATTGGATTATTTGGCGCAGCTTGTATATTTTTAGGTATTCAAGTTCTTGGTGTCGATGAGATAGTGGAATCTGGTCGTTCATCAGAAGCTTCACAAATAATAGCGGCTTCTAGTGGTTCTAGAATGACGTATGGACGATTTTTAGAATATCTAGAACTTGGTTGGGTAAAACAGGTTGATCTATATGATAATAATCGAAATGCTATTGTTTTAGCTTCAAGTCCAGAATTAGGAAATCGACCACAAGCAATACGGGTTGAAATACCAGTAGGTGCATCTCAGTTAATTCAAAAATTGAAAGAATATAATATCGACTTCGATGCACATCCAATTCCACAAAAGAGTCTGTTAATTACAATTGTTAGTAATCTATTTTTACCGTTAATTTTTATTGGTAGTTTAATATACTTTTTCCGGAATTCAGAGAACTTTCCACAAAACAACGGAATGTCTCCTATGAATTTAGGAAAATCAACAGCAAGATTTGATCAGCGTCCAGAAACGGGAATTTCTTTTGATGATATTGCAGGAATTGATGAAGCGAAAGCTGAATTTGAAGAGATTGTATCATTTTTACGAGAACCTGAACGTTACACTTTAGTTGGGGCGAAGATTCCAAAAGGCGTTTTATTAGTAGGCCCTCCTGGTACAGGAAAAACATTATTAGCTAAGGCAATTGCTAGCGAAGCGAACGTTCCATTCTATAATGTTGCAGGATCTGAGTTTGTTGAAATGTTTATTGGTATTGGTGCAGCAAGAATTCGTGATTTATTTAAAAAAGCTTCTGAAAATACACCATGTATTGTTTTTATTGATGAAATTGATGCAGTTGGTCGTGAACGTGGAGCTGGTATTGGTGGTGGTAATGATGAGCGTGAACAAACTCTAAATCAGTTATTAACTGAAATGGATGGATTTAAAGAAAATAAAGGGGTTATTGTCGTAGGAGCAACAAATCGAGTTGATATTCTAGATTCAGCGTTATTACGTCCTGGAAGGTTTGACCGACAAATACAAGTTGGGTTACCCGATCGATTAGGGAGACTTGGGATTTTAAAAGTTCATGCAAGAAATAAACCTCTAGATAAAGATGTATCATTAATTCAAATTGCTAACCGAACACCTGGTTTTTCTGGAGCAGATTTAGCAAACTTACTAAATGAATCAGCAATCTTAGCAACACGTTATAAGAAAGAAACTATTTCAAAAAATGAAATAAATGAAGCAGTTGATCGAATAATTGGTGGAATTGCAGGTTCAGCTATGGAAGATAGTAAAAATAAAAAATTAATTGCTTACCACGAGGTTGGTCGTGCTGTTATTGGCTCATTACTACTGAATCATGATGCAGTTGAAAAAGTAACCTTAATTCCTCGTGGAAGTTCAAAAGGACTTACTTGGTTTGCGCCAAGTGAAGATCAAATGTTAATTTCACGTGCACAATTATTAGCAAGAATCACTGAAACATTAGGTGGACGAGTAGCAGAACGAGTAATTTTTGGTGAAACAGAGGTAACAACTGGATCAAGTGGCGAAATTCAACAGGTAACACGCATTGCTAGACAAATGGTTACCAGATATGGGATGTCAATTCTTGGTCCAATTGCTTTAGAAAATGAAAATAATGAGATGTTATTTAAAGGTGAAATGTCAAATCGTATCGATGATGAGGTTTGCCGAATTGTAGGTCATTGTGAAAAATTAGCTACACGAATTATCCGCGATAATCGTGTTATTATTGATTTAATTGTTGAGCGTTTATTAGAATCAGAAACTATCGATGGAAATGAATTCCGCTCATTATTAGAACAATATACAATTCCACCAACAGAATAATTTTATCAACCAATTTTAAAGTATGAATAGTCTATTATTACATATATTTTTAATTTAGGTTTAAAGAATTTTGAATAGTTTAAAAAAATCATGAGAAAATTTACTTAACAAAATAAGTAAATTCTTTTGGAAAAGCCTAAAGATAAATTTATTAGGTGAGTGTACTTTAAATATTTGTCGAACTAGTTAATTTTCTTTCTCCTTTTACGAACTAAGTAGCACTAGGAGAAAGAAAATTATGGATAAATTAACGATTTTTATTTATTACATTTATTCACATTAAACTCTTTAAATATACTAGAATATAAAGCTCTATTTTATAGCAAAATTGTCAAACTACACTATATCATTATTTTTAGTGGGTTTATATTTTAACTTATAAACTTTTCCAATTAAACTGTATGATATGTTTGCAAACATCACTTTTCCTAAAATATCTAATGTTTCTATGAGAATTTTCTAAGTTCTAAAGTCCATAATTTAACATAAACAAATGTATATAGAAAGCGATTGTGAGTTTAGATTAAAAAATCAGCAATTTCATTCAAAAGGAGTGAGATATTCATAGATATGGGATATTGAAATGTATTCTTAGAGGTCCGTAATAATCGATTTAAGATCACTCAATAGGTTTTAGCTATGAGTGGAATATTGTAAGAAAACTACGATCTTACAGATTATTAATATCAAAATATATAAGATTGTAGTTTTCAATGTTAATTGATTAACCCTGGTTAAGAAGGCCATCTGAAAGTTTATCTCTTGTGATAAAACGTTCTTTTAATATTTGTAATATCTAACACAATAGAATAAAATTTTAGACAATACGCATTGTCTTCTGCATAATCTTTAATTGCCTGTTCAATAACCTCCTTAGCCATTTTTTTAACGGCTATAATTAGATCTCCTGGAAATAGGGAATCCTACACCATTAATTTTAATAAATTTACTGAAGTCCATACAACTACTAGCTAACTTCGACCATTTTCTAAGTCGATAGACACATTTATGTTATTATCAAAAATATCTTTAACATTTTTCAAATCACTTAAAAAATTAATGTTTTCAACTTTCGTAATAATTATTTTTATTAAACTTTATTTATGATTTTTCTTTAAATTCGAAATAACTTATTGTTGAGTGTCTTTATTACACTGGGCGATAATTATCGTCACTTTTATATTTAAATATTGATTGTAATTGTTAAAAAACTTTCTGACTTTTTAAAAAGTTCAAAATAAATTAAACTATCTTTTATTTGATATAAAAAATACCTTGAATTTATAATTAAATCGTCTACTGAAAAGATAAATATAAAACCAAATTATTATTAGTTTTATATTTATCTTTTTTATTGCAATCTGCAAAATAACTTAGAATATTATAGTTATTAATACTCGTTTAATTAACCTGCATATTTAATTGAACGGCAATTCCAACGTAAAATATAATTCCACTAACTGTTAAAATATCTAAAAAACGCTGTGCTGACCCAGGAGAACCTAATAAATCACTAGTATTTGCAAAACTTGAAAGACCAATTGAGTCTCTCGGAATTCTTACAAGAATAATGAAAATTAACAACGAGCTTGTTAAAATGCCAAGAATGGTTAACATAAATTTAATTGTTTAAATAATGAGAAATTATTCTTCAATTTCAAAGACTTCTTTAAAGATTTTTTCCACTTTATTACCTTCCGCAATTGATTCTAACGGATCCTTACGTAAGCGGTGACGTAGACATAATACAATGATAGCTGCAATATCGTCAATTGTTACTTTGTCACGATTATCGTATGCTGCATGAGCTTGTGCTGCACGTGTTGTTACAATATCTCCTCGTAATCCATCTACATCAAGACGACTACAAACTTCTGAGATTCGAATTCGCAGATCATAATCAATTTGAACACTTGGTAATAGTTGTTGAGCTGAAACAATTCGATCACGTAACTCTTGTTGTTGTTGTTCGTATTTGTCAATCCAAACCATAGGAGTTTGGTCAAACGATGTTCGTTCTTCAACAACTTTAACACGTAACGTTGGATCTTTTACGGTTCTAATCTCAGCTTGCATACCAAAACGATCTAATAATTGTGGTCTTAATTCACCCTCTTCCGGGTTTCCCGATCCAACAAGAACAAATCGAGCAGGGTGACGAATTGAAATTCCTTCACGTTCAACAGTATTCCAACCTGAAGCAGCTGAATCTAATAGAATATCCACTAAATGATCATCTAATAAATTAACTTCATCCACATATAAAATCCCACGATTAGCTTTTGCTAGTAATCCAGGTTCAAACGCTTTAACCCCTTCTGTTAAAGCTTTTTCAATATCGATTGTCCCACAAACACGATCTTCTGTTGCTCCTAACGGTAAATCAACCATTGGAATCTTGATAAAATCTGTTTCGATATTATTACTATCACCTTGAATTTGTGATTTTACTTCACTGCTCATCAATTCTAAATTAGTCGGGTGGGAATTAAATGGATCTTCAGCAACTACTTCAATCTCGGGAAGTAGATCTGCAATCGCTCGAATTGTTGTTGATTTACCTGTTCCTCGGTCACCCATAATTAAAACGCCACCAATTTTAGGATCAATTACATTCAATTGCAATGCAAGTTTCATTTCGTCTTGACCTACAATTGCTGTAAATGGGAATACGGGAGTAACAAAATCTTTTGAATTTTCTTGTACCATAATTTTAAAACTATATTATTAAATTTAAACTTTTATATTTTAAATATCTAACGCTCATTAAGAAACGTTAAAATTTTATTATTCGTAAAGTGAAGTTCCTAAGCTAATTGCTAGAACTGATGCTAATAATGCAATACATAACGCTGTGTAAACTTGTGAATCAGAAATCATAAAAACTCCTAATGATTAAAAATAAATCAGTATAATTCTAAAAAAAACTTAGTGCTAAATTATAACAAAAACATTTCTCTTGAAATCTATATTTAATTATAAATTAAATTAATAAAAATCAATATAAGTTTAATTACCAGCTAGATTTTGTTACACCTGGTAATAAACATTGGTGTGCCATTTCACGAACAACATGACGTGATAAACCAAAATCACGAAAAACTCCTCTTGGGCGACCCGTTTTCCAACAACGATTTCGAATTCTTGTCTTTGCACTATTACGTGGTAATTGTTGAATTTTGGAATGAATTTCCAGTTTTTTAGCAAAATTATGTTCTTGCTTATAATCTTGTAGTAAAGTTGCTCGTTTCATAGAGTATTTGTTCTCCAGACGAATCCGTTTCTTCTCTCGTTCAATCATACTCTTTTTTGCCATAGAAATTTTATTTGGTTAGTGAATTATTGGAAAATTTTATAAAATTAAAGTGAACCTTAATTAAAAAAATAAATTCACGAATCATTAAGATTAAATTTGATTATTGAATTTATTTAACGGTTACCTAATAACATTACTTTTAAGTTTTTAAAAAGTCAAGAAACTATCCTGTTTTTAATTCCTTGTAGGAATAAAAATTAGTTTTATAATTGTCAATTTATTCAGAACAATTTAAGAGACAACAAATAAAAATAGTATTTAGAAATAATTTTAAAATATAAATATTAAATTGTAATTAGCTATATTTACTCTTCTGTCATTACAAAGTTGCGCCTGGAAGTTTTCATTTAAAAAACTCAAAATTGTTCTCATGAATTAAGAATATCATAAATTATTTATTAGAAACCAAAGAAAAAATGAATAATATTTATACTCACGATTTTTGCTCATTAAAATCCGAATCACTCAGAATTAATGACATACGTTAGGACCTAGTTTTTTTAACACCAGATCAAATTTACAAATCAGCATCTTATTTCAAAATCTTAGGATTTAACTCTTATCAAAAAGATAGGAATAGCTCCAAAAGTAAACAAGAAATTAGGTTTGACAGTCGTAATCTACATGAAGTGGTTTTTATTCTGAAAATAAACTGTCAAGAAGGAATTCATATTGAATTTTCAGGAGCAAGTGCCAATAGAATTTTTAATTTCATTAAACAAGAGCGTCTTCAATGGCAAAAACTTTTACAGCATAAGGCTGTTTTACATTGTACTGATGTATACTATGATAGGCCACACAAATCAACTGATCAAATTAGCAATTCCAGATTTATCAATAAGTCCCTCCAGCAGTTTCAGGAGTCATACCCTAACCAGAACATTAGTTTTTTTAAAAACCAAGAAGGTTTGGTTATTAAATTTGGTAATAGACAAAGTAATAGGCATTATCATGTTTACACCAAGAAAAGTATACTAAGATTTGAGTTTGAATTAAAGGACAAAAACAAACTTAATGATTACCATATTTTATTGCAACAATCCCATTCCGAAGAGTTGGAAAGAGTATTATCTCATCAGTTTTTTAAATACTCATTTGAGATATTTAACATTGCTCATTAACCTGCTCATCTTGACTGATTATTTAATAGGTTACGATCTTATCAATTTAGAGATAACTTAGCTTTACAAAAAGAGACTTTTTATACTCATTGCATGAGGCAGTTTCACTTTCAACAATTTCGACAGAAGAAAGAGCTTGTTATTCTGGTTCAAGTATTAATACTTGTCCGAAACTTAGATTATCAAGAAGTAGCTTTAAAATCGAAGTTTCGACGATTTCAGTTTCCAGTTCGAGACTTCTTAAATTACGTACACCCAGGTCAAAGTACTCATCATCATTATCAAATAAAACAACTTATAGAATTTTTTGATATTTTAACAAAAAATATAATAATTTTGTCATAGTACACAGACGGTTTAAACGACATTTATCTGTCAGTCAATAGTTTTAGTGCAATAATTTTATCAAATCATAATAAAAATTATTAAACAAATTTTATTGACCTATTCAAACACATCCCTAACCCCATAAATGCTTTTATTTTTCTACGAGTTTGAATAACAAGATTTGGTCACAATCTTTAATCTATAAGGAACTTATCGATTTGATCAAATACATCGTTGAAATATACGTCTCCCTCAAATTCGATTGACTTCTTAGAATTAGAAAATTTGGAATCAACTAAGACTGCTGAACCGAGACGACCACCCTTTATATCCTTAAAGATTGGCTTCAGAAAATGACATAATTCAAAAACAGCGTTACCGAAACCACTTTTTAGAAACGTACATTCGTTAAAAATTGTTTTTTCCCCATCAACCCTGCGTAACGTACAATTGATGAAGCGACAACTATTAAATACACAATTATCAAACCTCGCCTCCCTAAAACTTGTATTTTCGAAAATACAATTTTCAATTTGACAATTTTTAAAATAACTTGATGCAAAATCGACATTGGTAAATTCCATATTGACCAGATCTGAGTTTCTAAAAGTAGAAAAATATAAGGGTGACTCAACCATTAGCTCGTTTGGGAAACTAATTCTCTCGTCCGATAATTTTTTTTCAGACACTTGGATATTGGGTGTAGATAGTCGACCAGAACGATAACGATCCATGATGCTTCTCAGTGTTTCCGTCATGTAAAATTTTTCCTTTGCTATAAAACGTTTATTGAATATATTTTATCAAATTAATTGTTATTTATAAATACCAAATTAATGTTAGTATCATTTTTTTTTAATGTTTTTAAAATTTTTGCTTCTAAGAAGCTTTTTTCATTTAATGGTCCAACATCGACCAAATCTACTAAGGCTAGGATATTATTTTGTGATTTTGGAAGTGCAGTCAAATTAACATTATCAAATCCCATCGATTGAACGGTGTCAGAATCACTCCAGTGGTTGGTCTGCCATCTAATTTTCTTACCAATATTTTTTCCGTGTCGACTGAGACTATATCCTTGACCGCTAGACTTAAGTATATCTGAGCCAACGGCACCTTTGACTTCTAGGTGCGTTATATGTTTATATTCTCCTTTGCCCTTAACCCCAAAATCGGGACCAGAAATGCCAGGTCCATAATCAATCCGATGAGTGTTTTCGTAAAAATCCATAATTTCTCCTTGAAGGGCAGACATAGCTTCTCGAGCTGATCCCGGTTTTAATTCACCATTTTCGGTTGCTAAATTTTCGAAGCGTTTAATTGAACATTCAAAATTTTTTCGATTCAGCTTTGATGCTTTTCGATTTAATTCACTTACACATTTTTTCAAATCTACTGTACCGTCTTTTTTTAGAAATCCAGTTATTTGAGTTTGAGTACAAGCTGAATTTTCCGAATGTAAAAATCTAGCTGTGATCGATTTTGGTCCTCTATGAGAAAATGGGTTACCTTCCGTCGGTTTATAACCTAATCGACCTTGATTAGCATTGTTCCTCTGAAAATTATGCTCTGGTAACAAACCCGAAACAAATATGCTTGTTGTACTCTTTTCTTTAAGCGGAGCATTAATTTTTTTATTATTTGAAAGATCACGCCTAGCTATTTTTCTAGGCTGCTTTCTTTCCGATTTACTTTGAGACATTGAAGATTTACTATTAGACGTGGGTATGATCTCGCCTCCAGATATATCGATAATACGCATTACAGCTTCTTTATCTCTATTATTACAATTCCCATTGTTTGAAGCCTTTAAATTACACGAAACTTAGATAACAATAGATAATACAAGTCCCATAAAAATATCTCTTTTTCTAATTCTTTGAGGTATTGTAGAATTGTTCTCTTCCAGTTCTAAAAGCTGTTGTTTTTGCATAAGTTAAAGTTGTGTAAGGTTTATTTTTATTTTATGTTAAAAAAAAATTCATTCTTATTTTATTTAATAAGAATGAATTTTACTACTATTTATTTTTAGCAAATAATTCTTTTGATTCCACAATTGCCTCTTTTAAAGATGTCTCTGCTTCCTCTGTGAACTGATTTGTTGATGAAACAATATTTAAGTATGGTTTTTGAGATGTTGTTAAATAAGAAATTAGACTGGCACAGTAACCTTTAATGTCAGAAATTTCAATATCATCCAAGAATCCATTAATACCTGTGTAAATTAGTGCAACCTGTTGAGGAACTGATAATGGTGAATTTTGAGGTTGTTTTAAAAGTTCACGTAACCGTGTTCCACGAGCTAACTGCTTTTGTGTTGCATCATCTAAATCTGATGCAAATTGTGAGAACGCTTCCAATTCAGCAAATTGAGCTAATTCTAATTTTAATTTACCTGCAACTTTTTTCATAGCTTTCGTTTGTGCTGCCGAACCAACTCGAGACACTGAAATACCAACGTTAATTGCCGGTCGAATTCCTGAATTGAATAAATCGTTTGATAAGAAAATTTGTCCATCTGTAATTGAAATTACATTTGTTGGAATGTAAGCTGAAACATCACTTGCTTGAGTTTCAATTACTGGTAATGCAGTCATACTTCCACCGCCTAAAGCATCGCTTAATTTCGCAGCTCGTTCTAGTAAACGTGAGTGTAAATAGAATACATCACCTGGATACGCTTCACGTCCTGGAGGACGACGTAATAATAGTGACATTTGGCGATATGCCATTGCTTGTTTAGTTAAATCATCATAAATAACTAATGTTGCTTTTCCTTTATACATAAAGTATTCTGCTAATGCTGCGCCGGCATATGGTGCAATATATTGTAATGTTGCTGGATCGTTAGCGCTGGCTGCTACAATAATTGTATATGCCATAGCACCTTTTTCTTCTAAGACATTTACTACTTGAGCAATAGTTGAAGCTTTTTGACCAACACCAACGTAAACACATACAACATCTTCAGTTGCTTGGTTAATAATTGTGTCAACAGCAATTGCAGTCTTTCCTGTTTGACGATCACCAATGATTAATTCTCGTTGACCACGACCAATTGGAATCATTGCATCAATTGACGTAATACCAGTCTGTAATGGTTCACAAACTGATTTACGACTAATAATACCAGGAGCCATAGCTTCAAGTAATTGACTATCAGAAGATTCAATTTCACCTTTTCCATCAATTGGAAGACCTAAGGCATTTACAACACGTCCTAAGAATCCTTCACCAACCGGAATCTGTGAAATTTGACCCGTTGATTTCACAGTACTGCCTTCTAAAATTTGACGACCAGTACCCATTAATACAACACCAACGTTGTCATTTTCTAAATTTAAAGCAATACCAACAGTTTTGTCTTCAAACTCTAAAAGTTCTCCACTCATTACTTGATCAAGACCATAAACGCGGGCAATACCATCACCAACTTGTAAGACCGTACCAATATTATCTACCTTAACATCTTGATCATATTGATCAATTTGTTCACGGATAATACTACTAATTTCGTCTGGACGAATATTTATCATTGTATTATTTTTTAAGATATAAAAAGTTAATAAAGTTTATTTGCGTTAAATTTCTAACACAGTATCTAAATGTTTAGCTAATTTTTGTAATTGATTTTTAACTGTAAAATCAATAACCTTTGAATCTGTTTTAATTAAAAATCCACCAATTAAACTAGGTTCAACATTAATTACTAAGCGAATTTCACGAGCATTTGTTAATTCTTTTAATTTTTGAATCAACGTATCTTTTTGTAAATTTGTAAAAGCAGATGCTGTTGAAACCTCAATCATTTTAATTGATGCAGTCTGATAAATTAATTCTAAATAACTATCAATTACTGAAGTTAATAAATTAATTCGATCACGCTCTACTAAAACCATTAAGAAATTAAAAGTCTCAGTATTAAGTTGAGATTTTAATGTTTTTGTTAGAATCCCACTTTTTACTTCTTGTTTTACAATGGGATTGGTTAGATATTCCATTAACTCTGGAGTTTCCTCTAGAAAAATATCTAAATTCTGAAAATCTGCTGTAATTTGATGCATAATGTTCTTTTCAACTGAAAAATCAAATAGAGCACGTGCATAAGGAGCTGCAATTTTCGATGTTAAGGGATTTCCACTCATAATAAATCTCCTTTTAATTTATCAATAGTTTCATTAATTAGTTCACTCGAACGCTCTTTCGATTTAAATGTATCCTTAACTCTACTTACTGTTCGTTGTAATACAAGTGAAATAATTTGTTGCTTAATTTCAACAAATATTTGACGCTCTTTTGAACGGAAAGAGGCTAGAGCACGATCAAAACGGACTGTTAAATCCTTTTTAGCTTGAAAAGCATCTGATTCAAGTAAGACTTTTTTTGTTGTTATAGTTTCACTTTTAATTTCACTTATAACAATATTTGCTTGACTTAATTGTTTTTGAGCCTCGTTTAGACGTTTTTCTGCTTCACTTAATCGATCTTCGGCATCTTGAACACCTTTTACAATCGTCGTTCTTCGTTCTTCTAATAATGATCCTAAAAAGTCTCGACCGGTATAAATTAAAATTGCTAGCAAGGCTAAAATATTAATTAAACCTGTTTCTAGAATATCGGTATTTAAACTAATGCCTTCATTGGCAAGTAATGTAAAAATCTGATCAAAATTTTCCATGTTTTCGATTTTTTATCTAAACTGTTTGTTCACTTATAGAAAGAAAAATTACAGTCAACAAAAAATTTAAATTGCTAATTTAGCTTCAATACTCGTTGCTAATGAAGTAACGATTTCATCTAAATTATTAAGCGCAATTTCTTTTTTAGCAAAAAGATCCTTAGTAATAGTATCTAATAAATTATCAATATATTTTTGAGAAATATTTACTTCTACTTCTAAAATTTCTTTGTGAATTTTTTGTGATTTTGTAATTTCTAATTGAGCCTGTTTACGGACGTCTTCTAACTCTTGTTCGTACTGTGTTGTTAGTTTGTTAGCTTCTGCTAAGATTTTTGAAGCTTCACTAAGATTTGTTAGAATGTATTCTTTTCGCTCTTCAATAACCGTTAACAATGGGTTATATAAAACTACATTTAAAACAACCATAAGTAGTAAAAATTGAATTGCTACTAATGGTAATGTCGCATTTATATCGAATAACCCACCAGGTCCACTAACTTCCGAACTTGAGATTAAAATTGAAAAATTAATCATATAAAATCTATATACTATAGAATTAAAGTGTTATGAATAAAAACCTGTTAATTAGGTTTTTATTTTTATGTGAGAATTTTTGAAGTGTCTACTAAATTAACCGTTGAATGGGTTAGCAAATAATAATGCTAAAGCTACAACTAGACCGTAAATAGTTAAAGCTTCCATGAAAGCTAAACTTAATAATAGTGTACCACGAATTTTGTTTTCAGCTTCTGGTTGACGAGCAATACCTTCAACAGCTTGACCAGCAGCATTACCTTGGCCAATACCAGGTCCAATAGCAGCTAAACCAATCGCTAAACCAGCAGCAATAACAGAAGCAGCAGAAATAATAGAATCCATAATAAAATTTTAGTTATATATATATATTTTAAAAAATCTAATCTTGGTCAGTCAAAATTTATTCAAGAGCTTCTGCAATATAAGCAGCAGCTAATGTTGAGAAAATTAAAGCTTGTACTGAGCCGGCAAAAATCCCTAATAACATGATTGGTAAAGGAATTACCAATGGAACTAATGAAGTTAGTACAGTAATTGTTAATTCATCAGCTAAAACATTTCCGAATAATCGGAAACTTAACGATAACGGCTTTGTAAAATCTTCTAGAATATTAATTGGTAAAAGAAGTGGAATTGGTTCAACGTAACGTTTGAAATAGCCAAGTCCTTTTTTACTTAAACCTGCATAGAAATAGGCAAGTGAAGTTAATAATGCTAATGCAACTGTTGTATTAATATCATTTGTTGGAGCAGCAAATTCCCCTTCTGGTAGTTCGATTAACTTCCAAGGGATAATTGCTCCTGCCCAGTTACATCCGAAAATAAAGAAAAATAAAGTTCCAATAAATGGAATCCATTCTTTGTAAAAACTTTCACCTAATTGATCTTTAGCAATGTCAGTTACGAATTCAACTGCACTTTCCATAAAGTTTTGAAAACCATGCGGAATACGTTCAGCATTTGAACTTCCTAAGAATGCAAATATTAATAATAATAAAAATACAAACCAAATAACGACAAGAACTTGACCATGTACCAAAAATCCTGCAAGATTCCAGTAAAAATGTTTTCCAACTTCTGCTTCCGCTAATAGTGTAAACATATTTGAATCAAACATTTCTGGGTATAAAAAATTTAACTAATTTAGTAAATTACCCAATATTAAAAAATATATAGGAACAATAGAGATTGTAAATTAATTTCTACTAATTTAGGGATAAATTTCTAAAAAAGCTTTTATTTTGTTAACCAACCATAACCTTTGTCCTCTAATTTTGTTGCTAAGTCTGCTGAACCTGTCTTCGTAATTTGTCCTTTTTGCATCACATGAACATAAGTTGGGTTTATATAGTCTAATAATCGTTGATAATGAGTAATAAGTAAAATTGCTTTGGATGGATTCATGAAGTTATTAATTCCAATTGAGATAGTTTTCAAAGCATCAATATCTAAACCTGAATCTGTTTCATCTAAGATAGCCAGTTCTGAATCTAATAGAATCATCTGTAAGATCTCATTCCGTTTCTTTTCACCACCTGAAAACCCTTCATTAACGTTTCGACCTAAAAAAACTGGTGACATATTAACTAATTTTAATTTTTCATTAATTAGAGAAAAGAATTCAATTGGATCAACTTCGGGTTTGTTATAAAATTTCTGTTTTGAATTGTATGCCAAACGAAGAAAATCTTCGTTACTTACCCCAGGAATTTCAATAGGGTATTGAAAAGCTAGAAAGATTCCTAGATGTGACCGTTCTTCTGGTTCTAGATCTAAAATACTTAGTCCTTTGAAAAAAATTTCACCATTGAGTACTGAGTAAGCAGGATGGCCAGCTAAAACTTTTGAAAAGGTGCTTTTTCCAGATCCATTAGGTCCCATAATTGCATGAATCTCACCTTGATTTATTTTTAGGTTAAAATTTTTTAAAATTTCGTTATCATCGATCGAAACACATAGATTTTTGACTTCTAATAAAGTTGAATTCATTAGCCAACACTTCCTTCTAATTTTAAAGTTAATAAGTTATCTGCTTCTGCAGCAAATTCAAGTGGTAATTCCGTAAAAATTTCACGACAAAATCCACTTATCATCAATTCGACAGCTTTTTCTAATTCAATACCGCGCTGTAAAAAATAGAAAATTTGTTCTTCCCCAATCTTTGAAGTTGAAGCTTCATGCTCAATTTTTGTAGTTGAATTATTAACTGAAATAAATGGGAATGTATTTGCATTAGATAAATTCCCAATCAGTAATGAATCACATTGAGAATAATTTCTTGAACCCTGTGCTTTATTCATTATATTTACAAATCCACGGTAACTATTTTTCGATTTACCAGCAGAAATACCCTTTGAGATAATTCGACTTCGTGAATTTTTGCCAATATGGATCATTTTTGTTCCTGTATCAGCTTGTTGATAATTATTAGTTAAGGCAACAGAATAAAATTCTCCTTGAGAATTATCTCCCATTAATACACAACTTGGATATTTCCAAGTAATTGCAGAACCAGTTTCAACTTGTGTCCATGAAATTTTAGAATTTATTCCTGCGCATAAACCACGCTTTGTTACAAAATTATAGATTCCACCTTTTCCATATTCATTCCCTGAATACCAGTTTTGAACAGTTGAATATTTAATATTAGCATTTTCCAAAGCCACTAATTCTACAACAGCTGCGTGAAGTTGATTCGTATCATATTGAGGGGCAGTACAACCCTCCAAATAGTTCACCTGGCTATTTTTTTCAGCGATAAGTAATGTTCGTTCAAATTGACCAGAATTTTCATCATTAATTCTAAAATAAGTAGAAATATCTAGTGGACAAATCGTATCTTCTGGAATATAACAGAATGAACCATCTGTAAATACAGCTGAATTTAAAGCCGAAAAATAATTATCACCAATGGGTACAATTGAACCTAAATACTTTTGGATTAGTTCTGGTGAATGATGAATAGCTTCTGAAATTGATGAAAAAATTATCCCATATTTACTTAATTCATCCTGAAAAGTAGTTCCTACAGAAACACTATCAAATACAACATCAACAGCTACATTTGCCAACCTTTTTTGTTCATTTAATGAAATTCCTAATTTCTCGAATGTTTTAAGTAATTCAGGATCAACTTCATTTAAATCTTGTAGTTTTTTTTTTGATTTTGGAGCTGAATAGTAAATTATTTCTTGATAATTAATTTGTGGAAATTTTAAATAGGCCCAATCCGGTTCTTTCATTTGTTTCCATCTTTTGTAAGCTTTTAATCGGAATTCCAATAAAAACTTAGGTTCTTGTTTTTTTTTTGAAATCAAAGTAACAGTTTGTTCATTTAATCCTTTTTTAATAATATCTTTTTCAATATTTGTTGAAAATCCATATTGATAAGTCTTATTAACCAACTTTGTAATGTTAGTATTTAAAACTTTATTTGATTGGTTGATCATAGCAATGAAAATATAGGATATGTATTTAAATAACTTAATATAGACTAATTATGGTACATTATAAAGATTATTGTAAAAGAAATTTTAGTATCTTAAATCTTATGGTTTAATTAAATAAAAATTATTCTAAAATAGTATAGATTTAATACTAAATAATAATTATTGAAGTTTGCAGAAGCCCGATTATAATAACTTATTAAGGTTGTTATTTAATACATTCGTATATGATTTACAATCAACCGACAGAACTAGTTTTTAACTAAAATTAGTTAACTATCTATTATATATTGCCTTTTATTCTAAGGAGAAATCAATGTCTCAATCTGTATCAGAACGGACTCGAATTAAAAGTGACCGTTACGAATCTGGTGTAATCCCTTATGCTAAAATGGGTTACTGGGATGCTGCATACACAGTAAAAACTACTGACGTTCTTGCTTTATTCCGTATCACACCACAACCAGGTGTAGATCCTGTAGAAGCTGCTGCTGCAGTAGCTGGTGAATCTTCAACAGCTACTTGGACAGTTGTATGGACTGATTTATTAACAGCTTGTGACCGTTACCGTGCTAAAGCTTACCGTGTAGATCCAGTTCCAAATACAACAGATGTATTCTTTGCTTTTATTGCATATGAATGTGATTTATTTGAAGAAGGTTCTTTATCTAATTTAACAGCATCTATTATTGGTAACGTATTTGGTTTTAAAGCGGTATCAGCTTTACGTTTAGAAGACATGCGTATTCCTCACTCATACTTAAAAACATTCCAAGGTCCTGCAACAGGTATTGTTGTAGAACGTGAACGTTTAAATAAATATGGTACTCCTTTATTAGGTGCAACAGTAAAACCAAAATTAGGTTTATCTGGTAAAAACTACGGTCGTGTAGTATTTGAAGGTTTAAAAGGTGGTTTAGACTTCTTAAAAGATGATGAAAACATTAACTCTCAACCATTTATGCGTTGGAGAGAACGTTTCTTAAACTGTATGGAAGGTATTAATCGTGCATCTGCTGCTACAGGAGAAGTAAAAGGTTCTTACTTAAATGTTACAGCTGCGACTATGGACGAAATTATTAAACGTTGTGAGTACGCTAAAGAAGTAGGTTCTATCATCGTTATGATCGATTTAGTTATGGGTTACACAGCAATTCAAACGTGTGCAATCTGGGCTCGTGAAAACGATATGCTTTTACATTTACACCGTGCTGGTAACTCTACATATGCACGTCAAAAAAATCATGGTATTAACTTCCGTGTTATTTGTAAGTGGATGCGTATGTCTGGTGTAGATCATATCCATGCTGGAACGGTTGTAGGTAAATTAGAAGGTGATCCTTTAATGATTAAAGGTTTCTACGATACTTTACGTTTAACTAATTTAGAAGTTAACTTACCATACGGTCTTTTCTTCGAAATGCCTTGGGCTAGTTTACGTCGTTGTATGCCTGTAGCATCTGGTGGTATTCACTGTGGTCAAATGCACCAATTAATTCACTACTTAGGTGATGACGTAGTATTACAATTTGGTGGTGGTACAATTGGTCACCCAGATGGTATCCAAGCCGGTGCTACAGCTAACCGTGTTGCTTTAGAAGCAATGGTATTAGCTCGTAACGAAGGTGCTGATTACTTTAGTAATGAAGTTGGTCCACAAATCTTACGTAATGCCGCTAAAACATGTGGTCCATTACAAACAGCATTAGATTTATGGAAAGATATTAGTTTTAACTACACATCTACAGATACAGCTGATTTCGCTGTAACACCAACTGCAAACGTATAATAAATTACTTTTAAAAAATTAAAGGAGTATTTGAATAGTGAGACTTACACAAGGTTGTTTCTCGTTCTTACCAGATTTAACTGATGAACAAATTGAAAAGCAAATTGCTTACGCTATTAACCGTGGTTTAGCGATGAATGTTGAATGGACAGATGATCCACATCCTCGTAATAGTTACTGGGAATTATGGGGTTTACCTTTATTTGACATTAAAGATTCTGCATCTGTAATGTTTGAATTAAAAGAAGCTCGTAAAGCATGTGCAGCTGGCTACATCCGTATTAATGCATTTGATGCAAGTTACGGTACAGAAAGTTGTGTAATGTCATTTATTGCTAACCGCCCTGCAAACGAACCAGGTTTCTACCTAGAACGTACAGAACGTGAAGGTCGTTTCATTCAATATACAATTAAATCATACAGTGTTCAAGCTAATCCTGAAGGTGGTCGTTACTAACTTATTAGTAACAATCTTAAATGTTAAAAGATTAACTTCTAATAATTAACTTGAAGGTTATTTATTCGCATTGATTCAGAATTTTTGGATAATAGTTTTAAAACTATTATCCAAAAATTTTACTACTATTATAATTTGTGGCCTAATTTTAAAATGAAAAATTTAAATTTCGTATAGAATTTTAGAGACTATTTTTCTAACTAAATTCAACAATTTTATCTTGAAAGCATTATCTGGATAATAATAAAAAATAAATATTTTATTCTTTCCTTCTTAAAAAGAAAGTAATATTTCGAAATGCCTCGAACCAGACTTGAACTGGTGACACGAGGATCTTCAATCCACTGCTCTACCAACTGAGCTATCAAGGCATATGTATATCTATATTTAATATACCAAAAATATTTAATAATAGCAAGAGTAAATTAAATATTTTTGGTATAATAATTTTTTTTAAGAAACTAATTATCAATTCTATTGAATCTTTATATTTAGACAAAATAATTTTTATTTATTTTGTCCTCTTATAATACTATCGGTTAATAAGGTTAATATTAATTTGATTGATCTAACTGCATCATCATTCCCAGGAATTGGAATATCCACTAAATCTGGATCGCAGTTTGTATCTAGAATGGAAACAATTGGAATACCTAATTTACGACACTCAGCAATTGCTGTAATTTCCCGTCGTTGGTCAATAATAATGACAACATCTGGTAATGATGTCATTGATTTAATCCCGTCCAAATATTTACGTAATTTTGTCAGTTCTTTTCGACGTAAAGCCCCTTCTTTCTTTGTTAATAAGTCAAAAGTTCCTTCTGATTCTTGTTTCTCAAGGTCTTTTAATTTTTCAATACGTTCTTTCATCGTCGACCAATTTGTAAGCATTCCACCTAACCAACGATGATTTACATAGTAAGAATTTGATCGTTCTGCCTCTTGTGCAATTAATGTAGTTGCTTGGCGTTTTGTACCGACAAATAGAACTTTTTTATCTTTACTTGCCGCAACTTCTAAATATTTCATTGCTTTTTTTAGCAATGTCGCAGATTGAATTAAATCAAGAATATGAATGTTATTAACTTCACTATAAATATATGGGAACATTTTTGGGTTCCAACGATGGGCTTTATGACCAAAGTGAACACCTGCTTCTAATAACTGTGATAAACTGATATCAGACATAATTTTTTACGCTACTTATTTATAAGATATATAAAATTTTAGAAAGATGTTACCATATCTTAATTAATTTGTCCAGGTTTCGGAATGAATTCTGGGGATGTTAATTCATTCTCTTTATCTGTGATTAATGACTTTCGGAAAGAATTTTTATAGTTTTGTGATCCAGTTCCTGCTGGAATTAAATGTCCGGTAACAATGTTTTCTTTCAGCCCTCTTAACCAATCAATTCTGCCTTCAATTGCAGCTTTTGTAAGAACTCGAGTTGTTTCTTGGAAACTTGCAGCAGAGATAAAACTTGGATTATTTAATGCAGCTTTTGTAATACCAAGTAATAAAGGAACATAGCAAGCTATTTGTTTATTTTCACTTGTTAAAATTTTATTAATATATTGAATGTGATATAAATCAATTATTTCTTTTTGTAATAAAGGTGTATCACCTTCATAAGTAATTAAAACTTTTGTTGTCATTTGTTTAATAATAACTTCTAAATGTTTATCATTAATTGCTACACCTTGTGATTTATAAACTGACTGAACGGAATTTAAAATAAATAATTGAACTTTCTTAAAACTTTTATGACTTGCTTCATAGTTATTAGTTAACCTTGCATATTTGAACGTTTTAGTACGATCACATAAGAAAAATTTCAATAATCCATAATAATTAAAGTAAACTTTGATTAATTTATGAGGGTTAATTTTTTCATTTTCTTTTATTGATGTTCCCATTTTTTGGAATTCAAAATTAACATCTAAACTTGTTTTTTGTGTTAATAAACCTCGTTTTTGACTTGTTGGAATTCTTTTTGTCATCATGTTTTTTTTGCGAGCTTCTAAAATTTCTTCAATTCTTGGTAAACCTTGAACAATATCCCCAGTAATTTCTTTTTCAAGATTAAGTAACCCAAGGGTTTTTCCTGATTCAACAAATTCTGTATTCTTACAGAATACACTATTCGAATCTTGCTCAAAATAATCTTCAGTTATTGAATATAAGCCAACAGATTTTGTTGATTTCTTAAAAGGATGCTCAGTAAATTTTAATAATGTCAATTGGTTTTCAGACTGTCTTTTAGTATTTTTGCGATTACCGTTAGAAATTAACTCAGAGTTTTGTAATAATATTGTTCTAGCAAATCGAACTTTATTTGCTTCGTTATTTTTTTCAGGGACTAATAGAGTCTTAAATTGTGAATCTGAATCATTTGTTGCGATAACAAACTTTTTCGAAAATTGCGGAATTAATGAACTATAAAATTTTCCCGCATTTTTTAGAAAAAGCTTTGAAAATTCAGACTTTAAAGTAATTTTTTTGGATTTAAGAGTACTATAATTTAAATTTTTTCTAATAGTTAATTTTTTTAAATTGTAATAGTTTACGGATACACTTCGACTAGTAATAAAATTTAAATCCGTACTTGGTTGTGGAATTATTTTATACTGTAAATTTGTTTTAACTGTTAGCTTATCAGTTTTACAGTTAGGGAAAAAATATGGTCGACCTTGTTGTACCGTAACAAATTTATCATTTTCAATAATAATTTTACCTGTTTTTTTAAGGTTTGATTTACTTATGATAAAATCATTTAATTTTTTATCTGTAATTTCGGATTTATCTATAACAATACAGTCATCATTAGAAATTAGGAAAATTTGTTTTTCTTTTTTATTTTTTATTTTAAATTTTACGATTTCAAGTGAACTTGAAGTCAATGTTTCCAGGTAACCTAAAACGTTGTAATTACTTACAAACTGATTTTTTTGAATTAAAAAACAAGGATCAATGTTTTTATCTCGTAAATTTGGAGTGATATAATTATTAAAAGAAATTTTTTCGCTAATATTAAAGTCTACTGAATCTTTATGTTTATTATTTGATAATTCAATATTAATTTGTTTCTTGAATACATTATTTGTTCTAAAAAGTAAAAGATTAGCGATTAAGTTAATACTTTTGATTCCGTTTATTTGTTGATTTGGTTTATAAAAGTAAATATCTTTAGATTCTAAATTAAATTGCGATTGTAAACCGTTAATCAATTTTTTTGATGAAGGAGAGGCTGCGAAATATGGAAATTCATAGATTTGAATTGGTCGAACTAAAAGTCGATCCTGATTTTTTTCATCAAAACATTCACAAAATGATAAATTTTCAATTTCCACGTTTGAAAATAAAGCTTCACCAGGATAATAAACTTGATTTTCTACTGTTTTTAATTTGTTACCTTTGTACACTAAACCTGATTTAATAGAGACAATTTGTGTATTGTCTTCTTCCGATGTAATTGTAACAATCCCTGAAGTTTTTGAAAATAAATTAGGAATAAGCTCAAATCCTTTTGAAATAAAATCCCCATTCTCGATGAACAAAATATTTTGTTCACATTTTATTTTGTGAATTTCTTCTCCAAGCCAAACCATTGTATGGAATCTCATACGTGGTTTTCGATTAGTGTAAGACTGTAGATACAGACATTTATCTATAAAGTTACGAAATCTTTTTCTTATGACGCTTAATCGTTCTGATTTTTGCTGAGCTCTCAATAAAGTTGATTTAGCTCGAACTAGTCGTTGTGAAAGAACTTCTAAGAAATAGAACTCTTGATCTATTCTATCTGTTATAAGTCCATAGACTTGATTATCATCGATTGTTAAAAGTTTTTCTCTTAAATTTGCAATATAATCTAGTGACAGGCTTTTACGAAATGTTACTTTGTCAATACTTTGTTGTGCTTTCAGAATAACATTTTCTGTCTTTTCGGATTCCATTCCAAGTTCGTCCAACTCTTCTTGATATGAGAATATATTAAACGGGCTTTTTTGGTATAAAATATGGGTAATATTTTTACGATTTTTAACACTATTTCGAAAATCATAATAAACAATACCACCAGTTAATGTTAAAAATGAATTAGTAATTAATGTACCTAATTTTTCGTTTCGAGTTAATTGTAAAGAATATTTCAAACAATTTTTTAAGACTGTTAAACAATATTTCTTACCGTCAAGTGTCAGTAGATAATTTTTTGACTTATTAGATAGATTAAATTTTTCTAATTTAGAATTTTTTAATGAATATTTTGTATGGTTAACTTTTATTAACCCTTCATATAAACTTTTTTTATTATTTACAAATGTGATAAATCCATTATAATGGTTAATTATCTTCGTTCTAAATACATGACTAAATGCATTTAGCTTATGATCTGGATAAAAATTAATAAATGAATTTATTGGACTATTGTATAATTGACCGCATAAGATCCAAATCAATTTATTATGATTAAGCAAATTAATCTTTTGTTTTAACTTTGGTATAAAAATCTCTCCACATGTATCACTTACAATTGTTTTTACTTCTGTTTTAACTTGTTTATTAGTATTAATTACTTCACCAATAACAGTATCTTTTAAAAGATATTGATTATTCTTTGGGAATAAAATCGTATTGCGTAAAATATCAATTTTTACTAAATCATTTGTTTTATCTTCGGGAATTAATATTAATGACCCGGCATTTTTTGTTACAAGAACATCTTCACCTCGATTTGTTCGAAGAATTACTGTTTTTAATTGCTTATAGAATTGAATAATGCCATTTATTGGACTGATAATTTGTTGGCGAGCTTCAGAAGTAAAAATACCACCTGTATGAAATGTTCTCATCGTAAGTTGAGTACCTGGTTCCCCAATGGATTGACCGGCAAGAATACCAATCGCTTCTCCAATATCAACTAAATTTTCATTTGCTAAATCCCATCCATAACATTTTTGACAAACTGCACGGTATAATTTACATGTTAAAGGTGAACGAATTGAATATTCCTGTACACCTTTATCTTTAAGTGTCCGAATTAATTCTGGAGTTATTTGTGTATTCTGTTTAACCAACAAAGTTGATGTGTGGGGATCATAAATTGGTTTATTTAAAACTCGTCCAAGAATTTTATCAAAAATATCTTGTTGATTTGTAAAGTTTTTGATTGAAAACACAAATGAATGACTTGTTTGACAATCTTTTTCGCGGATTAAAATATCCTGCGATACATCAATTAAGCGACGAGTTAAATATCCTGAGTTTGCTGTTTTTAATGCAGTATCCACAATTCCCTTTCGAGCACCATAGCCTGACATTAAATAATCTGTAATAGTCAATCCTTCACGAAAATTTTTCTTAATCGGTAAATTCATAATTTGACCACTTGGATCAGACATTAAGCCTCTCATCCCAACTAATTGGCGAACTTGTGATAAATTACCACGTGCACCTGAAAATGCCATGATATAAACAGAATTAAGTGGATCATAATTTTTGAAATAATAAATGATTTGGTTCTTTAATGATTCACTTGTTAAACTCCAGGTATCAATAATTTTTTGAAATCTTTCAACATCTGTAATTTTACCTTTTAGAAAGATTTTTTCAGAATTATGAATTTCATTGTTTGCTTTTTCAAGCATAACACTTTTTACAAACGGAATCTTTAAATCCTCAATACTAATTGAAATCCCAGCATGACTAGCATATTTAAACCCTAAATATTTTAATTCATCAGCTAATAAACAAGCTTGCATCGAATCATAACTTGTAAAACTCCACGCCAATAGTTGGCGTAGTTGTTTTTTATCAATTAAATTATTTTGGTAAGTATAAGTTTTCATAAAATGTAGTTAATAAATTATCCTTGAATTATAAAAAATTTAACGTTTTCTGAATTGTATAATTTAAAATCACGCGACCAGTTGTTGTTTGCAAGTATTGCGTAATTATTTCACCATTTGAATCTTTTCGGATCTGTAAATTTTCATAATATTCAATTACACTATTATCTGGTAATACAATTTTATTTTGTAAGTTTGTCATCTCATAATGCTCATCACTATATCGCACCCATATAGATGTATGAATTTCTATTTTATTTTGATTATAAGCCAAAATTACATCTTCAAGATTTGCAAAATACTCATTTGAACCTAATAGTCCTTTAATATTTGTTGCAGTTAGATAATAACAACCAAGAACCATATCTTGACTTGGCATAATAATAGGCTCACCATTAGCGGGAGATAAAAAATTATAAGGTGCTAACATTAACATATAACATTCAGCTTGAGCTTCTGGTGATAACGGTATGTGAACTGCCATTTGGTCACCATCAAAATCTGCATTAAATGCAGAACAAACTAATGGGTGTAATTTAATAGCACGGCCTTTTACTAAAATAGGTTCAAATGCTTGAATACCTAATCGATGTAATGTAGGAGCACGGTTTAAAAAAATTGGGTGATTTTTTAAGATCTGTTCGACGACTGGTTTAATAGTTAACTCATCAGATTGAATTAAAGTTTTAGCAATTTTTATATTGTTTGCTAAACCTTGATTAATGAGTTCTCGTATAACGAAAGGTTGAAATAATTCAATTGCCATTTCATAAGGTAAACCGCATTGATTTAATTTTAAGGTTGGACCAACAACAATTACTGAACGTCCCGAATAATCTACACGTTTTCCTAATAAATTTTGTCGGAAGCGTCCATGTTTTCCTTTGATAATATCTGATAAAGATTTTAATGGGCGATTATTTGCACTTAAGGCTATTTTCCCACGTTTGCCATTATCGATCAAAGTATCAACAGCTTCCTGTAATAACCGTTTCTCATTTCTAATAATTAACTGTGGAGCATCAATTTCCAATAATCTAAGTAAACGGTTATTTCTTGTAATAATTCTTCGATAAAGTTCATTTAAATCAGAGGTGGCAAAACGTCCACCTTCTAGTTGAATCATTGGCCGTAAAGCTGGTGGAATAATTGGTAGAATAGATAAAATCATCCACGATGGTTGTGATGCCGTTCCAATTAAATTTTCTAAAATTCGAATTCTTTTAATAGCTTTGTCCCGTATTTTATATAATCGATGTTGTTCCCATTTCCTAAACCAATGTGAAGCAGAATATAAAGGTTCTTCTTTGTTTAATACCTTTGTACAAACTAGGATAAAACACCGTGTTCGAAATATCTCAGACTCTAAATTCAGTTTCTCTAATTCTCGTTTAATTAATGGAGCACCTATTAAAAAGTTAGGTGTTGCTTTTAATAAGTATTTTGGCGCATTTTGACGACGATTTTGAGGTTTTGGGTAAGGTTTTAAAGGATAATTACTGCGACCCAATTCTCTACTCCGTCGATATTGCTGAAGATCCCAATGTAGTCCATAAAATGAAATTTCATCTTCTGCAATAAAATAGGTCAATGATGCAAGCTTAATCCGTTTAATACGTTCATCCCATAAATTGATAATCGTTGATGGGGTAAGTTTTAAACCATTACATGTCCAAGAATAATTAAAATCTGGAAGTTCAAGTTTATTCGTAGATTTTTCAGATTGACTTGTATAGTTTGTATTTAATCGTTTTTCAAATTCTTCTACTTCTAGAATAAGGGCCATAAAGTTTGGTCTACTATTAATGTACCAAACATGAGTTACAGGATATACTAAATTAATATATCCCATTCTATGTCTTCGAACTCGTGATTCTGTTAATTCGACGCCACATCTCTCACAAATTAAGCCTTCGTAACGAACGCGTTTGTATTTTCCACAAGCACATTCTAAACTTTTACTCGGGCCGAAAATACGCTCACAAAATAAACCATCCATCTCAGGCTTAAATGTCCGATAATTAATAGTTTCTGATTTCTGAACTTCCCCTACAAATTGTCCATTTGGTAATTTACGATTTGACCATTGTAAGATTCGAAAAGGTGATGCCAATTTAATCTTAATATAATTAAATTCTTTTACAAAGTTTTTCATAGTTTCTAAAATGAAATGTCATTTATATTTGAAGTTGGTAAGAAAGTTTTAGAAAAAGCATTATACTTTTCAACAAGATTGACTTCAACTTCATATTTTTTTGATGAACTGAATTTTTTAATTTGATATGTACTCATATCTAAACCAATAGAACGTAATTCTTGTAATAATACTTTAAAAGATTCTGGAATTCCAAATTGTGGAATTTGTTGTCCTTTCACAATTGCATTTAATGTTTCATTTCGACCGTGCATATCATCTGATTTGATTGTTAAAATCTCTTTTAAGGTAAAAGCTGCCCCAAAACCTTCTAAAGCCCATACTTCCATTTCTCCAAAACGTTGACCACCATGTTGTGCTTTCCCTCTTAAAGGTTGTTGTGTTATTAATGAATAAGGTCCTGTAGCCCGTGAATGCATTTTATCATCAACAAGATGAATAAGTTTTAGCATATATGCATTCCCAACTGTAATTGGATTTTCAAATTCTTTCCCTGTTCTACCATCGATTAAAACCATTTTCCCTGGGGCATATGGATTAAAAATCCAACTTTTATTTTTTTTAATAGAAGCTTGACGTAGTTTTTTATTAATTAAAATCCGTGATATTTCTAAACCATACATTTCATCAAATGGTAAAATTTTAAATCGACAATTCAGTTTATCACCTGCAAATCCTAATAAACATTCATACAATTGACCAACATTCATTCTTGATGGAACACCTAGAGGGTTTAAAATAATGTCAATTGGAGTACCATCTGGCAAAAATGGCATATCTTGACGTGCTAAAATTCTTGAAATAATACCTTTGTTACCATGTCGTCCCGCAATTTTGTCTCCAACTTGAATTTTTCTAATTTGTGCAATAAAAACATAAATTTTTTCAGATTTATATGTTAATTTTGTTTTACGGTTAAATGTTACGGTTTCGATAACACGTCCTGATTCACCGTGTGGCATTCGATATGAATTATCTTTTACACCTTTTGCTTTTGCACCAAAAATAGCCCTTAATAATTTTGATTCAGGTAACTGTTCATAAGTATTTGTTGAAACAACTTTTCCAACCAAAATATCACCCGATTTTACAAATGTTCCAACTCTTACAATACCATCTTCATTTAAATGTTTTACTTCTTCTACAGTTAAGTTGGGAATCATTTTCATTGTTTGTTCGGAGATTTCAACATTACGGTTTATTTCAATTTTATACCGTTCAATATGAATCGACGTGAAAATATCATCATAAACTAATCGTTCACTAATTAAAATGGCATCTTCAAAATTATAACCTTGCCAAGGCATATAAGCAATTAAAGTATTCTGTCCTAATGATAATTCACTACTTGTTATTGCAGGCCCATCACTAAGAATTTGTCCAGATTTAATTTTCTCTCCTTTCCATACAATTGGTCGCTGATTAATACACGTTTGTTGGTTGGAACGTAAGTATTTTTGTAACTTGTAAATTACCTTTTTATTGTTTTTGTCTTTAATAATAATTTTACTTGCTGTGACAGAATTGACAACACCTGATACATGTGCATTCAAAGTCATTCCAGAGTCAATCGCGATCTGATTTTCTAATCCAGTTCCAACAATTGGTTTTTGTGGGAAAATTAACGGAACAGATTGACGTTGCATATTTGAACCCATCAGTGCACGATTTGCATCATCGTGTTCAAAAAATGGAATTAATGAAGCAGCAACAGAAACAACTTGAATTGTAGAAATGGAAATAAAATCGACTTCAGATGGTGTAACATTAATAAAATCTTGTTTATATCTAACAGAAATAATATTCTTTATCAAATAATTATCTTTATTCGTAGCAATATCTGCTGGAGCAATTTTATATAAATCTTCTACTTCTGCTGTTAAGTAAATTGGATTTCCAGTTTTTAAAACTTTTCCATTTATTACGCGCCAAAATGGAGTCTCTAAAAATCCAAGTTTGTTTACTCGTGCACACGTTGTTAACGATGCAATTAAACCTACATTTTGTCCTTCAGGGGTTTCAATTGGGCAAATTCTACCATAATGACTTGGATGAATATCACGAACTGAAAAACTAATATGATCGCGATTCAAACCACCAGGTCCTAAACCACTGATTCGACGACGATGGGTTAAAGAAGATAAAGGATTAGTTTGATCAAGATATTGTGATAATTGACTAGATCCAAAAAATTCGCGAATTGTTGCATTAATGACACTAAAATTTAAGAGATAATTTGAATCAATTGTATTAGTTTGATTTCGTAACTTTCGAACTAATCGTTGAAATCCAATTCTGAATAGATTTTGTAATAATTCTCCAATAGATCGTACCCGTTTATTTTTAAGATGATCGATATCATCTGGAACAGTTTTGGAAATTGTTAATGAAATTAATTTATCAATGATTGCAAAAATATCGTCATAGGTAATTATCTGAAGACGATTATTCATTTTTAAACTTAATCGATTATTTATTTTTAATCGCCCAACTTTCCCTAAATTATAATAATTGGGATCAAAGATTTGTGAAAATTCGGAAATATTTTTAAAATATTCAAGGTTTGAATCAAATCGACTAAGTGGTTGTTTGAAATAAGTTGAATTAATTAAAAGTGGTTTATTAAAATAGAAAAAATCTGAATAATATAAATTTTGATAAATTTCTAAATCTGTCAATCCCATTTCTTTTAAAAGTACAAGAATTGGTTTTTGAGTTATCTTATCTAGTTGAATAATCAGCTCTTCTTCTTGATTTTTCAAAGGATAATTATACGCGTTAAGTTTCGTATTTTTTTGGAAATTAAATCGAATCCATGAACCATATTCGGGAATTAAAGTTGCTGTATATAATTCTTTGTTAGTATATTTTTGATGATAACTTGTTTTAATTTCATGATCTTTTTGATAAAGAAGTAACTGTGTTTTACTTTTTAAATATTTATCTCGTTTTGCTAAATAGTTATACTGCCGTTGTCGTTCTTGGTCTAAAAGTTTTTGATCTTCCTTTAATAAGTTTTGCTCAGCGCGAATGACGTCGCTAGGCATCTTGAATCCATTGAATGTTTCTAGTCGTATGTTTCGTTTTTCTACATTATCTATATATTTATCAAAAGGTCGCGGGTCAAATTGCTCAGTCGTGTGAATTTCACCAAAAAGATATTTTACTTGATCTTTTAAACTTGTTGAAAAATATAAGGTTGGTCGAAAAGCCGATAATTTCGTGAATGGGATTAGAATTTTTTCTTGTACTAGTGATTTCGGAATACTTCGTTTAAATATTTCAAAATTGTAAATTTTGAAAATCTTGCTCATGTAATCTTTTGTGAATGTCACTGATCGATGATTCGCTCGAAGAAATGTTGTTATCTGATGATTGTCGATAGTTCCTTTATACAAGTTCAAAAGTGCTTGACTTTCGAGTCCCGATTCATCCTCTATATCCAGAATTTCTTTAGATTTGTAGGCTAACATGCTATTAAGCATTTCATATCTTAATAAATTTTTTAACAAACCCTTAAAATATTGTAATAAGATAATAGCTGTTTCGTCTGCATTTCTTTTCAGTTCGGGAGCATTTTCCATATATTTTGCTCTGTCTCTGAAAAATTTTAATAATAATAATGATAAAGATTTTTTGGATGTTTTTCTTACTTTCAATGTTTGTAGTATGAATATGTAAAATTTGAAACACTGAAAGAATGCAAAAGAAAATTCGTCCTTAGATTTAGATCTTTTTAAAAATTCTAAAGAATAACAGGATATTGGAATTGAATTTTGTTTAGGAATTGGGGTTTGTTGATCATATATTTGATTATCCCAGGTTGTAATAAGTTTTTTGATTCGTTTCTTCTTTAAAAAATCAATAATTTTATCATCGGTATCTTTCATATTGATTCTGGGTTGGTCCAGTTTTGGTGTTGCAAAGAAAAGATCAAGCTCCGAGATAAAGGCTTCACCAGATGGTAAAAATGTTCGTAACTTATGTATATCGGCTGATACTTTACGTTTAAAATAATTTTGAATTCTTTGGTTTTTATTCTTTTCAAAATAAATACCAGGACTTCTAATAATTTGACTTACAATGACACGTTCACATCCATTAATAATAAATGTTGCATATGTTGTCATTAATGGTAATGTAATAATTGGGAATTGGTTTTGATAATGAACTTGATTAAGGACTTTATTACGTACTTCAATAGGAATAACTAGCTGTGCTCGATAATTTCCACTATATTTTTTTGCGATGACTAAATTATATAAAGGTTTAATTAATCTATATTCTTGACTGAAAATTAGATATTCAGTATTCTGACTAAAATCATAAATTTTAGAAAATAAAGCTAATTCTTCGGTTAAACCTTGAGTAATAAACCAACAAAAACTTACTCTTTGCATTGCAAGAAAATCGGGCAGAGCATTGATATAATTAATATTTTTGTGCATGATTTGAATTTATGCCATAAAGAATTTATTAAACTATTTGGCTTATATAGAATTAAAATAATATGAGTGATATTAATTTAAACCAGGATAGTTTTGTTTTTCAAAAGATTTGAATCTTATTTAAAAGTTTTATTCATCCAACCGAGTTGTCATTAGAAACAGTTAGACATTATTGTATGTATACAATAATGTCAAAATAAAAATTTAATTGTTAGACAAATCCATTTTAGTTTTTAATGTGCTATTTATATAGTCTTGTATTCTAATTACTTGTAGAAAGTTTACTTGCAAGTCTTGCTTTTTGACGAGCTGCTGTATTTCTATGAAAAACATTTTTTTTTGTTCCTTTATCTAGGAAACTATAAATAGAATTTAGAATCATCTGTAAATTTTTCTTAGATTCAAGAGTTTGTTCCTTTTCCAAGTTTTTTAAAAAAAGCTTTGTTAAAGTTCTAACAGATGTTTTGTAATAACGATTGTTTAAACGATTACGGTTGTTAGTTATAATTCGTTTTCGTGCAGATTTATTATTAGCCATATTTTTAAAAGAAGTTATCCAGTAATATTTAAAATAAAAGTATAATATAAAATTGTAATACAATCATTAAAAAATTGGAAGGTTTTTTTAAGAAAAATTTATTAATTTATTATTAAACCTTGATAAGATGAAAATTTTTAGGCACTATAAAGATTAAAATTATTAAGTTCAAATTTCTATGGCAAAAAATAAAGGCACTCGAATTTTAATTACTTTAGAATGTACTGACTGTCGTTCAAATTTAAATAAGCGTTCACCTGGAGTATCTAGATATTCAACACAAAAAAATCGTCGAAATAATCCTGAAAGAATAGAATTAAAAAAATATTGTCCAAATTGTAATAAATCTACTATACACAAAGAAATTAAATAAATCATGGCAAGACAAAAACAAAAAGTTTCACCAATTGGATTAAACCAAAAAATTGATTATAAAGATATCGATTTATTAACCTACTTTGTTACAGATCAGGGAAAAATACTTCCACGTCGGGCAACGGGGGTAACAGTTCAACAACAACGTAAATTATCGAAGGCAATTAAACGAGCACGTGTATTATCGCTATTTCCATTTGTTGCATCAGATCCAATTTAAAATATTTTGAGTTATTATTTAAATCAATAATAACTCACCCTAATGTTTAGTTAATTTATAAGGAGAAATTTATATTTATGGGAAATTTTATTGATAAAACATTTACAGTAATTGCTGACATTCTATTAAAAATTTTACCTGCTAGTAAACAAGAAAAACAAGCGTTTTCTTATTATCGAGCAGGCATGTCAGCTCAAGGAAAAGGTCGATATGCGGAAGCATTGCGAAACTATTATGAAGCCTTACAAGTAGAAGAAGATCCATATGATCGTAGTTATACTCTTTATAACATTGGATTAATTTATGGAAATACTGGTAAATACACACAGGCATTAGAATTTTATCATCAGGCATTAGCACTAAATTCGAATCTTCCTCAAGCATTAAATAACATTGCAGTAATTTATCATTCTCAAGCTTTAAGAGCTCAGACTTTTGATGACGATGAATATATTGATTTATCAAAAGAATTGTTTGATAAAGCTGCGGAATACTGGATTCAAGCTCTAAAATTAGCTCCGGATAATTATCCAGGTGCTAGAAATTGGTTAAAAGTTACTGGTCGTTTTATGGAGAATAATAGCTAATTTTTTACTGTTAAATTTTTGAGTTACATTCAATAATCATTCTAAATTTGTTGTATAATATATAGTGATTGCTAATATTTAGTAATTACTATATATTATAAGAAACGTTTGAAAGTATATTTATTCGAAGATATTTTAATATGTTAAATCAAAATGGTAAAAACTAATTTAAATAAAGGTTTCGTTACTCAAATTATTGGTCCTGTATTAGATATTGCATTTACTGACGGTAATTTACCACCTATCTACAGTGCATTAAAAATTGAATTAGGTGATGGGAACTCAACAATTGTTGAAGTACAACAATTATTAGGTGATAATCAGGTTCGTGCAGTTTCAATGCGCTCAACAGATGGTTTAAAACGTGGTGTAGAAGCAATTGATTTAGGTACGCCTATTAGTGTACCTGTTGGTACTGTAACATTAGGACGTATTTTTAATGTAATTGGTGAACCAGTGGATGAACAAGGCGACGTTTCATTTGACGAAACATTACCAATTCACCGTGATGCACCAGCATTTACAGAATTAGAAACGAAACCATCGATCTTTGAAACTGGTATCAAAGTAGTTGATTTATTAGCACCATACCGTCGTGGTGGTAAAATTGGTTTATTTGGTGGTGCTGGAGTAGGTAAAACAGTATTAATTATGGAATTAATTAATAATATTGCCAAAGCACATGGTGGAGTATCAGTGTTTGGTGGTGTAGGTGAACGGACTCGTGAAGGGAATGATTTATACGAAGAAATGAAAGAATCTGGTGTAATTAATGAAAGTAATTTCCCAGAATCAAAAGTAGCTTTAGTATATGGTCAAATGAATGAACCTCCTGGAGCACGTATGCGTGTAGGTTTAACAGCTTTAACAATGGCTGAGTACTTCCGTGATGTAAATAAGCAAGATGTTTTATTATTTATTGATAATATCTTCCGATTCACACAAGCGGGTTCTGAAGTATCGGCTTTATTAGGTCGTATGCCATCAGCAGTAGGTTATCAACCAACATTAGCAACTGAAATGGGTGCTTTACAAGAGCGAATTACATCAACAACACAAGGTTCAATTACATCTATTCAAGCTGTTTATGTACCTGCCGATGATTTAACAGATCCAGCCCCGGCAACAACGTTTGCCCATTTAGATGCAACAACAGTATTATCTCGTAACTTAGCGGCAAAAGGTATTTATCCAGCCGTAGATCCATTAGATTCAACATCTACAATGTTACAACCAGGTATTGTAAGTGATACTCATTATGAAGTTGCAGAAACAGTAAAAGAAACTCTACAACGTTATAAAGAATTACAAGATATTATTGCAATTCTAGGTATTGATGAATTATCAGAAGAAGATCGTTTAACTGTTGCACGTGCACGTAAAGTGGAAAGATTCTTATCACAACCATTCTTCGTTGCAGAAATCTTCACAGGTTCACCAGGTAAATACGTAAGCTTAGAAGATACAATTAAAGGTTTCACAATGGTTTTAGATGGTGAATTAGATGATTTACCAGAACAATCATTCTACCTTGTAGGAAATATTGATGAAGCGATCGAAAAAGCAGAAACTCTAAAATAAGGAGTCAAATATATGGTTATGAACATTCGTGTCCTTACTCCAGACAGAGTCATTTGTTCAACAACAGCAGATGAAGTAGTTTTACCTGGTTTAACTGGACAAGTAGGCGTATTAGATGGTCATGCAGCATTAATTACCGCTCTAGATACGGGTCTATTAAGAATCAAATTAGAGGAAAAATGGACTCCTATCATTTTATGTGGTGGACTAGCAGAGATTGATCGAAACCGTGTCACAGTTTTAGTAAATGATGTTGAAGAACTTATTGATATTGAATTAAGTGAAGCAACACAAGAATTAGAGAAAGCAACACTTGCTGTGGAAGAAGCAGAAACCGATAAGAGTTTATTAGATGCGTCTGTTGAATTGAAAAAAGCAACAGCTAAATTAGAGGCTATGAATTATTTATCATAAATAATCTTCCAATATTTTACAAACTATAATTTTTTATAGTTTGTAAAATTGATAAAAAATATCAACTCGTATAAATTTATCTTTCTATATGCCAACCAATTCTAATTTTAATTTTACAAATAATTCAGTGTTAACACTAGAATTACCTTTTTCAGAGCATGTAGAAGAATTAAGACAACGTCTTTTTTTGATTGTTAGTGTTATTTTATTATTTACATGTTTTGCACTTGTGGAAGTAAAAAGTCTAGTTAAAATTTTAGAACTTCCAATAAATAATGTGAAATTTTTTCAATTATCACCGGGAGAATATTTTATTTCAACAGTAAAAATATCTTTTTATACAGGCTTACTTTTCTCAAGCCCAGTTGCCATTGGGCAATTAATTTTATTTTTATTACCAGGTTTAACAAAGAAAGAAACAAAAATTATTCTTCCATTATTAATAAGTTCATTAGTTTTATTTGGCTTAGGACTAACTTTCTCATATTACACTTTAGTTCCAGCTGCATTGAATTTTTTCTTAAATTACAGTGAAGAAGTTCTTGAACCGCTTTGGTCCTTTGACCAATACTTTGAATTTATTCTCGTTTTATTTTACAGTACAGGATTAGCATTTCAGATTCCTATTATTCAAATTTTAGTTGGCTTACTAAATATTGTTTCTCCAAAACAAATGTTAGGAGCCTGGCGTTATGTCATACTGATTTCCACAATTTTAGGAGCAATTTTAACACCTTCAACTGATCCATTAACACAATTATTACTATCGTTTGCGATAGTATTATTGTATATTTCTGGTTTAGGAATCTTGTTTTTAATAAAAAATTAAATTATATATATAGAATATTTATACTTAACAAGTATTGAAATTATGGCAACTAACAAGTTTTTTAAAAGTCTTTTATTTGCTTCAACGATTGCTGTAGGTGTATTCGGATCATATATTCCGGATTCATTTGCATATCCAGTTTTTGCACAGCAAAACTATTCAAATCCGCGTGCAGCAAATGGAAAATTAGCTTGCGCTAATTGTCATTTGAATCAAAAAGCAATTGAAATTGAAGCACCACAAGCAGTTTTACCAAATTCAGTTTTTGAAGTAGAAGTAAAAGTGCCATATGATACAACTAAAAAACAAATTGGGGCAAACGGAAAAAAAGCTGATTTAAATGTAGGTGGTATCTTAATTTTACCGAAAGGTTTTAAATTAGCGTCAAAGCAACAAATTTCACCAGAAATTAAAGCAAAAAATAAAGGTGTATTTATTTCACCTTATAGTACTGAATTAGACAATATGTTTGTAGTAGGACCTATTTCAGGTAAAAAACATCAAGAATTAATATTCCCCGTTGTGGCGCCTGATCCAGAGAAAAATTCTGATGTCAAATATTTAACATATCCATTCTATGCCGGAGGAAATCGAGGACGTGGCCAAGTTTATCCAACTGGTGAAAAAAGTAATGTAAATGTTTTTGGTGCAACACAAGCTGGTCAAATTACCAATATTACTGCTTCAGAAAAAGGTGACTCAGTTATTGAAATTCTTAATTCAAGCGGTGTTAAAACATCACAAGATGTTCCAAAAGGATTAGTTTTAACAGTTAAAACAGGTGATATTGTTAAAGCAGATCAAGATCTAAATATTAATCCAAATGCAGGTGGTTTTGGGCAGGAAGAATCAGAGATTGTTTTACAAAACCCACTTCGAATTATTGGATACCTTATTTTCTGTTTCTTTGTTCTTTTAACGCAAATTTTGTTAGTTCTAAAGAAGAAGCAATTCGAAAAAGTCCAAGCTGCGGAACTTAACTTCTAATTTATATTTAAGATCAAATAAAAAAGTTTTTATTTATCGTGTTGATTTGTTCAGAGTATATTAAAAAGAAGTCTATTTCTTGGGAATTGACTTCTTTTTAATATTCTGCTTGGAAAATTTAATCGTAAAAATAACTAGGGAATACAGATATATTTTAGAGTTGATCGTTCTAAAACTGATATTTTAAAAGTTACCGTTGACAGCTTTGCTAACATTATGTTAACATACAATTGTATTACAAAGCATTATGTAATTTAAATTGCAATTACAATTGAGAGATTACCGAAACCCATGTTATTTTGCGCGGAGTAGAGCAGTCTGGTTAGCTCGTTGGGCTCATAACCCGAAGGTCAGTGGTTCAAATCCATTCTCCGCTAGAAGTTAATGGTTTTAATTAGGATAATTTTGATAAAAAATTTTTTTTTCTATTAAAATTATATATTAAACATTAAACATTTATAAAGTTTTACAGATGACATTAAACTTACAAACACCTTTCCCAACCTTTGGTGGAAGCACAGGCGGTTGGTTACGCGCAGCGGAAGTTGAAGAAAAGTATGCTATTACTTGGACAAGTTCAAAGGAACAGATATTTGAAATGCCAACAGGTGGAGCAGCAATTATGCGTAGTGGAGAGAATTTATTGTATTTAGCACGTAAAGAGCAGTGTTTAGCATTAGGTACTCAATTAAGAACGTTTAAAATTAATGATTACAAAATCTATCGAATTTTCCCTAGTGGCGAAGTTCAATATCTACATCCAAAAGATGGTGTTTTTCCTGAGAAGGTTAATCCGGGACGTGTTGCTGTAGGTACTCGAACTTTCTCGATTGGTAAAAATCCAAATCCAGCTCAAATCAAGTTTAGTGGGACAGCTACATACGATACCTAGTAAAAGTAAGATTAGTTTTAAAACTAATCTTTTTGGCGAGATGGCAGAGTTGGTCGATTGCGTCTGATTTGAAATCAGATGAATCTTAGGGTTCCGTGGGTTCGAATCCCACTCTCGCCTTTATTTGAAGGTTTGCTTAACAGTGTTAAAGAATTTGAAAATTATCTTATGAGTAAAGTTTACGATTGGTTTGAAGAACGTTTAGAGGTTCAAGCAATTGCTGATGATATTTCTAGTAAATATGTTCCACCGCATGTAAATATTTTTTATTGTTTTGGCGGTCTTGTTCTTACTTGTTTTCTAATTCAAGTAGCAACTGGATTTGCAATGACTTTTTATTATCGACCAAGTGTGGTTGATGCATTCGCATCAGTAGAATACATTATGACGAGTGTAAATTTTGGTTGGTTAATTCGATCAATGCATAGATGGTCAGCAAGTATGATGGTATTAATGTTAGTACTACATGTATTCCGTGTATATTTAACGGGTGGGTTTAAAAAACCTCGAGAATTAACTTGGGTAACTGGTGTTATTTTATCAGTTGTAACTGTTTCATTTGGTGTGACAGGATATTCATTACCATGGGATCAAGTAGGATTCTGGGCATGTAAAATTGTAACAGGTGTACCTGCAGCAGTGCCCGTTGTTGGACCGCCATTAGTATTAATTTTACGTGGAGGTGAAAGTGTTGGACAGTCAACTTTAACACGATTCTACAGTGCACATACATTTGTGTTACCCGTTGCAGCAGCAGTATTAATGCTGACGCATTTCTTAATGATCCGTAAACAAGGTATTTCAGGTCCACTATAATTCTTAATAATAACATACTTTAACTATTAAAAACTACTATGTCAGTAATTAAAAAACCAGATTTGACCGATCCAAAATTAAGAGCAAAATTAGCAAAAGGAATGGGCCATAATTATTATGGGGAGCCAGCTTGGCCAAATGATATTTTATATATTTTTCCATTAACTATGTTAGGTATGTTTGCATGTTGTGCTGGATTAGCAACTTTAGCCCCAACACAAATGGGAGAGCCAGCTGATCCATTCAATACACCGTTAGAAATTTTACCTGAATGGTATTTCTTCCCAACATTTAATTTGTTACGAGTATTACCTAATAAATTATTAGGGGTATTAGCAATGGCAGCTGTTCCAGCTGGACTTATTACTGTACCATTTATTGAAAATGTTAACAAATTCCAGAACCCGTTCCGTCGTCCAATTGCAAGTTTATTATTTGTTTTTGGTTTTATCTCAGCCGTTTGGTTAGGAATTGGAGCTTGTTTACCAATTGATAAAGCAATCTCATTAGGTTTCTGGTAAATTCGTATATTTTTTATAAACTTTTAATACAGTATATATAATAAATACATATATATATTGTATTAATTTTTCTGTTATGAGAATAATCTTAACATGAAAAAAATTCAAAAGAGTATTAACAAAATTTACTATTTTATCAGTTCACTAAATTTTCTTCTCTGTCAGATAAATGAATTTTTGAAATCTTATCTTTTTTTCAATAAAGACCATTTTTAAAAATGGTCTTTTTAATTCTGGACAGTTTTATAAAAAATTTTTCTATTTTTTATAAAAACTTGATACAATATATATTGTAGTTAATTTTACTATTTTTAATTTTATTATTATTAAGAAAAAGGAAATTTTATAATGACACCTTCATTAGCAAATTTTGTATCTAGTTTAGTCGCAGGTGGAGCAGTTGTAATTGTTATCGGAGTTGCATTAGCAATTATTAGTAAAAGTGATAAGGTTACAAGAGCATAATAGTCAAAAAATTTAAGTATATTTGGTTGTACTCTTTTTAGTTAATTTTATCTTATTATCTTATTAAAAATAAATATTTTATGATAAATTTTAGTTTTGCTCCAAATTTTTTATTAGGTTTTCTTGTAAGTATTTGCGCGTTAATTTTATATTTTCTCCGAAACATTAGACCCGAAATGGCACGTGACGAAGATGTGTTTTTTTCCACAATGGGTTTGCTCTATGGTATTATTTTAATAATCCATGGCTGGCGATTAGATCCCATTTTATTGTTTAGTCAAAGTTTAGTAATTCTAGTTCTTTTATTTACTGGTTGGGAAAATATACGTTTAAGAGGCTGTATAGTTAACTTGTTGGAAGCAAAGAAAAAAACTGAAAATCAAAATTAAACCATATCCAAACTTTTTAAAAATCTTGGTTTCAAGTTTGTAAATAATTTTTTTTAACTTATGCTTAAAAAGTATTCACAAATCGTTTCTATTTTATGTGTTGGTATTTTTGGTGTCTTTGTAACTACGGCATCAGCAATTGATTTAGATGAAGCAACACGAACAGTTGTACAAGATAGTGCAGGTAAAACAGTTGTTTTAACTCCAGAACAAGTGAAACGTGGTAAGCGTTTATTTAATGCTACATGTGGTGCATGTCATTTAGGTGGAATTACAAAAACAAATCCTAATGTTGGTTTAGATCCAGAAGCTTTAAGTTTAGCAACTCCTCGTCGTGATAGTATTGAGGGGTTAGTAGACTTTTTAAAAAATCCGACAACATATGATGGTATCGAATCAATCGCAGAAGTTCATCCAAGTATTCGAAGTGCTGATATCTATCCGCGTATGCGTTCTGTAACAGATGAGGATTTAACAGCAATTTCAGGTCATATCCTATTACAACCAAAAATCATTACAGAAAAATGGGGTGGCGGTAAAATCTACTTCTAATTATTTAGGAAAATTTCAAAAAGATTTATTCTTTTTGAAATTTTTACATGTTTTCTATTTTACAAAAATTAAAAAGATCTTTACAATAGAAGCATGTAGCTCAGGGGATAGAGCATCAGATTCCGATTCTGAAAGTCAAGGGTTCGATTCCCTTCATGCTTATATATTAAAATTTAAAATATCTGAAAAATAGTTCTATCAATACAAACGAATACGTTGAAATAATAAAAAAATATTCAGTTTCTATAACTTAATAGAACTAGTACTAAACATGGGGTTGCTTTGGTTTCGACATTTAAATTTTGTTAATATATGAATCAAGTCGAAGTTTATATTCTTCGAAAAAAAATATATACATTTAAAATAACTGCTAAAAATATAATTTTATCCGCTTTAACTTTTATCAATTCGATTTGTAAAGTTAATCAGTCAAACTCTTTACGGTTTGCTGTGTAATAATCATATTTCTTTCTCAAGTTTATCTCTATCACTAGACGTCTTCAGTCAGATAGTTTAGAATAACATAAAAATAGTTAAATCTATCCCGTTCTTTGGAACTATACTTGTGATAAAAATATATTAAAAGGTTTAAATGGACGTGGGTTCAATTCCCATCAACTCCATATTTGCATTCGTGGCCGAGTGGTCGAAGGCACCGGACTCATAATCCGTTTTCCTCTGGAACATCACTGGTTCGAACCCAGTCGAATGCATTTGAAAATAATTTAAATATTGTTTTTTTTCAAATGTGGTTGTAAACTCATTTATAAGGAATAATTAAATTTAATAATTTAAGTGTATGTCTAAATTAAATGCTCAACGAATAGTAAGTCAGGTAGAGTCTCAGTTTTTAAAAGAAAAACTACCAACTATACGAATTGGTGATAATGTTAAAGTTGGTGTTAAAATTGTTGAAGGAAAAAAAGAAAGAGTTCAATTTTATGAAGGAACAGTTATTTCGAGAAAAAATAGCTCGATCAATACTACAATTACAGTAAGAAAAATCTTACAAGGTATTGGGATTGAACGAATTTTTTTAATCCATTCGCCAAAAATTGATTCAATTACTGTCGTACGGTCTTCAAAAGTAAGACGTTCAAAATTATATTACTTAAGAAATCTAAAAGGAAAAGCAAGTCGTTTGAAACAAACTTTTAAATAAAATAGACTTTTTTGAATTTATTTAATTCAATTTATACAATTATTTGGACACCAATTAATATTTAGGTTAGGTGTTCAAATACTCCAATCTGCTGATGGTATATTTTACTTTTACTACCAGAATAAAAAATTTTCTTTTCTATTGAAATTATATATTAAATATTAAACGTAAATATGTCTAAAGAAAACATATTTATCATGCTGGTATTGCTTCCATTTCATTAATTGTATTCACGCCTTTTTCAGCATTGGCTGTTGATCAACCAGCTAATCAAATTGTAGCCAATGAAAGTAGTAAGAATGCTTCGAAAACTTTCTTAAACAAGGCGTTACTAAATTCTAAAGGTAAATTTCCAATATCGATGGCCACAGGCACTCTGTGTTTTAATTGCTTTCCAGCGGTTGGGGCAACAGCGAGTCCGGCGATATGTATAGCATGCAGCATTCTTATTAGTAAAACATTTGGATAATGGCAAAATGTAAAAATAGAGTTATTTAAAAATAACTCTTTTTTTATAAACTCTAAACGTGTAGAAATAGAAACAAAGATCAAACATAACAATTTTCTTGTTGACATTTTATTTATCTTTTGATAAGATACATTTATTAGCCGTAAGACCAAGCACACAAACCGCGATGGGTGATTAACTCAGTGGTAGAGTGTCTGCCTTACAAGCAGAAGGTCACAGGTTCAAATCCTGTATCACCCACTAACACCGATAATGCGACGGAGTAAAAGGTAAGAGTTAATTTAAGTGTTATTAAAACACAAACATTAAATTGTTAACAATTTTCTAAAGGGTGAAGAACAAGGAATAGGTCAGTTCACTATTTACATTCCTGATCCTTTAAACCTCACTTACTCTGTTGTAGATTCGCTTTTTTATACTCTACTACGTATGGTTAAATCTAAAAAGAGTGGTAAGACATTGTCTAATAGATCTTGAGCCCATCGTCTAATGGATAGGACAGAAAATTTCTAATTTTCTAATGTAGGTTCGATTCCTACTGGGCTTATTGTTGATTAGTCAACATTCATGCAATCTAGTCTAAAATAAATCGAAAAAAATCAAAAATATATGCTGGTGTAGCTCAACGGTAGAGCAACGGTTTTGTAATCCGTAGGTTGGGGGTTCAATTCCCTTCACTAGCTTTTTATGTGTTAATAATTTTAATAACAAATATTTACATTAATTTCTCATTAATGATAATTTATATGTTGTATAGCTTATCGCAATGGTTAAAGTCTAAAAAAATCGTGTTTAATGATTTTTCTAGACTTTAACGAGTAACATATTTAGAGAATACTTAAAGTTTAAAATTTAAACATCGAATTGACTTCCACGTCTATATTGCAGAAATGCTGCCACAAAAAGACCAATTGCTGTTACTGTAATCATTCCTAAAACTATTCCAGATAATAAAGCTTCTACCATAAGATTTTTATTTTTATTATATATAAATAACGTCTGTATATCTATTTTCAGAATAGTATTATACAATGAGTTTACTAATTTATAAGCTAAAAGTTAAATTATCTAAATCCAATTGCTGCTTGCCATACAAAAGCTAATAATAAGAAGAAAACTGGAATAATTGGTAATACATCTACAATAGGGCTAAAAATAACGTATGCTTCTGGTAAACGAGATAATAATAAAGTTTCCATAAATAATAATAATATATTTTTAAAGTTTTTTAAGGCTAATTAAAGTATTAGATTTAATAGTTACAATTTTACTATAAAATCAGAGAAATTTTTATTTATATTGGTCGATAATTTTCTTTGATTTTGAAGAAAAGCCTTTTTTCAATACCGACGATAGCTTATTGTTGTTCAAAATTTAAAAAGAATGGAATTGAACTAAAACAAATTTAATAAATAATTTTGTCTATTTTTTTATCTTTTAACGTATAATATTATTTTAAGGTTAGAGAGTTCAAAATAAAAGCTTAAATTAAGTGTTTATTTTTTCAATAATTAAATTAAAGGATTATTAAGATATGACCATTGCTATTGGGCAAAACCAAGAACGTGGTTTATTTGACTTGATCGACGATTGGTTAAAAAAAGATCGATTTGTATTCGTTGGTTGGTCAGGTTTATTATTATTCCCGACTGCATATTTAGCAGTTGGTGGATGGTTAACAGGTACAACATTTGTAACATCGTGGTATACACATGGTTTAGCAAGTTCATACCTTGAAGGTTGTAATTTCTTAACGGCAGCAGTATCAACACCAGCAAATAGTATGGGTCACTCATTATTACTTTTATGGGGTCCAGAGGCACAAGGTGACTTTACTCGTTGGTGTCAAATTGGTGGTTTATGGACATTCGTAGCTTTACATGGTTCGTTTGGTCTAATTGGATTCTGTTTACGTCAATTTGAAATTGCTCGTTTAGTTGGTATTCGTCCATATAACGCAATTGCTTTCTCGGGTCCAATTGCTGTATTTGTTTCAGTATTTTTACTATACCCTTTAGGACAAGCAAGTTGGTTCTTTGCACCAAGTTTTGGTGTAGCAGCAATCTTCCGTTTCTTACTATTCTTACAAGGTTTCCATAATTGGACATTAAATCCATTCCATATGATGGGTGTTGCGGGTATTTTAGGTGGCGCATTACTTTGTGCAATTCACGGTGCAACAGTAGAAAATACATTATTCGAAGATGGTGATGCCGCAAATACATTCCGTGCATTTACTCCAACTCAATCAGAAGAAACTTATTCAATGGTTACAGCAAACCGTTTCTGGTCACAAATTTTTGGTGTAGCATTTTCGAACAAACGTTGGTTACACTTCTTTATGTTATTTGTACCAGTAACAGGTCTATGGACTAGTGCAATTGGTATCGTTGGTTTAGCATTAAACTTACGTGCATACGATTTTGTTTCACAAGAATTACGTGCAGCAGAAGATCCAGAATTTGAAACATTCTATACAAAAAATATTTTATTAAACGAAGGTATTCGTTCGTGGATGGCTGCACAAGATCAACCACATGAAAACTTTGTATTCCCTGAGGAGGTATTACCACGTGGAAACGCCCTTTAATAGTAGTATAGCAGGCCGCGACATTGAGTCTACAGGATTTGCTTGGTGGAGTGGAAATGCTCGTTTAATTAATGTTTCAGGTAAATTATTAGGTGCTCACGTAGCACACGCGGGCTTAATGGTATTTTGGGCTGGTGCAATGATTTTATTTGAAGTTTCTCATTTTGTACCAGAAAAACCTTTATATGAACAAGGTTTTATTTGTATGCAGCATTTAGCTACACTAGGCTACGGAATTGGCCCGGGTGGTGAAATTATTACAACTGTTCCATATTTTGCTGTTGGTGTAATCCATTTAATTTCATCAGCAGTATTAGGATTTGGTGGAATTTACCATGCATTATTAGGTCCAGATACATTAGAAGAATCATTCCCATTCTTTGGTTATGATTGGCGTGACAAAAATAAAATGACAACAATTTTAGGTATTCATTTATGTCTTCTAGGATGTGGTGCATTTTTATTAGTTGCTAAAGCAATGTATATCGGTGGTGTATATGATACTTGGGCACCAGGTGGTGGTGATGTTCGTTACATTACAACACCAACATTAAATCCAATTGTTATTTTTGGTTATGTTTTCCGTTCACCATTTGGTGGTGATGGTTGGGTAGTTTCAGTAAATAATATGGAAGATGTTATTGGTGGTCACATTTGGGTTGGTATCTTATGTATTACTGGTGGAATCTGGCATATTTTCACAAAACCATTCGCATGGGCACGTCGTGCTTTTGTATGGTCAGGTGAAGCATACCTTTCATATAGTTTAGCTGCAATTTCTCTTATGGGTTGGACAGCAGCTTTATATGCATGGTACAATAATACAGCATACCCAAGTGAACTTTATGGTCCAACTGGTCCGGAAGCATCACAATCACAAGCATTTACATTCCTAGTTCGTGACCAACGATTAGGTGCAAATGTTTCGTCTGCACAAGGTCCAACAGGTTTAGGTAAATACCTAATGCGTTCACCAAGTGGAGAGATTATCTTTGGTGGTGAAACAATGCGTTTCTGGGATTTACGAGCACCATGGGTTGAGCCATTACGTGGTCCAAACGGTTTAGATATTAATAAAATTAAAAATGATATCCAACCATGGCAAGAACGTCGTGCTGCTGAATACATGACACATGCTCCATTAGGATCACTTAACTCAGTAGGTGGTGTAGCAACAGAAATTAACTCAGTTAACTATGTATCACCTCGTTCTTGGTTATGTTGTTCACATTTCATTTTAGCATTCTTCTTCTTAGTTGGTCATTGGTGGCATTCAGGTCGTGCTCGTGCTGCAGCAGCTGGTTTCGAAAAAGGTATTAATCGTGCTAACGAACCAGTATTATCAATGCGTCCAATTGATTAATTTTTAATATCTCTTAAATTGAATTCAGAAATTTAAGAATAACTAAATAGATAGATTACATAAACATAATCTATCTATTTAATTTCAAAGAACGTAAAATCGACATCCTTTCAGGATCTTAGTTCTTTAACTGGACTACTTTTAATTTTTTTTATTTATTTTAATATTTTTCGAAAAGAACGTATAATTAAAAACTGAAAACTCATAATAAACAAATATTTTTAAAATTCCTGTTTTTTAAATTGTGAGAGTTTCATAGATTTTTGTCTCCCAATAAGGAGAAATATTAATGGCAATAAGCTCAACCGATCGTCGGACAAAAAATGTTCAAGTTTTTGTCGAAAAAGATGCAGTCGAAACTAGTTTCGCGAAATGGGCCCAACCAGGTCATTTTTCTAGAACTTTAGCAAAAGGTCCAAAAACCACAACATGGATTTGGAATTTACATGCTGACGCTCATGATTTTGATAGTCAAACAAGTTCATTGGAAGAAGTTTCTCGGAAAATTTTTAGTGCACATTTTGGACAATTAGCAATTATTTTCTTATGGATTAGTGGTATGCATTTCCATGGAGCATATTTTTCTAATTACTCAGCTTGGTTAAACGATCCTGTAAATATTAAACAAAGTTCTCAGGTTGTTTGGCCAATTGTAGGTCAAGAAATTTTAAATGGAGATGTAGGTGGTAACTTCCAAGGTGTTCAAACAACCTCAGGCTGGTTCCAAATGTGGCGTGCAGAAGGAATTACAAGTGAAGTTGAATTATATTGGATTGCAATTGGTGGACTTGCTATGTCAGCAATTATGCTATTTGCAGGTTGGTTCCACTACCATAAGGCAGCACCAAAATTAGAATGGTTTCAAAATGCCGAGTCTATGATGAACCATCATTTAGCTGGTTTATTAGGCTTAGGATGTTTATCTTGGTCAGGTCATCAAATTCATATTGCTTTACCAATTAATAAATTGTTAGATGCTGGTGTATCACCACAAGAGATTCCGTTACCTCATGAGTTTTTAATTAATCGTGAATTAATGAGTCAATTATATCCTAGTTTTTCTCAAGGATTAGCTCCATTCTTTAGTGGTCATTGGGGTGAATATTCAGATTTCTTAACATTTAAAGGTGGTTTAAATCCTGTTACAGGTGGATTATGGTTAAGTGATATTGCTCACCATCATTTAGCTTTAGCTGTCTTATTTATTTTTGCTGGCCATATGTACCGTACAAATTGGGGTATTGGTCATAGCATGAAAGAAATTTTAGAAGCACATAAAGGGCCGTTCACTGGTGAAGGGCATAAAGGTTTATATGAAATTTTAACAACTTCATGGCATGCTCAATTAGCAATTAATTTAGCAATGATGGGTTCATTAAGTATTATTGTGGCACATCATATGTACGCAATGCCTCCATATCCGTATATTGCGACAGACTATGCTACACAACTTTCGTTATTCACTCATCATATGTGGATTGGTGGATTCTGTGTAGTGGGTGGTGCAGCTCATGGAGCAATCTTTATGGTTCGTGATTATACACCAGCAAATAATTACAATAATTTATTAGATCGTGTTTTACGTCACCGTGATGCGATTATTTCACATTTAAATTGGGTTTGTATTTTCTTAGGATGTCATGCTTTCGGATTCTATGTTCACAACGATACGATGCGAGCATTAGGTCGTCCACAAGATGTCTTTTCAGATAAAGCAATCCAGTTACAACCAATTTTTGCACAATGGATTCAAAACATTCATTTATTAGCACCTGGGACAACTGCTCCAAATGCATTAGCTACAACAAGTTATGCTTTTGGTGGTGAAGTAGTAGAAGTAGGTGGTAAAATTGCAATGATGCCTATTCAGTTAGGTACAGCTGATTTTATGGTACACCATATTCATGCTTTTACAATCCATGTAACTGTTTTAATTTTATTAAAAGGTGTTTTATATGCACGTAGTTCAAAATTAATTCCAGATAAAGCAAATCTAGGTTTCCGTTTCCCTTGTGATGGTCCAGGTCGTGGTGGTACATGTCAAAGTTCAAGTTGGGATCATGTATTTTTAGGTTTATTTTGGATGTACAATTCAATTTCAGTAGTAATTTTCCATTTCAGTTGGAAAATGCAATCAGATGTTTGGGGAACTATTTCATCAGATGGTACTATTTCACATGTTACTGGTGGAAATTTTGCAAAAAGTGCAGTTACAATCAATGGGTGGTTACGTGATTTCTTATGGTCACAAGCTTCACAAGTAATTCAATCGTACGGATCTGCATCGTCAGCGTATGGTTTAATTTTCTTAGGAGCTCACTTTATTTGGGCATTTAGTTTAATGTTCCTATTCAGTGGTCGTGGTTATTGGCAAGAATTAATTGAATCAATTGTTTGGGCTCATAATAAACTAAACTTTGCACCAGCAATTCAACCGCGTGCACTGAGTATTACTCAAGGTCGTGCAGTTGGTTTAGCTCATTATTTATTAGGTGGTATTGGAACGACTTGGTCATTCTTCCTAGCACGTGCAGTATCCATTAGTTAAATTTTGAAGAAACGTTTTATACATTCATCATAAATAAAATATTATAATTGATATTTTATTACTACTAAAATTTATATAAATAAGGTATTTTATAATTATGGCAACTAAATTCCCAAAATTTAGCCAAGCCCTAGCACAAGATCCAGCAACGAGAAGAATCTGGTATGGTATCGCAACTGCTCATGATTTAGAAGCTCATGATGGTATGACAGAAGAAAACTTGTACCAAAAGATCTTTGCATCACATTTTGGTCACTTAGCCATCATTTTCTTATGGACTTCTGGAAATCTATTTCATGTTGCTTGGCAAGGAAATTTCGAAAAATGGGTTACAAATCCTTTAAAAGTGAAACCAATTGCACACGCAATTTGGGATCCACACTTTGGTGATGCTGCTTTAAAAGCATTTAGTAAAGGAAATGCATATCCTGTAAATTTTGCATATTCAGGAGTCTACCAATGGTGGTATACTATAGGATTCCGAACTAATCAAGAATTGTATACAGGGTCGATTGGACTATTGTTACTTTCGTGTGCATTATTATTTGCAGGTTGGTTACATTTACAACCAAAATTCCGACCAAGTTTATCTTGGTTTAAAAACAATGAATCACGTTTAAATCACCATTTATCAGGTTTATTAGGTGTAAGTTCATTAGCATGGACTGGACACATTGTTCACGTAGCAATTCCTGCATCACGTGGGGTGCATGTTGGATGGGATAATTTCTTAACAACTCCACCACACCCAGCTGGTTTAACTCCATTCTTTAGTGGAAATTGGACCGTATATGCTGAAAATCCTGATAGTGCTTCACATGTTTATGGAACAAGTGAAGGAGCTGGAACTGCAATCTTAACATTCTTAGGTGGTTTTCATCCGCAAACTCAATCATTATGGTTGAGTGATATTGCTCACCATCAATTAGCAATCGCGGTTGTATTTATTATCGCGGGTCATATGTATCGAACAAACTTTGGTATCGGTCACAATATGAAAGAAATCTTAGACGCTCATCGACCACCTGGAGGACGATTAGGAGCAGGTCATGTGGGACTATTTGAAACAATTACAAATTCTTTACACATGCAATTAGGTTTAGCATTAGCAAGTTTAGGTGTTGCTACGTCATTAACTGCGCAACATATTTATGCCTTAACTCCTTATGCATATTTATCGAAAGATTTCACAACCGAAGCAGCTTTATATACTCATCATCAGTATATTGCTGGTTTCTTAATGGTTGGTGCATTTGCACATGGCGCAATTTTCTTTGTTCGGGATTACGATCCAGAATTAAATAAAAATAATGTTTTAGCAAGAATGTTAGAACACAAGGAAGCTATTATCTCACATTTAAGTTGGGCATCATTATTCTTAGGCTTCCATACATTAGGGTTATATATCCATAATGATACAGTAGTTGCATTTGGTCAACCAGAGAAACAAATTTTATTTGAACCTGTGTTTGCTGAATATATTCAAGCAGCATCTGGGAAAGCAGTTTATGAGTTTAATGTTTTACTTTCATCATCTACAAGTCCTGCAACAGTTGCAGGTAATCAAGTTTGGTTACCTGGTTGGTTAGATGCTATTAACAATGATAAGAATGATTTATTCTTAACAATTGGCCCTGGTGATTTCTTAGTGCACCATGCTATTGCGTTAGGTTTACATGTAACTGCATTAATTCTTGTAAAAGGTGCTCTAGATGCACGTGGTTCGAAATTAATGCCAGATAAAAAAGACTTTGGTTACAGTTTCCCTTGTGATGGTCCAGGTCGTGGCGGTACATGTGACATTTCAGCATGGGATGCATTCTATTTAGCTATGTTCTGGATGTTAAATACAATTTCTTGGGTAACATTCTATTGGCATTGGAAACATATGACAATTTGGAGTGGAAACCCAGGTCAATTTAACGAATCATCAAATTACATTATGGGTTGGTTACGCGATTACTTATGGTTAAATTCATCACCGCTAATTAATGGTTACAATCCATTTGGTATGAATAATTTAGCTGTTTGGGCTTGGACTTTCCTATTTGGTCACTTAATCTGGGCTACTGGATTTATGTTCTTAATTTCTTGGCGTGGTTACTGGCAAGAATTAATTGAAACATTAGTTTGGGCTCATGAACGTACACCACTAGCGAACTTAGTTCGTTGGCGTGATAAACCAGTTGCTTTATCAATTGTTCAAGCGCGTTTAGTGGGGTTAGTGCATTTCTCTGTTGGTTTTATTTTAACATTTGCTTCATTTGTTATTGCATCAACTTCTGGAAAATTTGCATAGTTCTTTAAAAAGGTTAAATTATTAATAATTTAACCTTTTTTATAAATCTCTAGAAAAACTTTCTAAAAAACTTGAATTTTTTTGCTAAATTTTCTAAAATCTAAAATAGAATAATCACTTGTTTCAAAGAACTAATCGGGATATAGCTCAGCTTGGTAGAGCACCTGCTTTGGGAGCAGGGGGTCGTAGGTTCAAATCCTACTATCCCGAGTAAAAATAAATTTGTAATTGGAGGTTAAATTCTAGTATTTTTATTATACAAATTATAATTTTTCAAATTTATACTTTTAAATATTTTTATTTTATATTATCATATACATATACAATATTATCTTCTATATTTTTTTAGTGATCAATTACTTATTAATTTAATACAAATTCAAAATGGGTTTAGATGAAAAATTTGCTCCAGTTCGCATAGCATTCTATGATAAAGTTAGTGAATTATTTATAAAAATAGCTTCTCAGTTTGGATATCCAGATAATTCTGGTATGCCGACAATTTCTAGGTTTCCTACAGGCGTACAACCAAATGGTGCATCAATCGAGAGTCTTCCAAAACGGATAACGTATTTTCCTCCAGCACAACGGCCTGAAAATTGGTTTGAAATGATATTTGGAACAACGCCACGAGTTGAGCCAATGCCACGTTATATCTATGAAACGCAAGATGAAGGGTTTTATAATTTCTATATTGAAAATTACAAAAATATCTTTTTTCTACCAAATTGGCTGTCTGAATTTATTCAAGTGAAATTAAATATATGCTTAGATATTAGTGTTCTTGAAATTGTTCGCGAAGTTTTATTTATTGGTTTAGTTATTTATTCCCAAATGGTAATTCTCAGAATTGCACTATCTTGGTTTATTTATATTAACCCGTATACATTTCCATGGTCATATCTAACAACTGCAATTGATTGGACAGAAGATGCGTTACAAGGTGTTATTCCTTCTATTTTTGGTGTAAATATAACTGGAAGTGTTTTTCTCGGAACACTTGGGATCTTAGCAGATAGTTTAAATCATTTGGTTTTTACGATGCCATTTCTTCCAAGTGAAGGACAACCAACTAAGCTCGTAATTAATAATCAAATGAAAGATGTACTCGTTTTCCATTATTTACCGACCTTATGGTATAAATACCCCATTCCAAATGACATAAGAGAATTTTGGTTTAGGGAGCGGCCGGATATTTTAAAGTATATGCAAACGGCTTACGGTGACTTAGGTCTACATTTACTTCCAGATAGCCAGATACAGATGCAAATGATACAAGATTTTACGGATTTCTACCATCCTATTCTTTAAGTATATTGAGTGATTTGTAGAGTTCTTAACCTACCAAATTATCGGTTAAGAACTCTATCTATTTCTAAATTACTAGATTAAAGCGTTTTTAAGTCACCTATTCTTAAGTTTAAACTATTTATATTCTTGAAAACCGAGGATATTTTAGTTGATAAGTTAAGATATTAATTAACTTTATGAAATGAACTTCAAACGAAGTTAACAAAAAATAAACTTATGGAAATTTAAAGAGAGTTTGATCCTGGCTCAGGATGAACGCTGGCGAGATGCTTTACACATGCAAGTCGTACGAGAGTCATACTAACGTTTACGTTTGGATGACTAAAGTGGCGGACGGGTGAGTAACACGTAAGAATTTGCCTTTAGGAGGGGGATAACAAATGTGCGCATTTGCTAATACCCCATATGCTTTCGAGTGAAATGGATTTTTCCGCCTAAAGAGAAGCTTGCGGCTGATTAGCTTGTTGGTAAGGTAATGGCTTACCAAGGCGACGATCAGTATCTGGTTTGAGAGGACGATCAGACACACTGGAACTGAGACACGGTCCAGACTCCTACGGGAGGCAGCAGTGGGGAATTTTCCGCAATGGGCGAAAGCCTGACGG
>Ga0209503_10000045_pt1 | contig 81542 bp, 65 predicted proteins | sample SouAtlMetagenome_2_FD_187448 | JGI IMG/M metagenome (GOLD analysis project Ga0209503, IMG submission 187448) | Marine eukaryotic phytoplankton communities from Atlantic Ocean - South Atlantic ANT15 Metagenome (SPAdes) (version 2) | ecosystem: Environmental > Aquatic > Marine > Oceanic | place...
TGCGCCGCCGCCGCCTCCGCCGCCACCTCCGCCGGTTCCAGGTAATACTACCCTACTTGTTACGAATCCTGCACTTATGGCTGCTAAAAATGGCATATTAATTCCTTATGAATAAGATGTAAGCTGTCCTAAAACTACGTAAGCACCGCCTGATTGTGTAATACTGAAACTTATTATGTCAGTTCCACTTGTTGTTCCTGTTGGCGCACTACCACCTTGCCACAATATAGTTTGTGCTGCTCCACCTATTTGGACTGCTGTTGGAATATATGCTGTGCCTCCTTGTGTAAGTATTAGTGCGACCATTGTTCCGTGATCGTTTGTTAAACCTAAGTTAGTAAAGTTTGCAGTGAAATCTGCTGAAATACTTGCGTGTTTGAATATATGTCCATTAGCACAATCGTGAACAACAGTTCCGGTTGCACCTGTCAAATCACTGAATCCTTCGATTACGCCTTTTTCAAACACTGCAATACCATTGGTTGTTGTAGTACCTGCCACTGTTAATGTGCCGCTGATAGATGTGTGATCCAGTAGTGTATTACCTGTCGCTGTCAAGTTATTGCCTACTGTTACATTACCGCTTATGTCTGCACTTGTAGCTTGTATATTATTGTCAACTACAAGATTATTTTCTACTGTTAAGTCGCTGCTCATTGTAACACCAGGTGTTACTGTTATTCCACTACTATCAGTTGTATCAATAATACTAGACGCTAAACTAAAGTTGCCAATGTTTCCAACCAAAGTACCTTGGAAGTTTGTTGCATATACATCACCGTCTACATCTAAGATACCGTTAGCAGGTATTTTACCAATACCAACTTTGTCTAAGCCAGAATCAACAAACACCAGCAATCCATCATTAGCGCCTTTTATTTGAAAGTCAATTCCTGCGTTGCTGTCAGGGTTGATTACCATACCACTCTTTGCAAGCGAACTACCGTTTATTTCAAATATTGATGTTAATGTACCATTTACTCGTGTTGCCCAGTTAACTTCGCCGTTGTTAGCATAATCGTCTGGTCCTGTTTTGAATGAAACTTTATTGAAATCGTTTGTACCGTTAGAAGCAACAATACTACCAATACCCTGATCATTTCCACTAACAGTGGTTTTGAAAGTAAGTGTTTTGTTTGTTTCTAATTCTATGTTACCACTACTAGTAATATTATTACCTTGTGCGTCTAAATCTCCACCAAGTTGTGGAGTTGTGTCTGTAACAATATCTCCTGCAGGTATATTAGTAAGGTTACTAGCATCAAGAGCAGGTAATGCTCCACTTAAATTTGCTGCTGGTATAGTATTGTTTACACCATCTACAAGCACTGTACTGTCATCTCCAAACACACTACCAGTGATATCACCGTCGTACTTGTCATCATTCCAATGTCTAACAAAGATGTATTCGTCACCTAATGCAGTTGCTTCTTTCCATCTTTCGATTTCATAGATATCAAATCTTCCAGTTTGAGTTTTAGGTACAGCTCCACCGGCCCAATTAATAGTTTTTGAAACACCGTCTAGTTTTAATGCTGTCATTCCTACACCAGGTGATATATTATTGTTTACAACAATAATCCATTTATCATATACAGAAGTAACAGTTGGTACACCTGTAATATCTGCTGTAAAATTATTGTTTACATTTTCTAAAGTCCATCTACCAGATGATCCATACACTCCAGCAGCCAAATTGAATGTTACATCATCACCTTCGGAAATTGTCAAAGGTGTATCATACATATGACTGTTAAGTGTTAATCCAGTACCAGCAGCAAACAAACCTGGACGGAAAGTAATCTTACCTTCTATTTGATTTGTATTTTCCCATTTTTGTGATGAACTATCGTATGCTAATAGATAACCATTGATTGGTCCACTGTTTGCCTTAGTATCAACGTCTGGTAATGTTGAAAGACTGTTACCAGCAGTTAAAAGATGAGCATACCAAGTTTCATCTGATCCGCCATCACCTCTAAAGCAATATATTTCATAAACGTCATATACATCTTCTCCACTTACTGATGGCAAAGATCCATTGATCCAGTTTACTGTTTGTGTTGTACCAAATCTTTTTATTCCAGAAATACTACCTTTAGTGGCACCAGATGTATTATCGATTATAATTCTAAAATACGACGATGTGTTAATGTTTAATGGTCCTGGAGTTAGGTTAGCAATAAAGTCTGTACCTGGATTATTTACTTGCCATTCAATTCCTGAATCGGTTCCAGAAGTTGTTGGAAAATCTACTGTATCTCCTGAACTTATCGAACCAATTGTAATTAAAGCATTTCTATATTCAATATATCGATTTGTGCGAAATCCTGATAAGAAAGATGTTGCACTTGAACTAAAGTCCCAAGTGTTTACCCAAGACGAACCGTTCCATTGTAAATGTTGACCACCAGCAGCACCTGATACACTAGTACCTAGGTAGTTTGAATCGTTTGTCCATTGTGAAATATTACCTGCTTTATTAGTAAGTGTATCTGATGAACTAGCAGAAATAAAACCAGTATTACTGTTATTGTAGTTTGCAAGATCAGTATCAATAGCAGCAGTAATATTGTCACCAGCGACGGATAAGGTGACATTAGTTCCTGCTACAAGTGTTACGGAATCGTTTGTTGAATCACTGCCAGTAAGTGTAATATTTGCATCACTGCCACTTGCTGTTGTTCCTAGTGTATATGTTGTGTTGGCATCCCCATCTACCGCACCAGGTGTAAAATACGATAAGCTACTCCACTGAGTGCTACCGTCACCTATTTTCATATATCCTGTGTTTGTTTCATACCCCAATTCACCATCACTGAGCGTTGGGTTTACGCTCGTCCAGTTAGTTGCTGTATCTCTTCTAACTTGTATTTTTGTCGCCATTATGCGCTTCCTCCGTCTAGGACTAAGTCTCCGTTTGTATATACCGTGTTTGCAACACCTCCGTCAATAATATAGACATCATTACCGTTTGTGCCATTTACCCATTCACTTGCTGAACTATCATAAATTAATGCCTGGCCATTTTGAACACTAGTAATATTTACACTATCTACAGTGTCTGTTATGCCGTAACCGGCTACTGTTGTCGGTTTACTTGTTAAATCAGCGAAAACTCCGCTGAATGTTGAAAGTGTACTTCCACCAATTTTACTACCTGATGGTAGTTCTACAATGCCACCTGATCCAGCTGATATTGTAGATGATCCTAAATATATTGTATTGCCGCTTAGATATAAATCTTTAAATCTAAAACTTGCACTACCTATATCGTATTGTTCATTTGCATCTGGAATCAATGCTCCTGTAACTGCACCTGAAACTTCTGTTAAGTATGTGCTGTTGTCATAAGTCCAAGTACCAGAACCGTTATTCTTTAAAAATCCTGTGCCGTCTGCAATATTAGAAACTGTTGCAGCAGTGAATACTGGATCAGTTTCTGTTTGTACATAACGTCCGTCTATGGCCACAGTTAAGTCTGCTAATGAGCCTGTACGACCTAATGTAAGTGTACCGCCTGAAAAAGCAACACTGTCTACATAATCGTTTGTATCTGTATCGTCAAATAATGCACTAAAGTCTACAGTAAATGTGCTGTTGTCATCTCTTGTAAACGTTGCTATACCAGTAGAACCGTTTAACGAACCTGAAACTAGTCTTGCTAAATTAGTGTCATCTAAATAATTACTGAGATTAATTTGTGTAGCTACACCGTCTTCGTCTGTATAAGTTAACACATTAGCATTTATTGACAAACTTGTTAATGTTTCTTCAGCAGATATATCAGGTGGTGTATATGTAAATTCACCAGTGCTGTTGTTATATGCAACTCCGCCTGTACCACTTGCACCAGCATTACTTCCAATGCTTAAATCTGAATACTCAATCTTGTTACTGCTATCTGCAGGTGTGAATGTAAATGTTGATGTAGCTGCTGCAAAGGATAACGAACCATTGCCTGATGGCGAATTTGTTGTAATACTAATATCATCAAAACTGCCTTTGACTGTATAAGCCAATGCATTCCAAGCAGTTGTACCGTCACCTACTTTTATAAAGCCAGTGTCTGTTTCATAGCCTTGTTCGCCAGCTGCTAAAACTGTGTTTGCTGCTGTCCATTGAGCTGCTGTACCTCTTCTTATTTGTAATGTTACTGCCATTATGGAGCTCCTCCATCAAGTACTAAGTCATTACCCGATGTGTAAACTTGTGGTGCTAATTGTATATCTTGCCATTCGCTTGCTGAATTATTCCAAGCCATTAAAGCATTATTTGCAGGCGCTGTAATATTAAATGTTTCAAGATCATTTATTCCAAGATTGCTAAATGTGCTACTACCAAAATCTAAGTTTCCTGAACCAAAATTTACATCTCCATTGCCAAAGTTAATTGTTGTACTGTTGTCATATGTAATATTTTTACTTGCATCAATAGTAATTGCATTATTTAAAACCATAGTATTTGTATTGCTTATAGACATAACATTAACACTGTTGTTTGTAATATCGTATGAATTTGAAATCATATCAATGTTATTACTATTATCAACATTCATTACTTTTACACTATTATTTGTAATATCAAAAGTATTTGAAACAAACGATACATTGTTGCTTGCATCAATGGTTAGCACATTATTTAAATTATATGTATTTGCTGTATATGTTACATTATTACTTGCATCTATTGTTAGTGCATTATTGACAGTATAATTATTTGTAGTATCTATATCAAATGTATTTGTTGTCATTGTAACATTATTGCTGTTATCAATTGTAAGTGCGTTGTTTACAGTAAAATTATTTGTTGTATCAATATCATAATTTGCAGTTGTCATTGTAACATTGTTCAATATATCTACATTCATTGTTTGAATGTTATTATTTTCAATGTTAAAAGTTGTAGATTCAATAGTAATTCTATCGCCGTTATCTATGTTAATTGTATTTTGTATATTTGTGCTATTACTATTCAGTGTAACATTATTACTATTATCAATTGTTAATATGTTGTTCATATTAATGCTTGTTGAATTAGTTATAAAGTTTTGACTAGAATCAATGTTTAATACATTTGTTGAAGAATTATCAATAGTTACAGTAGTACCGCCTATTGTAACCATTGTATTTGCAACATCAATATTCAACAGGTTGTTAAAATTAATATCTCCGTTTTGATTAAACACATTGTTATTAATTGTAACAACTTGCGAGCCACTAACAGATACAGCTTCGTTTACACCTAGTGTTGCTTGGTTTGTATTATCAAGTGTAAATAAGTCATTGTAGTTTACAGTATTGTCTGCATTGATTCTAAAAAATTCATTTATAGTTACGTTACCACTTGAATTAATAGTAATTGCATTATTAAAGCCCATATTAATATTATTAGATAAATCAATACTAAAAATATTATTAATGTTAGTAGCGCCTGTAATTACAACATCGCCTGTAACTGCATTAATGTTTATATCGCCATATGTAGGTCCTGCTAATGTAATATCAATATCGTTATTGTTAAATGTAATTGAATTATCATTGATTGGCGAAGATATTGATGGAATGTTTAGTTGTGTAGTTGTATTACTAACAATAAGTTGATTATTCAAATTAATATTATCAGCTGTCATTACAATATCATTGTTAGTAGTTGTAATGTTAATATCACCAGATGTTGAAACAATATTAATTTCATTTTCTGCTGTCATATTGAGCTGATTAGCAATTGTCATAATTATACTTTGATCAACATCTATAGTTAAGTTATTGCTAAGATCGATTTGTAGTTGTACAACAGTTTGATCGCTGTTGTTTTGCATATTGATATTTTGTGTTGTAGTTGTTTCGTTATCAATATCAACTGTAATTATATTTTGTGTGATACCAATAAGTGCAAATACATTAGTAAAATTGCTGTTTATTTTTACAAAGGCATCACGAATACACTCGCCGTCTGTTGCGAGTCTTCCTGATCCTACATTTACTAATTCAAAACTCATTGTTATTCCTTAATGATTCATCTTTATACTGTTGATTGTACCACCTACCCAACGTGAAATATATGCACGTATCCACGTATAGTTTCCTACAAAGTTATAAATTTTAATACTTGTTTCAGGTTCGTCATATTGTAATTTAAATGGTACAATTTCACTTTGCCACAATCCTGTAGTAGAAACACAAACAGGTTTGTCACTTAGCACTGGTGTCCAATCTGTACCGTCATTACAGTTTGTGTAAAATGGATCCTGAGGATCTACACCTAGTGTTCCTTCTATTTCAATGCAACCTACAAAGTTTGTCAGTCTAATTTGAACAGTGTGTAAGCCATCGTCTCGGCTATAATATCCGTCGCCTTTAAACTTTTCCCCTCTCAGCTCTTGTTCGCTGCTGTCTCCTGGGTGTGTTTGTAATGATAATATTGTCTCACTGTTACTCATACTTATATTTATCCATACTGGTTTTTTATTAGTTTCTCACTAAAATCTTTAATAGCTTATCACTAGGGTCTGCATCTGCAATAAAACGCAAATATGAATAAACACCTTTAAACACATTCAATACAGGTCTAACTTCACTGCCATCAAATGCCACAGTATCAATTGTATACCAATCATTTTGTTCAGTAACTTGATTGTCTAGTGTTCCTTGTATTTCAACATTTCCTATGTAACCTTTGCTGTTGTAAGCATCTGTATAAAATGCTACTGTGTGTACAGCTTCATTTTTGTTTATTTTTGGTTGTGCAGTAATCTTATTTGCATCATCATAACCTGCTATCCAGGTTTCGTTTGTAGGTAGCCAATTAATTACTTTGTTGCTGCTGCGTATTGTAGGATGTGTGCAATCATCTACATAAATGCTTCCGCAAGCATCGAAGCCTCTATTGGTATATGTGACTTCTCTTGAATCGCAAGTTTCAAGCAAATAAATTGTGTAACTTAAATATTGCGATGGCATCGGCAATAAATCATTTTCTGTAATTGTAACAAAAAACAATCCTTTGGTTGATTTGGTTGAACCGTCATCTAATATAGTTGCATCTATTTGTAACACTTGATCTTTTTCTTCGTCAAATGCTTCAAATCTTACAACTTTGCCGTTTATATTGATTGGTTTTTGATCAGCGTTGAGCATTCTGAATTGCACTTTATTGTCAACGCCCTTATATACTTTTACTTGTCTACTATACACTGGTCTATACTCCACAATAAATCCTACATCGTTTGATACAACGTCAATTTGATTTTTGTATAAATATCTTGGTATTAGTTGCATAAAGGATCCTATAACTATATACATATTTATTAAAAAACTACATTTAAATATATCGAGAGCAGATGTTATTAAAAGATATTGAAAAAAAATTTCCATATGTAAGCGTGGTTGCTTATGGTGGCAACGAGTATGTGGGAATTGTTTCTAATCAAGACACTTTTGTAACAACTATGTATGTCTTTAACCGTTTGAAAACAGACGAAGAAAAAAAGTTATTTTTGGAGTTAGGAGAAGTATGGTGGTGGGAATCAAATAGAATGATTCCTATAAACATATTTTTAAAAACAGAAATGCAACCCTTTACTTATTGTATGATGACAATGAATACAAAAGATGTCAAAATATCTGTAGGGCCTTGTGTAAATTTAAATAATTTATCAAATAAAAGAATTAAAAGAAAAAGTGTGCAGGTTTTAAGAAAGCGTTGATTCGCAAATTAAATTCATATGCACTACACACGCCACAGCATAAGATACGGCGTGTGCCTTCTTGAAGTAGTATTCACCGTTGTCTGGTTTGATCCAAACTTCTTGTAAAATGTGTTCCCACTTCTTGTTTGCTAGATATCTTTTTGCTGGACGTATAATCGCTAGTGTCGCGGCTAATTGTTCTACCGATTGCGGTTTCAATTGTTTCAATAGACTGTCGTGCCCGCTTAGATGAAATACTTTGTCTACGAAGTCTTTGTGCTCCAGTAGTTCCCATAATGGCTCCTTTCTCATTAGTTGTTGTAAATGTTCTTCGCTTTTTATTTCGCTATATATAGATACATTTAAAAAATCTAATTTAAAGTAACCTCGATCTTCTGCTACTTTGTAATCTATTGTTGCTAGATTATCAACAGGATTGTGTGGACATTCAGTCACATACACTCCTGTATTATGCTTTTTGCCTGTGTCTAGTTTTGCTACCCTATGTTTTATTTTATCTAAAATAAAATTTCTATCAGCAAAATCGATATCAATATCAGGCATTTATTTTACTCCTCATAGTTTTGCTTCTTTGACAACTTGTTTTACAAGTTCAACATCTTTTGGTTGTCTTCTAAATCTCAAAGCCCAATGCTGTGGATCTAGTACATTGTTTAACATTCCTAATTGCTCGTCATTAAGTTCACTTAAAACTTTTTTGCCACTGTCGCAATTCAATACTAACCAAGGCGATATTTTGCCATCTTTAATATTCCAAGTAATTCTGTTTGTACTTGCATATAAAAAGTAATGATTGTATGAACTATTTTTTTCTTCACTCCATTCAATCATTGTATTTATTGAACGTTCTAATGCTGTTTCTACACCCTCTTTGCGTATTAATTCTATAGCATATCTTTCATACATTTCATCTCTACACCAATGATCAAGTTTCACATTGCTTGTTACAACATAATCAATATACTTGTCAGGATACAAAGGTTTGACGTTATTTACAAAACTACCAAACTTTACAAACGCATTGTAGAAAGATGACTTTACAAAATCTTCATATATTTTTTCTTTCTTATGTCCTGCACTTAATTTATAAAATCTTTGGAACGCATAAAATCCTACCTTTACACGTTTTTCATCTTGCTGTAGCCAACGTCTTTTTGGTTCGCACATATGAGCTAACAATGTACTTTCTTTTACATAGCTTTTGCCACAATAATCGCAAGTGTAATTAGATGTCAACTTTTTCGTAACCGTGTTCTTTGGCGAGCTCTTTAATTTCTTTTTTTGTAGATATTCTAGCAAGTGTTTCTACCTCGTCCATTTTCATTTCAGGATATATTTGCGCCAATAACTTTACTGCTTTACTACTGTCGTCTTTTTTCTTCTTCAACCCAATCCAAGGATGAAATTGTTTCTTTCCTGTTTTGCCAGCAACACATAATAGTTGCCATTGTAGTTTTACGTGATTAGTTCCGCCTAGCTCATTCCAGTTCTTGTTGTAATATTCATTGACTTTGAATACTGCTAGTGCAGTTTTTTCATAGCTACCTTTTACACTACTAATATAACGGTTTAAGTTCCATAAGTCAAGTTTTATATCCTTCTTGCCATCTTCCCCGGCAGCATCATACAGCTCTTTGAATCCCATATCAATGCTTGGAATAAGTTCCTTAAACAAGTCAAGTTCTTTATTGGGCATTACATTACCTTTTCTAAATATGCCATATCGATGTGCAACGGTTCATTTCTTACATATTTTAAATCTATTACTGTACTAATACCTAACACACTTGCACCTGTTTGTTCTACTAGACGTTTGGTTGCTAACACACTGCCACCTGTTGCTACCAAGTCATCTGCTATTATAACACGATCTGTGTGTCCAAGTAAACCAGTTTGTAATGTTAGTGTTGCTTGACCATATTCAAGCGTATAACTTTCTTCCAGTAAATCTCCAGGATACTTTGCACCTGCTTTACGCACCATTATAAAAGGCAAGTTCATTGAATGTGCTAGTATGCTACCTAATACAAAGCCTCTACTTTCAATGCCAATTATGTGTGTAGGAGTTCTGTGTTCAAATCTACAACGTGTCTTTATCAAAAGTTCTTCCATAGCTTGGTTAAAATATGGACCTGCAAATAAACTATTGAGATCATAAAAATTTACACCTTGTACAGGATAGTCAGGTATTGTTCTTATGTAATCTTTGATTGGAGTTTTTTTTAATTCTGTGTTTGCCATTTTTCTAAATCCTCAGGTGTGTTTATTTCTATGCCGTCAAACTCAACTTCGACTACACCAATACGTACTCCATTTTGTATCCAACGTAACTGCTCTAGTTTTTCAATATCTTCTTCTACAAATTTTGTGCTTGCATTGTACATAGCTTTTGCTTCTCTATTGTAACCATATATACCTAAATGATGATCACCATATTCTAAACTAGCACGTAAGAACCAATGCGCTCTTCCTCTGCTGTGTATCATTTTAACACTATTTGGATCATTACGCAAATTAAAATCCATTGGTGTATATGCTGTTGCTACATCACTCCTATACAACTCATTTTCAACTGCAAGTATTATTTCTGAAGTTATATCGGGCATATCGCCTTGTACATTTATATATCTATCATACTGTAATTTTTCATCAATCACTTGCATACAACGTTCAGTGCCGTTTTCTGCCTCTTGTGTCATAATACATTTACCACCACCCATATGGTTATATACTTCTTGTGCATCTGTAAGCACATATGTATCTAAGCCAGTTGCTGAACATTTATTGTAAACTACTTCAACTAAAGGAACTCCATTTAATGGCGCCATCATTTTACCAGGAAATCTTGTACTTGCATATCTTGCAGGTATTAGTATTGCTGTTGTCATTTTACATCCTTTCCATTTGGTACAAATTATCTTGCACTTTTTGTACAGTAGGAATAGCATCAAAATCTACGTAAGTTTGGTTACTGAACTTACAACTATTCTTTGGTAACAATATTTTTGATTTTGTTTTTTGTAACCAAAAGTCAAATCCTAACGGTCTATGTCTGACACAAATATCCCAGGCTGCTCCATACATATAAACTGATTGTATTTCATCAATGTTTGGAAACTCCCAAGGATAATGTATTGTATACAAATTTTTTGTTTGTGTCAACCTCCAAACTTCAGGATTTGTAATATGTTCTTCTTTATGATTAAACACTTGGTCGTATTGTATATTTTTTATTTTACTAATCCAATTGTGTTCGCCTACAAATTGTTTTGTAGTTTGTGCAATTGGATGTGTCCATTCTTTGTCACACACATCGTATGTAGCAACAATTACTGTGTCAATATCTTTACTCTCAACATCTGTAATCCATTTTTTATGTGTAGCTTTAGTAAGCAAATCTAAACTGCCATCAGCTAGTGTCCATAAATCAATGAGTACAGCAATATTTTTCATTATAACCAATGCCAATTAGTTGCTGTTTTATACGTATGATATATCTGTTTTACAGTATCTTCAAATTCACTTAATTGTAACATATTAGGACCATCACTTGGTGCGTTGTCAGGGTCAGGATGTACTTCTATAAAAAAAGAAGATATCCCAAGAGCGGCCCCAGCACGACCAAGATGAGGCACATACCTGCGATCACCGCCACTGGAGGTTCCGTTGCCTCCTGGTCTTTGTACCGAATGAGTAATGTCATAAACAAAGTTGGTACCAAGATCGCTAAGGAGATCGTACATACCAGTGAAATCATTAACAAGACGCCCATATCCAAAACTTGTTCCTCTCTCTGTAATCCAAACTTCTTTTGCACCATAATGTGCTGTTTTACCTAATATTCCTTTAACATCTGAAGGTGCTAGGAACTGTCCTTTTTTTACATTTACAATACAGCCAGTATCACAAGCCGCTTTAATCAAATCTGTTTGTCTACACAAGAACGCAGGAATTTGCAGTACATCAATACTGCTAGTCATTCTATTCCAATCTTTGATTTGATAAACTTGTGACTCAGTATGCACATCAGTAAGTGTTTTTATTTCTAAACTTTTTTTGATTGTATCAAAATGTTTCAGTGTATCTTCTAAGCCAACACCACGTTTGCCTGATATACTTGTGCGATTGGCTTTGTCAAAACTTGCTTTGAAATAATATTCGATACCGTACCTATCGCAAACCCGTTTGCATTCTTTAGCAATTTCAACACTTTGTGATAAAGTTTCGTGTTGACAAGGTCCTGCTATAATTCTCATTTGCTATCCTTTACAATATAATATGTTGTTACTGCCGCTTGTAATTGTTTTTTTAGTGTTGGGTATTCTTTTGCTAAATCCATCATTTCTTGCCACTGACTATAACTAAATAGATTTCCTTGTGCCCTACTAATACCATCTGCATCGCCACCTATTATCCATCTTGGTATTTGGTTATGTGGTGGATCTCTATACCTTGCGTAAAGAACGTCATCTACACGCTCATAAATTAATGCTTCACCAGGTATAAGTTTTTCATCCATTTTTTTCTAACAACACAATATATTTTATCATATGTATGTTTTGCCCTTGTATAAATCTATCTTTTTCTTTTACTTCTTCAAAAACAAAAGACCAGTTATATTTTTCTAATTTATTTCTCCACCAATTTGGTTGTTCTATTATTAAATGTGCATTTCTGCCATCACGTAATTTTTTCTTTGCAGGATGACAAGCAATTAAATGATATTGATACTTCGTTGCAATATTAAACAAAACATCTAATGTATCATCTATAAATTCAGGTTCAACGTGTTCCAATACATCACTGCTATAAACTATATCAACTTGTTCAGGAAGATCAATAGGTGATGTTACTGGGTCATAAGAATATACTTTTATATTATTATTATATTCTTTTACTGTTGTACTAAACTTTCCTTTCCCGCATCCAAAATCTAATAAACTATCTACACTTGTTATATATGGCTGTAACTTTTTTGGAACTTTTGAACCGCCACTACCAAAGTCAGTTGTCCTATGTAGGTGTTTCAACTGATTTACATATTGTGTAGTTAGTTGACTCATACTGTTGTGCCGACAGACCTTCTTACAATATCATTATGATTAAATTCTGCCCAATACAATTCAAATGCAACACCATCTTCAAGTCCTTCAAACTGATGAATTACGCCAGGCTTAACTTGTGTAAAATCACCTGGTCCAAGAATAGTTTCGTCTATGAGCTCATAATCTTTTTGCCAAACACGAACAAGCATTTTACCTGACTCAACAAAAAAGCCATTCCACTTAAATTGATGCTCGTGTTCACTACATTTGTAACCACCTTTAAATTCAATACGATGAAACTCTAATACACCGTTAGCGTGGATAAGTTCTGTCTGTCCCCAAATCTTTCCTGCTTTCATTTTACTCTCCTATAGCAACTTGCCAAAGTCAATAACTTCACTTTGACGATTTATATCTTTTACAAAAAATGCACAATATGGATCATTGCCTTCTGCAATTGGAACACTTAGTAGCTGTCCTGTTTTCAATTTAGGAAAATACCATTTTACATCATTGTAAAAATTTACTATTTCTATTTTACCGAATTTAGGTTTACTACTAGTTAAAGGATTAAAAAGATATGCTTCAAATCCTCTTTGATTTAAACTAGTCAAAGGCAACACTTCTAAATCACTGCCTGCTTGACTACATCCTACTGCTAAACACCAATCCAATGGCATTGTAATTTGATTATCGTTTATTTCTAAAACAACAGCTGGCGAACTAAAACTTTCTAAGAAAATTAATGGTATAAAAAAGAAATCCGGATCTTGAGGATTGCTGTTATCAAGCACACTAAATCTTACTGAATCATCTACTTCTTCTGGCACTGTGTTTAAATTAAAACTTCTGTTTTCTAATGTTAATATATTCATTTATTTCCAATCTACCTTTTCAATGGTGAATGGGTACTGTGCTTCCTTATAAAACTTTTTACGTTGGGTAAGGTGCCGCTTCGCAAACTTACAAGTACTCGTAAGGTCCCATATTTGTACGAAGTCTTTGTCCTTTGCCTTTCTAACGCCTCTGCCGATACTTTGTATTACTCTTACAAAAGACTTACCAGGTTCGATAAGAACAAGGTTAAAAATACGAGGTATGTTTATACCAACAGCGGCAACACCATAAGTAGCAATTACTACGTGATTAGTGCCTTCGTTGATTTCGTCATACGCATTTTTTCGGTCCTTTAATTTAACATCACCTTTTACAAAAGTTGATCCGGGTATAAGTTCTTGTAGCATTTCGCCTGCTGAAATTCTATCTACAAGTATAAGAGTGTTGCCTGATTCTTTTACTGTGTTTAATAATTTGCCTAAATAATCTATTCTATCTTGATTTGTAACAAGATATTTTAATTCTTCTTGATATCCTTTGTGTACTACTGTGTCTATTAATTGTACAATGTTTACGTGACACTGAGATAGCACACCTTTGTCTTGTAATTCTTTTGCTGATATTTCTCCAATAACAGGACCTAAACTAGCGTGTATTGATTCAAACTCAAACTTTTCTTTAGGAATAGTGCCAGTAAGTCCCCAACGTATTGGAGCATTTTTTAAGTTGCGTGTTAGCAAGTTCTTTAGTACTTCTGCTTTTGCTTGATGTACTTCGTCTACAATAACCGTGCTCACACCATCTAAGAACTCTGCTAGTGATAACACTGCTTCTCCGTCCTTGTGCTTCTTGTCCAGTATGTTCAATGACTGCCAAGTGCAGATGGTGTGAGTCTTACCTAACTCTTTTCTATCTCCAAAATAAACGCCAACGTCAAGTCCGCAGTTTATATAATCTTCTTCTGTTTGTGTAACTAAACTTTTGTTTGGAACAATAACTAAACTACGTCCATATTTCTCACCCATATGTGATAATGTTGCTGTTGTAATAGTTTTGCCTGCTCCTGTAGCAATTTGTTGTAAACTTTGTGGATTGTTTGCAAAATTGTTTATTGCTTCTACTTGATAGTCACGCAGAATAATTTCTTCGCCTTCAGCTGGATGTCTTTTAGGCCAATGCACTCCTTGGTCAGCCCAATATCTTTCAGACACTTGTGGAAAGTCTAATTGTATAGGATGACGTTTGTCTTCAATATCAACAATTTGTACATTGTTTTTTTCTAGTACATTTGTAATAGTATCAAGATGATTTACATAGCCAGTGCCACCAATACCAAAAAAAGCAACCTTACCATCCCAACGTCCAAGTTTATATTGTGGCATATATCGTGCATACGGAACTTCAAACTTAAGAGCATTGGATAACTTCCGCCGAACATCAACATCAAGTCCTTCGATTTTGATGTTTACTTCATCTTCGATTATTAATTTACAACTTGCCAATTATTGAACCCTTTGTTATAATGTGTTCTAAAACTGCTTAAATCTGTATCGTTGTATACAATTAAATCACAGTTGTAACTTACATAATTTGTAACAAGTCTATTAGAACGTAAACTTGATTTGCAAACTGCTGTACGTGGTTTGAAGTTACTTTTTAATAATACTTTTGGTAGTTTGTCTTTTTTAATATACACTACTTTTGTATCTTGGTCTACCCAATTATTAAGACTGTTTTCTTTTACAAAGTTGTTTAGAGGATTGTTTACTTTATCACTGCTTTCAACTCTAAACATAACACTTTGTAAATTATCAGGAACAAACTTTTTAATTGATGTATACATTTCTTGCACTTGTTCAAATGCATCGTCTTTGTCTACACATACTAATAATGGATATCTATTTAAATAATCTAAACAATCAACTATATCGTAAAGGCTGTATATTTCTATATTAGCAAGCACTGTAGGTTCTTTACGATAAGCAATACTATCAAGTAATGTATCTTTTGCAGGCTCATTAATATAAAATCCGTATTCAACAGATGCATCAGCAATGTTTACTTTGTCTTTTGATTCTAACAACGATACTATTTTTTCATCAACATTAATAAACTTATTGTTTTTATATTGGGGAATATAGTCTTCTTTGTTGTCTAATATTTCTTGTACCTTATCTGATAATTCAATTACTTCTTTATCAGTTTGCCACTCTGGAAATGCTGTTCTAATTTTATAACTGTTTATAGGATCAAGTTTAAAATAATGTTCGTGTGAATTTTTTTCGTGAAAGTATGTTTTATTATTGTTACTATGAATTATACTTTCTAGTTTTGCAATAAATTTTTTGTTAAAAGGAAATCTTACTTTTATATAATTGCCTTCTTTTAATGACCAATGTGTTCTTGTATTTTTAACAATTTTATCAAACTCAACAACTTCTATAGATTTTGTTCTATCTATTTCTCTAAATTCTGTTGAACAGCTTTGCATTGCTGCTTGCCAATTACCTATTTCGTTTTTCTTAAATTGTGATCCATAGACTTCTAATTTAGTTTTTAACAAATTAAACTGTCTATCAGTAAGTGCTACGCCTTTACATATTTGTCTATCAAAACTATTCAACAAAGTTAGGTCTGCATCTCTTAATGCAAAGTTGTGTCCGTACTTGCCCAATACCACTTGAAGCAAGTCTTCAATGTAATTTATTTCAGTCATATTTTATAATAGCAGATTAGAGTAAATTAGTCAATCTATTTAAAGGTATACCTTGTTCTATTTCTGGTATAGTAAATTCTGTCCAAGCATAATCATTCAACCATTGTTGTCTTTCTGGCTTTTTTGGATTTTTAATTTGCGATAAATGTTGATTTGCTATAGGCCACGCTAAACTACTTGGCCCAGTAAAAACAGGAATACCGTGTATGGCTGCTTGAATACCTGGATTACTACTCCAACTTATAAGTGCAAAAACATCTTTGAAACTTAGATTAAAATCATCATATGTGCCACGTAATTGTACAGGATCATCTCTATAAACGTTTTGATATTGACGTTCTATATGTTCTAATCTGCAACGTGGATGCGGTCTAAATATAATTGGCATATCAGTGTATGTTTTTATTTCATCTATAATACTCATAACCCAATTACTCATACGTGGCATATTTTGCCACTGTAAACTTTTATCGTGTTGTCCACAGATCAAAATATGATCCCCATTATTTCTCCAAGGTTTTAGATGTAGCCCGAGTTCAGTAGCTCTAGTACTATCCATATTACTACTACCAAAAGAAGCGTCCCTATTAATTCCATTTAGACCTACTTTCCAAGTTGTGCCACGTTTTATACCTCCAACTTCAAGTACAATAACAGGCTTGTTTTGTTTTTTACAATTCATCCATATATGTTTGTTTGGAGCCATTCTGCCAGCAAATAATACACTCCATATTACGTGTACATCAGCATCACTAATTTTTTCGCTTTTAGATATACTATGTCCAGCTTCAAGAATACTTTTCTTAAATGCTTCAAATACAGGAGTTGAATTCATTGCTCCATATTCATTCCATAATTTAAATATCATATGTAAATACTCCAGTACACTATTTAACAAGGGAAATAAAATGTCAGCAATAACTGTGGTTACAACATTCAATAAACAAGGAATGGATTTATATGGACAAAGATTTATAGAATCGTTTGAAGAAAATGTTGATGAATCTATAAAGTTATATGTGTATGCAGAAGATTGCTTTCCTGCTATTGTAGGAAGACATCGTGTTTTTGAACTACAAACAAGACAAGTATTACCTAAACTAATAGAGTTTAAAAAACGCTGGAAAGATGTACCAAAAGCAAATGGTGTACCTCCAGACGATATAAAAGCACGTAGACCTAGAGATTGGCATAAAGAGTTCAAATGGAATGCTGTACGTTTTGCTAATAAAGTTTATGCAGTATTAGATGCATTTGAAAAAAGTACTGATTGGTGTGTATGGATGGATGGAGATACATTTGTACACAATGAGTGGAGTTACAAACAATTTAAAAAATTATTGCCAGACGATAAATGGATTACATACGTAGGTAGAGGTAAAGGTTCGCAAACTTGGCCCGAGTGCGGCTTTTATGGATTAAACAAAAACCACCCAATGTGTGTTCAATTTATAAAAGAGTTTGAAAGATTTTATGAAGATGCAGAAAACGGTATCTTTGAATTAGAAGAATGGCACGATAGTTTTGTATTTGGCCACATCTTAAATCAGCTCAAAAAAATTGATAATAATGTTTTAGATTATAGTGCTGATATGTATTTGAAAGAAGCAAAAACCGGAGGCGGAGGGCATCCTTTGATTAATACAGTGTTAGGAACTTGGATCGATCATATGAAAGGTGATAGAAAAAACACAGGTAAAAGTTTAGCTAAAGATATGATGGTCAAAAGAACTGAAAGTTATTGGACGTAGTTTTTTATATGACTCCAACATTGTCCTGTTTCTAGTTCACTAAAGTTCCAATGAAACATACTTATTCTACGTAACCACTTTAGCCTATCAAACATTTTTGGATTTTCAATATCCGATAAATGATGATTACTAACTTCTGCACATTGACTTTTATTTGGTTCTGTAACAAATGCATTGTAGCCTTTAATAATAGGTCCTACTATACCACTACTATTTTTATTAATTACAGCGTGACAATTCCGCAAATCATTTTCAAGCATATTTGTAGGATCACATAGTTGCACTTTATTCAGCTTGTAAAATGGATTGTGTCTTGGATTTAAAAATAACTTTGATTTTTTACAACCAGGATGTGGTCTTATTCTTATAATTCTATCACATCCTGTCTTTCTAATTTGTCTAACTGTCCGCATAGTCCAGTCTACAACATCTTCTCCGCCCATACTCCAACCGCCTTGTCTTTGTAACAAAATTAGAATATGGTTACCATTTGTTTTCTGTTCCTCAATACGTATACCTGTATTGGTACTAATTTTATTCCATCTAGTTTCGTCTACATTATCGTCACAATATATTCCTGTATCTGGAAATACACCGTTTAAACTATATCTTAAATATCCGTGTGGGTTAGCTTTATTTGCATATAAAAATAAATTTGCATCTGCAACTATAGTATATTTGTTATTTTTTTGTTGATGATCGATTACTTTTTTTCTTAAATCTAAATGACTTGGTCTGGTATCAGAATACACCCAACCTTGAATTACTGCTGCATCACAATCAACAGGAAAATAGCCTTGCATCAAATGAGATTCATCGCCGATACGCTGTACACCATTGTGAAATTTTATTATTAGTTCTTCTTTTTGTTTATTAGTATTACCTCTTGGAACACTAGTAAGGTAATTAACTACTTTCATTTAAAATACGCCACGCAGTACCATCTTGCATTTCTTGCTTTGTAAATTGACAATATGTTAAATGAGCTGCATATGCTTCCATAGTTAGTTTATCAAATTTTGTAGGATTTTCTACTTGTGACAAACTAGTGTCACATAAAACAGTGGCAGCATTTGGTCCTAATGCAATTGCAGGTTTGCCGTTTAGCAATGCTTCTGTTGCTGCAATGCTATTATACGTGACTACACAATGCACATCGTTTTGCAAAGCGTGTATAATATTACCGTCCGCTATACGTTCGTTACGCTTTGGTTTTAATCTAACTTCTACAGGTCTGTCTGTATATTTTTTAAGTTCTTTAATAACATTTTGTGTCCACTCTTCTGGAGTAGGTTGTTGCCAAAACTTCATTACTTTATCACTTGGCGGACAAATTAATATTTTTCTTCCTGGATGAAATTTTAAATATTTCCATCCTAGTCTATTTAATCTGTCACTAGGACGTTCTTTAATTGGTCCTAGATGTTGTAAAGCATTTTTTGTTATGCGATGCCATACTTTACTTTTGGTTCTTTCATTTCCTAAATAACCGCTGTCGATAGCAAAGAAATCTCTTTTCTTTTGCCAACACTCTTTAATTGCAAGTTGACTCTTTTTACCCAAGCCTCTTATAAGTAATGGCACACTTGATTTTTGCTCTTGTTCCCAAGTGCTAAGTTCTCCACTAGGAATACCTTGTACTAATGCTTCTAAATATTCGTCAAACTCATAACCTTTTTTCTGTGGATTAAAATTACCTTCATCATAGTCAGGAAAAATTGCTGCTACTCTATCACCTCGTATTGCCATTAACTCCTCCTTAAAATCTGTTTCGTAAAATTTTGCATCTGGATCCTTCAAATGATTGAAGAACTTAACCATTAATTTTTTTTTTTGGTCGTCCATTATAATGTTTTCAGGATGTATTCTTTCGTTTATTTCAACTTCTTTATCACGTTTGCGTTTTTCATCTAAACTTTGTGCTTTGGCGCTTGCGTGTTTATATGCATAAGACAAATAATTATTTTTTGCTTTGTACCACTCAAGTGCATATTCGCAATTTTCATATTCTTTAAACCAAGGCCCGCCTTCTGTATAGTGTAATGCTTTTGGTCTACCATCCTTTGGTTCTTGGTACCAACCTACAAGCCAATTCCATTCGTGACTTAATTCTCCTATTTCAGCATCAGGCACCCAACTGAATCTATGGAAGTATGCACCAGTTTTCAATGTGTCGTTAATCAACTCTTTTCCTAATACACCATTTGTATAACTACTACAATTTATTAACATCATACTACTCCAATTTTTTCTAGGATATTGATGCTGTACTTTGCCATCCATTTTTGTACCTTCTTTAGGTGTATAATCGTGTTGAGCACACATAATAGCATACTTTTTATCTGCTTGATCGAATAGTTTCTTTACATCATCTAAAAAAACAAAGTCACAATCAATAAACAATGACCAGCCTGTAAAGCCACTTAGGTATGGCACTAAAAACCTTGTAAATGTAAATTCAGTACTAGCCATTGCATCTAAAGGTCTATTGTATATGTCCTTTTTTCTTAATTCGTCCTGTTTAAGTGGAATAATTTTTACAGGAACAGAAGCGTGATCTAATATGCTTTGTTTGCACACTTGAAATGCAATATCTTCTCTACTATCCCATCCTACAAATATTTTTAAGGGTTCTTGTTCCATCAGTCTCTTCTTTCTATATCATCTTCTGTCAATTCTTTACCAAGCCATACTTCTATTACTTTAGCAGATTGATTATCTAAGTTTACTGCTTTGTGCCAGTAACCAATAGGTATATCAATGCTATCACCTGGCACTAATAGTTTACTTGTTTCATTGCCGTTCTTATCTTCAAGAAACATATTAATTACACCATCAACAACGTGCCAATGTTCACTACGTTTAAAATGTCTTTGATCGCTTAGTTCTTGTCCTTGTAAAAATTCTAATTGCTTTACTTGCCAGCCTTCGCCTTTATCTAAAACAGTGTACTTGCCCCAAGCACGTTCTGTTGTTGGTTGGCTCCAATCTTTCAATATCCAACTACTTGAATTTTTCTTTTCTGATCCACCAACACTAAACACAAACTCTACCTCAGTGCTATCACCATACTTTTCATATTCAGGTGTGCTTATAAGTGTTCTATCACCGCCATTAGCAAAAACAACTCTCCAGTTACTACCTTTTGTGCTTAATACTGTGAAGATTGCTGCACAGGCACTATTATCGCTATCGTCAAAAGCAATAACTTGATCAACACATTCCATTTCTTTTATAATTTCAGCACGTTCTCTAAATGGCATAAATGCTCGGCCTTTTTTACGTGCAAGCCATTCGTCACTGTTTAGTCCCACAACAAGTTTGTCTCCTAATTTTTTTGCTGCTTTGAAGTATGCAATGTGTCCTGAGTGTATAGGATCAAAACCTCCTGTAACTAATACTGCTTTTTTACCAGCCAAAGATATAATCCTTTCTGACACTACTTATTTCAAAAGCACCGTGTGATTTCAAAAACTCACCTGCACAATATTCAGTATCTGGATGTTGTTCAACAATAACAATTGGCTTGTATTTTTTTAGAGTGTTTATGCCACCCTTTAGTACTTCTAGTTCGTGTCTTTCACAATCAATTTTAATTAGTTCAAACGGAGGCATAAAACTTTGGTCAAGTGTTTTTACTTTAATGTTGCCTTCTTTACCGTTAATAAAACTATTTCCTGTGTTGTTTGGATCATAAGTCATATCTACATTTTTTTGTTCACTACCTAGTGCAAAATTATTTAGAATAACATTCTCAATACCTTTTGTATTTTCTATTAAACATTCAAAAACTTGTGCCATAGGTTCAAAGGAAATTACTTTGTTAAATTTCTTTGACAGCGGAACAGTCCATAATCCTACATTTGCACCAACGTCAATTGCTGTGTTAAATTCTTTCACATACAAAAATGCTTCGTCTCTAACATCGTCTTGGTATTCAGCAGGACCACCTTGACTAATACGTTTGTTTATCATTCTTTCAAAATGTGTATCTGTATCTGGCAAATAATAATTATGAACTTTTTTCATTAATAATTCTTTCTAGCTCAAGCCATTTATCTACTACTTTAATTGGTGTATAGTACTTATTAATATGGTCCTGGCCCATTAAAACTTTTTGGTGAACTTCGTTTGGATTATGTACAAAGTATTGAAAACCTGCTGTTAAATTACCTGTCCATATATAATCTTGCAAATCAACATAACTTGGTATGTAACTTTGTGTAATTACAAACTTTCCTTGTTGTAATGCATCTATTGGTCTATTGTTGCCTTTACCTTTTACAAATTTTTCTATTTTGTCTTTGTAAAAAATTGGTAGCAAAATAGCATCACTATTGTTAACCATTTCTTCTTGTGTTTCATAACTCCAATTCATCCACCAGCTTGGATCGTCTATATTTTTATTTGTTACAACATCAATGTGTACGTTTGGATGTATAGTTTTAAAATTAGCAATTATCATATCAAAGTTTACTTTGTGAATATTTTTTCTTGCTCCATAACATACAAGTTTTATAATATCATTGCTACTAAAAACTTTTTTAATTGGTTTACTTTGTTTTCTTTCTGTTAAGTCTGCTATAATATAACATTTATTTTTAAACAATCTTTCTACATCTCTTGCTAGATATTCACAGGTAGCAACAAAAAATTTACAATGCTTTGCAGCCTTTGTGTACAAATCTATAACATCTTGTTTATAAAATTTATAGTCAGATATATCACAAATAAATTTTGCATTTTTATCTATTAAAGAATTTAAAATTTCGTTTGTAAATTTTTTACCAAATACAAATAATCTATTATCATTCTGTTGTATCTGGTTTAAATCTGTAATAAGACCGTTGTTATTGCTGTCCATATTTTCAAGTAACAAAGTACCTCTTGATCTAAAACTATATCTATTGTGTTCTTTGTCACTTACATAAAAATACATTATTCTTCCTGGTATTCTGATAACAGTCTACGTATCTCGCCCCAAGTACCTAAGTCTATATAATCCTCGACTTCTATACCTTCAGTATTATAAAAAGGTGTATATGTCATTTTATTTTTATTAACTTTTTGTTTTAATGTACTTTTTTCCATATATTCTATAGCAGGCATAAAAGAACTTGCTCTAAATGCAAAGCTACACCAATAAGCATTAAATTTTGCAAAGTCAGTTTGAGGTTTATCCTCATAAAATTTAACAACATTATTTTCCATTTGTAATGCACCTTTTGTTGATAACATTAATGGATCTGTTTCTTTTTTGTAAAAAAATACAAATTCGTTATTTACTAATTTATCTTTAACTTGCGTATACAAATCTTCAGTGCCCTTTAGTTTCAAAATAGTATCTGGTAATAAAACCACATTGTCTTCACCAAACCAACTGTAGGCACTTTTAATTGCACCAGTATATTCTAATTCTTTTGGATTTTGATATACAAAAGCAATATTGTATTTGTTTTTGTACTTTGATAGATATTCAACTATTTCAGTTTTGTATTCATTAATTACTATAACAAAGTCTACACTATTTCTGTCATAGTCTTTAAACCAGTCAAAACTATAATCTATAAGTGCTTGATTTTTATCTAGTCTAAGTATTTCTTTGGGATAAGGTAAATTTAATCTTGTGCCTTTACCTGCGGCAGGAAGTATTACTGTTAGGGTCATACTCTATTTACAAAGTTGCGTCTTCCATTCCTGCAACTCTGAGTTTTACAACATTCGTAATTTGCCATTGTTTTTGATCAAGTGCTTTTAGCACACCTAACCATTTGTTACGCATAAGCGCAAATTCATTTATAATCTTTTCATAGTCGACGACATCTTTTTCGCCGTCGACATATTTTTCTACATCTCTACTGCTTAATGCACGTTGATAGTTTTCTAAGTACTTACGGAAAAAAGAGCTACGCAATCTACGTAGCTCTATGTTCAAATATTCTAAAATGGCTTCGATCTCTTGTAGTTGATTAAATCTATGTTCTACAATGCCAGGCATTTGTGATGCTTGTTTTTCAACATTGCCAAAAAACTTACATTCTTTTTTTGCCTCTGCTAGTTCGATTTCAAAGTGTTGTATAGCCGCTGGTATTTCATTTATATTACGACTTACTCGACTGTACCATCCCATTACTCATCCCACTCTTCTTCTTCATCAATATCCTGATGATCCATTTCTAAATAATATTGAATAGCATAATCTAAATGTTTGTCGTGACCTAACATTTCCTGTAATTGATCATCTGCTAGTCCATAATCTATCAATGTGTCAACATATTTTTCTGCTGCAAGCTCGATGTGCTTCTTATCCAGATACTCCTTAAAGAGCATCCATATATCCGCCACAAATTCTTCATCCATTTAAGACTGGCTCCTCGTTATGATCCACAGCTTCTTCGTCTGCGTTAGCGATATTTACCATTTGTTCTTCTTTTGCCGGTAAATCGGCCATGATCATTTCGAGTTTGTCACCTGTCCAGTTCTTTCGATATTCTAAAGTTTCCACATTGTTGCTATCAATATACTTGTAGCGATTGCCTTGCTTTTCAAGTAAGCCTTTTGCTTCTAACAAATCAAACATACCTGAATATGGATCCATACCTGTTTCATATGGAATCTTTACTTGCACACCTTCAAACGGTTTTGCATAACGTGTTTTCATAACTTTACACGCCGCTCTTATACCATTTACTGTGCTAGTTTTGTTACCATCTGCATCCTCTTTTAGTTTCAGCTTCTTCATAGCAACTACCATTGAGCTTGCATATATAAAGCCACTACCGCCTGAGATCTTATCATCTGGATCAAACATATCTTGCGATGCGTATGTGTGGTTAGTAACAACCATACCTACATTGTGTGAACCAAACATATTAACACAGTTAGTAACCAATGCTTTTAGTGCTTTTGCCTTACGGCCCATATCACCTTTCATATCACCTGCTTCAAACTGATTAACTTCAGTTGGTGACATAAGCATACCTAAACTATCAACTACAAACAATACCTTAGGACGATCATCTTCATCCATAGCACGATAGTCATCCATAAATGTTGATATTGTTTTTGCAACATCATCAATCATTGCCATATTAAGTTTTAGGATTTTGTCGTCTGTTGTTTCTACACCTAGTGCGTGTAGCCACTTTTCATCAAGTGCATTTTCACTGTCAATCAATACAACAAAAATACCTTGTTCTTGTGCTGACTTTACAATATTGCCAGACACAATGTAAGACTTGCCTGCACCACTTTCGCCTGCAAACACACTTACTTTGCCTAGTGGAACACCTTTTCTAAAGTCTCCACTAAGTAGATAGTTAAGTGCAAAGTTACCTGTGCTGATCCAATCTTTAGGATCATTGAACCCTGAACTCATACCTTTAATAGATTTTGTTAAACTGTTTCGAAACTTTGAAGGATCGAATGCCTTAGTAGCCATATTATCTCCTATTCTAAAAAGCAATTGAAAGGGCCGAAGCCCTTTCTATTATTGACCTTGTCTTGCACGAATCATTGCTAGAATGTCTTGTGCGCCGCCTGCGTTTTCTTCTGCAGGTGCTGCCTCTGCTGTTGGAGCAGGAGCAGGAGTTGGTTCGGGCGTTGCTGCCGGAGCAGGTTCTTTCCAGCCTGTATCAGTTTTTGTTTCTGATACTGTTGCTGTTGCTGCCGGAGCAGATGCTTTTGCAACTACTGGATCACCAGTCTTTGCTTGCATACCTGCTGGACGGAAATATTGACTCCATTTCTCAGCATCATATGCTTCGCCATCTACTGAAGCTTCAAACATTTCTGTAAGAACTTTTACTTCGACTTCCCCTGGCTTTTTAGGAAGGAAATCATTAAGATTAAACAAGCCGTGATTATTCACTGCTGCCATCTCTGCATCACCTAGTGGACGCTCTCTACGTGCCCAATTACTTGCGCCATAATCTGCGTAACCACCTTTTGTACCCTTTGATAATCTAAAGTCTACACCAGCAGTATAATCTGTTGGTAGTTCTTCCATATCAGGATCCATAAGTGCTGCCTTGATTAGTTGGAAAATTTGTGGACCAATAATGAATCTACGAATTGGATTCTCTGGTTGTGAATCTTCCTTCAATGGATCATCTACAACGAAACCTTGGAAGATATAAGAACGCTTCTTCCAATATTTACGACCCATATCTTCTAATGATGGATCTTTAAACCAACCACGTACTTCAGAAAGTATATTACAACTTTCACCATACATTTCCATACAAGGAACTTGTACTTGTACTGGACGTGAATCAGTTTCACCTTTTATACCAGCAAATGGAAGTTTGATCATCAAACGTTCTTTCCAAAAGAAAGTGTTTGAATCATCGCCGTCAGGCAAAAAGCGTAGCGTTGCTTGCTCGCCTTCTTTCATATTCCAAAATGGGTAAATTGCGTTATCACCGCCGCCTGTTCGTTGTCCGCCAGCGCCGGCTTCTTGTTCTTTGAGCTTTGCTCTAATTTCTGCTAATGATGCCATAGTTATGCCTCCTTATATTTGCCTATGTCTTCTGTGCCTTTAATGTGTAGCACATATTATTAATACTACACAATGTTATTTATCTTGTCAACTACTTTTTTGACAAAATTTTCAAATAGTTAGCAGATTAACTTAAACCTGCTAACTTTTGAATTCTTGTAAATTCTTCGTCTATACCACGTAGTTTTTTTGCCTTTTTGATATAATCTGTTAATGTGCCATATGATAAATTAAATGGATCTAGTCCATCATCTTTCGCCAATTCCTTAGCGTGTGTCATAATGTAATATGCATCGCCTTCTGATTTACCTTCGCCCATTAATCTTTTAACATTATCTTTAAGATGTGGGTATTTTGCCATTATATTTTTAGCATACATTCTTAGAACATCTGGATCGTCAATTTTTAACATTGGTTTTAGAAGTTCCATATCTCCTGGCTGTAAATTACCTTCTTCTATGTTTTCGCCTAATCCTGATGCTTTCATAAAAGCTTGACCTGTTTCGCCGTATTGTCCTCCGCTTTTCCACCATTTTTTAAAATCTGGATCATCTGAATACAAGTCCATAGCTGCTTGGGCCATTGCATTTGGATTACCTTTGTGTTTATGCATAATGGCTTTTAACTTCTTTTCATCAGGATCAGTCAGAAATTGTGCTCTTATTGCAGGGCCTAATGTTTTTAGAATAGAATTGTCATCAGCCTCTTTGTATCCCATTACCTCTGCGACCTTTGCGTCGATGCGTTCTATGAACTCTAGTGCCGGCCTTACAAATTTTTCTCCGTATTCTTTCTCGACCATAGTAAGTACGGCTGTTGGGCCTTTTGGAAATGTTCCATTTTCTCTGTCAAAATAACTTAGAATAAATTCGCCTAGTGGTGTTTTATCTTTTTCAATTACAATGTCATCTTCGTCTTTGTCTGGATGTGCAATTTTATCGCCTTTTTTCTTGCCGTTCATTTTTGCTTGTCTTACAGCGTGTGCATATGCGTTACCTTCATTTTCGTCTATATGATTTTTAGGATCATCACACTTTGGATCAGGACAATCGCACTTCATTTCATTCAGTGACTCTGCAAACTGTCCCATTAATGATTCAAGTGCTGCTTCAAATGCAGATTCCATACTAGGATTTGTTAGACGCTTGAAATCTGCTGCACTATAATTGTCTTTAGGGTCAATGCCTCTAGTGCTGCCACCTTTCATACCGCCTATGGTTACTGGTTCTGATGTTACTCTTGGAATAACTAATTCTTGTCCGACTTGTATAAGTTTTGGATTTGCTATACCATTTGCATCTTGTATTTCTTCAACGCCTTGCTGCACTCCGCCTGGAAAATGGTCTGCATATTTCTGTGCAATACTTGTAAGAGTTTCACCAGGTGATACTTTATGATATGTATCTTCTTCAGCTTCAAAAAAACTTTCAGGTGTAATTGTTTCTGCTAGTGTTGCTTCACTTACTAAATTGTAAATATATGGAAACACATCTTTTAGTTCTTCATTGAACTGTTTTATTGTAAGTTGATCAATCCAGTTTTCAGCAACTTCACTTGGTACTTCTTCCATTACAGGAACAACATAATTTTTTACAGCTTCGGCGTAAAAAGATGGCTTTTGTAAATTAGCAATTTCTTTTTTGATATGTGTCATACGTTCCTTAACACTGCCGCTGTATTTTTTAAGTGTTTCTGCCATTACTGTACTACGATTCAAATACTGGTTAAATTTTCTTAGCTTTGATAATTCTTCACTTAGTCCCGTAATGTGCTTACCAAAATCATCATATGCGTGTCCACCTTCACCTATGTGTGTAGCTAATGCTCTTGCACCACTCAAATGTTTAAATGGATATTTAAATTTTTCACCTTCAGAAGTTTCAATAAACAATGAACCAATCTTGCTAGTTCTGCTTTCACCTTCACCAATTGTACCATTGTGCTTAATAGAAAGTTTTGCTGTTCCAAACTTTTGGAAACTTGTTTTATGATTTCCATACATTTTTGATTCTGACATTGTATTATCTCCGGGACGATTTGTTGCTAAGAATTTGTAATCTCTTTTTTGTAGGTTTGAACGTGTAATATCTCTAACTTCAAATTTAAGTAACCTTCTTTTACTAAACATTCTCATATCTTTCAAAAAGGCAAACCAATCATTTTTATGTTGACCGTAATTTTCGTCAATCATATCTTTGTTGTATATAATAACAATTCCGTTTTCCTCATCTAAACTAACACTTACTTTTCCAATAGGTTGATCCTGTGGACCAAAATCAAAATCAAAAAATCTTGCTTCTTTTGGAACATTAGTCACATCGCCTTTATCATCGCCAATTGTTAAATTGCCAAAGCGACCTTTTACTGAATTAAACAGTTGTTCTGCTATTACATCTAAATTCATCATACTTGTTATTTATCTAATTGCTGCTTATAAAGATCGGCATTGGCATATCGTAATCTTCTTCGTGATCTACTTGTGTAAATGTATTGTATACATTAGGATCCCAATCTTTCATAACGTTTATTATCCTTAGTGTTAAAATTAATGCACTAACTAAGTCATCAGTGTTACCTGGTTTTGCTTGAAAACTACTGCCTGTAGCAATAAAGCCTTTTAACTCTGTAATCAAAGGCTTGCTTCTAATTACTAGTTTGTCATTTTCAATCATTGTTTTTAATCTTGCACAGGTTGTAGTTTTACTTCCGTGTGTTGTGTTAAAACCTTTGCGGAACTTACGAACGTGTCCTTTACGTATAGGTTCACTAATAAAAAGTCCTGGTATATTTTCTTCACCAAAGTCTTGTATTACTATTAAGGCTGCTTCGCCTATACCGTTGTTTTCTACACTCCAATATACATTACTTCCTTCGCTTTTGGTAGTGTCAGCAATATACTTACAAATATCTCTCATAACTCTAACTTGTCCAGGTATTGCAGTTAGATTATGTTTCCATTCTGCTACCTGTTCATATGATGGCAGTTCCAAAACTTGTATTGCAGCGTTGTCTCCTCCTGTGCCCATAGCAGGATCAAGTGCAACAGTATAATTTTTATCAGCAGTTGGTGTTTTGTACCAACGCACTTGGCCCATATTTAATTTAGGGTTTACACCTTCCATTACTGCAAGTTTCAAACTGTTAATTAGTGTTTCATCAAATACTAAAAATTCACACTCGTATTCACGTCTAAACATTTCCTCGCCAATACGTCCAATTTCATCTACTTTCCATTTGTCATCTCTATCTGGATGTTCGCTCCAATGTGCCATAAATGCGTGAAAACCATTTACACCTACTTCTTGCTCATTGCCGTGTTCGTCAAACTTTTGTTCAGCTTGCTTCCAAATTGTTGCAAACGTATCTTCATCTGAATTAGGTGTGCTAGTAATAATAGCACGACCACCTGTTGCTAGTGTAGGTGATATTGAAGTCCAAAATTCTTCTGCAATATTTGGTTGCACAAACGCAAACTCGTCACAGTATAGTAATGAAATAGATAAACCACGTCCAGTAGTTCCAGTTGTTGTTTGACTTAATATACGAGAACCGTTTTCAAACTCAATACTACCTTTATTATAACTTGTAACACCTGCACGAATATGGTCAGGACATAGTTCATAAACATAACGAATACGCTGCATAATTTCTTGCGCACCTGTGTATTTGTGTGCTGCAATTAATATTGTTTGATCTGGTACAAACATTGCATACCAAGCAAGGTATATACTTGCACACGTTGTTTTACCTGTTTGTCGTGGCATCATATTAATGTTAAATCTATAACTATGATAGCTATGTAACAATCCTAACTGATATTCATAAGGATCAAACAATAACTTTCCTTGTACAGGATGTTGTATGTGTGCAAACTTTCGTGCAAAATACAAATATCCAGTGTCAGGATCCATACATTGCATTAGATCTTCAACTTGATTATTTGTAAATGTTTCTTGCTTGTTTGCTTTTTTGACTAATACGCCGTCTAAACTTTTACTCATAACGTATTTAATCAAAAAATTAGCGCCCGAAGGCGCTATTGAGTTCTGGGGGGATTCGTTTTACTTTTTCTTTGCTTCTAATGCTGCACTAAGTTTTGCACGTAGTTCATCTTCAAGTGCCATTGGATTATCACCGCCTGCTGCTTTTGGATATGATTTTTTCTTCTTATGTAAATCATCACCGTGCGGAATACTTGCACTTACATCATTAGAATATACTTCGTCTGGCGCACTTGGTTCGTCATCATATTCGTCACCCATTGGCCCGTCATCTTCTTCTGTAGCAGACATCATTCTAACCATATCGCCCATATCAGGTTCTGGTTTACTTGCACCACAAGGTGTTTCTGGTGCTTGATTGATATCGCTTGCATCTACTGCTTTTGCACCTTCGGCACCTGCTAATTGCATCATACGGATCAAGTCATCTGCGCTACCTGAAATTGTAATTTCTTCATTAATTTGATTGTCATCTGACATAGTTGCTCCTTCTCCGTAACCAGCCATTACTGCTTGATTTGATTTTACTGTGGGGTTCATTATTTTTGCTGTTTTTACTGCACCCTTTGGAAGTTTTTCCTGATAACGGTCGCTACTATCATTCTGCATTCTATTCAACTTAGCAATAGTATTCTTACCAGCAATGCCGTCAACTTTCAAACCTTGATTTTTTTGAAATGTCCTTAGGCGTTTTTCTGTGTTTGGTCCAAACTTACCGTCAATTTCTGGACCGCTTGTTTTTCCGTATAACAGTTGTTGTAATCTTTTGACTTGTGGACCTGATCTAGTGATTTTTCCATTTACTACGACACCGGTTGTTCTTGCTGCTGGTGCTCCACCTGGCGCATCTGGATTTTTCCAGTTACCTGTTTTTGCATCATCAACTGCTTTTGCTGCTGCTCTTTTTGCTTTATTTTTTTCTAAGCCCATACCAACGAGAGCGCCTATTAGGGCTGCTACAAGTGGTGCTACTTCATTTAATTGTTCTTTGTCACTCACGATAACACCGCCTTACTATTTTCTGTGTCGCCAATATCCTTGCTTTCTCCAGTTGGTACATCGTCCATAGTAGCAGTATCTCTATCTTTACGAGATGCTTCTAATTCTTTAAGTAAGTCCATTACTCTTGAACCTCCAACATCGGCTTGCCCACTTTCGCCACCCATATCTTCTTGTGTAAGTTTTGCAACATACTCTTCGTCTTCTTTTTCTTGTTGATAAAGTTCTTGTGGTTCTTGTGGATTACGTACAATTATGTGGCTTTGTGGAACTTTACAAACACTACCTAAGTATTCTTGTAATACTCTACTAGTTGTTGGGTACATCAAATCTACTTCGTAGTAATGTACTTCTGTGTTTTCCAACTGTGGAAAATCTAGTGGACGTTCTTGAATTGGTGTTTTTTTGCCTGCTGACATTTTGCCAACTCCAAACTTTTGCAATCCACGTTCCATATGATCTTCAAAATTTTCAGGTAATTCACCTGCTACGCCTACTTTAAAAGAATATACTTTCTTTGATTCAGCTAAGTATTCTGTAAAACTTTTCATAATTGTATTCCTATTATATACTATTTATCTTTATCTAAACCTTTTAGGCGTTCAAGTAGACTATTTCTATCAGTAACAACATAACCTTCGCCGTTAACAATACCATCAGGAGCTACACCACCGTCCTTATCCATTTTTTCTTTTTTAAGTTGTAGTTCAACCATTTTAAGTTTTTTATCAAGTTTTGCAACTTTTGCATCTAATGATGTTTTAAGCATAGTGCCAGCAACTTCAAATACACGCCCACTGTAACGACTTTCAACATTCATTCCTAAATCCATTAAATCATCATATGCAGTCATTGCTTTATTGGCTACTTCATTTAATTCGTTATCAGCCATATCGCCTAAACCTTTTACAGCAGGTAATGCACTTGCTATTTTATCAAAGTCTGCAATATCTCTAAATGTATCTTCTTGTTCTACAATAGCATTTTTTGCTTTTTCAGTATTTTCTTCTTTGATGTCGTCTGGTGCGATATTCAATAAATCTTCTAGTTTTTTAGTCATAACATTTTTCCATTATATGCTACTATTATTTAGTCAAATATTATTCAGCAGTGCATTTATTTTTTGTTGTGCTGTCCACACTGTGCTAGTTCTAGCAGTAATCCAATGTGTATAATCTTTCAATTCTTGTTTGTTTTCTGTTTTAAGTTGCTGTTCACTTTTGTGTTGATATTGTGTTAGATTTTCTATTTGCCAAATATTCATTGGGTGATCTGTTGTAGGCGGATTGGTCAACATTGTTTTTGCTTTTTCAACAACTTTTTGTGCAGCATTAGATGTGAATATACTTGCTGACACTCCTCCTAAGTATCCTCTTTTTTGTCTTTGTATACGCCATTGTTCTACAGTAATTTTAGGAAAGTTTTGTTTCTTAACTGCTAAACAATTTATTTGTGTACAAAGTATATTTGCTTTTTTATAATAGGGTAAACTCAGCCAACGCATTAAATAGAAATGTTCACGTTTTGGATTAGATGGAAGCAAATGTGTAACATCTACACTTTCTACTTTACAGTCTTTACATTTTTGTAATGCGCTTTTGCTTGGTTTATATAATGCAATTACTTTGTCATTATTGTAAAATTTATTTAATTGCTTATTCCATAAATCAAAATAAAGATCAAAGTATACAGGATCAGCTGCACAATATATTATCATCTACGTTTGCCTTGATGAAATATATCTCCTTCATTAACAACTCTAAACATCATACCTTTTTGTTTACAATATGCTCTTGCTGCTGACCATTTTGCTTGATTGACTGCATAATGTAATTGATTAGTTCTACTACGCCCTGCTCTTTCCAGTGTGGTTTGATTTGCTGGCTTAACTTCTATTAGTTCTACTTTTTGTTTGCCTGTTCTATCCACATATACTATAAAAAAGTCAGGAACATAAATTGTATATTTTCCACTTAATGGATTTCTATAAGGTATTTTTACTGCTTCGCTTGCCCATTTTGAAATGCTTTGATTTGTGTCACACATACGCATAAAAGCATATTCCCAACTGCTTCTATAAGTAGGTGTTCTACCCCCTATGTATTTGTCAGGATTTTTAAGGGCATACTTTCCTTGTGCAAAACGTGCCATTACAATACAATATTTCTAGCTTCTCTACTTTGCACTAGTGGTAATATTTGATAACCTAATGCACTTGATTTACTTCTATTAACATTGATTATTGTTGTTACAAGTTTGCTAATTTGAACTTCTGTCAAACCTTTTAGTGTATCAAGAATAGTATACACAGGTGTTTTTTCTAATGCAGCCTGTTGTAAAATAACTGTTGAAACAGCAATAGCACTTTGTTTTTCAAAACCTCTTTTTTCAAAAAAACCAACAACGCTATCAACTTGGTTTGATGTATAACTTATTTGTTTTGTAAAATACTTGTTAAAAAATTCTTTTACTTCGCCTGCACTATCAGTATTGTTTGATACACCACTTATGTCTGTTTTGTTATAACTCATTGTGCATTCCTTATGTTATCAAAATTATCTATTGCAACTTGTCCAAATGCATCTTTTTGTGCTCTACTCAAATTATTCCACGCTGCTTTTCTATCATTCAAGTTACCAGCTTGCTGTTGATTAAAATACAAATTTCTAAATGCAAAATCGTCTTTTGCTTGCTGATTGTTATTTAAAAAATCTAGTGCATCATTACGTGACAAGTTGAATATGTTTGTGTTTGTATCTGATATTTGTTGTGAAGAAGCTGTTGATGCTGTTTGTGCTGATGGAAATACATAGTTTGTTAAACCATTAATTGCTGCAAGAGAAAACTGTGCAAGAACTCCATCTAGTATTGCATCTTTTTCTGCTTGCAAACTGTTGTTAGAAAGATTATCAATGTTTCTAATACTGTTTATACCTGTTAAAACTGTGCCAACATTTATATTGTTATTTTCTATATCCTTAAAAACAGATGTAATACCACTTAATATACCGCCATCACCAAATAAATTATTTGTACCGCCTCCTTCAATTGATAAAGGACTTGGTGTAACATCATAATGTGATGGATCTGCAAAGCCAGCTGGATTGTCTTCTGTTGTTAATCCTCTGCCATACATTACAGATTCGTATTCAAGTTGCATTTCATTTTTTGTAAAGTTAGAAGAATTTTGTTCAAGTGTATCGTGTCTTAAACTTGTTATCAATGGATTAATTATTGTGTAACTAGTAAACGTGCTTTCGCCACTATTACCGTGTAATTGATTAATTGTAATACTATTGAAAAAAGGAGCAGTAGGTCTTGTTTTATCTAATCCGTATCTATAATTATTTCTTATATCGCTGCCGTATATATTATCAGGATTGTTAATGTATTGCAAAGGCACAGTAGTATCAGGCTGTCCTATTGCATTTTTTCTTGCATAGTTTGGATCTTGATAGTAATATCTGAAGTAACATTCCCATAACAATGTTGTTAAGCCTGCATTGTCATCGTGGAATATCATAGTAACAGGATCGTATCTCAATCCTGTTTGTATAACTTTTTTTCTATTGTACTGATTTTTTGTATCTGTGTTTAAAGTATAACTGGGTAAATCTGTTGTTTGCACAAGCAAATTAAATTCTTTTTTGTTTAACAATTGTCCTGCTGCATTTCCTAAACTTGCTAATGCAACTTGATTAATATCAAATACAACGTGATAGAGGAATTTAAAGTTTGGTGCTAAACGTAAATTATTGCGTACATACAATGCACTGGCGTGTGCATAATCGCCCATATTACCTTTAGGGTTTCCTAAGGCACTTGTAAAATTATCAAAGAATCCGTTAAACTTACTCATAACGTATTTATCACTTTGTTAATACACGTATATAATAAAAAAAGGAGCCATAAAGACTCCTTTTCGTGCAATCTCTTTTTTAATTATTAGCTGCCGCCACCTGTTGAAAGGCTGCTGACATTTCTTGCTACTGTTGATCCAACGCCTGTTCCAACTGGTGTTTGAATTGCGTTGTCGTACATAATTGTAAGTGCAACAGTTACTGGATCGCTGCTTGCATAAGCAACTGAACCATAATCTACTGATGTTAGATATGCGCCGTAAATTTCCCAAGTTTCTAAAACATTTGGAGCATTTACACCGTTACCACCATCTAGTATTTCTAAACGCTGTGTAAATTTGTAATCAATACCTGATGCAGCACTTGCTTGTTCGAAGAAATCGAATTGCTTCTGTAGTTGTTCGCCAACTAGTTTAGAAACATTACCGTTTACATCGTCACGCAAGTTAACTGTGATTTCGTTCCAACTATGCTTACCAGCAATATTTACTTTACTGTTGTAAACGTGTAGTTCTTGATTTTCAAAACTAATAGTTGGACGACTTGCATCGATTACTTGTTTTGTAAGTTCTTGTGTTTCGTTTGATACACCAAAATTTTCTAGTGTAATTCTAAAACGATATTGTAGCTTTGGCATAAGCAAACCTTGATTGGTTGCGCTTGTATCATTTGCGAAAGGCACTGTAATATTTGTGAGTGTTGAGATTGCCATATATAAACTCCTATCTACAAGTATTTATCATTGTAGGATGTTAAATCAATAACACCCTACTTAATGATTATAAGCCTGCTATTTCTCCTGTGTTTTTCAAACGTAGCGGAATGTAAATAAATTCTACTGCTTTAACTGGTTCTACAGCAATATCTACATATAGCTCATTTCTATCAATTCTAGCAGGTGTGTTGTTTGTTTCATCACATACTACTAAGAAGTCATAAAGTGCTCTAAGTCCAACTAGTTCAATCATTAAACTTTCAACTTGCTGTTTGATTTCATCACGTGTGATTTTATCATTTGGTTCAAACAAGTATGGTTTTGCAAGTTGATTAAGCTGACTACGTAAGTAAACAGTAAGTCTTGCAACGTTTACTCTATCCAAAGCACTTGCAGCTCTTGCACGAGTTTTCTGTCCAAATACAACCAGCCCTGCTCCTGTTAGGAATGTAATTGGGTTTACATTGTTTTGATACAGTGTATCTCTTTGACCTTCGTTCAATGCAACACTTACAAACTCGCCTTCGCCGTTTATAAAACCTGTTGCTGTTGCATTGTTTACGCCACCACGTCTAGTACCTGCTGGTGCAAACCAAGGAAATGCAACTTGATCGTTTAGAGCCATTGTACGTAGTACCATATGACTTGGAGGAACAACTACATTGTTGCCTGCATTGTCACTTGTGAAACCGCTTGGATAGTAAACACCTAAGTATTCATCACGTGTTACTAGTCCATCATCGTTATCTTCTGGTGCTAGTGCTTGGTTAGTTGCCCAGTTATTCAATGATGTTGCATCTGGTGTCAAACGCATTGGTGAGTCACCTACTACAAATGCTGTAAGTCCTCTATCTGCATTCAAGCTAATCATTTCACCAATTAGTTCTGGATAACCTGGTGTTGCAATCAAGTTAAAGATACGTGACTCATCATCTCTGATATCGTCGTTACTGTTAATCATTGATTGTAGTGCTTGTACAACTACTTTACGTTGTGCAATTCTACCAAATGCACCTGAGCCGTCTGCATTGTTAGCTGATTCTGTTACCCAACGATGTGGATAGTAATCTGCCATACTTGCTTCACCCATACGTACATTTACACCGCCTAGATCTACGTAATTACGTACGAATTTCTTAACATTGAATCCGCTCTTACGTGTGTTCCATAACAACATACCTTTTGGATATAGTGCTGGATCTGGGCAATCTGTATCTACAAAGTTACTTGCGATAAGATCTGCAATGTCGCCTTCTGGATGTGAAGCAGCAGTACCGCCGTTTGTACTCCAACGTGCATCTGCAAATAGTACACCGTTTTCAGTTGTTTGATCTGTGTTATCTAACAACACCCACTTGTTACCTGTCAATGCAGCATTGTACACATAAATTTTTGGAAAGTTTTCTAAATCAGCTGTGCTAATCCAAATATCACCAGTTACTAGGTTGTTACCATCTGGACGACTTGAATTATCTGGTTCTGATGCACTTACAATCGGTCCTGCTGCACTTGGTGCTAGTGATGGAGTTGCATTATAAACTGGTGAATCAGCATTTAGATAACCAGCCCACTTAGTACCATCGTGAATCATAATATCAATTTCGTCAATTACACTACTGTACCATAATGCTCCGTCTGCTGCTAATGCAGTAGGTGCATTAGCACTTGCTGTGTACATCAAGCCTTTCCATAATGATGCAGTTAGTTTTTCTGGGTTGCTGCCGTCTTCTCCTGGCTGCCAATATAAGTTAGCAGTTGTGCCTGGTACAAAACCTGCTGCTGTCAATGCATTGTCTGTGTCAACTAAGTTTACTTCTCCACCTAGTCTGTGTGAAATAGTAACTCTGTTTTGACTATCTACAGTTGCTGAAACGTTTACTAGTCCTAAATTGTTAACTGCTTCTGCCATTAAATCAGCGTCTGTTACTGCACCTGTTGCTGTAAATGATGCTGTTACAGGTGTTGTCATTGTTGCGTTGCCTTTTAATGACTCGCTTACTGTAAATGTTAATGCACCTGCGCTGAATGTAGTTGCTGTAACTTTATTAGAAATTACACTTGTTGCACCTGCACTAGCTCTGTAATACACATAGTAAGATGCTAGTTCTGGTGTATCGTTTGCAGCGTTATACTTGATATAAACTGCGTTAGTTGCTAAGTTAGCGCCACCGCCTGCATTATCTAGTTTTTGAATTGCAGTTGCATTGTCTGTATAAATTGGTGAAGATGATAAGTCCCAAGTTTCAGTTGAGCCGTTCCATCTACGTATTTTCCAGCTTGCACCTAGATTTGGTTCTGTAGTTTTAATCCACAAGCTACCTGATGGTCTTGGGCTTGTATCGCCTGACTTGTATTCTGGAACACTTGTATGTGGTGCAATTTGTAGTGCAGTGTTATGATATGTACCTGCTGCAATACCAACATCAGCTAAAGGTGTGCCTGTGCCGTCTGCAAGTACAACAGTATCTTGACCTGAACCATCGTTATAAATTTCTAGTTTATTATCAATAACACTAGCACTTACACCTGCAACATTTGCACCAGTTATGTCTGACGCCATTGTTGATAGTGATGTGCCTGACGTAGTAACAGTGGTACCATTTACTGTGAATGTTTCACCTGTGCCAGTTGTTCCACCGGCTGTACTTGTTACTGATGGCCAACTCTTCTTCCAAAGAGCGCTGCCTACTTCTACCCACGCTCCGATTTTGTTTTTGTAATATGTTTTCAATGTTGTGGTTGTAGCTCTCACAGCATAATCACCAACTACACCAACTGACCCTTTTGGTGCACCTGTTGCTGATTCGCCTACAAGTTGTGTTTTGTCTGTAATTACTATAGGTGTTTTATTTGCAAAAGTTTGTCCACCTGTTGTTGTTACTGCTGCTGAGTTCCATTCTTGGATACCAAACAATGATGTTTGTGTATCAAACCACCAAGTACCGTCTACTGGATTTGCAGTAGTTGGTGTTGCACTTGCTGATATGTTTGCTAAGTCTACACCAGCTCTAACAATATAAGCTCTGTTGCTTACACCTAGATATGAATATGCAGCTTGTAAGCCGTATTCATTTTGCTCTCCACCGTGTATTGGATTATTATTTGAATCTGTGTAGAAAGCTGGATCTCCAAATGTTTCTACTAAATCTCTTTGAGATGTCATCAAAAATACTTTTCCAGCGTTGGCTGCTGTTGTGCCTGGAGCAATACCTGTTCCTGCTCCGTTTAGTTTGTCTTGAGCAGTTGCTACAAAGATGATAGGTGTTGTACCTGGTTCAGCTGGAGTGTAGAAACTCTCGTCTATTACGCTAACCTGTACACCTGGTGATGTTAAAGCCATTTTAATTCTCCTATGGGTCAATTCTTTATTACTATTATTTAGCTGATTTGGTGAAATTTGATGGTTTTAAACAAGTAATACACGCATTTTTCTATTGACTTTTTTGGTAAATTACTCTATTATAAAATAAAAAGGAATGCATATGGCTATTAACTATAAATTTGACGAAAACAAATATATTGAAGAATTTTCGAAGTACATTGATAAAACGTATGACGGACATTATTCTACAAATAAGTTTCAGTCAACTGAGGTTATAATTGATAGAGGACACGGCACAGGATTTTGTATGGGCAATGTTGACAAGTATGCAAATAGGTATGGCAAAAAAGGCACACAAGATGATGCTAGAAAAGACTTAATGAAAATTTTACATTATGCTTTGATTCAATTGTACGTACACGACAACGAACTTTAATTTATAAAGTTACAAAACTTATCTGCCCAAAATTTATGTGCTGCTTCGAGTGGATGAGATTGTGGACCACATTTATATCCATTTTTTATTGACCAATCATTAAAGCCTAAATTATCTTCTGTGTGTATTATTTTATGTAGATTCAAACGTTTTACCATACTATCTATAAAAATATTAGATTCTCTTTCGTAATTTACATACCTGTTGAAATCGTCAAAAGCACTTGTAAAGTAAAATTTTACACCTTGTAAATTTAAATAACTTATCAAGTATTCTATTTGTTGTAAAGGATAATATATTATGTTTGTATTATCAGCACGTTTCCTATAAAAATCTAGCACTGTTCTTTTGAGATGTTCGTCATTTATTACATCTTTACGTTGTTTTACTGTTTCAGATTTCCAGTTAAGATAACCTTCTGCATCTGATGGCAACGAACACCAAAATTTATCCTCGTCATCAGTATAAAATGGAATTGAATCTTTTTGTAAAATACGAGGATATTCTCTACGTAAAAAACTTGTCCACATAACCAAAACTACTATGTTTTGCGGATCATATGATTGTAACAAATGATCTATATGATATATTACTCTGCGGACACAGCTACCATAATCACTTCCTGGCATTGCTACGTTATCTACAGTTGCATCTGGATATAATTTTTTCTGTACCCAATTTACCCAAGCAGATTCAGTTGTATATCTTATACATCCAATTGATTTGTTAAGTTTAACTTGATCTGCTAATTCTGCTCCAGCTGTAAAACTACATCCACCTGCAACAACTTTTTTTATGTTAGCCAATTAGAAAGCCATAACCTGTGCCACCTGCAACAGCCATTGCAAGATCCATTTCAAGTTTTTCCATTTCGGCTTGTGCTTCTGCTTTTAGTGTATCTCCGTTAAGAGTTGTACCACCACCTGGTCCAGCAATAGTTGAAAATTTACTACGTGCTTCGCCTAACATATATTTGCAACTTGCTAGTGTGTAATCTTTGAGCCATTGTATGGCTTTATAGTCTTTCAGTAATTGCATATCAGGACGATAATTATATGCAAAAAGCATAACTTCTTCACCAGCTCTTGGTCGTTGTAAAATTGTTAGCACACTACTTGCAGGATTCCATTTGAACTCTATAAAACTACCAAACATACGTCCTACCAATTCTTGCTGCTGTGCAAAGAAATCATAAGTTGCAAGTCCGCCAATACCTGAACCTGCTAACAAATATGTGTTTGTGTATGCTAGGTTAAATGGTTCAAATAAACTGCCTCCATCTGCACTACCGCCTAATCTACTACCTATACTACGTCTAAATATTTTTCTTACCTCAATAACTTCTTGTGGTAAAGTATAAGTGTTTACATTTTCTTCTAATTTAATAGTAATGTAGCTTTCTTCAACTGCGTTTTCACTACGTTGTCTGTATTTTGTAAACGCTTTTGTTAATGCAGTTTCGTAATGCATCGGATCTAGCTCAACATCAATCATACCTCCGCCTAACATTGCGTTGACATAATCAAATACTTGTTGTTTTTGTGTTACTAAATTGCTATCTGCCATTGAAGTTCTCCGTACAGTATTTATGCATAAATATAACTATGCCACGTTTAAGTTTATACAGACCAGAAAAAAGCCACGATTATGATTTTTTAGACAAAATTATCTATGAACAATTTACTGTAGGTGGTACTGATCTTTTTATACACAAATATATTGGTACAAAAAATCCAACAGGTGAAGGTATCACAAAAGAACAGCCGCAATATGCTGAACAAGATGTTACAAACATACAAGATCTTTTGTTTTTAGAAAATAGAGATAGAAAATATGATGAGGATATTTACACACTACGTGGACATTATAACGTACAGGATCAGGATTTTGATCTAAGTCAGTTTGGTTTATTCCTAAGTAATGATACTTTGTTTATGACTATTCATCTTAATAACAGCGTAAAAACATTAGGAAGAAAAATTATTTCAGGAGATGTAATTGAACTTCCACATCTAAATGATGAATATGCATTAAACGATATTAGTGTTGCACTAAAACGTTTTTATGTAGTTGAAGATGTAAACCGTGCAGCAGAAGGTTTTTCACAAACTTGGTATCCACATTTGTATAGATTAAAACTTAAACAAATTTATGATAGTCAAGAATATAAAGACATATTAGATTTACCAGCAGGCGATGAAGAAAATCCAAACACTACGCTGCGTGAATTGATGTCAACATATGAAAAAGAAATGCAAATCAACAATGCTGTTATTGCACAAGCAGAAGAGAACACTCCAGCATCAGGATATGATACAAGCCATTTTTATACTATAAGTGTATTAGAAAATGGCGAAGTAAATTTAGTTACAGTTGATGAAACATATCTAGTAGATCAAGAAGTAGACGTTTCACAAATTATGGAAATGCCGCCAAGGTCAGGATATCCCGGATACTTAGTAGGTGACGGATTGCCACCAAATGGTGCTCCACTAGGCAGTGGTCCAGGCTTTCCAGCAGATTCAGCTCTAGGTGATTATTTTTTGAGAACAGATTTTGTTCCTAACCGTTTATTTAGATATGACGGTAACAGCTGGCGTAAAGTAGAAGATAAAGTACGTACTACACTGACACCTAATTTACAGCGTAATACTCTAAAAGGAACATTTGTAAACAACACTACTGTAAATAACATTGCTGGCGAAGAAGTAGTTGAAAGACAATCATTAAGCAAAGCGTTGAGACCAAAGGCAGATAACTGATGCAATATTTTTACGATGGGCAGATACGTAGATATCTAACACAAATTATTAGAGCTTTCAGTAATTTTAGTTACAAAGATGGTGACGGAGATTTACGCCAAATACCAGTAATGTATGGCGATTTAACACGTCAAGTTGCAAACATAATCAAAGAAAACAGTGAAAACAAAATGCCTAGTGCTCCACGTATGAGTGTATATGTGACCAGTATGCAAATGGATAGAGCAAGACTAAGTGACAGTAGTTTTGTAAGTAAAATAAATGTTAAAGAAAGAGAATTTGACGAGAGTGCTAACGAATACAAAAATACACAAGGCACAGGATATACTGTAGAAAGACTACATCCAACTCCATACACGTTGAGTGTAAATGTAGATATTTGGAGTACAAATACAGAGCAAAAATTACAAATACTAGAACAAATTTTTATGATGTTCAATCCAGATTTAGAATTTCAAACAAACGATAATTATGTTGACTGGACAAGTTTAACTGTGTTACAACTTGAAAATATTAATTTTAGCAGCAGAAGTATTCCTACAGGAACTGAATCAGAAATTGATGTAGCAACATTGAGTTTTATTGCTCCTATATATATTTCACCGCCAACAAAAGTCAAAAAACTTGGTGTTATTACAGAAATTATCAACAGTGTGTTGAACTTTGATTCTGGAACAATTGAACTAGAAGGCTTCAATCCAGATACAAGTGACACTACAAAAGCAGCAACAGGTACAGTTGTAATGCCTGACGGTTCTGTTATAACAAAAGATCCTGCTTCACCTCCAGCAGCAGTAGTTGATGAAAATGGGCAAATAACTTATCCACCAATCAAACCGGAAGATACTCGTGCAACAGTTATTAAAACTTCGCCGGACGGAAACGTTAATCTTTCACAAGTTAACACAGCAAGTTATAGAAATTTTGATATTATTGTAGAAGGCAATATTGCAAGACTAGGTAGAAATGCTGCACGTATAGGAGATATAAACTGGTTCAATGTTATAGAAGCAGAAGCGCCGGCTAAGTATCAACCAGGTATAAGTCAAATACGTTTGAAGAGAGGAGAACTACTTACTCCTATAGTTGCAACATTTGCAATTAACGGCAATAATACGCAAGAAATAGCATTAACATTTGATATTGATACAGTGCCTAATGATACAATAATAAATGGATACCAAAATAGAGGAACCATAGATTATATTATTAATCCAAGAGATTTCAATCCTAATATAGTAAAAGCACCAGGAATACGTTTACTAATGTTACAACCAATTGGTGGTGCTATAGAAAGAATACAAACCATTGTAGGTAGCACAACAAGAATAGAAACAGAAGTTGATGCAGATGTAGTTTATGACTTTGATGTATTTGTTGAAAACGTTAGAGTGACTGATGCAGCTACACAAGAAACAATTGACGGATCGCTTGTAATAAGATTAGCAGATGCTCCTAATCCAGGTGAAGAATTACGTTATGTATTGTATATAAATGAAGATGGTGCTGATGCGTGGAAAAGCACAGGAGGCAGAGATTTCATTGCTGATACACACGACATTGTAGAGTGGGATGGATCACAATGGAATATAATATTTGATGCAAGCGAAGCCACTGATAGTGTTTATATTACAAATCTCAATACTAGTCAACAATTTTATTATAACGGATTCTATTGGCAATTTGCTGTTGACGGATTATATCCAAGTGGCGCCTGGGATTTAATTATCTAAGATAATTACTATATGAACCAAATTATTTGTAGTGGTGCATTATTCTATTCTTTAAGCACTAAACGTTTTTTATTATTACATAGAACACAAGGTAAAACAAAAAACCAATGGGGACTTGTTGGGGGTACCAACGAAAGCACTGAATCTCCTTGGGAAGCTTTGCAACGAGAAATAAAAGAAGAAATAGGCGAAGTACAAAATATTAAAAAAATTGTGCCTTTAGAAAGTTTTATATCAAACGATCAACATTTTTACTTTCACACTTACCTTTGTGTAGTAAGTAATGAATTTGTGCCTGCACTAAACGGAGAACACGATGGCTATGCTTGGGTAAGTTTTGGTAAATGGCCAAAGCCATTGCACAATGGACTTGCTAATACTTTGCGTAAAAAAACAAATGCAACAAAATTAGAAACTACAATTAAACTTATTGATGTGTTTCTCGATAATGAAATAATTGATTAAGTTCAATAACTTGTAAAATATCTCCAGTATAGGTAGCCATTTGTTCTTGAATAAGTTCTATAATTGTTAATTCACCAGCTAGTAATTGTTTCCAATCATCTTCTACTAGTTTAATATTAGTTTCTAATGTCTCTGCTGATTCTTTTATACCAGTGCCATTAATAGATATATTTCCAACATCTTCTATTTCTAATGACAGATTCAAATGTGCTGTTTCATTAAGGAATTCATTAAGTTCAATAATATATAACGAAATACCTGTTTGTACCCCAGCTTCAATTTTCTTTCTCAAATCAGCAAAAAAGTCTTGAGCTAACTCTACATCGCCTTCAATTATTAAGTCTCCTGCTTTGTAAAGTTCTAACGTATCAACTTCACCTGCAAGGGCTTTGAGTGCGTTCTTTAAATCAACAATTATTTCTGCATCTGCATATGCTTTACTAATTTTGACACCTTTGGAATCAAAATATATTTCTCCTACATTGTCTATAATCATTTTAACACTACCAGCGGAGTATCTGTAATTACTTCCAAGTTTCTTTTCTATTTGTGTAAATATCGATTTAGCAACAGGATTGAATTTTATCAATAAATCTTCTTCTGATTCATCTAAAAAGTCTATGTTATATTCAGTAATATCAGGATCAAATGTATTTTTAAATTTATCATTAAGCCATTTAAAATCATTTATTTTTCTTAAAGCATCTTTATTATTTTTGAAAGCTAAACCGTATTTTGCTCCTTCATATGCTCCAGCAATTGTTTCTGCACCAAAGGGTTTATCCAATCCTCTTGAACACCAAGCTTTCAATCTAAAAGTAGTTTCATCTTCAACTTGTCTGTCTATAGCTTTACTTGCAAGTTTTGCACACTCTCTAAATCCACTACGCCACGCACTAAACGCATCTGTATTAAATGCAGTAACGTTACTCATCCTGTTTATACCTTTGAAGTTTTTACTAATACTTGTTGTCATATCAGCAGTTTCAACATCCATATTAATTGTAAGCTGTGTAGGTAATAGTTTGACACCACCGTATCCATATATTAAATCATTTACAGGATTCAAACTTCTCCAAACAAAAACAGTTTTGTAACCGTCTATATCGTAGTGTGCAATTTGATGATCAAATTCAAAATCTTCTAATATTTCTGCATCACCGTCTACAACCCAAAACATTTTTGTATTAACTAATTTTGCAGCAGCAATATGAGCTTGGTGAATACCTTTTACTTTATCTACACGTTTTGCATTAGGATATGCTTTGAGTAATGTTTGATAATTTTGTTCTGCGTTTGCTTCACCGTTGCTAATAAACACGATATCAAAACCATCTGCAACACTAGCAACTTGTTCGTATTCTTTCTTGATAGCTAAAAATCTATAATCAATTTCGTGTTTTGTAAGTAATATACTTTTTGTTGTTAGTGCAATGCCATCATAAAAATTTCCATTTTTCCAAACGTGATTGATTTTTCTTTCGTATTGATTATGATGTGTTATGTATAAGTCAAATTTAAAATCATCTACTACTACAATATCATCATAAATCATATAGAACATTTCTGTTTTAGATTGTTCTCTTGCACGTAGGTAATCGTCATAATTTGAAATTGTAAACTTTTCATATTTTTTTGGATTACTTGCTACTGTCTTCCATTCTTTTTTGTTAACATAAAAACGTGCTTCAACTTCTTTTTCTGTAGCAAGTGATTTTTTACTAAACAAAACCACACCATCATAAAATTCGTTGTTTAAGAATACGTGATTTATTTCCCTGTCAAATTTATTATGATGACTAAAATATAAATCAAAATTAAAATCTTCACACACATCTACATCAGATGGTATTCCCCAAAACATATCTGATTTTGTTTCTTTTAATGCACTGAGATAATCATTGTAATTGTTGATTACAAACTTTTCATATGCACGTGGATTACTTACAACTATATTGTGTTCTTTTTTGTTTGTATAAAATCTATGTTCAACTTCTTTCTCAGTTACAGGATTGCCTTTACTGAATAAAACCACGCCGTCAAAATTTTCTCCATTCAAAAACAAATGTGTTGTACCAGTATCTAATTCATCTGCATCGTAAAAATATGCATTAATATCAAAGTCATTTACTATAACATCACTTGGTACACCCAAAAACATTTGCGTTTCGGTTCTATCTAATGCATCTAAATAATCTTTATAATTATTAATACTAAAAACATTGAATGGTTTAGGTTTACTTACAACGCTGTCGTGTTCTATTCTATCAGCAATAAATCTATATTCTATTTCTTTGTTTGAAACAATACTATTTTTACTGAATAAAACAAGTCCATTATATTTGTTATTATTAAGCCAAACGTGATTTTTATTTTTTAGAGCTTGATTATGATGATCAATATAAAAATTAAAAACATTATCATCTGTAATTTCTATATCATCTGGAACACCCCAGAACAAATCAGTTTCTGATTTTTGTAATGCGTATTCATATTCTTTGTAACTATTAATAGGAAACTTGTTATAAGGCTTAGGCGTACTTGCCATTATCCTTACTTCTTTTTTATTAATATAAAATCTGTGTTCAAGTTCTTTGTCTGTAATTTGATAGTTTTTAGGAAACAAAGCAACTCCATCTAATGTATCTATATCTCCGTTACCAAAAACGTGTACATTGTCGTGACTCCACTCATCTGGTTTATAACTAAATTTAAATGTATCTCTAACATCAATGTCTTCCCAAACTACCCAAAACATACCTGTGTATGATTTAGCCTGTGCTTCATACCAGTTTTCTACAGTTTGTAAATGTGGAACTTTTTGTGATAGTTTGTCAATATCCTCTTGATTGCTTCCTATATAAAATGCATCAAACTTATCGTTGCCTTTATAAACATCATATTCACCGCAAATATGTATATGCTGTCTTGGCTCTGTATCAACTTTTTTTGTTGGTACTAATCTGACTTTGTCCCAACTTTTTACTTTTCTACTTTCTTTATATACGTATGGAAATTCGTGTATTTGTACTTCGTCAATTGCACGTGGTTTGAACCACCAAGGAAAACTATCATACACTCTTATATTTTTATCCACAAGCCAAACATAATCACTATCAAAGTTTTGCTCGTACACTTTATCTAAATTACAATAGTCATCAATTTTCAAAACAGGATATCTATCAAATATTAAGTTTTTTAATTGATCTTGTCCGTTGTGTAACGGCTTAGAAAACTTTTCAAATCTATCAATTGCTCTCATAGTGTATAAGCCTTTGTTCCTAAATGCCCTAGTTTTATTTCAGTGTCTACCCAAACATCAATGCCGTGATGCATTGCTTGATTGCAAAAGTATATATCCTCTCCACTGAACGTGTCGTCTATTTTATTATATTCGTGTACAAACCAAGGCTTAGGTAATGTATGGAAAACATCTATATCTATAAGCATACAACCCATTCCTACTGCCCAAATTTTGTGTAGTCCATTTTCTTTTAATCTTTTCTCTGGATTGTCTGGATCTACAAAAGCAACAGATTGCATTGGTTCGTATCTTGTGCTGTAAGTTGCAGCACAAATATCTTTGTTATGCGAATACAGTTTATCTATCATATTTGAAGGAAATTGTATATCGCTGTCTAAGAATAATATTTTATCACTGTTTACAGATAATGCTTCTTCAACTAAACGTGTTCTTGATTCACAAATAACACTACCAGCAAATAGATGTAATTCAAAATCTATTTCCTTGCGTGTCAGTCTGTTAGTTAAATTAACTAAACTTCTTGTAAACAATGTATGCACTTGATCTCTACAAGGCACACAGATACTTAGTTTCATAATGTGTTTGTTGGTATCAATTCTTCGTTCAAGTCTTTTTCAGCGTCAATTGTTTTTTGATTTAGTTTTCTTGCTGTACTTGTAGCAACTTTGACAGCTTCTTGAAAATCATCGCCTAAACCTGCCATTGCTAACATATTTTCTGGCTGTACTTTTCCCAACGTCAATAAATCAACGCCAGCTGATCTACCAAGTTTTTGAATCCAATGATGTCTCTCATCGTCTTCAGGAATATCAAGTTCAGCAATAGCTGCTGAAACTTTGTCCGCTAGTGCTTTATCCATATTAAGTGTTGCACCTTTGGCAATTTTTCTAGCTTTTGTATATTCGTCAGCTAAATCGACATTCATTACTTCATATAATGTTTTCATAACTTCTCCTGTGTGTTAAGGAAAATAGTATCCACCAAATGAACTACTCATAGAAATTGTTGAGCCATTTGATATACCTATGTATGGTCCTAAATCAGCACCTAAACTAATGTTGCTAGATGGTCCACTAAAGTAGTTGGATATCTGGCTCATTGTAATTGTGCTTCCCGTATTTGGTAGTGCCATACTTGTTTCCTATTTTGTTATCTTGCTATAATAACATTATATTTAATTTTTGTCAATAAAGTAGCCAGATAAAACTGACTACCTTAATATTATTTATCAAGCAATTTTGCTACCATTTCTTTGAGCTCATCAATCTGACTTTGTTGTTCTTTAATTGCTTCAACAAGTAAAGGTACAACACGCTCGTATTTGATTGTCAAATACTCATTATCAAACGGAGCAGGTGCAACTACTTCTGGTAATACTTTTTGCACTTCTTGGGCAAGCAAACCTGCTTCTGGAGAATTACTATCAGCATAAGTTTTCAAACCTTTTTCAAATGCAGTATCATTCCAAGTATAAATTACACCGTTTAGAGCTTTAACTTTTTCCACAGCGCCTTCAATATTACCTGATACATCTTTCAGTCTAGCATCCGAAGAATATGCTGTTACCTCTCCTCTAAACTCCCAGTTGTTGTCATTGTAGTTATTATAAGCAGTCCACGCATCTGTACCATTGTCTCTACGATATAATGTAATTTTATCAGAACCAGCACCTGAAGTAGCTGGTGTGTTGTCACCATTGTATTCAATACCACCACCGTATGCACTACTTTGTCCTACAAATAGTCTACCAGTACCTTGGCCTTCGCCTCTTAGTTCTAACTCTGCATTGCCGGCATCATTACACAATATAGTTAATTTTGTGTTATCACCTGCATCCATTGTATCACTTTGATCACTACGTAAGAACTGTGTGCTATCTAAGTTGTCTAGTGTGCTTGCGTTTGTAGCAGTAACACCTGTTAGTCCACTACCATCACCTGAGTATGTAGCAGCAGTAATGTTACCTGATATGTTAATATCTCCTGTACCACTAATTGTTCCTGAGAAACTATCGTTAGTATCGCTGCGTAAGAAACTACCTGAACTTATACCGTCTACTGTATCTGCATTCAGTCCACTACCAGCGCCATCATTACCACTGTGCCAAACTGTATATGTATTTGATCCTTCGATAAATTTAAGTCCACCTACTCCGCCATCTATATCAAGTCTAGTTGATCCGCCTTCGTTAGCTAACTGTAAAACATCTCCAGTATCTGTATATTGAATGTAAGCTCTACGTGTACTTGCTTGCCATAAACCAATGTATGGACTACCTGTTGAACTTGAATCAGCAAGTTTCAGCATTTCTCCGCTTCTGCTTACAGTTATCAAACCAGTAGCTGTATCATCTGCATCACTACGTAAGAAACTTGTGCTGTTTATTCCGTCTACTGTGTCAGCATCAACACTAGTTAGTCCACTACCGTTACCAGTAAATGTACTTGTACCAATGTTAATATTACCAAAGTTAGCAGTAATCTCACCAGCATCAAGAGCACCAGTACCTGTTAAGTTACTGTATGTTCCATCAATTCTTGTGTTTGGAACTGTACCACTTGACAAGAAACTTGCGTTCAATGACTGTATATTGCTACCATCTGAAGTATAAATTGCAGCACCGTAAATGTTTCCTGCTACACCAATACCGCCACTGATTCTCAAAGCACCTGTTGTTGTACTTGTAGCACTACTTGTATTCAACACTGTAACAATTGCGTTTGCATTTACACTAATAGAAGTACCATTATCTGCACTCAAGCTATCTAATGCAATGTTTCCAACATTTGTTAAGTTATTATCGTTAAAGTTTGTTGAACCTAAACTTGCTGCGCCAGTAGCTGTTATACTGTTTGTTCCAATATCAATATTTCCAAACCCACTTGAAATACTACCCGAAGCAAGTTGTCCTACTCCTGTAATATCACCTTGGTGTTGTGTAACGCCGCTTGACTGTATTCTACTATCTGGTATTGTTCCAGTTGTTAATTGTGTTGCAGACAAATCTGTAAGTCCACTACCATTACCACTGAATGTACTTGTACCAATGTCAACATTACCAAATCCTGATGTTATAGAACCTCCGTTCAATGCACCAGTGGCAGTAATATCTGTTTGGTGCTGTGTAATTGCACTTGATGGAACTCTAGCATCTGGTATAGTACCACTTGTTAAATCACTTGCACTAGCATCACCAATAAAGTTATCTGCTTTTATATCTTTAGCAACGTGTAAACCACCTGTGATTTTTACTGCTGCTGCACCACCTGCAAATGTTCCTGTTGCATTTGTTGAATCTGTAAATGTTACAAAGTTGTTTGCACTTAATGTTGTAAATCCACCAGCTGCTGGTGTATTTTGTCCAATTGGCACATCGTCAATAGCACCAATAACCAAGTTCCCTGTAATTGTAAGATCTTGATCAATTGCCACATTATGTCTAAATGTACTTGTACCTGTTGTTTCACCAATTACAATTGCAGTTGCAGCCTGTCCAAAAGCAATAGCAGTTGTATTGTCTTTTAGTAAGTTAAATGTACCTGTTTCGTCTGTGTCAAATGTGTTACCATTTACTGCTAAATCACCTGCAACAACAACATTTGCATTGTTCAAGTTCATTGTACCAGTGCTTGCACCCATATTGATAGTTGTTGCTGCACCAAATGCATTTACAGTAGTTGCACCTGTATTTGCAAGACTGAAAGTACCTCCACTAACAGTAAGATCACTTAATCCACCAATGCTTAGATTACCTAAAACATCCAGTGCATTATTAACAGTTGTTGTACCTGTTGTAGCACCTAGACTCAATCCAGTTGCTGCACCAAATGCATTTACTGTAGTTGCATTAGTATTGAACGCTGCAAAACTTGTACTTGAAGTAGTTACACTGTTTGTGAAGTTTGGATTATTATTAAACACTAAATTACCAGTGCCTGTTTCGTCACTTATAACACCTGCTAGTTGAGCACTTGTTGTTGATGCAAACTGTTGCAAACCTGTGCCTGTAACTGCAAGTGTACCGCTTGTTGGTAATGTAACACTTGTGTTGTTTGTTGTAGTAAGTGTTAATGTATGCGCTCCACTATGTGTAAAGTTTCCACCTAATGTTATAGTTTTAGTGCCATTGTTTACACCTGTGCCGCCATATGTAGGACTAATAATTGTACCATTCCATACACCTGTTGTAATTGTTCCAAGTGTTTCTAAACTTGAATTAACAACAGCGCCACCTAGTGTTGTACTGTTAAGAACACTAGCATCATTAATGTAATATGCTTTTCCACTAGCTAGATTGAAGTCTTCTGTACTATCCCAACTTGTGTTTGTGTTATCCCAAAGTAGACTTGCATTTGCACCGTCAACTACTAAGCCAGCACCATTAGCTGCTGCACCATCTGCTGCTCCACTTGCTACTGTAATTGTTTTGTCATCAACAGTAAGCTCGGTTGAATTAATAGTTGTTGTATCACCATTAACTGTAAGGTCACCGCTAACTACTAGATCGTGTCCAATAGTAGTAGTACCACCACCGTCTCCGCCAGTACCCATATTAATTGTTGTGGCTGCGCCAAATGCATTTACAGTTGTTGCGTTGGTGTTTATAACATTCATAGAAGTTTGATTAGTTGTTATATCACCACCATCAACATTTGCATCGCCATCTACATCTAAGTTATTCTTAATTGTAGTTGTGCCTGTTGCTGCACCAATATCAATTGCTGTGGCTGATCCACCCATATTAATAGTTGTAGCTGTATCATCTAATAATGCAACAGTTGTTTCTGTTGTGCTTATATTATTGTTTACTTCAACTTCGCCTGTAAATGCTGCTTTACCAGCAGTATCAATAGTCATACGTGTTGTTGCAATATGTTGAATATCACTTGTAGTTAATGATTCACCAGTTCTAACAATAAAGTCGCCGCCTGTTGCATTACCTGTACCTAAGCCTGCTTGTAATGTTAAATTACCGCCAGCTGTGTCAATACCTACTGCACTGGTGCCGCCTATAATTCCATCTACAGGTGCTGTAGATGTTTGTGCATTACCAATAAACATATTTGGATTTCTTACAACAAAATTTGCATTTATAGTTAACTGACCTGCTGGAGCATCAACTGGATTTGAAGTAACGTTATCATCTGTTTGGAATGTGAATGATGTAGCGTTTGCTGTAGCACCAGTCACTGGCCAAGTACCGTCTAAATTAGTTTTTGTACTTGAACCAATATTAATTGTATCACCTACTTCAACACCAAGTGTTTTAGGTGTGTATGTAAATGTTAATGATTGTCCACTTAAAATTGTACCAGTTGTATTATTGCTCAAATAAATGTATTCAGTAGTAACACCACTTACAGTTGTGTTTGCAGGAATACTTGCACTGCCAGTTACCACCATACCAGTAAGAACACTTGATGTATCATCTAATGGTATTTCATTCAATCCATTTGCTGTAGCATCATTTGTAGTTGCAGTAATGCTTGCTAAATTAGCAACAACATTTTGGCTTGCACTTGCATCGTAACCTGATAAGAATGGAAATAAGTTTCTTGTACCGCTTGTGCTACCTATATCAATATTGGTTGCTGCACCGCCGATACTTAAACTTGTTACATTTTCATTGTAAACACTACCACTACCAGTACTGCCAGATGTAAGTGCCGCTGCACCAACGTCTAATCCTTCTGCAAGATCAAGTGCTGTACCCCATTCAGGTGTTCCGCCGTTTGATTTTAGGATAGCATTGTTTCTACCTATGTTTAATGGATTGAGTGTACCAGTTGTTTCTGCATATAACAAATCACCTCTAGCATATGTAGTAATGTTTGTACCACCCCTGTTTACAGGTACTGGACTTGTTAAGTTTGCAGGATTTAAAAAGTATGCACTATCTAAACCATCAAGTGTACCAGCATCTACTATTCCGTCTTTAATAAACACTTCACCACTTGCATTTGAATTTACATCAAACTGTGATTGTAAAAATTTAGAAACACCTAATGTTGAAAATGTTCCTCCTGGATCAAGGTCAACGTTATCTACACCAATACTTACTGTACTATAAAACTCTTGGCTTATGCTGCTACCTGTAAGTGTAATTGGATTGTCGGTTGTGCTTGCTTTTTTAAGTTTTTGTACAACAACAGCATATGCACTGTCACCTCTTAAAAAACTATCACTGTTTGGAACACCGCTACCACCTAGTCTACTTGGTGATATAATACCTGAAATAATATTTTCTGCATCAATGTTTGTAACAGCAAGAGTATTCCAGTTTTTCTTTAATCTACTTGAAGTATTAATTTGTCCTGTAACTTGTGCATTACTTTGTGTACTTTTTGCACTACCAACACCTGTACTTGTTAAATCTTCTGGATTTGTAACAAGGTCGTTTATACTGCTAAGTGCATCACTACGTAATACGTGCAATGTAAAGGAGTTTGTGGTTACAGAACCAACAAAGAATCTTGAACCGTCTGGTATAGGATCTGCTCCATCAACTATTGGCAGTGCATTAGCCGAACTACCGTCAGATAGTGTATTAATTCTAATAGCATCACCTGTTGTATATCCGTGTGCTTCAATAATAATACTGTTGTCGGTTATATTAACTGTACTTCTTGTTAAGTTATGATTGTTGTTAGCTGGAGTGCTTGCAAATTCTATTTTGTTAAGTAATGAAAATCCTTCATACAATTCAATTGTGTTGTTGTCAATAAATTTTGCATAAACAACTTGTCCGTTTAGAATACCGCCAATTGGAGTGTTTCCAAGCGTATCGTATTTTAATGGATCACCGTCTTTGAATCCGTGATTAGGAATGTTAATTCTAAAGTTTGTATAATCAACTGCACCGCCAGCGCCTGAAGAACCTGCTAAGAAGTTATGTGTAATAATATCATCTAAGTTAATTATTCTTGCTGTTTGTACAGCAGTGTTATCTTCTACGAAGTCTACACTTGAACTACTTGCAACAAATAATTCTCCGCCAATAATATCAATGTAAGCACGTTTTTCAGTAGCAGTAACTACTATTTGAAAGCCACTACCTGTGCCGCCTAATTGAGAATTAGTTGCAGTAAGATTGTCATTTATTGCATAACCTGTACCACCAGTTTTAATATCAACATCAGTTACCTGTCCTGCTGTAACTGTAATATCTGCTGTAGCACCTGAAGCGACTGGATTAGTAACAGTTAGTGTTCCAACCATTGCACTATGATTACTACACTGATAGTAATAAGTTCCTGCTGCGGTAGGTGTCCAAGAAATAGCTGCACCGCTATGTGAGCCTTGGCCGGTAGCACCTGAAACTAAATTTCCTGTACCAGTGCCTGCTACTGTTTTAAAATATAATGGATGCGAGCTGCTTGAATTATTTGTAATTGTAATTGTATCGCCTACAAGTACTGATATATTATCATTATCTCCTGATACACTTCCATCTCTATCAGATCCGGTTAATGTGTATGCACCACTACCGTTGTTAGTTGCAGTTAAGCCATAGCTTACTGGTACTATTGAAAGATTTACATCTAAATATGTTTTGTTGCCTACTGTTGGGGTGTAAAGTGTACCGCCTACAATATTTGCATTATCGATACCTGATAATACACCAAACCTTGTTTCAGTAACTCTACCCTGAGCGTTACCATCAGCACTTCTTACCACACTGCCAACAAAGCCGCTTGATACAGAGAAACTTGCAACGTCATCTGGATCTACATTTGAGTACGTAAATGTTGTGCTAGTTGGAGTAGAAAGAACAGTAGTGTTTGTTTCAAATGTTTCATTATCATCGCAAGTAACACTGATTTGGTTGCCAACTATAAGATTGTGAGCACCGCTTGTTGTTGCAGTTGTTACATTAGATGTACGTTCTAATGTTGTAATTGTGCTTGTTGTAAATGTATAATTATCTGTTGGATCTAATACAAGGAACTGACTAGAGTTAGAACTTTTTAAGAAGAAGTTATCAACAACTTGACTTGATACACCAATGTTTGTTGGATATACACCTGAGTCTACTCCGTCTACAAAAAGATTGTTTCCAACACCAGTTTGGAATTGTGAACCTGTACTATCGTCTCCAACAATCCATTCACCGCCAATACTTGCAACTAGAATGTTCCCACTGCTTCCATACAGTCCTTTTGCGTAACCAATTGCACCAAATGCTGTTGGCTGCGAAATTGTAGCACCATCAGCAGCACTGATGTTACCACTAAGTGTAAGTTCTACTTGTTCATAATTTTCTGTAGCAATGTCACCAGCTTTCAAATCAACAGGAGGAATGTTATCAACTTGTTGTAGTCTTGATAGATAACCATTTGTGTTTGTGTTTGTAAACTGTCTGGTAGCTGGAATCAAATCACCATTCAACTGTCCGTTAGTGTTAAGTTGAACAATAGCACCAGGAACAGCAGCAGTTGACACAGTTTTGTCAACAAATCCACCTAGTCTGTTACTAATAAATGCTCTTACAGCTAACTGAGTTGATAGTCTTGAGTTACTAGCGCCGCCTAATTCGTCATCACCTAAGTTAACACTTGTTGAAATTTCTTCAATAGCAACATCAGACAAGCTCAATCTCAAAGCATCAAGTTCGTCCACCTGCACTTTGTTTCTAAATGTAATGTTACCTGTTCTGTTAAAAGCTGTAATAAAGTCACCAACTTTAAAGTCACCAAGTTCGTTTGTACCTGATGAGTACACACGCCCTGGAAGTTCTTCAAACTGTTCAAACTCTGCTTTTGTGTTACCACCGTTTTGCGGTAGTGCGTTATAGTCTGTACCTGAACCTGCGTATTCCCAAGTATGTGATGATGAGTTAACAATACTTGGTCTGTGGAACCATACTTGATTTTCTGGTAAGTTTGCTAGATTAGTTAATGCACTGCTTCCGTCTGTTGCCTTAACTGCAAATGTTGCAGTACCAAGTCCTAGTTGTGTTTGAGCAGCATTAACACCAATAGTTGTATTTGGTGTACTTGCGTGGTCAGATGTAATTGTACTTGTTTCGTCAAATTGGATACGTAGTAAACTTTGTCCAACTGCAACTTCTTCAATACTTACAATAAGTTCCCTAATAGCAGGCTTCCAACTAAACACAATAGCAGCGTTGTTACTTGCACCTGTGACACCAGTAATTTGTCTACCAGGAACAAACTCATAACTTTCTGAACCTGATTCTAATTCTAGTTTCTGATATGTTGTATGTGATGATGTAATTTCATTTACAAAGAATTCAATCACACCTGACAAGAATTTATGTGTACCTGTGCTTGTTGCAATTACATTAACAGCAAAGTCTCCAGACTCGTCAAAACAAAGTGTAAATTCGTCATCGTTAACAATTTTAATATAGTATGTCTGTTCTGCATCTAAACCTTGTATAGGTGGATTATTGTCTGGATCGTAAATAACTTTTTGTAAGTTTGTAAATCCGTGTCCTGTTATTGTAAACACATCAGCAGTTGTGTTAACATCTGTTGCAGCATTAAATGTGCTTTCTGTTGCGTTTGTTTTAAAATCGTTTGTTATATCGCCTTCAGAACTAACATCTTGTGCATCTGGCAAATCTGCACCGTCATTAATAATAGTAGTTACAATATCAAATCTGCTACCTACAAAATTTTGTGCAGAAGTTGACAAATTAGTAATTGTTGCTAATGTTAATGCTTTAGCTTGATTAATAGCACTTATAGTTTGTCTTTCTTGTCCACTAATTGTAATTTGTGAACTATCGCCAATGTTTTTATTGTAGTAAGATAGACCAGCACTACGTGAATATCTGTTACCTGTGTCCCAAGCATCTTTTGCAACAGCTTCAACAATAAGTTTTGTATCACGTAAACATTTTGCATTGTCGTATACAAAGTTGTACCATTGTGCTGCATCTACTTGTGTTTCAATATATGCATTTACATTTTGTCCAATGTTTTTCTGTGCTTCAGAATATAGTCTATTTTTATCTTCAACAAAAGCTTGATTAGCAACCCAGGCATCAGCTGGTTCAACTTTTGTTGGAGGAGTTGCACCATCGCTGTTGATATAATCAATAATTTCTTGTATTCTATCTTTAGCAAAGTTTGCACTATCTGTAGTACCTGGTGTTGCAGATGTATCTTGAGTCAAAGCGTTACCGGCTGGACCAACATTTACAGTAATAGTAGTTCCTGTAACTGCTGTAATTGCTATAGCGGTATTATATGCAGGGTCTCCTACTCTTGGATATGTATGATTAGTTGAGTTACTATCAAGATCACAAGTAAATGTTAATGAATTTGCTGCTATTGTAACTGTATCACTAGTTGTAAAACTATGTGAGCCAATAGTCAATTCCATTACACCTGTTATGTAATTATAGTCTGCGGCTGTAACATCTCTTTGAACACTTCCTGCTGTGATAGTAATTGCATTTGATACAGTGCCTCCTACATAAGTATGAGCTCCTCCGCCACTTTTTACTACTGTTTGTTCAAGAATAACTTTGCCAATTACTTCTTTTAATCTTGCGTAAGCGGCTAATGTTGTAGCTTTTTGTCCGTCAGCAAGTTGTTTAGTTGTGCCAACAAAGTATTGAATTGCTGCATCAAAAGTTTGTAGGTTACCACCGTATGTAAGGTCATACCTCAATGCATCTAAAATTAATCCTATATCGTTTTCGCATTGAGCAACATCATATGAATATGTTGAAACAAATGGTGAAATTTCTGCTGCAACCTGATCTGCAATCCAAGCAGTAATTTCTTTGATAATAAAGTTTCTATTGTTTTCTAATTGTGTTCTAGCATCTCCGTAACCAGTAAGATAGCTTGTATTATAACCAGTTGGATCTGTAAGTCCTGTAACACCAACACCTTCGATAGTAATACTATTTGCAACAGCAGACACCCAAGTATGTACTGATGTATCACTGCTTACTCCAACGTTAACTGTAATAGTATCTGCTGTTACAGCTGAAATTGTAAGTGCAGTTTCACTTGCTGGATCTGTTGATCTTGGATATGTATGCTGTGTATTGTTTCCATCTGAAGCACAAGTAAATGTTAAACTATTATCTGCAATTATTACTGATGTACCAATTTGCAAATTATGATTACCAATGTTGACTACTAGTAATCCTGTGTTAGGATCGTATGTTGTTCCTGTTGTTGCTGTAAAAGTTTTGTCATTATCTAAAATTTCAATAATTTCGTCCCAAAGAGCATTAACACGAGTTTCGTATGCAGATAATAGTGTAACGTTTGTTGTAAATGCTTTTGCTTGTGTAAATGCTTCTACGTGTTGTGCTTTTTGTGCAGCGAATAATGCAGCAGGGAATCTTCCATTAAAATATGTAAGTGCAGAACTAACAGATCTATAATTTGTGTCAAATGCAGCGTCCCATCTAATTGCATCAACTAATAATCCTGTATCTCTTTCACATTTTGCTTGGTCATATGTATAGCCTGCCCATATGCTTGGTGAAGCTGCTGCTATTTGTTGATTGATCCAAGTAACAGTATCTGCTGCGATTTGATCTCTTTCAACTAACAGTGTTTCGTTTGCAAATTTATAATCCGGTTCTCTAAAACGTAAAACAAATTCTTCAACTGGAGTATCTCTGTTGATACCTACAATACTTACTGTTTGTAGTCCTTCAAATGCACCTGTACCAGTAACAAATGCACGGTCAAATTCAAATGCTTTTGGTGAATAACCTGATGAACGTAGAGCATACAAACCAAAGTTTGTGGCAGAGTTTGTAATAGAACAATATCCACCTGACTGACAGTAAACACCGTTAAGTAGGAAGATTTCAAAACAAGACACGATCTGTGCATAAGCATCGTTGGTTAATCGCCACGCTGTACCACCAAACGATAGAATAGTAAATGCGTTAGCAACCATTGATTTACCTTGTTCAGGTATAGCACCAACAACTGGATTTTCTTGTTCTTGGGGAATAAAGCCAACGTTTGGTGAAGTAACTTTACTACCATCAATTTTTGCTCCGTTCATTCCTAAAAATGAAAGTATGGAACAGTTTTGAATATACGGTGATGTTGTAATAAATGGTCTTGTGTTAGGCAAATTAGTATAGTCTGCACGATCAGTAATGTTTGTATCAAAAGGATCGTCAAATGCAACAGCATAGTCAGCTGTGATTAATGGCACTTGGTTTTCATCAATACCATCTCTAAATGTAAATTCACCAAAGTAACAAGCATTTCTAACACGTAGCATATCTCTGTTTGCATTAGCAGGACGGATAATACAACCACGCAAACCGTCGCCTTTGATAACTGTGTTATCTGGAACAATAAGTGGGTTGTCTTCTGTGTAGTCACCAACAGCAACTTTTACGTTTACACGTACACCGTTAGTAGTTCCGTCTGCATTATACACAAGTCCTGATGCAATTTGACAAGCTCTTTTAACAGTTTTTACTGGAGCACTCTGTCCATCGTTAGCATCATCACCTTGTTCTGCAGAAACGTAAACAACGTTACCACCAAAAATATCTGCGTCTTGGAAAAATAGATTTCCGTTAGCGTCTGTAGCAATAAGCTGACCGACAGTACCAACCTTTGGAGGCAATGTAAGGTTGTATCCTGCGTCAAGCGTATCTGGAGATTTTAATGAAATACCATCTGCACCAGAACCTGTAAGTTCTTTGAATGTTAGTGTATTTGCATTTTCAATACTAACATCATCATTTACAAATACTCCATTATCAGTTATTGACATTTTTAAGTCATTGTTTACAGTTGCAGTAATTGCAGCTGACGTACTATCACCTAAGTCATCTACTTCTAATTGTGTATTTCCTTCAAATACTCTTCTTGTAATATCTTGTACAGTGTTATCATCACGCAAAAGGTATACTTTACCATCTGCTGTGTTGATTGCTAATTCACCTGATTCTAATTGAGAAACTAACGGCTGCTTACCAGCCACCGCACTACGCTTGTGTCTAATCTTTGTTGCCATAAAGGCTGCCTCCTATTTAGGTACGGGTCAAGTCTATAAAGACGCCCAATTACACGATAAAAATCGCTCTAATGTTATTTATCATAGGAGTAAAAGTGGCAGCTTTATTAGAAAGTGCCACCATCAATAGTATCAGACCAAATTGGAGTTGCATCCGAATCACTTGTTACAGTTAGTACTTGGAATGTTTCTGAAGCATCTGCATCGCCTGCTGCGGCTGTAACTTGTACAGCACCTGTGCCTGCACCATACATAATACCATCTTCAGTAAGTGTACTTACGCCTGTACCACCGTGTATAACTTCTAAATCAGTAGTAAGTGAAAGTGTACCAGCAGCAATATCAGTAACAGTAATTTTGTTATTGATAGCATCAATCATCTCAGTGCTATCATCTGCAAAAATGCTACCTCTAAACCCTGCTGCGTCAAGTATACCAGTTACAAACAAGTTTTGATCAACTTGTACATTTGTACTAAATGTGCTTGTAGTTTCGCTAAGACGTAGTTTTTCAACTCCTGCGGTACCAGCATCCATTGTTCTAAATACCATATCAAAGTCTTCTTGTGACCCTGTAATGTCTTGTGCTACTGTTTCAATTTGTCCACCAATTTCAAAGTTATTATTAGTAGTTTCTAATTCAAACTTAATACCTGTACCTGCACCAGCAACAATTGCACCGCTTACTGTGTGATGAGCAAATGTCATTGGATAAACAACATCGTCTGCTGCACTATCCGGTGCGTTAGCAATAAGTGTTATAGTATCTGGTGTTTCAATTGTTTCACCTTTGATAATAATTTTATCACTACCTAAGTTACCAATTGTTAGCACGCCGCTGTTGTTACCATTTAGATAACCATTCACGTGTAGGTTTTTAGCAATACCTACACCACCGGCTACTACTAATGCACCTGTTGTATAGTTGTCACTTTGTGTATCATTTAGTAAATTAGTTATTACAGTTGATTGGATATTAAATTCTGTGTTACTTAATGTTGCTCTTAATGTACCACCTGTGAAAAAGTCTAGTTCGTCATTATCAGCACCTGGACTATCTTCTGCAACTACTTTTGTATCTTGATCAACATCAATTACACCACCTAATGTATTCCAAGCAATTCCATCATAACCTTCAAATGCATTTAAACTTGTGTTAAATCTTATTCTACCTGTAACATTAGTTGGACGATCAGCAGTTGTACCAACTGGAATCTGCAAGCCAGCTACACTGTCAATAATAACAACTTCGTTGCCAATTGTCATTGTGCCAGTAGCACCACCTATGTTAAGTGTAGTAGCATCACCAAACGCATTTACAGTTGTCGCTACTGTGTTAATTACATCAAATGTTGTTGAATCTGTTGTGATATTGCTACCGTTAATCTTAGCATTTCTATCAGCAATTAAATCACGATCTGCTACAATGTCAATACCTGAATGTATATTTTGTTGAGCACTTATACCACCAGTAACTTGTACAGCACCAGTTGTGTTGTCTGTTGCGTTAGTATTGTTAAGAACAATTAATTTAGGTGTTGCACCTAACAAAATTTGTTCTGCACCATCTGTTGTATAGATGTTTACATATTCACTAATGTTTTCGTGTATTCTAAAATTGTTAATACTATCATCTGGAATATCAATATCTATTTTACCAGCAACAGTATGTTCATCTGTAGTTCTATCTGAACCTAAGTTTGCGTTTGCATTAACAGTTAAGTTAGTTTCAATAAATGTACTACCCTCAATGCCAACACCACCGTCTACAACCAATGCACCAGTGTCTTTGCTTGTTGACTCTGTTTGATTAGCAATTATTACTTTTGGTGCTGTGCCAAATGTAATTGATTCTTCAGTATTTCTAGTATTGATACTTACATAATCTTCAGTGCCTTCAGTAATACTGTATGCTTGTAATGTTTCATCTGGTATACTGATATTAACATCACCATCAAATACTAAGTTTCCGTTAACAGTTAATACACCTTCTATTGTTACATCTGGATTAATTGTTACAGTACCTGTTGTAGCACCAATGTTGATAGTAGTTGCCGCAGCCAACATATCTATACTTTGTACACCTGAATTTAGAAATTCAAAACTTGCACTTGTGCTAGTAATTGCATCGCCGTTGACTGCTAAATCGCCTGTCATACTTACATCGCCAACAATATCTCCGCCTGTTGTTTTGTTTAAGTATCTTGATTCAACATAAGTTGCAACAGCTCTTTGTGTAGGTGCAGTTTGAAAATCTTGTGTACCTAAACTTGATAACAATGCTTCGTTGTCACTAACCTCTTTTAATTCAACACCAACTGGAATACCGTTTCTGATAAACGGACCAACACTTGTTAAGCCTTCAAGGTCAATTTCGTTTGCATTTAAGCTGATACCACCAGTAAGTGCATTGACTGCAAAGAAGTTACCAACTCTAAAGTTACCAATTTGGTCAACTGTACCACCAGCAAATATTTTACCTTGATTTGATTCTACAATCTCAGTTTCGGGTATTGCTGTACCTCCAAAGAATGGAAGTGCGTTATATGTTACACCAGCACCAACATATTCAAATGCGTGTCCTGATGTACTTACAGTACTAACGTTATTTAAGTTTGCTATTTTATCAGTTGTTACACTTATCACTCCTGGGAATACAGTAATATCAAATATACCACCGTATACTAAGTTCAAGTTACTAATTGATGTATCAATAATACTTTGTTCTTCTGCAAGTATTGCATTTCTTTCTGCAAGGAATATTGAGTTACCTAAAGTTAAATCGTGTTCTCTTTCGAACCAATCACCCATTGATTTTGCTTCAATTGCATCAGCAACTCTATTAATTAACAATGCTAGTTCAGCACCTGGAAATTCGCTTGAATCTAGTAATGTGCTACCATCTGGTATTGTTAAAGTTTGTGTTGCTGTGTTACCAAAGCTTCTTGTAACTACTTCATTTTTTGATACTTTGTTTACAATGTCTGCAAGATATTTGTTTGCATACGCTGTAATACCAGTTTGATCGCCGTATGCTCCAGCTATACCTGTAAGTATTGCACCATTGTAATATGCTAATGCAGCTCTACGTGATTGCTTATCACCGCCATACATCATATCATAAAGTGCAGCGTCAAGGATGTATCCTGTATCACGTTTACATTTGTCTATGTTGTAAGAAAATCCTAAAATATTTTCGTTGATGTAAGTAATTGTTTCATCTTGATAATAAGATTTTTGTACAAAAAATTCTGATGCTGCATTTCTATTTGCTTCTGCTATCCAAGTATAATTAGGTTCTATTTCTGCAGGAGTGCCAATCAATGTTTGATTTTGTACTGCTGTTTTCAAAATGCCAATCAAATCAGTAAATGTTGTTGCTACCGCAGCATCACCATAATTACCACTTAATGTTTGTGTTAGTGGATTACCTGTTTGAGGAGTTACTGCTACACCTTGTATAGTATCATCAATTACACTTTGCAAGTGTGTGTATGCTTGTACTGTAGGTGTAACTTGTTCATTTGGCAAGTATTGTGTGGTTCCTAAGAAGTAAGCACGAGTTGCAATTAATGTGCTTATGTTTGCTTCGTAAAAAGCATCGTGTACTACTGCATCAATAATAAATCCTGTGTCTCTTTTACAAACTTCTTCACTGTAACTAAATCCGTTGTATGTTGTATTGATAAACGAAACTGTATCAGCTTGTATAGTTGCTTTTTCAGCTAATAGATTTGATACGCCATCAACTACGTCAGTTGATACCCACTGTGGATAATCAGGCTTGATCTCAGCTGGTAATTGATCTAATCCGTCTGTAATTACATCTTGTATAATCTGTAGTAAATTAGACGCTCTAGCTGCTTCAGTTGCAGTGCCTGCACCAGCACTTGTGTTTTGTGCTTCTCCTGATTGCCAAGTATAATCAACTGCTTGATCTTGTATAATTTTGTTTAGGATAGTAGCAGTGTATTCTAATGCTTTTGCAGTTTCTGCTTTTTGTCCTTCAACTTGTGTTTGTGTACCTACCCAATAACTACGTGCGGCTCCAACTGTTGCACTGTTACCACCGTATAAAATATCATATGTTAATGCATCTACAATATACTTTGTATCTCTGTCACACTTGGTGCTATTAAAATTAAAGCCAGTAAATGTGTCTGCAATAAATGCAGTTGTTAATGTTTGTATACTTGACTTTTGTGCAATAATTGTGCTATAGTCTTGCTGTAGTTCTGCACTTGCCCAAGTAACACTTGGTAATACTTCGTCACCTAATGGATTAATATTATCATAACCATTTATGTGATCAATAATAATATCTACTAATGTTGCAAGTGCGGCACTTTCTGTTGCTGTTGCTGCACCTCCTGTGGTGTCTTGTGGTGTTGTGTTTCCTGTAGTAGGTGTTAATGGTGTGTTTGTAACGACTGCTGGTAACACATTGTTTTTCAAATGTTCATAAGCAGCAGTAGTTGGTGCTAACTGATCTACTGGTAATTGTGCTGCTGCGCCTTCAAAATAACTTGCTGCTGTAACTCTTGTTGCACTGTTACCACCATATAGTATATCGTGTGTTAAACCATCTACAATATATCTTGTATCTCTTAAACACTTATCCTGATTGTATCCTTGTGTAATAACTGCACCAGATACAGCAGATTCAAAAGTGTGTACAGTAGGATTAGTTGTATTTGGTCCTACATTAACAGTAATAGTAGTAGCATCAACAGCACTGATTGCTAGTTCTGTATTATATGCAGGATCGTTTGAACTGGCACGTGGATAACTCTTAGTTGAGCTAGTTGACGCATCAATAATACCTACATTTACTGATACTGTAGTTCCAGTAACGGCTGTAATTGTCAATGCAGTGTCTCTTGCTGGATCAGTTGCTCTTGGATATGTATGCTGTGTTGCGTTTCCATCTGCATCACAAGTAAATGTTAATGAATCATTAGCAATCTTAATACTTGTGCCTACTGTCAGTGAGTGACTACCAATAGTCATTTCTATTACGCCAGTGGCATAGTTGTAAGTTGCATCAGTAACATCGTGATTTACAATTGGTGATGCACCTACGTTTATAGTAATAGTATCTGCGGTTACTGAACTTATAGCAAGGTTTGCTCCTGATGCAGGATCAGTTGACCTTGGATATGTATGATTACTTGAGTTACCATCCATTGTGCAAGTAAATGTTAATGCATCATCAGCAATAGAAAGTGTATTTGATGTTGTCAACGAATGTGCAGTAGAAGTGATTACCATCTCACCTGTTGCTGCATTATATGTTGCACCTGTTACTGCATTTGGTAAATTACCTAAATTTGATGTAACTCCATTTGTTACAGCAGATACAAATGTATGTGTATAGTTACCACCAGACTGTACTGCGGCTGTTGCTGTACCACCTACATATGTGTGATTGCCTTGTCCGTATGTACAACTAAATGCTAAAGATTCTGGTTTTAGTGTAATTGTATCACTTGTTGTAAGACTATGTGATCCTATTGTAAGAACCATATCACCGGTAGCTTGATTGTATGTTGCTCCTGATACATCAAAATTTGTTTTGTTATCATTTACAAATGCAAGTGTTTCTTGTGCTATAAATTCTCTGTTTGCTATTAATCTATCTTTAGCATCAATTACATCTTGGTTTGCACCTACAGGGTTAGTAAATACTAATGTATCAGCTGCTGTATCTGTGCTTTGTATACCGTTAACAAAAATGTCAATTACTTCATTCCACGCTGCTAATGCTCTTGCCTCGCCTATATCACTTAAACCTTTTTCAACTGTTTCTTTACGTGCAAATTTAAATGATTCTAATGTTTGTACACCTTGAGCTTGTTTATTTGTTGCAGCGCCTGCTCTTGAGTAACCAAGACCTGCTGTAACAGCATTATAGTTTGTTCCTAATGCAATGTCTTTTGATACTGCATCTAAAATTAATCCAATGTCTCTTTCGCATTTGGCACTGTCATATGAAAAGTTAACATAGTTTTCATTTATGTATGCAACAGTTTCAGCAGCAATAAAATCTCTATTGTTTTGTAGTTGTGCTTTTGCATTTACTTCGCCGGTTGTAGCATTTGTTGGATCAGTAAATGTAAGTGGGTCAGCAGCTTGTGGTGTGCTTACTGCACCATTTTGAATAATATCTATAACTTCATCAAACGCTGCTTCAACATCTGATTGCGATGGTGAATGTGTTGTTGCATCACTTGATCTGCTTTTTGCAAAATTAATACCTGCAATAGTTTCTGTGTTTTGATTACTTAGGACGTATGCACTGTTTGCTCTTTGGTATGACAATCCTGCTGTGACTGCATTATAGTTTGTACCAAGCAGTGTGTCAAATGCCGCTGCATCAATAATAAGTCCTGTGTCTCTTGAACATTTATCTTCGTCATATACATAATAGTTGTTAGCAATGTAAGCAACAACTTCTTCTTGTAAAAATGCTTTGTTTGCTAATACTTGATCAACACCGTAAATTAATTCGTTACTTGCTGGACCTGGATCTGGATATTCTATACCTTGACTTGGCAGTTGATCAAATTCAATTATATCTAAAACAATATCCCATCTATCTGCAACAGCAGATTGAATTGTTGCATTATTTGTAACTGCTGCTACACCTAAAGTTTTTGCATATTTCAATGAAAGTATTGTTGCTGGTTTCTGTTCTACATTCAAATAAGCAACGTTGGCTCTTTTGTATGCTTGTCCTGCTTGTATACTGTTATGGTTTGTTCCTAACAATATGTCACGGTTGATGGCATCAACAATGTAACCAACATCTCTCTTACACTTTTCTACATCGTATGTAAGTGTAGGATTATTTGCTAAGTTGTATTGTATTGCATCGTTTATAAATCCATCTCTACGTGCTGCAATAATATTTGCTGCATCAATTTGTAATGCTGGTTCGTCTCCGTAAGTTGGGTATGTAAGTGTTGCTGGCAATCTTGTAAGTGTAACATTGTCAATCATATCTTCAACGTTAAACAATAAACTATCTAAGAAACTTGCTTCACTTTGTGTTGCATTGTTACTTCCAAAGTCTTGTGCTACTCCGTTGCCTGATGTTGGTGTTACTGAAAGTCCTCTAACAACTCTTGCAATAACAAATCTCATTCTTGCGTAAGTAGCAACAACAGCGTTTCTATCATTTGGAGTCAAGTCACTAAATTGTGTACCGCCTGCTCCGTTTGCAAAATAATATTTACATTCTGTGACTGTACTACTGTTACCATTGTACAGCACGTCAAATGTCATAGCATCAATTATTCTTTCAAAGTCTAATTTGTAATCATCTTCGTCATATACAAATCCTGGTGCTTCTGCTGATAAGAAAGTTGTAAATTCTTCTAACATAAAGTTTTTGTTAGCTTGTAGTTGATCTTTTGCGTCAGCTCTGTTATCATCTACACCAGCGTGTTCTGGAAAAACTATTACGTTTGCAGAACTATCTCCGTCATCAACAATATTCATAAACTGGTTGAAGCCTTCTTTTACATTTTGTAATGCAATACTACTTGCTTGTACTTCTGCAAGTGCTTCAAATTTTTCACTTAAAAATCTAAATGAAGACAACAATAAATTTTTGTATCTATCTCTATATTCGTATTCTTGTGCAATCCTAATAATTTGCTGGTTGCTTTCAAGCACTGCAAACATTTGAATACCGTTTATTAGTGTTGTCATATCTCTTTTATAATCAGCTTGATTGTAACTTAGTTCTGTAAACTGATCATTAATGTATGCTACAACTTCTTCAACTAAGAATTCTCTATTTTCAATAACATTATCTTTAGCAATTATTCTAGCAGGATCAATAGTTTGTAAGTCATTAAATGCACCTGCAAGTGAGTTTGTGTTGTTTGGTTGTACACTACTATCACCGTCATTAATTGTAGCAGTTATAATGTTGAACAAGTAATCAATTTGTTCTTCCATTGCTAGATTACTAGTTTCAGCTTTCATCAAGTCACGAGCTTGCTCAATACCGTATACAGTTGGTGCCAACTGATCAGATAAAACTTTACTCGATGTTGCTCTTAAATAACTTGTTGCTGCGGCTTGTGATTGATACTCTGTGCCTAACACAATGTCAGCAGTTACAGCATCTATAATTCTACTCAAGTCTCTCCTACAAACTTGTTCGTCATAAACAAAAGGAGGATTGATTTGGTTTGTACCAGTAATATAATAATACAGCGGATCGCCGTCAAATTTAATAATACTACCTGTCTGTGGTTTATCTCTTAAACTGTTTAGCCTTACTGAAACATTTGACGCAAGGTTGACTGTACCTGTAGCTTGTGCAGTTGCTCCACCTCCACTAAATGAAATCAAAGGAACACTAGTGTATCCACTACCTGCATCTTGTATTGTTACAGCAGCAAGCCTACCTGACGTAGTGTCAATGCTTGCTGTAGCTGTTGCTGTTGTGCCGCCAGGTTTTGATGGTGCTTCAATTGATACAGTTGGAGCAGAAGCATAATTTGCACCAGGTGTGTTAATTGTTACACTGGCAACAGTACTATAATAATCTTGTTGTGGTCTAGCAGTTGTGTACGCCTGTGGAAAGAAACCATCTGCTTCAATACCTACTAAGCCAAAGTCACTAACTGAGTTTGAAATAGATAGATAGCCACCTCTTGTGGTTTTAAAACCAACACTACAAAATACTGAGAAGCAACTAACAATCTGTGTATATCCAAAGTTATCAATCCAGAAACCAATACCACCTTGCGAAATTTGCGTAAACGCATCAGCAACCATACTAAACACAAGCGATGCAGGATCGTATTTGTTACCGTCAACATACATACCGCCACCGCCGCCTGTATTGTTAACTTGTTTGCTAAATGGCAAAGAAGGATTGTCTTCTACCATTATAGGTTTAGCGCCTGGTTCAACACCCGGAATCTGTATAGTTTCAAACGGAATAAATTCAGTTCCGTCATTCAACCACGGACCATTCATATTTGTACAGTTTTGTACATATGGTGATGTGGTTACAAGTGCGCCTTCTCTAATTTCTACACACCAACCTGGATAGCGCAATCCTCTCATTGTAAGTTCGTGTATGTAACAGCCATTACCTACATAAAAGATCGTTTGTGTATTATTTCTTGGAAATACTCTAGTGTTTCTTAAATCACCAGTACCTCTAATGGTAACAAAGTCTGGTAACACAATTGGGTTTTCTTCAAAGAAATCTCCTGGACCTACAAGAATTGTAGTTCCGGATTGTGCTGCTTCGACAGCACTTTTGATTGTTGCTTTAGCACCGTCTGGTCCTAAGCTTTTACCGTCATTCAGATCATTACCATCTTGCGTAACATAAAGGATGTCTGTCGCTTCCGGTCCACTTGCGTTTCCGGTAACAACTAAGTCTCCATCTATCTTGACTTTGCCGCCAGCTGGTTCAATTAAGACTTCGCCATCGGCTGTCAATGTCACACTTTGATCCCCAATTAATCTTGAATGTAACGACTGTCTCTTAAAATAATCCATTTATACTTCCAAATAACTTACTGTAACACTTAAATTTTGTGGATTAGCTCCTACAAAAACTAATCTATCATCTGCTTCTAAAATCAATCTCTCAACGTTGAAAGTAAATGTATCTGCTGCTGCAACTTTCAAGTCATTCAAAACTAAGTTTCTAAGTGTTTTACTTTGCCCACTTGGAATAACGTGCATATCAAATGATGAATCATTTGCTCCGCTTGCGTCATCAAATTGGTTGTTACACACTAGAACTGTAGTTATAGCATATTTCTTAGCCGCAGGAACTGTAATTAGTGTTGTATCTGTGCTTGCTATTTGTGCGTTTACTATTGCCATTTCTGTTCCTCTAAAATATAATACTAAAAAGTAGTGCTTTGTTTCGACTTGCTAGTTCGTCTTGTGTTGTGTCTTCGTTTACAAAAAATATACCTGTTCCTCCATCTGCTAATGGTTTACTGTATAATGATACTCCGTCTGATGGTACGGCTGGATCATCTAATTTTTTAATTGTAGTTGCAGTATCTAGTCTAACTCCACCAGTACCTGCACCTGCTAAAACAACATCACCGTTTACATCACTAGATGTGATTGAGTTTTGAGTAATTTTTATATTACCAATCTCTAAACGATTCTCGAACATTGTAGCTAACAAACTATCATCGATTTTAAATTCGATCCTACTTGTTGATGCATCAACTTCAAAGTCAAAAGTCTTAACGCTAGTTGGTGTTGTTTCACCTTTTGATATACCTGTTTGTAAATTTTCAGTTGTATAACCTTTTACAAAGTCTTCAAGTACTCTAGCATTCACAAGTGCGTCATCGTCATTCGGCAAGGCTAGTTTAGTTGGTGTACTTGGATTAGTTTGAATTGAGTCTCCATCATATGGATAAACTTGTTTTTCATAATCCGTTGTACCTGTTACAGTAACTATACCAGTACCTTCTGCAAGTAAAGTTAAATTATTAACTCCAATTATATCTGGTCTGATGCTTGATGCAACTAATCCATTTACTGCATTAGTTGAGTCCTGTAATATCCAACTACCTTGACGTGCGATTCCACCGCTTATGCTGTTAATTCTTTCGTCCCAAAAGAAGTATGCATCATTTGCGATTCCACGTTCAACTATTAAACCGGCTGTATTTAATGTAACTCCGCTACCAGTTTCACCTGCGTTGACTGTAATAGTATTATCTTCAACTACAAGATCACTAGATCCAATAGACGTGCTTTCACCTTGAACTGCAAGATCACCAGTAACTGTAACAGCACCTGCTGGTCCTACATCTAGTTCAATGCTTCCGCCACTATCTACTTTGATTACATAGCTATCGGCGCCAATCTTATTGATACGTTGAGCCATTTAGACACACTCCTCTTATGCGTCTTCAGTGAAATCGTCGTCGTCTGTACCTGATAATGTGTTATCATCACCAGCTTCTTCCATCCTTGCAATTCCTGCTGCTGCCGAACCTGTCAATACATATGTTTGTGCTTTACCATCTAATGCATTTGAACCTGTTGCGCTTGGTTGAGCTAGTGTAATTTTCCTACCAGCGATTTTAGATACGCCGTAAGTTTCTGAATCTGAACCTTGTACTGAGATTGACATTTCACCTGCTGCTAATGCTGCTGGTAGTTTACCAGTTACTAGTGTGCAAGTAAATTCGCCTGCTGTTCCAATTTCTTCACATACAAATTTCTTTGAGCCTTTTTGCTTTACAATGAAACCTTCTTTAACTGCTGTGCCGTTATGAAAGTTTACTTTAATCTCTGTACCACTTGCTGTAGGGCCTGTGCCTGCTACACCAAATAGTCTTTTATTAAGTGGTCTTCCCATTTTTTTCTCCTAATTTAGTAGTCCTATGCCCGTTCTATGAGCTACGCTGCGGGTACAGCATAAGTCCGCCTTGCGGCACACTATCTGACAATAGTATTTATCCTTTTCGAAAAAATGGGTTATAATGTTCGTAAAAAAAGGCCTACCATAAATGATAGACCTTTCTTATTAATGCTTTGGGAGGATTTGGGTTTACCTCCAACCCCTCGACCGAGATACCATTCTCAAAGCCAGGGAGCCAAGTTCCGCTCGGTAGAGCGATGTGACACAGCGTATTTCTACTACCACGCCTGGGTACCACCCCTAACATTGCCAAGTTACACACTCTGGTAAATGTGACTTTCCTTGCACAAAGCTGATAACAAACCGTCGTCTATTAACAATATATACACTATAGCAAAATAATGTACAAAGGTCAACCTATTTTTGTAATTTTTTCTGCATATTTTCTATTATTTTTTTCAATTTGTTCGTACTCTACACGCTCACCTATTACAAACTGATGTTGATTTTTATCAAATAGCACATCAACACGTACTTGTCCAAATGCATCTGGACGTATAACACCCCACTTGCCTGCAAATTTATAAACTTGACCTTTGTATATCATTGTATTACTCCTTGTGGGTATTTACTCATAAAAATAGGCCCCGGAGGGCCTATTTTGAATTATTAAGCTACGCTTATGAGAAGCTCAAGTTAGCTGTTGTAACTTCAACTTTCTCTAGGTAGTCAGCTGCATTACCGAGTGATGATGCAGTGTTTGACAACTCAACATATCCGTAACGAGTCATAAATGATACGACTGGCTCAAATGATGTTGGGTCAAGTACAACGCCGCTGCTCATTAATGGAATGTATGGGCAGTAGAACGCTGCTGCGTCTGACTCGCTAGTACCTTTGTAACCAACTAGTACATCATCGTCGCCTGCATATGTGTTCACATAAATTTTCATTGCGCCGTTTAGTGTACCAACCATTTTTGTGTTTGTTGGTGCTTCAAAAGTACCTTCAGTTGTTCTTGCGAACGCTGAAGTTGTTGCTGACTGTAGTACAGTCAAGATCGCTGGAGATACGACTGACCAGTTACCTGCGCCTCTTCTTGTTCTCTGTGCGATTCTGTTTGCTGCTCTGTTAATTAGAACTGCAAGTGCTGCGTGTTCGTCACCAACGAAAGTAGCTGTACCTGATACGCCTGCTTGGTTGTATGTATCAGTTCCTGTTCCTGCCAATGTTGCAAGTGATGCTAGGATCTCTTGGTCGATTTCAGCAGTAATTTCTTGAGCTAAAGCAGCCATAATTTCTGCTTCAACGTCAATGCCGTGCTGGCTTTGAGCGTCCTGAGCCGCTTCAAATGTCCAACGTGCTGACAACTTACGTGACTTAGCTTCAACAGTCTGTTTCAAGATCTGAATGCTTAGTCTGTTACCAGCAGCACCTTCTAGAGCCGCTGTAGCTGCACCTTTTGCAGTTGTTGCGTCACCTGAATATGCTTCAGCAATTTTGAATGGTGAAAGTGCTTCTTCTCCAGCTACTGCACCGGCTGCGCCTGTACCTGCTGTGTCTGAGTAACGTACTCTCAATGTGTGGATTTGACCCACTGGACCTGTCATCGGCTGAACACCAACGATTTCGTTTGCAATCACTGTTGGCATAACACGTCTGATCACTGGTAGGATCACACGGTTAAGTGTTGCGATATTGCCGGCAGAGGTAGCTCCAGCACCTGCAGTCTCAGCCAAATACTTGCGTGTATTCTCAAGTGTTGACGCCATAACTGCTTTCTTATTGCCATTTAGGCCTTCAAGAAGTGCTGTTTTAGTCTCTTGCCAGCGACTTTCTAATAGTTCTGACATTGTTATCTCCTTAATTCAAACCAGCTAAACGCTTGATATCAACTACGTTGTTATCAGCCTTTGCTGCCATATCAGTTGTTTCGGTTTCTCTGTTGCCTGTTACTTCTTTTGCCTCTGCTAAAACTGCCTTCTTCGTTGGACTCTTGCCGTCGATAACTGCCGGTAAGTATTTCTCAAACTGTGATTGTAATTTTCCTGTTTGAACTGATTCTAACAAGTCCATCATTATTTCTTTCTGGTCGATGCTCAATGGAGCAACTAAACCATCAATTTTTTCTTTGCGTGACACAGATTCAGTGATCTTTTTGTTCTCTGCTGCCTGTGCTTCTGCAAGTTTGATTGCTTTAGACGCTGCTTCTTTTGCTTCTGCTAGTTGTTGGTCTTTAGTACCTACAACTTTTAGTAGTTTAGAAGTTTCACTCTTCTCGTTTAGATATGAGTGTTGATATTCATTAGCAAATGCTTCGAATAGCTTACGTCCAAAATCATTCTGGCGTGCTGCTTCAATATCTTCTTTCAGTGCTGAAATCTCTTTGGTGAGACCTTTTGACACTGTTTCTGATACCAACGCTGCACTTTTCTTAATAAACGTTGACTTAACGCTATTAAGATGTTCTTTGGCTTCGCGTACAAGACGTACTTTAGTTTCAGCCAAGTCTTTTTTGTCTTCGTAAAATTCTGCAAGTTCTTTAGCAAGTGATTCTACTACAAACTCTTCAAGAGCAACAAACTTGTCAGCTGTCGCTTTTTGATCTGCGTGTAGTTCTTTTATTTCTGAAGCTAGTTGCTCCGAAACAAAAGTTTTCATTAGGTCTGCATTTTTACGCTGAGCAACAGCAAATTTTGCTTTTGCTTCTGCTAGTTGTTTACGATCGTCTTGGAATTCCGCAATTTCTTCTGCTAACTTTTCCGTAACAAGACTATCAATGGCTTCCACCATTGTTGCTTTGTCGTGTTCATATTTTTTAGCAAATTCTTCACGTAGTTCACTAGTAACTTCAAGGCGATTTTCTTTAACCTTTGCGTTCCACGCTTCCTCTAACTCAGAACGTACTTCTTCCGATAGTGCGTCATTTTCGAAGAGATTTTTGAGTGCATCTAACATTAATTTCTCCTCGTTATTGGAGCCTGTCTATTATATTCAATAGACTCTCTTTTAAATACTTTTGTGCCTTTTTGTCGCCTTGGACTTCTCTTGAAGTTAAAAATGCCTTGTATCCACCTCTTTCGTTCATTAAATGTTCGTAAATTGGTGTTGGATACGCACCGGGGGCGCTTGGTTGTGCCACAACGTCCACAGTAATAATCTCGAATCCGGCAACTTGTCCGCCGCCGTCGACTTCACCACTACCTCTCGATGAAACGCCTAGTTTAACTCCGCTTTCAAGCATTGTTTTTACTAATTGTCCCATCGGAGTTGGTAGTACTTTTAATTTTCCATAACCATTTGGACCGTCCATCCACATTTCATTAATCATATGTGATACACGATCTAAGTTAATATTAAGTCCTTCAGGATGATCGACTTCGCCTAACACTGAGTAGCCGCCACTAATTTGTTCGTTGAGTGTGGTGACAGCCCTGCTAATCTCATTTACGGGATAAACACGCTGATTGGCGTTTTTGACTCCGCCTTGAATACAAATTCCTTTCATATAAAGGTCTTTGCCGTCATTAGCAGACTCAACTACAATCTTAGCCTGGTCAAAACTCAGATGCTCGTTTAAGTGTCTCATTCGTCAGTCCTTATGCGCCAATAGTTGATTTCTTATTTGCGCCATCGTCTCCCTTTGCAGGGGCTTTTGCTGCCATTGGTTTGCCAGCTTTTCCACCAGGAACGTTTACGTTACCAGCGGTATCTTCTTTTGGCTTTGCAGGTGTCATTCCTGACTCTTCACCGCCTTTTGCAATGTTTGATGCGTCTCCGCCCATATCATTTGCTCCAGCTACTGGTGATTTTGCATTTGCGCCATTGTCACCCATTGATGCTGATACTTTGTCTGTATACTCACGCATAATTTCTGTTTGTGACTTGTTTTCATTTTTTGATTCTTCTACTTCTTCGTCAGTAGCTTCTTCTACTTCCTCATCAGTTTCTTCAAAAGCGACTGCTTCTTCTTCTTTTTCGTCGTCGCCTTCTTCTGAATCCATATCCATAGGCATTTCGTCACCATCTTCATCTCCTGGTGCTTCATCATCCATCATTGCTTCGAATTCTGCTTTTAATGCTTCTAGTTCATCTTCTAGATCCATTACACGATCTTCGATGTCGCCATCTTCTTCGTCATCGCCCATACCCATATCGTCTGCTGGTGCTTCATCGTCCATTCCTGGCATTTCGATGTCGCCCATCATATCGTCTGCTGGGTCAGCTTCTACTGCTGGCTCGTCAAAGATGCCTTCTTCAACTTCATCTTCAGTTGTAGCTTCTTCAACTTCTTCATCATTTGACTCTTCTACTTCTTCGTCAGTAGTTTCGTCTAAATCATCTTCTGATGACTCATCAACTTCTTCATCAGTTGCTTCATCTACTTCTTCATCAGTAGTTTCTTCAACTGCTTCATCTTCGTCTTCTAGTAGTGATTCATAAATATCTCTTGATTTTTCAACCACGATTTCGTGGAAAAGTTCTGCTGCTTTTTCGCGATCTTCGTTAACAAGATGCTCAAGCATTTCTTCAAACTTATTGTGCTCAGTCATTGTTATCTCCTTTAGTTATCTTTACAAGGCTGTCAGTTATATTTACACTTTTTCGAAAATATACGCTTAAAATGGGGTCAAAACAGCGTATTTTAAGATTTTAATGGCGTTATACCATAAAAATCAATAAAACTATCAATTGTAATGTGTTTCAAATTTGTACAATCTTTTAACGTATCCGGTATATAGCTTTCCTCATTTTCCGTTACTCGAATGTATTTAGTCCTTACAAATTGATTTATACAGGCCATAGTTTGACGCTGCCAATTTCCGTAATAAGTAGCTCTATCGTTTATGTTTTTATAGTTTTGAGTGCCTGAATATATATTGTTTACAAGTTCGTTATCTTTGCCTAAACCAACATAATCAAAGCCTAAAATGTATATTTCTGCATTATCGTGCATACTTGCCATATGTAAAGCAGTAGGCCCACTGCTCCAACCTTTATTTGGGTTGAATTTGTTTATGTTAGGATCTTGCTTGGTTAATTTGTTAGGATTGCTCCAAACTTCGTGTTTGTGTTGATAATTGGTTTTTTGTATTTCCATTATCATTTTAGTATCAACAGCAACCAAATAGTCAGGTGCAAATGTTCTAAATAGTGCATTACATCCATATATTTTTCCGTGCTGTTTTAAATCAAACGGGTTGATAATTTTACGACTTGTACCATTTCCAAGCACAAATGCTACTTTTTTGTTTGACACTAGTCACCTTTTGTTAAACTGCCGCTGCTGCTTGTGCAGCCAATCCGTACATTTGTTTAACCTTTTCAAGCTCTTGTGCTGTATCTTTTTGGTGACTTTCGGCAGCTTTACGAGCTTTGTTGATATCTTTTAGAGAAAGCCTAGTTTTTCTTGTATCGTCAATTTTCAGCACACTTGTATCCTCAGCAGGACTATATGTCAAATCTTCGATTGGTTCTAGGTTATCTTTGTCAAAGTAAAAAAGTTCTCTAAGTATCATAATATTATTTATACAGTTTGGTCAGTTGGCTCTGCCTCTGCTCCTCCTCCTATATCAGCACCTGTTGCAGTCTCTGGTGCAGTACCATCTCCGGCATCTACAGTTTCACCTGCATCACCAAGTTCAGTTTCAAGTCCACCAAAGTCATCTGCTATTCCTGCTCCAGACAATCCTGCTGCTCCCATTGCAGGCTCTTGTGCTGCTGCATCTAAGTTATCTTGGTTTTCTTCCATCCACAAGCGTTCGTTCTCTGCAATCTCTTCATCACTAAGTCCTAAGAAACGTTTCAGTGCAAATCTATTTGACATAAACGGAACTGCTTGAATTGTGCTAAATGTACTAATTCTGTTGTTATCAAGTTCTGCTTGTCTATATGCAGCAAAGTTTTGTGGAGGTGTTAGATCTAAGTCAAACATTGAATAATCAACATTTACACCTTTGTTTTTTAGATATAATTTAAATTCTGTATTGAATACTTCTTCAAGCATTCCTTGAAGTCTTTCACAATACTTGTTGAATCTTAGCTCTTGAATGTATGCTGTACCAACTCGTCCATCATTATACTGTGATGCACCGTCGTCGGCGCCAGTAGGCAAGTAGGAACTAGGTATACGCAGGCCGCGAACCAGTTTGTTGGTAAAATATCTGAGATCATCAATCTCTCCTAAGTTTGTACCTCCAGGCAGTGTTTCAACTTTACTTCCACGCCCTTCAGCTGTTTGTGGAAAGAAGTAGTCTTCATTGATTGACAGTGGGTTGTATGACGAGTCTATAACATTCGTACCGCCACCTGTCTTGGATGGGATTCGTCTTTGATGTATTTCCGTTTTCACACGTTCCACAAATTGCATAGCAAGGTGTGAAGGCATATTGCCCACATCAACGTAGAATACTCTGCGCTCTGGCGCACGTTGGACACGATAGATAATAATCGCATCTTCAAGCAATTCTTTTTGCTTGTATACCTTAAAAATACTTTCTAGTAATGAATAACCAAAAGGAAAATTTTGATCCAAACCTTCGCTCATACTTAAATGGATTACATTATTTGCATCAACAAATGTTTCGCTTTGATCACTTTGCCATCTGCTTGTTCCAGACGGTGGTGTTGCTGAACCTGTGGCTGCTTTTTGGCTAACTGTTTGGTAACCTGCTGTGCCTCCAGGGCCATAACTGTTTTGTTGATTAAGTGGTGTTGCTTCTAATGCACCAAAGGCAAAGTTAAGATTTTTTATTACATACTGTTCAGGACGTTTTCCTTCACTTTCGTTAACAATAATCTTTGTTACTTGACTAGGATCCACGTGAAACCATTTTTGTGTTTCAGGATCTCTGATAAAAAATTGATCGCCGTACTTAAATGAATTACGTATGATACGAAACATACGTGTATCAAATTGTTGTATCTTACACCATTGTTTTAGATACTCACCTAAAATTTGTACTTCAGAATTATTTGCTTGTTTCTTAAAATTAATGTTAAAGTGTGTATCGTTGTCCTTGGCTTTTTGTGAACAAAACTCTGCTAGGATATCTAGTGCAGCGTTTACTTCGCTATCGCTGTCCATTGTATTGTATTGATTATAACGTTCAATACGATTTGGCGAACCAACATATACATCTGGCAAATGTGAACTGTAATTTGAAGCAGCAGGGCCAGGACCAGCTTGTCCTTTCATACTGAATGGACTATAACTTCCATTTGCATTACCTGCTGTTGGTACTGGTGTAAAAAATTTCTTCCAACTCACGTGCCTATTCCTTTTAGCATATTGCCGCTCAATCCTTTTGTAGCTCTAAATTGTCTTTTTCCTGTATCAGCAGCACTACTTTCAACTCTTAGCAAACTTTCTAATATTGAATTTTGTGTGTTTAATTTACCTTCGAGCATAGTCATCATTGTTTCTGATATATTATTACTTATCGTATTAGTGTCACTATTATACGACGAAGTGGCATTATTGTCAATCTGTGAACGTAATCCACGCATTGCTGTAACTAAATTACGTGTATTTTCTGTGCTTAATACATTACCTGGGCCAGAAATAAGTTCTGGACCCATTTCGCCTGTGACTCCAATTTCGCCTGATCTAATATAACCGCCATCTGCAAAACCTCTGCCTGTGAATCCTCTTGTTTTATAATCGTTGATTCTAGCTCTTGTAAATGCTTCGCCTGTTTTTACTATTGCAGAAGAAAGTTCTGCTTGCATCTGTTCTATTTCTGCTCCTATTGCTTGAGCTTGTTGAGATTGTCCTGCAAGTGTAGCTTCTGTTTGTCTAAACTGCAATTGTGCAATTTTTTGTTCAGTGTCTTTAACTTCTTTTCGTGCATCAGTAATTTCTTTCGATAATGTTTCAGCAGTTTCTTTTACACCCTCATTTGTTGCTACTCCTAAGTCGCCCACATACATATTTTCAGCGTTACCGACGTGCATATCATTAAATCTATCGAGTTCCATTCTACCGTCTTCGTAAACTTTTGCTACGTTCTCTGATGCTCTAAATAAATTGTCAACTACACCACCCAGACTATTTGTTATCTCTCCAACACTAGGCATTGCATCTTGTACTTTTTGTAATGCACTTACACCCATTTCTTCTAAGTTTTTAAGAGCTGTTTGCTGTGTTGCAAGCACCATTTTTTGAGTGGCTTCGTTTAACCTAATAGTTTCATCTATGAGATTTTTTGTATCTGCTGCACTCATTTGTATTTCTTGTTGTTTTTCTATTTCAGCAGTTATTCTTTGCAATTTTACAAGTGTATCTTCAGCAGCAGCGCCAGCTGCATTTAATCTGTTTGCAAACACATAGGAATCTTCTCTCAATTGATTTTGTGCTTGGCTTATGCCTGTTAAGTTGCCCAACATACCAATTTGTCTAGCTTCTTCTGTGTTCAAATAATCTGTAAAGGCAGCTTGTGTATTTGATATACTCTGATCAAATGCACCAAAGTCATTTGTATTCATACCCTGTCTAAATGCATCTACCTGTGCTTGAAATTCATCAGCACTATCACCTAATGCAACAAAAGCCTGTCTAGTTTCGTCTGTAGTAGGCGCACCTCGTATCAACAAGTCTTTGAACAATTCAGAAAATTGTGGCCCCATAGTAGAACCAATTTTTGTTAGTCCTGTGGTAAGTGCTTCGCTTGCATCAGCACTTTGTCCAGTTAAGAAAGCTTGCACGTCACCTTGACGTCTTGCTTCTTTCATTTGATCTGCAAGATCTTCACGTTGCTTACCTGTAAGTTTACTCAGTGCATCTAACTCTTTTGCAAACTCTAATGCACTTGCATTTCTATCTCTACCTACACTACGTTCTAGTTGGTTGTCTTGTTCAGCAATTTCTGCATAGGTTAACAAGTTTTCATTTATATCGTCAACTGTAAAACCTAATCTACGTAAATTAGTTCCTACATCACTTGCTAAAACACTACTACTAAATTGTCTAAATCTGCTGATTGCTGTATCAGTACTGCCACCAAATGCACTTAATCCTTCTGCATTGTCTTTAAACAATTTAGTCATCTCTTCAACAGTCATT
>Ga0209503_10000046_pt1 | contig 80689 bp, 85 predicted proteins | sample SouAtlMetagenome_2_FD_187448 | JGI IMG/M metagenome (GOLD analysis project Ga0209503, IMG submission 187448) | Marine eukaryotic phytoplankton communities from Atlantic Ocean - South Atlantic ANT15 Metagenome (SPAdes) (version 2) | ecosystem: Environmental > Aquatic > Marine > Oceanic | place...
GCTAATCCTGATGACTTAGATAAAAAAAAGATTAAACTTCTAAGCTCAACTTCAATTAATAGATTAAGTATAGGAGTTCAATCTTTTTTTCAAAAAGATTTAATAGAAATGAACCGTGCCCATAGTTCAAAACAAGCTCAAGAGTGTCTAGAAATAGCTTCAAATTATTTTCAAAATATTAGCATTGATTTATTATATGGTATGCCGCAAATGTCCGAAAATAGTTGGAGGAAAAACCTTGAAACTGCATTTAATTTTAATCTTAAGCATTTATCATGTTATTCAATTACAGTAGAGCCAAAAACAGCCTTGGATTACTTTATAAAAACAAATCAATATCCTGCAATAAATGATACATTAGCTGCAAGACATTTTGAAATTTTAGTTAAAGAAGCTGAAACTGCAGGATATACTCATTATGAAGTTTGCAGTTTTGGTAAACCAGGTTTCTTTTCAAAGCATAATACAAGTTACTGGCTTGGTAAACGTTACTTAGGGTTTGGGCCATCAGCTCATTCTTTTGATGGAAAAAAGCGTTCATGGAATGTTTCGAATAATAAAATATATATTAATTCCATAGAAGGTAATAAATTACCTCAATCTACTGAAATACTGACTAAAAAAAATTGCTTCAATGAATATTTGATGACTGGTCTACGAACAATTTGGGGTATTTCTCTTGAACATATTGAAAATAAGTTTGGGGATAATTTTAAAAAGCAACTTATAAAAAATTCAAAAAAGCACCTAATGAATAAAAGTTTAATTTTAGATAAAGATTTTCTTAAAATTACTAAAAAAGGTAAATTTCTATGTGACGGAATAGCTTCAGATTTATTTATTATATAATTTTTAAATTTATACAAATAATATCATTATGAAAGCTATTATTCAAGCAAACAGCAGAACCTACACGATATATGTTGATCAACCAATAGATATTTCAATTCCTTTAAGAGCCTCAAATGATAATGTGAATGCATGGTATTTACCTCCCCCAAAGATATATCCTACAGTATTAGAAAATTGGACGGGTAGTATAAAAAGTGGAGCTGCAGTAAATTTTAATTCTATTGAATTTAATCCTCATGCACATGGGACACATACTGAATGTATTGGACATATAAGCGAAGATTTTTTTAGCATTAATTCCTGTTTAAAACAGTTTTTATTTGTAGCTGAAGTTATTACGGTGGTTCCTGAGAGCAGAGCAGAAGATTTAATTATTTCTGAAAAACAATTGCGCTATGCTATTGGAAATAAAAAGCGTGAAGCAATAGTTATTAGAACTTTACCAAATACAAAAGAAAAATTAAATCGTCAATATTCAAATACTAATCCACCCTTTTTATCAGAATCTGCAGCAATTTATTTAAGAAATAAAGGGGTAAAACACTTATTAATTGATTTACCAAGCGTAGATAAAGAAAAAGATGGCGGTGCTTTAAAAGCACATAAAGCGTTCTGGGATTTTGATGGGTCTATGCGTTTAGATGCTACAATTACAGAACTTATTTATGTGCCAAATTCGGTTGGTGATGGTAAATACATTTTGAACCTATTAATTGCTCCATTTCAAAATGATGCTTCTCCGAGTAAGCCTATACTTTATAAACTTCATGATTGAGATCAGCTAGTATTTTAAAAAAATTAATTTTTCTTTGTAAGATCAACAAAATTTTTATAGAACAAAGGGATTGTTTCGATACCTTTTAGGTAATTAAATATCCCAAAATGTTCATTCGGAGAATGTATTGCATCAGTATCCAAACCAAATCCCATCATTATGGTCTTACTTTTTAAATGTTTTTCAAATAATGCAACAATAGGAATACTACCCCCTCCTCTTTGAGGAATTGGAGTTTTTTCAAAAGTAGTTTCATAGGCTTTTGCTGCTGCTTGATATCCTTTATTATCAATTGGTGTAACATATGCTTTCCCGCCATGGTGAGGAATAACGTTTACTCTTACACCCTTAGGCGCAATTTTTTTAAAATAGTCCATAAATAATTTTGTAATATGGTTATGATCTTGATTTGGTACTAGACGCATTGAAATTTTTGCTGAAGCTTTGCTGGGAATTACCGTTTTTGCTCCTTCTCCAATGTAACCGCCCCAAATACCATTTACATCAAGAGTTGGACGTATTGAATTTCGTTCATTTGTCGTATATCCTTCTTCTCCATAAACATGATCAATACCAAGTTCTTTTTTGTAATTTTCTATTGAAAAGGGTGCTTTAGCTAAATCTGAACGTTCTTTTTCTGTTAGACCTTTGACATTTTGATAAAAACCAGGTATTGTTATTCTATTTTTTTCGTCATGTAATTTAGAAATCATCTTTGCCAAAATATTTATTGGATTAGCTACCGCACCACCATAAATTCCTGAATGTAAATCACGATTAGGACCAATTACTTCTACTTCAACATAGCTTAAACCTCTTAATCCAGTAGTTATTGAAGGGGTATCTTTTGAGATCATACCAGTATCAGAGATTAGTATAACATCATTACTGAGCTTAGAAATATTTTTCTCAACAAATAAGCTTAAATTTTCACTTCCAACTTCTTCCTCACCTTCAATCATAAATTTAACATTACATGGTAAATTATTTGATTTAGTCATATATTCAAGCGCTTTTATGTGCATATACATTTGCCCCTTATCATCACAAGCCCCACGTGCAAAAATTGCACCTTCTGTGTGTAACTTGGTTTTTTTTATCACTGGCTCAAAGGGCGGTGAGTTCCAAAGTTCTAACGGATCAGCAGGTTGTACATCATAATGGCCGTATACTAGAACAGTCGGTAATTTTTTGTCGATTATCTTTTCACCATAAACAATTGGATATCCATTAGTTTCACAAATTTCAACCACACTACAACCTGCTTGGGTTAAACTTTTTGCAATAAATTTTGCTGTTGAAATTGTATCTTTTTTATAAGATGGATCTGCACTTACAGAAGGAATTTTCAATAATGATATTAGTTCATCAATAAATCTATTTTTGTGATTTTCAATATAATTTTTGAGGTTATCCATGAAGTTTTATTTTTTTCAAAATTACGAAATGACTTTAAATAATTTTGAATCTTAAGTTTGAATTTATAAACTATTGTTTATATTTAGACCCTTTTAATTAGGATTAGCGGGCGTGGTGGAATTGGTAGACACGCTAGACTTAGGATCTAGTGCCGCAAGGTGTGAGAGTTCGAGTCTCTCCGCCCGCACTCATAAAAAGCTCCTCATGTGTGAGGAGCTTTTGTTATTTTTAGTTTTGATTAAAAATTGATGATATTTATTGGAGTGTTTGATTTTTAAAATATTTTGACTGGAGCTTAACTATTTTGAACAAGTCAATGAATAAATAAATCAAATCGAAGTTAGTATATTTGCTTATAGAATTTTATCTATATGGTTGTTGAAGAATTTATTCCAAATAAAAAATTTAAATTTATTGATCATGCCATTGTTAGCAGTGAATCCCCAAGTAATATTGCACTAGTTAAATATTGGGGAAAAATCCCAATACAAATTCCTGCAAATCCATCCATTAGTTTTACATTAAATAAATGTAAAACAACTACATCAATATCATTTCAAAAAAAAGCTTCTAAAGGTATTTCTTTTAAATTTTTTTTTGACGGACTTTTAAAAGATAGCTTTAAACCTAAAATTCAAAATTTTTTTAAGCGTATCATCCCATTTTGTCCATATATTGAGGATTACTCAATGGAAATTAATACTAAAAATACATTTCCACACAGTTCTGGTATTGCATCTTCTGCATCAGGATTAAGTGCACTTGCCATGTGCATTGTTCAATTCGAATCACTTTTGGATTTAGATATGGAAATAGGATTTATTAAGCGAAAGGCTTCATTTTTAGCGCGCTTAGGTTCTGGAAGTGCATGCAGAAGTATAGAAGGGGGATTGGTAGTTTGGGGTCAACATAAAGAAGTAGTTGGGTCTACAGATTTACTTGGAGTCAAATATCCCTTTGAAGTTCATCCAATATTTTTAGATTACCTTGATACCATTTTACTTGTAGATAAAGGTCAAAAGCAAGTGAGTAGCTCACTCGGTCACGATCTTATGCACAAACATCCATTTGGGCCACAGCGCTTTGATCAAGCTCATAGACACATAAGTAAATTAATTCCGATTTTTAAAACAGGAGATTTAAGCAACTTTATTAAAATTGTAGAACTTGAAGCATTGACTTTACATGCCATGATGATGTCTAGTGATCCTTATTTCATTTTGATGAAACCAAATACAATTAATATAATAAATGAGATTTGGAAATTTAGAAATTTAACAAGTGTTCCATTGTGTTTTACATTAGATGCTGGTTCTAATGTACATTTACTTTATCCAAAAACTAGTTTAAAGCAGGTTACTATATTGATTGAAAATTGCTTGTCAAAATATTGTCAAGACGGACAATTTATAAATGATAAGGTCGGTAATGGTGCACAAAGCGTATAAAATTTATTATATTTACTGTTGAAACCTACATTAGTAAAAATGAAAGGACCACTTTTTTATTCAAAAATTTTATTATTTGGGGAATATGGAATTATTAAAGATTCTAAAGGTCTCTCAATCCCATATAATTATTATAAAGGTGCATTAAAGTACAATAATAGCAGTGATGAAAAATCAAATGATTCAAATAAGATATTATTAAATTATTTTGAATTTCTAAAAACTATAAATAATAATTTGGTTTCTTTTGATTTTGATAAAATGTCTAAGGATCTGTCCAGGGGCTTGTTTTTTGATTCATCAATACCAAAAGGATATGGAGTTGGTAGTAGTGGAGCATTGGTGGCAGCAATTTACGATTGTTATGCTTTAAGGAAAGTTACTATACTTGAAAATTTAACAAGAGATAAACTTTTGAAATTAAAGTCGATATTCTCCAAGATGGAATCTTTTTTTCATGGTAAATCTTCCGGTCTAGATCCATTAAATAGTTATTTGAGTTTACCAATTTTAATTTCATCCAATAATGAAATTCAGGCTACAGGTATTCCTTCTCAAAATAAAACTGGTCAAGGAGCAGTATTTTTGTTAGACAGTGGTATTATTGGAGAGACTGCACCAATGGTTGAACTTTTTATGACTAAAATGAAGCAAGAGGGTTTTCGAAAAATGTTAAAAAGTCAATTCATTAAATATACTGATTTTTGTGTAGAAGATTTTTTAAAAGGAGATATCAAATCATTATTCAGTAATACAAAGCAACTTTCCAAAGTTGTATTTAATCATTTCAAACCTATGATACCTAAAGAGTTTCATAAGATTTGGGCTACTGGACTAGAATCTAATGATTATTATTTAAAACTTTGTGGTTCTGGTGGAGGAGGTTATATTTTAGGCTTTGCACCAAACTTAGAAAAAGCCAAAAAGGTACTTTCAGCACATAAACTACAGGTTGTTTACACTTTCTAATTCCAATTCGATGGATAGATATAAAAAAATTATACTAAAAGTATTTAGTATTTTTTCTGTTGTTCGATTGCATAATATTTTTTTGGTTGTTTTAGCTCAATATCTAACTTCTATTTTTATTTTAGCTCACGAAAAACCTATCTTGAATGTACTTTTTGACCCCACTCTTTTAATTATCATTATGTCTACGGTTGGTGTTATCGCATCTGGATATATTATCAATAATTTTTATGACCAAGAAAAGGATCTGATTAATCGCCCAAGTAAATTAAGTTTAGATCTGATTATTAGTCAAAACACAAAACTTTCTATTTATTTTTTATTAAACACTTTTGTTCTTTTACTTTCATTTATTGTTTCAATAAAAGCTGGATTATTTTTTGGAAGTTATATGTTTTTTATATGGTTTTATTCTCATAAAATTAAAAAATTGCCAATAATTGGTAATCTAACATCAGCTTTATTATCAGTTATTCCATTTTTTGCCATCCTCTTATACTTTAAAAATTATAATTTATTAATTTTTATTTTCGGATTTTATTTATTTCTTATTTTGGCTATTAAAGAATTGATTAAATCACTCAAAAATATACGTGGAGATTTTGCATTAAATTATAAAACTGTAGCTGTTGTTTACGGCGAGTTTGCCACAAAAATGATGATTACTATTTTGACTTTTATTAACTCTATTGTATCATCAATACTAATTTTTTATTTTGACTTAAAGTTAATGTACTCTTTTTTTGTTGGGGCATCACTTTATCTAATAATTTTATTAATTTTTGTGTGGAAATTAAATAGACAAAAAGACTATAATTTAATACATAATCTCCTAAAGTTTTTAATTTTGATTGGAGTTTTGAGTATTATTTTACTTGATCCTCAACTGATTTTAAGTAAGATTTTTATAGTTGTATTAGATTAATAATTAAAAAATATCATATGTCAAAAAAATCTCCAGAAATTAAAACATCACTGGTTCGTCTTAACAAGTTTATTTCAAATTCAGGAATTTGCTCTCGACGTGAAGCAGATACATACATTTCAATTGGTAATGTAACAGTGAATGGCAAGGTAATTACCCAAATGGGATATAAAGTAAAAATTGGAGACGACGTACGATTTGATGGAGCTAGGGTCGTCCCTGAAAAGAAAGCCTACGTTTTACTAAATAAGCCAAAAGGTTTTGCGACTACAACTAGCGAAGGAAAGGGGCGCACGGTAATGGAATTAGTTTCAAAGGCATCTTCATCTAACATTAGACCAATCGGTCGATTAGGAAGAAATTCGCTAGGATTGTTATTATTTACCAATGACGACAAAATACATGCGAAATTTACAAATTCAAAAAAGGGTGTATCTCGTCTTTTTCATTTAAAATTTTCTTCTGCAATAAAATCAGAACATTTAAAATTAGTCAAAAAAGGATTTAAACATAAGGGTAAATTTATATCTGTTGAAGACATTAGTTATGTTCAGGGAGTAAAAAAAAATGAAATTGGTTTACAGATAAAAAATACTGGGAATACTATTATTAGAACAATTTTTTCTCATTTTAAATACGAAATTGAGAGTATAGATTGCGTTGGTATTGGACCTCTAACAAAAAAAGATCTTCCTAGAGGTCATTGGAAACATCTATCCGATAGTGAAGTTAGTCAGTTGATGATGTTGTGAAATTACGACCTCTTGTAAAGTATTCATAAGTCATTATTCCGATAATTGTAGCGTATTCTACAGTTATTAAAAAATAATTTTCTACAACTTCTGTTTCAAAATAACTCCAATAACTTAAAAAAATAGTTAAGCTCCAATATATAGGGTAACGATAATTCGTCAAACAACTAATAAATAATAATGGAATTATATACCATGGGTGTACTGTTGTAGAGATTAGCGTGTAGATTATTAAAATAAGTAGGCATTGAGTCAAAATTTCTTTGAGCATTATTTTTTTTTGCGACAATAAATAAATCGTAACAACAAAAATTGAACATGGTAGTACATATACCATATAATTTATTAAATCCAAATCTATAAATTTAAATACCTTTTTCATTGCATAATAAAAGCTGGCATTAAATTCAAAATTCGAAAACCAAAGTCCTATTGATTCACTATAATTAATTAAAAACTCAAAATTTAAAAAAGGGATAAATCCTAAAACCACAACAGCAATAGTAATTAATACAAAAAATATACTTTTTTTAAATCCTAACCTATTCAAAAAAAAGGGCATAATTATTAATGGAATTAACTTTGTCAAGATTGAAATGCCTAGGAACAAACCAGAGTAAACTTCCTTTTTTTTACTTAAATAATAAAAACTAAGGGTCATGAAAAAAATCATAACTCCTTCAAAATGAAGGTTTCCAATTAATTCTATTATTACAAGCGGGTTTAAAAAGTATAAAAATAGGTTACGCTTAGGACTACCAATTTCTTTTGAAAGTTTAAGGCCGAAATATAAAATCCCTAAATCAAATAATATTAAAATTATCCTTTGAAAAATAATATAGATAAATACAGAACTCTGCTGAATAAAACAAGTTAAAAATGTGATTAATTGATGGATTGGGGGGTAATTAGAATAATTATTTTGACTTAGAGCACCCATCATTTTATAGGCCTCATTCATTTGGGGAGTAGAAATTAGTTTGGAGGAAATTAATTGATTTGGTGTAAACTGATAAGGGTTTATTCCATTTAATGACAATTGTCCGTCCCAGAAAAATCTGTAAAAATCTTGTGAGAGATTGGGAACACTGAATAAAAGCATAACACGAAAAAGTAAACCTATTTTAATTAATAAACTTGTTGAAAGGTCCATTTTCAATAATAATATATATAACGCGAATAGCCCTAATACACATAAGCTGATAGCTATATGTTCATGTCTAGCTAACCCATATGAAACAACCCCGTACATGATAAGAGATATACATATGATTAAAATAAGTTTAAGTTGCTTGAAATTGAAAGATTTCAAAAACATTATTTTGGAGTTATAATCTTGACTTTAAGGAATTAAAAAAAACAAATCCAAAGCCTAAAAATAACATTAGATGAAAAGGGAAAAGCCCAAAATCTCCGCCTTGGTCGCCAACAACAAAGGCGAGGTACATTCCAAAAGCAAAGTAAATCATAAGAAGCCCCTCAAGAATAACATTTAATGAAGGTTTTTTACGCAAATATTTATTGTTTTTCCAATTATCAGTAATAGAACTAATATTAAATTTTGGAGTTCTAACAAACTCACTTCTTTTACCTAAATGTCCTTCAATTACAGCTATTGAGTTTTGTAAAGAGAACCCCATGGCAATAGAAAAAAATGTGAAAAATAATACGACATACTGAACAAAGTCCTTAAAAGTATTACCATGAAATTTTTTATACATATACCAATAACATATGAAGAATATTAATGTACTCACAACAAAAAAGCTCATAACATAGAAATATGCTTTTAAATGCGCATATTCATTTTTGATATGTAGCATCGGAATACTCAAAATACCAACAATTAAAACATTTAAAAACATTGTACTATTTAAAAGGTGCAACATTCCATGAATTTTAGTCTTAAATGGCAGTTTTTTATTTTTAAATAGGCGATATATCATTTTTCTAAAATTTTCAGCGCCTCCTTTGTTCCATCTAAATTGTTGAGATCTAGCAGCACTTATAACAACAGGTAATTCTGCTGGAGTCTCAACATCTTCAAGGTATTTAAATTTCCAGTCTTTGAGCTGAGCTCTGTAGCTAAGGTCTAAATCTTCTGTTAGGGTGTCCCCCTCCCAATTACCTGCATCAATAATGCATTCTTTTCTCCAAATTCCAGCAGTTCCATTAAAATTTATAAAATGTCCTTTTGAATTACGTCCAACTTGCTCTAATGTAAAGTGAGCATCTAATGCAAATGCTTGTACTTTTGTAAGTATTGAGTAATTTCTATTTATGTGTCCCCATCGGGTTTGAACAACCCCAATATTATTATCTTTAAAAAAGGGTATTGTACGCCTTAACCAGTCTGATTTTGGTAAAAAGTCAGCATCAAAAATTGCTATAAATTCACCATTTGCAATTTTTAGCCCATCCTTTAAAGCCCCAGCTTTGAACCCGTATCTATTTTTTCTTCTAATATGCTGTATATTGTATCCTTTTTTTTGCAATTGATCAATTTGATATTTGGTTGATTCAACTGATTCATCTGTAGAATCATCTAAAACTTGAATTTCTAATTTATCATTTGGATAGTCAATTTTTACAATATTGTCAAGTAATCTATGCATAACATACATTTCATTGTATACAGGTAATTGAATAGTTACAAAAGGAGTTTCATGTGGGTTTGACAGATCAAATTCTGGAGAATCATTTTTTATTTTTTTAGCACTCAGATAATTTAGTAAAAGATTTAGTTGTGCTAGCGCATACATAAATATGAGAATTAGCGCTGTTGAATAAATAACTATAATTAATGACTCAAGTAACATTATTTTATACTGTATTTAAATATCCAAGTTAAAATTTTTAATGCTGCAAATATAGTACCTTTTAGCGTACCTGAAACTTTAGAGACACCAATTCTATTTCTATATTTTACTGGGACCTCTAAATATGTAAATTTTTTCTTCAGGATTTTAAGTTGCATTTCTATGGTCCATCCGTAAGTTTTATCACTCATTTTCAATTGTGTCAAAATATCATACTTAATTGCTCTAAAAGGACCTAAATCAGTAAATTTAGATTTAAAAATTAAAGCCATTAATTTTGTTGCTAGCCAATTACCAAATAGCTGGTGTGGGTGCATAGCTCCTTTTTCACTTAAGTTTTTTTTTCGGCTTCCTAGAACAAAATCTATATTATCATCAATTATTGGGGAAATTATTTCAGTCATTTGATTTGGATAATCACTATAATCTCCATCTAAAAAAACAATTATATCAGCTAAATCTTTTGAATTTTTTATATAATTAAGCCCTTTTAAACATGCATATCCATATCCTTTATTGTGTTCAAATAATACTGTTGCGCCATATTTTTGAGCCACTTTTCCAGTATTATCAGTAGATCCGTTATTTACAACTATTATCTCATTAACAAGTTCAGGAATATCTCTTATTACTTTTGAAATCGCATTTTCCTCGTTGAATGCTGGGATGATAACTTTAACAATTGTTTTCAATATTGGTTTCAATTGATATTTAACTCAATTTTTTGTGCGGGAACTATGTATTTATCAAAATACCATGTTGACCACTTTTCAAGAGATAAAAAGAATCCTATTCCAGTCAAAAATATTATTAGTGTTATTAAAACTAAATTTTTAAGCTTTTTATTTTTTTCAATATTACACTGGTTTTGTGTCTTTCTGTAACTATAGACTCCGTATATTCCAATACAAAAAGCTAAAGTCCGTAAAATCCAAGCCCCAGGACCGGTACTCCCATCTTTTAAATAAAAAAAATCAGCAAACGAAATAGCATAGACACCACTCATTAATCCAAACATAAATAAAATAGCTGGTGCCACACAGCATAAAATCCCAGCTAATGCTGCGCTAATAGAGTATTTTAAAGCCCACTTTAATAGATTAGGTTTTTTCTTTTCCATAAAAACAATAACAGTATAAAGTTATATAATTAAGCTTAATTTAAAGTCTTTTAATAATTGATTTGAATAGAATTATCATTTTAGGTTCTGCCAAAGATGCCATATTCATTATATCACTCACATTTACAGGACGTAAATTTTTGGGATCACATTCATCTGTTATAACAGAAATAGCAGCAACACGTATACCTAAATGATTAGCAACAATTACCTCTGGCACAGTGCTCATTCCAACAGCATCAGCTCCAATGATTTTAAGCATTCTATACTCCGCCTTTGTTTCTAACTGTGGCCCATAAACACTTGCATAAATTCCTTTGTGAAGAATTATTTTATTTTCTTTGGCGATTTTCATCAAACTTTCATTTATTTGTTTGTTGTATGGTGTACTCATATCAACAAAACGTTCACCTAAACGCTCAACCCCTTTAAAAGCTAGTGGGGAACCTCCTTGAAGATTAATATGATCTTCAATTAGCATCAGTTCACTTTTTTTGAAATTTAAGTTAATTGCACCAGAAGCATTTGAAACCAGAAGAGTTTTTACACCAAGAGCATTCATAATTCTAACAGGGTAAGTAACATCTTGTTGAGAATATCCCTCATACAAATGAAAACGGCCTTGCATAACAATTGTTTCTTTTCCTTCAATTCTGCCATAAATTAGTTTGCCTTTGTGAAATTCAACTGTGGCTGTTGGGAAGTTGGGAATTTGATTATAACTAATTTCTTGGATTATTTCAATTTCATCAATTAGTTTACCTAGTCCTGTACCTAAAATAACACCAATTTCTGCACTATCAATTTTTTTTTGTTTTAGAAACTCAATAGTTTCATTTATAATATTCAGCATCAATATTTAATTTTTTTAATAAATAAGTTTCTTTTAATAAATCTTCATAGTCATCAATATCATTTTGTGGATTTAAAAAGAAAATAGATTTTGATTTTAGATCATGTAATGTTTCCTTTAATACACTTTTTGTTCCCCAATTTTTGTTATTGAAAATTTGGGGGTAATTCATTTTTAGTCCTAAAAGATAATATCCTCCGTCTAAGGCTGGTCCAATTACAACATCATGGTAATTTAATTTGTGAAAAGCTTGTTGTATAATGAGCTCGCTTAGGCTATAGACATCACTACCTATAATAATAACTTTGTTATATCCTTCATCAAAAGCTTCATCAAATGCAGTTTTCATACGTTGACCTAAATCTCCTTCACATTGAAGTTGTTTTTGGAAAACCAGATCAGACCACAAATCATTGTATATTATTTCCTTTGAGTAATATATCTTTTTTTTTGTTTTAATTTTTTCACATATTGAAGCTGTATGCCTTGTTAATTCATTATAGACTTTTAGTGCTAATTTATTACCAATTTTTGAAGCGAGACGAGTTTTGACAGTTCCAATTATTGGATTTCTAACAAAAATCATAAGTAATTCACTTTTCATAATTTAAGCAACAGTTCCTTGACAACTACTACCAGCTCCTGCTGTGCACCCATAGCAATGTTGTGAAATTCTTATATCCCTTTCTAATTTGTTATTGTTAGTAAAGTCTCGTATATGTTTTATGGGGTGATTTATTTTAAGTTCAAGCATTTGATTGAAATCGCAATCATATAAATATCCATCCCAGCTAATTGAAAGAGTATTTTTACACATTAGATTATCTACAGTTTTTGGGTTATATGCAGATACCAAAGCTTCCATATAATCCTCATAATTTTCTGATGCAATAAGGAAATCTAAAAATCGACTTATTGGTAGATTAGTAATTGCCATAAGGTTATTAAAGTTAATGTCAAAGTTTTCCTTTAACTCCTTTTTAAAATCTCTCTCTAGAATTTTTTGATTTACAGGTAAAAAGGCTCCAGAAGGGTTGTAAACTAAATCAAGAATAAGATTTGAATTCGTTATTCCATACCCTACATTATTTAATTTTTTCAGAGCTTTAATAGAATTATTAAAAACTCCTTCTCCTCTTTGGTTATCTGTTTTGGTCTTAGTCCAGTGCGGCATTGAAGAAATAATATGAATATTGTTGGCGCTAAAAAAATCTGGTAATTTTTCAAATTTCTTATTTGCCATTATAATGGTGAGATTTGATCTAACTATTAAGTCTTCAACACCAATTTTATTAACCTCTTCAATGAACCATTTAAAATGTGGGTTCATTTCTGGGGCTCCACCAGTTAAATCTAAAGTTTTTATGTCTAATGATTTTAATAAATTTAGACACATTTTAAGCGTTTTCTTAGTCATAATTTCTTTGCGGTCCGGACCAGCATCTACGTGGCAATGAGCACAAACTTGATTGCACATATATCCAAGATTAATTTGTAGAATTTCTAATGATGATGGTTTCAATGGAAATTTTTTTGTTTTCTTAAGAGTTTTTTTAAAGCTAGGCAATGATCCATTTTTAAAAATACCACCTGAAAGAAGCTTTAGTTGATTTTTTGAGTTTGCTAATACATTTTTTTGCCTATTTAATGTTTTTTTAAGCATTATCACATTGATATTTTATTGTACTTATTCATCATTTGTACACCGTGAACCAATGTTGCACCACTTTCAATAGCTGCACCTACATGTACTGCCTCCATCATTTCTTCTTTAGTTACACCTCTTTGAAGCCCATCTTTTGTGTATGCATCTATGCAATATGGACATTTTACTACATGCGAAACAGCTAGGGCTACAAGGGATTTTTCCCGCGCGGTTAATGATCCTTCTTCAAATACTTTAGTGTAATAATCAAAAAACTTGTCTCCAAGTTCTTTATTCCAATTGGTTATATCACTAAATTTTTTTAAATCATCGGGGTTATAATAAGTTTTGCTCATTTTTTAGTTATAAATCTAATTAATTTTTTTTTGGATTATTCAATAAAAGAAAGTTTACTAAAACCATACACAAGCTATACATAATCACATATAAATTAAAAAAAATTAATTAGATATTATTAACTTCTAGAAGTTGTAAACTAATAATTTATTCTTTGTATAGTTTTAGTAGTGTTACATTGTCACTATTGAAACTAATCTTTTATTAAATTTACAATAAATCTTAGAAAATTAATATGAGAAAAATTATAATATTATTTTTTACAGCAAGTTTATCGGTTTATTCTCAAAGTACAATTGATTTTGAGAATGATGGTTTAGGCTCTGATTGGGAATGGATTGTTGCTGATAATGGTGCTAATTCACCATTAGAATTTGTTTCTAATCCAAACCTTTCAGAAACTAATAATAGTTCAATTACAGCAAAAATAACAACTAGTCCAAACGGAGAACCATGGGCACTAGTATACACTGATGATATAGGTTCAGTAACCTTTACAGATGAAAATAGTTTAATAAAAATGACAGTTCTAAAAACTATTTTAACAACTGTAGCAATTAAATTTGAAGATTCAACAAATCCTTCATTTTATAAACAAATTGAGGTTGCAAATACTATAACTAATGGTGATTGGGAAGAACTAATTTTTGATTTTAGTACAGTTATTGGTAATACTTATGATAGGATGGTTATAATCCCTGATTTTTTAGCACGTTCAGAGCCTCATGAAATATATTTTGATCAGATATCATTTAATAGTGGTGGTTCTGTAGACGATTATAATATGGAAGACATTGATTTCGAAGACAATGGTTTTGGCGCTGATTGGGTTTGGACTGTTCATAATAATCATACTAACCCTGCTGTTGAGGTTGTTTCTAATCCAAATCCATCTGGATTGAATAACAGTAACAATGTAGCAAAATTCACTTCCTTGGCTGATGGAGAACCATGGGCTCTTACATTTACTGACAATGTTGGGACTTTTTTATTAAATAATGATACTAAAATTATTTCTGTAAAAGTTTTGAAAACTGTAAACTCAAATTTTGGTATCAAACTTGAATATGTGGATCCAACTAACAATCAAGTTCTTTATTTTAATGAAATAATTTTACCCACCACTGTTATAAATGGAAATTGGGAACAATTAGTTTTTGATTTTTCATCTCAAGTTGGTACTGCCTACAATAGACTTGTTGTAATCCCTGATTTCGAACAAAGATCTCAAACAAATATTTCATATTTTGACCAAATTTCATTTGGTAGTACAGCAAGTACTGATATTGAAACCTTTAATAATATTCTTGTGTATCCTAATCCTGCAAAAAATTATTTTAATATTTCTGCAGACGAAAATAGAGAACTAAGAATTGAAATTTTTGATGTTCTTGCAAATTCAGTAATGGAGGTAAATAATGCTGAAAAAAAAGTTGACATTTCTAGTTTAAAAACTGGGGTTTATTTTGTCCGTATATTTGCAAATGGGCAATATATTACAAAAAAACTTATAGTTCATTAATTTTAAGCCTTGATATATTACAATAATATATTTCTTAATTGGAAGTATGTTGCTGGATTATGTTTATTTTTTGACGCAACAGTTATCATCATTACACTGACAAAATTTTAGGTTATAAATATGTAATGCAGCAAGAGATATTGCTGTAACATCACCGTATAATCCGCTTATATTTATAAATGATTTTTTTTCAATTAATATAAATACAAATAATAAAGCCCAAAAGGTCCACAATAAAAATTTCATTATTTTTTTTGAAGTGGTTTGTGTAGAGCGGTAAATTGCTAAAAAGGATATAGCTAAAAACGATAAATCTAGTGCTTCCCACCATAAAGGCGTTAACAATGTTTCACTTGTCATTGAGCTATGGCTAAAAAAAAGTAATGGTGTCACAAGACAATGAATTAGACACAGTAAACTTGCTATAGCACCAAAAATATCTGGCTTTATCGATATTGTTCTAATCATCTATTAAGAATTAAGAAAGCAAAGATAGTTATTTTTTACAATTATTATCTTTTAAAGTCTTATTGCGTTATAAATTTATTGCTGATTGTTATATTTGATTAAAAGTATATTATGAAAATCATTAATTACTTATTCTTTAGTCTTTTTTGTTGTATTAAGATTTTTTCTCAAAGCGATTTATTTTTTAATGAAAACTTAAATACAAAAAAAACTAAAGTTTTTTTATTGGCAGGGCAATCAAATATGGATGGGCGTGGCGATTTTTCCAAATTATCCGAAGATGAATTAAAGGACTTGGCGTTTGCACAGCAAAAAATTAAATATTATTACAAAGGAACCGCTAATAATATAAAGTCACCAGTAATAATTGATGGAGTTTTATCTGCTACTGAACCTTGGAGTTTTGTTAAGAAAAAATTTAGAATTAATAGATGTTTCGGCCCTGAACTTTTTTTTGGTATTGAGCTATCAAAGCGATATCCTGAAAACGATTTTTTACTAATTAAACGATCTGAGGGTGGAACTTCTCTTTATGGTGCATGGAATCCTAATTGGACCTATAAAAAAGCGAAGCTAAAGGAAGAAGAGCACAAGAATAAATTATTTCAGGATTTTATTAATACAGTTGACGAACAATTGAATAAACTTCCAGTAGGAAGTTATCAAATCGTCGGTATGTTATGGGTACAGGGGGAATCAGATAGTGGTCAAAAGCATGGTCCGTTACCATCTGAAAAATACTCCGAAAACCTCATAGAACTAATAAAAAAAGTTAGAGATTATTATAATGTGAATGATATGCCATTTTTGATGCTTGGTGTAGGTAGTGAAATGATAATAAATAGTATGGAAGAAGTTAGTGATAAACTAGTAAATGTAGAATTAATTAAAAGAAGTTTAGATACAAAATCAAATAATTATACTCCTCGTTACAATCACATGTGGAATGGAAAACCTGCTAATCATTACAATTATATTGGCATGAAAACAATAGGTGAAATGTTTTTTAAACGTTATCAAAAACTTTACTCCAATTTTTTAATCAATTAAAAGTCAAAAATATATTATTTTTATGTTTAAGCTTTTTTACGTAAACCAAGAATGATTTCCAAATTCATTTCGTGGTACGGGCTTGTTATGAGTTAAATAATATTCAAGTCCTTTAAGAACGGATTTTAGATATAATTGGAGTTTTGGTCTAATAACGGCTAAATGAAAAAACGGATATAACAACTTTGGTATTTTATTGCTAGTGTAGGGCTTAACAGTGATTTTAACAAAGGTGAATACCCCCTTGTCAATTATTTCCCATCTAACATCAGATTCTTTTCCATTTTTAGCACCTATTTTTATACTATATCCTAACATTGGTTTCCATTCTTTGAAGGTTCTATAATAAGTTAGATCATTTAAATAAATTAGTTGGTCTTTTAAAATGACACCATTTTTAGATTCCAATACTTTATTTTCTTTACAAAAAGGGTGAAATTGATTTAAGTGACCTGGAGAAGAAATTAGGTCCCAAACTGCACATGTACTATTTTTAATTTTAATCTTATTTGAAATTTGAAACATTTTACATAAAACCTAACTTAATTATTTAAAATCAATAAAAAATTATCCCCAAGAATCAATTATTGTTCTTGGGGATAATTTACACTTTTAGATGAGATATTATCTAAAGAAACACTTAAACCTTTAAGCGGTTTTAAAAATATATAAGAATAAAACCTAAAATTGAGCCTGATTTCATTTACGCTTCACAGAGCTATGATTACAAAGCACGGAGCTGTCTTGTATAACCAATTTAAAGGTTAAGGTGCAGGATTTTAGTAAATATAAAACCCTAACAATAAATTAATAACTAGCTGCAAGAGCACCAATAATTGCTGCGCCTATTATAAAATACAATACAACTAATATAGCAGCAAATACTAAGGTTGCCTTAGCCCAGTTTTGTTTACTTACATTCGTCCCACTCCCAAATGCCCATACAAATAACATTATAAAACCTACTAAAGGGATTACAGATATTAGTAAAGTTATCATCCAATCTCCAACTGACATTTCTTTATTATCATTCATAATTTTTAATTTTTAGTTAATTTATATTTAATTTTTTTACTGAAAGTATTAAAACTGATTATTCTATAATGCAGCCTTTTAAAATCACATTCATTAATTGACCATCACAAATACCTTTTACAGTAATAGTCTGTCCTTTGTATAAATTGGCCGCTTCTTGAACATGACTTTCAGCGAAATAGCATTGAATATCTCCAAAATATTCGTCACCTTTCAGGGTGACATAAATGTCATCCATAAAATCTTTATCAATATTATTAATTTTTCCTGTCACACTTAGAACATTTCCTTTATACTTCATATCTGCAGATACTCCATTTGCATCATAATCAGAATATAGTTTTTTAGCTGATATCTTAATTGATGGCATTTGATCAGAAATTTCATTTTCAATAGCAGCGTTATCATCACTACTTCCAATAATCATAAATAGAAATGATAAAAATGTAATTAAAGCAATAGAATGTTTAAAATAATTTTTCATAATTTTTTTAATTTTAAAGATAGTTTTAGGTTAGTAAAAAGTAAAATTGGAATTATAACTCCAAGCAAATAAAAAATAATATCTAATATATCAAATGTTCCTGGAAAATAATTAAAAAATTGCCCAATTTCATGAGAAATTGAAATCAAAATAACTAATGCGACCCAAAAAAGCGTGTTAAAATTTAATTTATTACCCCACATTGTAAATATAAAGCAAACAAACGAAAATATCCACAGCCCGTCCGGAAGAGAAAACAAAAACCAATCAGGTAAGTATGGAGTTAATATCAGTGTATGTTCCCTAATAAGATCAATATCAGAAATAGGAAATACAATATTCAACCATTTAAACAAAATTAAATTATTGCTTCTAAATAAAAAGTAAATTAAAACTCCAAACATTATCGAAATTGAAGGCAACAAGAAAAGTTTGTTTTTAAAAAAAGGATGATTTTTTGTTAATAGAATCAATCAAAGAAATTTAATATTACTAATATTAGTAAAATATTTTGATAACAAAAAATTTATCCCCAAGAATTAATTATTCTTGGGGATAAATTGTACTCAAGGTGGGAATACACCTCTATAATCCAAAGAGATATTATTTAAGTGTTATAATCATAATTTTACAGGTTAAAATTAATAATCAAATTTTTTACAATTACAATTTATTTCATTTTACATAGTCAAATCGTACAATAATCGTACAAAAAATCAGTCAATTTAAATTAATCAAAAATCATTGCTCACAATCGTAAAATATGGCGTGAATTTATTGACGAAATAGAAGCTAAAAAATTGATACCTAAATAAAACCGATATACATACAATGATGTATGTACTATCCTACACAAAATCGTGTAGTTTAAAACATTAAAAAAACTATGAAAATAACAATTCAAAATAGCCTTTTTAAGCACCTTTTAGAAGCCACAAAAATAGACGATATCCAATGCCGATATATAGCGTTTAAATTGGCTGAAAATGGCGTTAAAGCTATTACCAATATAGAGCAAACAGAAACGCTTAAATACACACTAAAAACAAACAATGGTAGCTATAATATAGAAGCAACAGACTTGCCACTTCCGATTAGTAAAGTTGAAAGATTGTGGACTTGATTGTTTAAGTGTTCATTCAAGTTCAGAAAAGAGCCATTCTTAATTGAGTGGCTTTTTTCATTTAGTTAGTGTATGTTAATTCGTATCTCGTTGTCCTACTAAATCCATTACTTGATTCTTGATTTGCTACAACTTGTATCGGATATCCGTCTTCATCAAAAACATATGAGTAAGTTAACACACTTGTAAACTCATCTGAACCAATACTATTTTCAACAGAGGTAAATTTATATGGAAGTTTGGCTGAAGATTTGCCATAAAATCCAAGTATTCCATTCATAACAACATCAGACCACCCTAAAGATTCTTCACGCGCTGAAAATGCTATCGTTTTGGTTAAGTCATCATATTCAGTATATTCAATGTCCGTAATTGAGGAATATTCTAAACTTCCATTATAATAGTTATTAGATTCTGTTCGAATCAAATTGCCGTTATACCATTCCCAATTTTCAGTCGAAGAATCAGTATTACCTTCAAATTCTTCGCTAAAAGACAATGATGTCAAATACCCATTATCATAAACTACATTTTCATTATCCCAACTGCCATCTGAATTAACTGGAACATCATTGATGAATCCATTGTCATTTGTAATCCTTATGGAATTACTTAGGTACTCAATTAGAGAGTAACCACTACTATTATATTCTGGGTTTGAGTCAATAACTCCATTCTCATCGGTAACAAAATAATCCCACTCAAGAAGTGTTAATCTATCATTTGTATAACTTAAATAACTATTTTCCCGCTCACACCCAGAACAAGGGAATAAAGTAACAACACTCGCTAACTTTTTAGTTGATGAGTTGTTATTGTTATCATTGTTGTCATTAGAACCATCATCACTACTACAAGCGAAGATGAATAAAGCGGAGATTAAGAGTAGTTTTTTCATTTAGTTAGGATTACAGTTTGTGAAGTTAGTCGCAAGGATGTTCGTCTTGACTTCTTGTTCCAGTAGATGTTGAAATTTGTAACCCTTCAAGCTGAGCAAAATTGCTATAAGACAAAGATTCAATTTCTATTGTATTACCTCCGTTAGTAACAGTAATATTAGAAATTCCACCATCTCCCTCTGGGTAAACAACGCTACAAGAAAAGAAATTGCCAGAGTTACTAATTAATGTCCAAGATATTTCATCAATTGTTTGTTCAAGATTCCAGCAATCAAATTCTACACCACCTTGATGCTCAGTACTTGTCCACCAATTTATATCGTCATTATTGAATCTTACGTATGATGTATATTCGACTCCATCATCATAAATCGCACGTTCCCATACCACTCCATCATATCTCTCTAAAAAGGTTTGATTAGAGTTATCGTCTTCATTGTTCGAACTATCATCACTACTACAAGCGAAGATTAAAAGGGCAGAGAATAATATTAATTTCTTCATATGTTTATTTTTACCAATCTTCTTCTTGATTAACACCATTTATATAGTTTTTTAAACTATTATTAGTTGAATTTAAAATGTTTTGAACTGACCTAACTGTCATAGAAGTTCTTGACTTTAAACTTCCATCTTTTTTAAAGTATTTATCACGTGTTTTCAAAAAATCATTAGATGGAACAGGAACTGTTGGGAACATAACAGAAATTGGGTCAAACTTATATCTATTATCTCTGAATTGAATTTCTACAACAAATTTTTTAATTGGAGTAGATATTTCAGAAAACTCTAATCTAATAAGGTTATTTTCCAAGTTTGCTATAAGCACTTCACTTGGCTTTTTAAAAGTTAAATTAACCCATTCAATTGCCTTACTATACATCACATCTTTTGTAATCCCCTCACAGTCAGAAACTACATAGTCAGTAATACCATCTTTTGTTATGCTTATATCTTGAGCATTAACTTGAAATAATGCAGTAACCAACAGGAGTAATAATAATTTTCTCATTGTATTTAATTTTTTAGTAGAATAAAAATACAAAATAAATTCACATTCTTTATATAATACTATACGAACAACTAAACCAAAAGATATGAACGAAATAGTTCCAATTAGAATGTCTTTACAAGACAAAAAGAAGCTACAAGAAAGAGCTGATGCCAATAGGCTAAAACTTTCTACTTATTTAAGATATGAACTAACCAAAAATTTAAAAGATGGCTAAATATTACACACAATTAAGCAACGACACTCCAGAAATCATAGAAGTAAAAGCCAAACTAACACGTGAGGAATTAGCATCTATTAGACGTATTACAGATTCTAAACCTACTGCAACATTTACAGAGCTGGTTAAAGAATTAGTAAGAAAAGGAATCACAACGAAACCTCTAAAGGTTACAAGAGTTTAATCGTTACGCTTAAAGAAGTTATTCTTCCAAAGGTAAAATGCAGTAAATAAAAACATACCGAAACTTATTGCAGCAGCTAAAAAGTAGCCATCTTCAAAATTACGACGATAAGTTGGCACATTAATAAACAACCAAACATTAGACATAAACAATATCAGTGATGAAACACACAAAAAAAAGATAAAATATTTCATAAACCAAATATAATAAAAATGAAACGCTTAAAAGTTACTAGGGTTTAATCTTCACGCTTAAAAAAGTTATTCTTCCAAAGATAAAATGAAGTAAATAAAAATAAGCCGAAGCCTATCGCAGAAAATATTAAGATTTCATAATCATAATAACAACACAACCCATTTTTTGAAAAGCCCATATTATATTTAATAACAAAAGATATCCCCACTATGAGGGATGCAACACAAATAAGAAAGACTAAATATTTCATAATTCAAATATAACAAATATGACATTTAAGAAAAAAGTAATTAATACAAGCATAGAGGCAATCCAAGAAGCTGAGAAAAGAGCTAAGAAAAAAATTAGCATCTTAAACAGTGCAGTTGCAGAAGCTGGAAAGCATATTGAAGTAACGTATTTAAAGAAGTTCAGCGAGGACTTTATGAACTACACAGTTGATAAAATACTATCTGAAAATAAAGGCTTAAAAGACCTTAATTTAAGCACAGAAAAAGTCTTAAACTTATTAGAGATTGATTTAAATAACCTTTACGAGCTACAAGTGTTATTTGAAGAAAATGAGTCCAAGATTTTATTTGATAAGAACGGTAAACCATTTTATAAAATTGATAAAAATGATTACACTCTTTTCACTAAAAATGAAGAGGAAAATAAAAAGGTTGATGCTATTCACAAATTCATAGATGCTATTGAGGAATTAGAAAAGCACGTCCACATTTATAAAGGTGGTATTACTCCCCTAACGTCAAACTTACTTAGGTATGACCTTAGATTAATGGACTGGGAAATCAACCAAGAATATTTTAGATAGGCGATTTAGTGTGTGAATGTTGTTGTTCCACTAGCCTCATTCCATATCCCACTACTATAGTTCTCTCTAGAATATGTTTTCATCACTCCAGTTTCAGTGTTCAGTACTACTATATGATAGCCATTGTCGTCAACGTGCTCTACTTGATAAGTACCACCAGTTAATTGAGGTGGGTTAACATTAGTAGTGTCAGAAGTGCTTTCAGAAGCACAAGTCCAAAAGATTAGAGATACAACACCAACAATAGCAAATAGATTTTTAAAGTCATTTAAGAATTTCATAATAATAAAGTTTAAAGATTAGACTTAAAGATAAAATAAATTAACGTAAAATAACGTATGCCATTTGACAGTAAAACAGGAAAAAAAGCTGGTAAAATTAGTAAAAGGTCTTCTGCATTGCCTATGGATTTGCGTAGTGGGTTGCACCAATTAGTTAATAATATCCTTAACGATTTGGACTACAACACATTAAACGAAAACCAGAAACTAAAGCTATTAGATATCTGCTTAAAGCATTGTTTACCTAAACTTTCAATAGAAAAGAGTATTGGTATTGAAGACGATATGCCTAAAGAATTTGAAATTGCTTTCGTTAATAATGATGGCGAAGTTATTGAAACAGTCAAAAATACTGATGCCTTTAAACGTGATAAAATAGACTGATATATAAAGCAAAATAAGGCACTTAAAATATAGCTAAAGAAGACATAATCGTACAATAATCGTACAAATAATTGTAACAAAAAACCCTAACTATCACATTTATAATAAGTTAGGGTATTTATTTAGTACTCAAGGTGGGAATCGAACCCACACTTCCGAAGAAACTGGATTTTGAATCCAGCGCGTCTACCAATTCCGCCACTTGAGCTAAAGTTGGATTGCAAAACTATAAAATTTATTGGTTTTATGATTATAAAATAGTTCCATTTATTCTTTTACAGTTCAAATAAATTCATAAATTTGCCACTCGGTAAAATTTAACGTTTTATCTTAATTTTAAAGTATGTCTAAATCTAATTTAAAAGCAAAAATTTTCGCCTGCACTAATTCAGTTGCTTTGGGATCAAATATTGCAAAATCATTTGGTGAAGAATTAGGTAATGTAATAACTTCGACATATAGCGATGGAGAATTTCAACCCTCATATGAAGAATCAATACGTGGGACAAGAATATTTGTAATTGCTTCCACTAATCCTGGTCCAGAGAATTTAATGGAACTTCTTTTAATGTTAGATGCCGCTAAGCGTGCGTCAGCTAGACATATAACTGCTGTTATCCCATATTTTGGTTGGGCAAGACAAGATCGTAAAGATAAACCCAGGGTTCCAATAGCTGCAAAATTAGTCGCTAAGATGCTCGAAACTGCAGGGGCAACAAGAATTATAACAATGGATTTACATGCTGATCAAATTCAAGGATTTTTTGAAAAGCCTGTAGATCATTTATATGCCTCAACAATTTTTCTTCCTTATCTAAAATCATTAAACTTAGATAATTTAACAATAGCTTCTCCTGATATGGGAGGATCAAAAAGAGCCTATGCTTATTCTCGTGCACTGAAAAGCGATGTTGTAATATGTTACAAACAACGTAAAAAGGCAAATATAATTTCTCACATGGAGCTTATTGGGGACGTAACTGGAAAAAATGTTGTTCTTGTAGATGATATGGTTGATACTGCAGGAACACTAACTAAAGCTGCTGACCTAATGATTGATCGAGGGGCTTTATCAGTAAGAGCTATATGTACTCATCCTATTTTATCTGGCAATGCATATAAGAGACTAGAGGACTCTAGATTAGAAAAACTTATAGTTACTGATTCTATTCCTTTGACTCAAGAAAGTAATAAAATAAAAGTTTTAAGCTGTGCAGAATTGTTCGCTGATGTGATGCATAAAGTCCATCAGAATAAATCAATCAGTTCTAACTTTATAATGTAACAAACACTTAAATTAATAATAATGAAATCAATTACAATTAATGGATCGAAAAGAGAAAGCGTGGGCAAAAAAGCAACAAAAGCCTTACGTAATGCTGGACAGGTTCCTTGCGTTTTATACGGAGGAGACAAGCCAGTGCATTTCTCAGCACCTGAACTTGCATTCTCAAAACTTGTATATACGCCAAACGCGCATACAGTAGTGATTGCATTAGGAGATGTTTCATTTAATGCTGTTCTTCAGGATATTCAGTTCCATCCTGTAACTGATAAAATTTTACATATAGATTTTTATCAGTTATTTGATGACAAAGAAATAGCAATGGACATTCCAGTCGTTTTAAATGGAAACCCACTAGGAGTTAAAGCTGGTGGTGTTTTAAGAAGAAATCGACGTAAATTAAGAATAAAGGCCTTACCAACAAATTTACCAGACAACATTCAAATTGATATTTCTGGTTTGAAAATTGGAAATAAAGTTTATGTTTCTGAATTACTTAATGATGATTATAAATTTTTACATTCCGATAATACCGTTGTATGTCAAGTGAAACAATCTCGTGTATCAGTTGATATTGAAGAGGATGAAGAGGATGAAGAAGGAGAACCAAGTGAAGAAGGATCAACTGAAGGATCAAAAGAAAATCCAACTCCACAACCAGGAGGAGGCGAATCTTCAGATGCTTAATTAAGATTAAAATACAATAAGAAAAAGCATTCTGATGTTACATTCAGGATGCTTTTTCTATTTTTACATAATATTCAAGTTTTTTTAGTTTAAATATTTGTAATAAAAGAGTAATAAAGATGTCCAAAAAATATTTAATTGTCGGGCTTGGGAATGAAGGGTCTGAGTATACTAATACTCGACACAACATAGGCTTCAAGATTTTAAATCATTTCGCGAAATACTATAATCTTGAATATGAAAATTGCAAATTAGGATCTTTGGCTATTTATAAATTTAAAGGCCGAACATTTTTTTTACTAAAACCAAATACATTTATGAATTTAAGTGGAAAAGCGGTAAAATATTGGTTAGAAAAAGAAAAAATTCCATTAAACAATTTACTTATTTTAGCAGACGATTTAAATCTTCCTTTTGGAGCAATTAGATTAAAAATAAAAGGCAGCTACGGAGGACACAATGGTTTAAAAGATATCCAAGATAAACTGACAACAACCAATTATAATAGATTAAGATTTGGGATAGGCGACAAATTTTTGAAAGGGAGCCAGGTTGACTTTGTACTTGGGCAATGGAGTGAAAATGAATTTTCTTTGTTAGGGGAACGACTTGAGAAAACTAGAAATTTATTGTTGAGTTTTGTTATGTCTGGAGTTAATTCTACAATGAACAATTTTAATGGAATTTAAATCAGAGATAGTATATTAAATGAATAAATTCAATAATTAAAATATCTGATTAATTGAAAATAAAAACGGATTCAGATTACAAACAAATTAAACCTTCAGTAGTTACAATTGGAACTTTTGATGGTGTTCACATTGGTCACCAAAAAATAATTAAAAGATTGGTTACAATTGCTAAGGAACAAGATTTACAAGCTTTAGTTCTTACATTTTTTCCTCACCCTAGAACTGTAGTTCAAAATGATTCTAACATAAAGTTAATTAATACAATAGATGAAAAAGCTAAACAACTAGAGCTTATGGGGGTCAACCATTTAGTTGTGAAGAAATTTACAAAAGCATTTTCAAGACTTACTGCATTAGAATATGTAAGAGATATTTTGGTTAATAAACTAAAGGTCAAATATATAATTGTTGGTTATGATCATCATTTTGGAAGAAATCGTGCAGCTAATATTGAAGATTTAAGAGAATATGGAGATTTCTACGGATTTGAAGTTATAGAAATTAAATCTCAAGAAATAGACGATGTAGCTGTTAGTTCAACAAAAATTAGAAATGCTTTGAATCAAGGCAATATTCAATTGGCAAATAAATTTTTAGGATATAATTATTCTTTGTCTGGTATAGTAACTAAAGGTAAAGGAATTGGTAGCACTATAAATTTTCCAACAGCAAATATTTACATTAAGGAGTCTTATAAACTCATTCCTAGACATGGAGTTTATTTAGCCAAGTCTTTTATTAATGAATCAGAATATTTTGGCATTATTAATATTGGTAATAATCCAACAGTTTCTGTTAATGATAAACATATCCATATTGAAATTCATTTTTTTAATTTTAATCATGATTTATATGGGAAAAAAATTGACGTTGAACTTTTAGATTATATTAGAAGCGAAATTAAATTTTCAAGTATTGACTCCCTTAAAGAACAATTAGAAAAAGATAAAAAAAACGCTAATCAACGTATTGATTTAATATTAAAAATGTAATTTTCTAATGTTCAATTGATTAAATTTGTTCATAAATTAATATAAATGTTACATCTAGGATTTATTAGGGACCACAAGGCAGATGTTATATCACGTTTATCAAAACGAATTGATAATGCTGAAAAAATAGTTAATGACATTTTAAGTCTTGATACTAATCGTAGAGAAACACAGACAAAATTAGATAATATATCGTCTGATTTAAATATAATTTCTAAAGACATTGGAGTATTATTTAAATCGGGACAAACAAAAAAAGCTAATTTACTCAAACAAAAAACAATAGTATTAAAAGAACAAAAAAGTACTTTAACAAATCTATTAAATACTGCAACTGATAAATTAAATGAGCTACTATATCAGACACCAAATTTACCACATTCTTCAGTCCCTGTTGGAAATTCGGATAAAGACAATGAAGAGGTTCTCCGCTCAGGTGAAATCCCCCAGTTAAAGGAGAATGCTCTACCTCATTGGGAATTAGCAAAGAAATTTGATATTATTGATTTTGAATTAGGTAATAAGATATCAGGGTCAGGTTTTCCTGTGTATAAGGGGAAGGGTGCCCGTCTTCAAAGAGCACTAATTAATTATTTTTTAGATAAAAATATTAAAGCAGGTTACAATGAAGTTCAAGTACCCTATTTAGTTAACGAAGCTTCTGGAATAGGTACTGGTCAACTTCCAGATAAGGAAGGGCAAATGTACCATGTTGAAACAGATGGATTGTATCTTATTCCTACAGGGGAAGTTCCTGCTACAAATATATTTAGAGATGTAATTTTACAAATTAATGATTTACCAAAAAAATTAACAACATACACCCCTTGCTTTAGAAGAGAGGCAGGGAGTTATGGCGCCCATGTACGTGGATTGAATAGGTTACATCAATTTGATAAAGTAGAAATTCTCCGTATTGAACACCCATCGGAATCTTACAAGGCGCTTGATAGCATGATTAATCATATAAAAGAGATTTTAAATGAATTAAAATTACCATACAGAATTTTAAAATTATGTTCTGGAGATTTAGGATTTACATCTGCTTTAACTTATGATTTTGAAGTTTTTTCAACAGCTCAAAAACGTTGGTTAGAAATATCTTCTGTTTCAAATTTTGAAACATTTCAAGCTAATCGTTTAAAACTACGTTTTAAAAACATTGATGGTAAATCTGAATTTGTACACACCCTTAATGGAAGTTCGTTAGCTTTACCAAGAGTTTTAGCAGGAATTTTAGAAAATTATCAAACAAATGATAGTATTAATATTCCTGAGGTTTTGATCCCTTACACTGGATTCACTGTAATTGATTAATAATTTTATTTATTAAGCTGCTGCATTTAATATTCATACTTTAACCACGTAATGCGACTATTAATTTATTTCTTTTTTTGTTTTTTTTCTATTGCTTTTTATGGACAAAATGACTTTGATTTAGCGGAATCTTATTTTAATAATGGTGATTTTAATAAGGCTCAATATCTATTTAATAAGCTTCATAAGTCTCAACCGAATAATTCAAAATATGTATTTAGAATAATCAAAATTCATCAAGAATTAGAACAATTTGATGCTGCTGAACTCTTTATTATGAATCAATTAAAAAATACAGATAACCCTCTATATCAAGTTGAATTGGGATATAATTTTCAACTCAAAAATAAATTAGGAATAGCTCAAGAAAATTATGATTTAGCGATGTCCCGGGCAAAAAGCACTCCTGCTTATAGTTATTCAATCGCACTTAAGTTTGAGGAGCATTCGTTAGTAAATTATGCAATTTCTGTTTTGAAATTTGCAATTAAAAACAACGATTATAAAAATTATGAGTATAAGTTGGCTGAATTATATGCACAAAATCAAGACGTCGAAAATATGTTTTTGAGTTATTTAAATTTTTGTGAAACAAATGAAAGTTTTCTGGATAGAGTTTTACTTATTTTATCTGAGTATATAGTTAAAGATGCTAATTCTAATTATAATTTAATTTTAAAAAAAATTATACTAAAAAAAATTCAAAGTTCTAATAGTATTTTCTGGAATCATATGTTAAGTTGGTTATATAATCAACAAAAAGATTACAAAAAAAGTTTAGTACAGCAAATATCAATATATAAGCGCGAACAGATCTCACTACAAGGAGTTATTGATGTAGGTTTTCTAGCTAAAAAGGATAAAGATTATGAAACTACTATGAGTGCGTTTAATTTTATAATTGAAATGTCACAAGATTCAAAGTCAATAAGAGAGGCAAAGCTACAATTATTGGAATTAGATCAATTATTGAAATTGAGACAAGGTATTGAAATTGAAAATGACTACATTTTTCTTATTGATCGTTACGGTTCTAATGATAATACACTAGACTTACTTCTGTCTTATTTTAACTTTTTAGTATTTTATTTAGATAAAAAAGAAAAAGCAATTGAAATTATAATTGAAAATTTAAAACAAAATTTTTCGATATTTTCAAAAACAAGGATGAAATTAAAGTTAGCAGATATATATTTATCTCAGAAAAAATTTAATCTTGCTCTTGTTTATTACACTCAAGTTTATAATCAGAGCAAAACAGGAAATTTAGCTCAAGAGGCTAGGTTTAAGGCTGCAAAAACAAGTTTTTACAAAGGTGATTTTAATTGGGCTGAATCCCAGTTGAATATTTTAAAATCTTCAACATCAAAACTAATCTCAAATGATGCCTTAGATCTTCAACTTTTAATTACTGATCATAAATTGGGTGATGGTCACGAGCTACCACTTAAATTATATGCAAAAGCTGACTTTTATAAATTTCAAAATAATTATTCTGAATCTTTTAATATTTTACAAGAACTGATTTTAAATTACCCCGACAACCAAATAGTTGATCAAGCACTAATTTTTCAGGCTGAAATTTTAGAATTTGAAGGAGAATATTTAGCGGCATTAAAAAAATATGATGAAATAATAGATAATTTTTCATCTGAAATTCTTGTTGATGATGCCTATTTTGCAGCAGCAGAATTATGCAGAGTCAAATTAAATTTACCAAATAAGGCGCTAAAATATTACGAGAAAATTATTTTTGAATTTCAAGATAGTATTCACCTGGTAGATTCTAAAAAATATTTTCGAAGTCTGCGCAGGAGTGATTATTAGAATTAAATACTAAATTATGATTATATATAATGTTACAATAACCATTGAGCCTTCTATTCATAAGAAGTGGCTAGTATGGATAAACAATCATATTAATGAGGTTTTAAAAACGAAGAGGTTTACAAAAGCAATATTTACTAAAGTACTGACCAATGATATTGATCAAGAAATTACATACTCCATTCAATATTACGCAAAATCAAAATCAGAGCTAGAAGCTTATATTGAAAAAGATTCTGTTGCTTTAAAATTAGATGGTATAAATAAATTTGGGAATCAAATGTTAGCTTTCCGAACCAAATTAGAGTTTATAAAAGAATTTAAATTAAATTCTCTTCAATGAAGGTAAAACCAAAAAAATATTTAGGGCAACACTTTTTAAATGACTTATCAATTGCTCAAAAAATTGCAGATACTCTTAGTTTCAATGGTTACAAGAAAGTTTTAGAAATTGGACCTGGTATGGGTGTTTTGACCAATAATTTGTTGAAAAAACCTGTTGAAGTTTTTGTAATAGAAATTGATTCAGAATCTGTGAATTATTTAAAAAAACATTTTAATATACTCCCGGAAAATATTATAGAAGCGGATGTTTTAAAGTATGATTTTAAAAATATTTTTGGGGATGAACAATTTGCAATTACAGGTAACTTTCCTTACAATATTTCAACTCAAATCGTATTTAAATTGCTGCAGTGTAGAGACATGATACCAGAATTTACAGGAATGTTTCAAAAAGAAGTTGCTCAACGTATTTGTGTAAAAGAAGGAACAAAAACATATGGAATTTTATCAGTGCTAGTTCAAGCTTTTTACAAAGCAGATTATTTATTTACTGTTTCTCCTGAAGTTTTTACTCCTCCTCCCAAAGTTAATTCAGGCGTGTTAAGGCTAAAGAGAAAAAATAATTTCATTTTACCTTGTGATGAAAAGTTATTTTTTAAAGTGGTTAAAACCGCTTTTCAACAGCGGCGTAAAACTCTTAGAAATAGTTTAAAAACTCTTGATTTATCGGATAATTTAAAAGCAAATACTATCTTTGACAAACGTCCTGAGCATTTATCAGTAGAATCTTTTGTTAATTTAGCTCATATTATAGAAAAAGATAAGATCAAAATCTAATTTTGGAAAATTCTAAAGAACATATCCCATTCGAGATCTCAACAAAATTGTTGCAATCAATTGAGTTAAATATTAAGGATCAAAATGACGAATCTTTACAACAACAGTTTAATGAGTTACATTATGCAGATATTGCAGAAATTTTAGATGAATTAAATCTTGATCAAGCCACATATTTAATTAAACTTCTAGATAGTGAAAAGACATCAGATATTCTATCCGAACTGGATGACGATGTCCGAGAAAAAGTTCTTGAGAATTTATCTGTAAAAGAAATTGCCGAGGAAGTAAAAGAGTTAGATACAGACGATGCAGCAGATCTTTTAGGCGAACTTCCTCAAGACAGAAAGCAAAAAGTAATTGCGCAAATAGATGATAAAGAATTAGTTGCTGATATTAATGAGCTTCTGAAGTATGATGAAAATACTGCTGGTGGGCTTATGGCAAAAGAGCTAGTTAAAGTTTACGAAACATGGACTGTTGCCGGTTGTTTAAGAAAAATTCGTGCTCAGGCTGAAAATGTAAAACGTGTTCATTCAATATATGTGGTTGATAAAGAAGAACGGTTGATTGGTCGTTTGTCATTAAAAGACCTTCTAATTGCAAAAAATGAAACCAAAATCAGTGATATTTACATTGCCAAAGTAGATTCTGTTCATGTTAATGACGATGATGAGAATGTGGCTAAATTAATGGCAAAATATGATTTGGAAGCTGTCCCAGTTGTTGATGATAGCAAGACTTTGCTAGGCCGTATAACAATAGATGACATTGTTGATGTAATAATTGAAGAAGCTGAAAAAGATTATCAATTAGCAGCGGGTATTTATCAAGATGTTGATTCTCAAGATAGTATTTTAGATCTTACAAGAGCACGATTACCATGGTTATTTTTAGGACTGATAGGAGGGGTCAGTGCAGCTATCATAATGGGAACTTTTGACACTATAATTGAAGATTTTCCACTAATATTATTATTTACGCCATTAATTGCTGCTATGGCGGGTAATGTAGGTGTACAATCTAGTGCCATAATAGTTCAAGGTTTAGCCAATGATGATATTAAAGGCAGTATTAATACAAGGTTAATCAAAGAAATGCTTTTATCCACTTTAAATGGTCTTATTCTTTCAATCTTTTTATTTGGATTTATGTTTATATGGAAACAAGATTTTCAGACTGCACTTGCAGTTTCAATTTCATTAATTGCAGTTATAATTGTAGCTGGAATAGTTGGAACTTTTATTCCTTTATTTCTTCACAAAAGAGGCATTGACCCGGCTATTGCAACTGGACCTTTTATAACTACAAGTAATGATATTTTCGGAATATTAATTTACTTCATAATAGCCAAGTTTATTTTAAATATTTAAGATGAATATTATTCATTTAGACAACAATGATCCATTGCTTGTGGACCAATTAAAGTCTTTAGGTCATAATAATATTATTGATGTAAAAAGCTCTAAAACTGAAATTGAGAAAACAATTCATTTTTACGATGGAATTGTAATTCGAAGCCGCTTTAAAATTGATAAATCTTTTATTGATAAAGCAACCAATTTAAAGTTTATTGCTAGAGTTGGAGCAGGGCTTGAATCCATAGATGTTGACTTTGCTAAAAAAAAAGGAATTTATTTAATATCTGCTCCTGAAGGCAACAGAAATGCTGTTGGAGAACATACATTAGGTATGTTACTAGCACTTTTAAATAAAATTAGGCTTGCAGATTTATCAGTTCGCAGTGGTAATTGGTTGAGAGAAACCAACAGGGGAGTCGAGTTAGATGGAAAAATCGTTGGAATAATTGGATACGGTAATATGGGTAAGGCATTTGCTAAAAAATTAAAAGGATTTGACGTAAAAGTTTTGTGTTACGATATAAAAGATAATTTAGGTGATGAAAATGCAAAACAAGTTACATTACAAGAACTTCAAAATAATGTTAATATTTTAAGTTTACATACACCTGAAACCAAAGATACTATTGGTATGATAAATAGTCAGTTCATATCAAATTTTTCAAATCCTTTCTGGTTATTAAATACAGCTCGAGGTAGCTCTGTTGTAACCAAGGATTTAGTTAAAGCTTTGAGAAATAATAAAATTTTGGGTGCTGGACTCGATGTTTTGGAATATGAAAATAGTTCATTTGAATCACTTTTTACAGATGAACTTCAAACTGATTCAATGAAATATTTAATCAAATCAGATAAAGTTTTATTATCACCACATATTGCCGGTTGGACTATTGAAAGTCAAAAGAAATTAGCTCAGATTATAGTTGATAAAATCAAGACAATTTATAATTAATAAAGTTCAGTTTCCATTACAATATTTTAAAGCTATGACTTAGTTTTTAATAGTTTTTTTGACTGTTATATTATTCCAAAGGCACATCAATTAGATGATTTTGTTACTATTTGAATAGTTTTTGGGGTAATTTGCTTAATTAAAACTAGTTTGTCTTTTTCTATTTTAGTTATTGAATCATTATCATAGTTTCTTATGGTATATATGCTTACTTTATCATGTAAAACTATATTGAACTTAGCTTTTAGTTTAAGTATTAATTCATTTAAATTATTAAAAGTATTTTCAATACAGACAGAAAAACTTATTGCAGAATTCTGAATTAAATGAACTTTCATTTTGTATGAATGTAGAAGTTTGAAAATATGACTTATATTATCTTCTACTATGTATGAAAAGTCCATTGACGATAAAGATATTAAAACCTGGTTTTCTCTTAATATGAAGCAAGGTACATTTGGTTTTAATTTTAGGCCCTTACTTATACTTGTACCAGACTTTGTTGGACTTAAAAAGGATTTAACATACAAAGGAATTTCTTTTCGCTGAAGTGGTTGTAATGTTTTTGGATGAATAACAGAAGCGCCATAGTAAGATAATTCAATTGCTTCTTCATATGATAATGTTTCTAAAAGAACCGTATTATTGAAATAACGGGGATCTGCGTTTAAAACACCAGCAACATCTTTCCAAACATACACTCCTTTTGCGTTCAAGCAGTATGCAAAAATTGCTGCAGTGTAATCACTTCCTTCGCGACCTAAAGTGGTTGAAAAATTATTTGAATCACTACCTATAAATCCTTGTGTGATAATTAGTTCTTTGGGGTTTAAAGTACTTTTAATTTTCTCTTGTGTTTGCTTCCAAATTACTTTAGCATTTCGATAGTTTTGATTGGTTTTAATAACCTCCCGAACATCTAGCCAAGAATTTTTTACGCCTATCTTATTTAGATAATGACTTATAATTGTGGTGGAAACTAATTCACCATAGATTATTATTTGATCATAAACAAAATTAAAATCTGGAGATTTGTTTCTTTCAAAAAACAATGTTAACTCATCAAGGAGTTTTGAAACTTTATTAAATACAGCCTCGTTTTCATTTTCAAATAAGTCTAGTAAAATTTCATTATGATATTTCTTTACTTCTTGAAAACTACTTTGGAGTTCATGTTTTGAATTGAAGTAATTATCAATGACTTTTTCTAAGCTATTGGTTGTTTTTCCCATTGCTGAAACAACAATTAAAGTATTACTTACACCTGTCACTTTAAGCACCTTTTTGAGATTTTTAACCCCAAAAGCATCTTTAATTGATGCTCCACCAAATTTTAAAATTTTCATACTTTTAGTCTAGATAAATATTTTTTAATACCCATTTCATCAAGGTGAACAACATTCCAATCTGTTTTTATTTCAGCCCCTTTAGATTTGTAAAATTCAATAGCATTTTTATTCCAGTCAAGTACTTCCCAACTTACTCGTTTTACTTTTATTTCTGAGGCATGAAGAACTACTCTATCCAATAAAGCTGATCCAATTCCTAAATTGCGAAATGATTTAGATACAATCAAATCTTCAAGATGTAAGATACGACCCTTCCACGTTGAAAAACGTTTGTAAACTAATGCCATACCAACAATTTTTTTATTTGTTTCAGCTACAAAGCATAAAAAGTCTTTATTTGCACCAAACCCTAATGATTTTAAATCATCTGCAGTGATTTCAACTGCATTTGGTTCCTTTTCAAAAACGGCTAGTTCAATAATTAAACTCAAAATTTGTTTAACATCACAAGGTTTGGCATTCCTTATCAGAAAATTCATTATCAAATATTAATATTCAAAGATAACTAAAACGGTTAATTTTTGTTTTAAAATATATTTACGAAAACTTTGTTGTATCTTAAAATTATTGATAGGGTTAATTTTTTTTCGAAAATTAGACAAAAAATTCAAACTCATGGAGAGTTTTTAAGTATTAAATGATAAATTCATTTTTAACAATTGTATTTGAATCAATTGAAGATTGTAACTTTGTAGCGTATGGAAAAGTTACATAAAGCCGGATTTGTTAACATCATTGGGAATCCTAATGTGGGTAAATCTACCCTAATGAACGCATTTGTTGGTGAGAAATTATCAATTATTACATCAAAAGCCCAGACGACACGACACCGAATATTTGGAATTGTAAATGGTGATGATTTTCAGATGGTAATTTCCGACACTCCTGGGATTATAAAGCCTGCATATGAACTTCAATCATCAATGATGCATTTTGTTAGATCTGCTTTTGAAGACGCAGATATTTTAATTTTCATGGTTGAAATTGGTGAAAAGTCTTTAAAGGATGAAGTTTTTTTCAAAAAAATTATTTGCACAAAAAATCCAGTAATTTTATTAATAAATAAAATAGATACTTCTGAACAAGATATTTTAGAGGAGCAAGCTGATCTGTGGCAAAAAAAAATACCAAATGCTGAGTTTTATCCTATTTCTGCCTTAACAGGCTTTAATATAAAAAATGTTTTCAATAGGTTAGTAGAACTATTGCCTGAATCTCCTCCTTTTTACCCCAAAGATCAGTTAACTGATAAACCTGAACGTTTTTTTGTTAACGAAAAAGTTAGAGAAAAGATTTTAGTTAATTACAAAAAGGAAATACCTTATGCTGTTGAGGTTGAAACTGAGGAATTTTGTGAAGAAGCAAAGATTATTAAAATTAGATCAGTGATAATGGTTGAGCGTGAAACGCAAAAGGGAATTTTAATTGGACACAAAGGCAAAGCTCTCAAGCGTGTTGGTACTGAAGCACGAAAAGATTTAGAACAATTCTTTAAAAAGAAAATATTCATGGAGTTACATGTTAAAGTTAATAAGAATTGGCGTTCAAATTCTAGACAACTTAAACGTTTTGGATACGATCAATCTTAAATAGATATTATAATTTATCTACTTTTACAAAACTAAATATTAATTAATGGGAAATATAGTTGCCATTGTTGGTCGACCTAACGTTGGGAAATCCACTCTTTTTAATCGTCTTATTAAACGCAGAGAAGCTATTGTTGATGCAGTTAGTGGGGTAACTCGAGACCGGCACTATGGTAAAAGTGATTGGAATGGACAAGAATTTTCTTTAATTGACACAGGAGGTTATATTGTAGGTAGTGATGATGTTTTCGAATCTGAAATTGACAAACAAGTTGAATTAGCTATAGATGAAGCTGATGCCATAGTTTTTATGGTTGATGTTGAGACAGGTATTACAGGCATGGATGAAGATGTTGCCAAACTATTAAGAAAAGTTAAAAAACCTGTTTTTTTAGTAGTCAATAAGGTTGATAATTCAAAACGTGAACAAGATGCAGTAGAATTTTACAATCTTGGTTTAGGAAATTATTATACTATAGCCAGTGTGAATGGCAGTGGGACAGGTGATTTATTGGATGCACTTGTTGAGTCTTTACCAAATGAAAACAATCAAATAAGCTCAGAGCTTCCACGTTTCGCAGTCGTTGGACGTCCAAATGCTGGAAAATCTTCTTTTATAAATACTTTGATTGGAGAGGATCGATATATTGTAACCGATATAGCTGGTACAACTAGAGATTCTATAGACACTAAATATAATAGATATGGATTTGAGTTTAACTTAGTAGACACTGCAGGAATTCGTCGTAAATCAAAAGTGAAAGAGGATTTAGAATTTTACTCAGTTATGCGTAGCGTTCGCGCAATTGAAAATTCAGATGTTTGCTTATTGATTGTAGATGCTCAAAGAGGTTTTGATGGACAAGTTCAAAATATATTTTGGTTAGCCCAACGTAACAATAAGGGGATAGTAATTTTAGTGAATAAATGGGACTTGTTAGATAAAGAGACTAATACAACTAAAGATTTTGAAAATTATATTAAAAAACAAATAGAACCATTTGTTGATGTTCCAATTGTTTTTATTTCTACTTTGAAAAAGCAGAGAATTTTTAAGGCTATTGAAATAGCAGTAAAAGTATATAAGAGCAGATCTAAACGAATTAAGACTAGTAAACTAAATGAAGATTTACTTCCAATTATACAAAAAAATCCACCTCCAGCGCTAAAAGGAAAATATGTTAAAATTAAATATATAACGCAGTTGCCAACTGCTCAGCCTCAATTCGTTTTTTTTTGTAACCTTCCACAATATGTTAAAGAACCTTATAAGCGTTTTCTTGAAAACAAACTAAGGTCAATTTATGATTTTTCTGGAGTACCAATAACTATTTTTATGCGTAAGAAATAGCTTTTAAAATTTACATTTCAGATTTTATTTTTAAAAGCTTATGCTTAATTGATTCAAGTTTAGCTATAATTTCAAAGTTTGTTAATGACTTACCCTTTTTAGATTTTATATAAGATTTAGCTCCATCAAGAGTGTAGCCTTGTTCTTTGACTAGAGAATATATTGTTTTTAAAGTTTTAACATCTTCGGGAGTAAATCTCCGATTTCCTTTTGCATTTTTTTTTGGTTTTAAAACATCAAATTCACCATCCCAAAATCTAATTAAAGAAGTTTTAACATTGAATGCTTTAGCAAGCTCACCAATACTGTAATATAATTTTTTTGGCAAGTTTATGTGCATTGTTTTTTAGTCTAGAGATTGATTTTCATAAGAAGCCTTCATTAAGAGATCATTAAACTCCTCTTTTGTAAGATTTCCATAGTAGAAATTAAGGGGATTTATTTTTTCTCCATCTTTAAAAATTTCATAATGCAAGTGAGGAGCTTGAGATCTACCAGAGCTTCCAACAAAACCAATTATATCACCACGCTTTACACGTTGATTTAGCTTAACATTATATTTGTAAAGGTGTGCATATAAACTAGTGTAGCCATATCCGTGGTCTATTCTTATATGTCTTCCATAGCCTGATGACCTTGCGTCAGCGCGTTCTACTACGCCATCCCCACTAGCATAAACTGGAGTTCCTCTTGGTGCAGTGAAATCCATGCCAGAATGAAATTTTCTGGTTTTAGTAAATGGGTCAGTACGGTATCCATAACCAGAGGCCATTCGTGTTAAATCTTCATTCTTTATTGGTTGAATTGCAGGTATTTTAGATAGAAAATTTTCTTTGTCCTTAGCAAGTACGGTTATTTCATCAAGCGATTTAGATTGAATAACAATTCTTTTTTGTAAAACATCAATTCTTTTATTCGATGTTGCAATTAAATCAGAATTTTTATAACCATCAAATTTACTGTACCGATTAACTCCCCCGAAGCCTTGAAATCTTTGCGCATTAGGTATCGGATTTACCTCAAAATATTGCCTGTATATTGTATTATCACGTTCTTCAATATTTTCTAAAACAACTTCGATTTCAGATATTTTTTGATTTAAAACTGTGTACTGAAGATCCATGTTTTGAAGCTCTCGTTTTAAAGCTTTTTCATTAGGGGATTCAAAAAAATAACTACCTAAAAAAACAATTAAAAACCCAAATAAAGCAGTTGACATAATAAATCCAATAAAATATTTAGCCTTAGTCGTTTTATTAGATTTGACTTGGCGATATGAAAGTGTTTCGGGATCGTAATAATATTTTACACTTGACATAACTTAAAAAGTTCTATTTTTGTAGTAGGTATTGTAATATATTTAATTTAATTCTACTGTTACAAAGATAATTTGTTTTTACAGTAAATCAAATAATTTGATAAAGCTTAACATTTTACATGAAATCTCAAGAAGTAAGATCTAAATTTTTAAAGTTTTTTGAAGACAAAGGGCATATGATTATTTCATCTTATCCAATGGTTTTGAAAGATGATCCAAGTTTAATGTTTGTCAATTCCGGTATGGCACCATTTAAAGACTATTTTACTGGAAACTCAAATCCACCAAGCCCAAGAGTTGCTGATACTCAAAAATGCTTAAGAGTTTCTGGTAAACACAACGATCTTGAAGAGGTAGGATATGATACTTATCATCACACTCTTTTTGAAATGTTAGGGAATTGGAGTTTTGGTGATTATTTTAAAAAAGAAGCAATTCAATGGGCATGGGCATTATTAACAGATGTATACAAAATTAATCAAAACTGCCTTTACGTGACAATTTTTGAGGGTGACCCAGTTGATGGCACAACATTGGATAATGAAGCACTTTCAATATGGAAAAAAATTATATCTGAGGATCGTATAATAAAGGGTAATAAATCTGATAATTTTTGGGAAATGGGGGATCAAGGTCCGTGTGGACCATGTAGTGAAATTCACGTTGATTTGAGATCTGACCAGGAAAAGGCAAAAGTTCCTGGCTATGAATTGGTAAATAAAGATCACAGTCATGTTATTGAAATTTGGAATCTTGTTTTTATGGAATATAATAGAAAAGCAGATGGAAGTCTAGAAAATTTACCATATAAACATATAGATACTGGAATGGGTTTTGAACGATTATGTATGGTTCTTCAAGGTGTTAAATCTAATTATGATACTGATATATTCGTTCCAATAATTAGAGAAATTGAAAATATAACATCTGTTAAATATGGCGAAAATTCGAATCATGATATTGCCATACGTGTAATTTCTGATCACATAAGGACTGTTGCATTTTCAATTGCTGACGGCCAGCTACCGAGCAATTCAGGTGCGGGCTATGTTATTAGAAGAATTTTGAGAAGAGCAGTTCGATATGGATTTACTTTTTTAAATCAAAAAACTCCATTTATATTCCGTTTAGTCAATATTTTAGTTAAACAAATGTCGCAAACTTACCCTGAGATTAAAACTCAAAAGCAATTAATTCAAAATGTAATTAGAGAGGAAGAAATTTCATTTTTAAAAACTCTTGATCAAGGATTATTACTTTTAGATAAAATAATGACTTCAAACTCTGATAGTATTATTTCTGGAGAAAAAGTTTTTGAACTTTATGATACTTACGGATTTCCTGTAGACTTAACGGATTTAATTCTCAAAGAAAATAATATGCAGCTTGATAAGGCTGGTTTTCAATTACAACTTGAAAAGCAAAAAAATAGATCGCGTACTGCAAGTGAGGTTTCAACTGACGATTGGATAATATTGCGAGATGATGATGAACAGGAATTCATTGGATATGATATATTGAAAACTAATGTGAAATTAGTACGATATCGAAAACAAATTTCAGCCAAATTAGGAACCCAGTATCAGCTTGTATTTGATTTGACACCGTTTTACGCTGAGGGTGGTGGGCAAGTTGGAGATAAAGGTTATATAGAATCACCGGATGGGAATATCACTTACATTTTAGATACTAAAAAAGAAAATAATGTTATAATTCACATTGTAGGTGATTTACCTATCAATCTCTCAGATACCTTTAGTGCAGTTGTTGACGAAAAATATCGGTTCAAAGTTGAATGTAATCATACAGCAACTCATTTGTTACATCAGGCTTTGAGAGAAGTCCTAGGCATGCATGTGGAGCAAAAGGGTAGTGCTGTTAATTCAAAATATTTAAGATTTGATTTTTCTCATTTTTCAAAAATGTCTAGTGATGAAATTATTCAAGTTGAAAATTTTGTTAATTCTAAAATTGAAGGCAGATTACAATTAGAGGAAAATCGCTCAGTCCCAATTAATGAGGCTTTATCCCATGGGGCTTTGGCTCTTTTTGGTGAAAAATATGGAAACGTTGTTAGAACTATAAAATTCGGGAATTCAATTGAATTGTGTGGCGGAACACATGTTAGAAACACTTCTGATATATGGAATTTCAAAATCAAGTCTGAGGCGGCAACAGCTGCAGGTATAAGAAGAATTGAAGCAATCACTTCAGATGCTGTAAAAGAACTTTATACAGACAATAACAGTCAGTTTAATCAGATAAAATCTTTACTCAATAATACTTCAAGCCCAGTTAAATCAGTCGCTGAATTAAAGCGTGAAAACACTAATTTAAAAAAAGAGATTGAACTTTTATTAAAAGACAAGGCAAAAGCTTTGAAATTGCAATCATTGCAAGAAATAAAAAAAGTTAATGGTATAAATTTCTTGTCAAAGAAAATAGATTTAGATGCTGATTTACTTAAGTTCATTTCATTTGAAATTGGGAAAGAGATTAATCATTTAGTATTAGTTTTTGGTTCAAATTATAATGGTAAGGCTTTATTATCATGTTATATATCCAAAGCTTTAATTGATCAAAAAGATCTAAATGCTAGTAAGATTGTACAAGAATTAGGAAAATATATTGACGGAGGAGGTGGAGGTCAAGATTTTTATGCAACAGCTGGTGGTAAAAACCCTGACGGAATTTTGGAAGCTTTAAAAAAAGTTAATATAATTATAGAGTCTTGTTAATCTCAAACAAGGTTTACTTATAATTAAAATTGTAACTATATGAAATCTTATGTGACATTAAAAATTTTAGGTAAAGTTGGCTATATTGAGTTTTTCAACCCCCCACATAATGCTTTAAATCCGAGTTTACTAAATGATTTAACATCTTTAATACACTCTGCAGCCAAAGAAAAAAAAATACATGTAATTATTTTAAAAAGCGGTGGTGAGCGTACATTTTGCGCTGGGGCAAGTTTTGATCACATGGTTGATATTTCTGATGAAAATCAAGGTAAATTATTTTTTATGGGTTTTGCTAATGTTATCAACGCGCTAAGAAAGTGTCCAAAAATTGTAATTGGTTGTATACAAGGTAAAACAGTGGGTGGTGGAGTAGGATTAGCTTCAGCTGTTGATATTTGTTTTGCAAGTGAGTTTGCTGATATAAAATTAAGTGAGTTAAGCATTGGAATTGGACCATTTGTAATTGAGCCAGCTGTTAAGCGCAAGATTGGGATTTCAGCAATGTCTCAATTAACTTTAAAAGCTCAAACTTTTTTTTCAGCTAAATGGGCAATGGAGAAAGGCTTGTATGCGAATGTTTTTGAATCTAATAATGAACTTCTCAGAAATGTAGAATCCTTAGCTAAAGAACTATCAACATATAATATCGATTCTTTAACTGCTTTTAAAAGAATTCAATGGGAAGGCACTGATAATTGGGATAAATTACTTGAAACCCGAGCTATGTTAAGTGGTAAAATGTTATTAAGTCCAAATGCTAAATCATTTCTAAAAAAATTCATTTAATTTATTCTAGCAATAATATGAATAGTAAAATTCAGATTAAAAAAACCCGTGAATCAAAATTAATACAACTTGATTTTAAAAATATTCCACTGGGAACAACTTTTACTGATCACATGTTTATTTGTAGTTTTCGCAATGGAAAATGGCAAAAACCAGAAATCAAGCCTCTAAATACCATATCTACTCATCCTGCCGCAATGGTTTTTCATTATGGGCAAGCTATTTTTGAAGGAATGAAAGCGACTATTGATAAAAGTGGCTATCCATTGCTATTTCGTCCATATGAGAATGCAAAAAGATTAAATTTCAGCGCTAGACGATTAGGTATGCCTGAGTTTCCTCAAAAACTTTTTGTTGATGCATTGAAGGCACTTGTTTCGATTGATCAAAAATGGATTCCTAAGTCCCAAGGAAGCGCTCTTTATTTGAGACCATTTATGTATGCTGATGAAGCATTTATAGGAATGAGAGCAGCATCAGAATATAAATTTATTATAATAGCATCACCTGCTAACCCTATCTATAACAAACGAATTCGTCTGTTTGCTGAGACAAGTTATATAAGAGCAGCACACGGCGGGACTGGTGAAGCCAAAGCTGCTGGTAATTATGCAGCAGCCATTTTACCTACTGAAAAAGCTAAGTCAAAGGGTTTCGATCAAGTTTTATGGCTTGATGCGAATAATTTCAAGTTAATTCAAGAAGTTGGTACAATGAATATCTTTTTTAAGATAAATAATATTATTATTACACCAACTTTAGATGGTGCAATTCTAGCAGGAATTACACGAATGAGTGTAATAGACTTGTTGAAGTTTAAGGGTTATGAAGTTATTGAAAGAAGTATTACAATTGATGAGGTTTTAAAAGCTTCAGAAGGTGGTCTTTTACAGGAGGCTTTTGGGACTGGTACAGCAGTTGGAGTAGCGATGATTGAAGAAATAGGCTATAAAGATCGTATCATTCATATTTCAAATAACAATCCAGTGGGACAGATGGTTCTAGATACTATAAATAAGGTTAGAATAGGTCAAGTTCAAGATGAATTGAATTGGATGGTTAAAGTTGAGACTTAGATCCTAATAATTTTTTTCAAAATCATTTTCCACCTGTATTTTCTTATGAATAATCCTTCATCCTCAGTGACTATAAAATTACTATTCATTTTCCAAGCTCTGTAATAACCAGTCATGTAGAAAAGAAAAATTTTTAATTGTTTTTTCTTGAGTGATATTTTTAATGCTGATAATATTGATAATAATGGACCACTTCGAATTTTATAAAGAGCTTTTCCCTGGGAATACTTAGAGCTAGTGTTGTAATTTACAGTCGTTGGCTTTAAATGTTTTACAATTAAAGTTTTATCAGTTTTAAATTTCCAGCCATTGTATAAAGCTATTAATTCATCAACTGTGTCCCACCCTACAGATTCTTTTAGCCCGCCAATAGCATTAAAACAACCTTTCCTGTAAGCTTTTAAAGGACCTCTTGTGTGATTTTTTGAAGCAATGTTTTCGTATATCCATTTCCCTTTTTTTTCGATGTAGCAAAGTCCTGAAACAATACCTAATTTTGAGTCTGATTCAAAGTGAGAGGTCAATTTTGAAAGGTAATTTTTTGGAAAAATTAGATCACCATCAAATTTACAAATGATATCATAATTTTCATCTAATTTATTTAAACCATAATTAAAGGCTTTAATTACTTTTTTTCCTGGAATGTGTTCATTAAATGAATTGAAATCAATTAGTTTGATAATTGAGAATTCACTTTCTAGTTTTTTTACAATTTCACGTGAATTATCAGAAGAGCTGTCATTAACTATTATTATTTTTTTTGGCAAAAGTGATTGTGATATTAGCGATAAAATACAGGCTCTAATAAATTTAGCTTCGTTATGAACAGGTATGACTATGTAAAAGTTCAATTTTTTTCAGCGTAGACTATATAATATCTTGGAGTAAACAATCTTAAAATTGGTCTAAACCCAATTTTTTTTGCAGGATTTGTCCATTTTTTTCGAGCTTTTATTTCCCATCCTGCTTTTTCTAAGAGCCAGTCAAATTGCCAATCTTCAAATTCGTGAAAGTGTCTATCCCTGGGGTCTTTAATATTTCTGTATGCTTTTGCAAACCAAAGTCTAAGAGGTACACTTGCTATTAATTTTTTAGCTTTTATTTTGGATAAAATATTGTACGGTGCAACTAAATGTTCTAAAATTTCAAAAGCACTTATTACTTTAGCATTACTTTTTTCCACTGAATCAAAATTTATATCTAAATCTTCACCTTGTGTGTTAGTAACTTTATAGCCTCTTTGATTTAGTAATTTGGATAGTGGATTTATAATTCCTAAATCAAGGATTTCATCTTCTTTTGAAATATGCTGATCAACAAAATCCAATGTTAATTTGTATCTCTTTTTTGGATAGTTGTCTTTGTACATTTAATATTTATAAACAATTGCATTGATGTGCATCCCAGCTCCAACACTAGCAAATATAATGATATCCCCTTTTGATACTTGATGATTAGTTAATTTATCTCTTCTAATTAAATCAAATAATGTTGGAACAGTTGCAACAGAGCTATTACCCAATTTATTAATTGTCATTGGCATAACACCTTTTGGTACAGGTTTTTTATACAACCTATAAAAACGTTTAATAATAGCTTCATCCATTTTTTCATTTGCTTGATGGATAAGTATTTTTTTTACATCATCAATTTGATATCCACTATTATCTAAGCATTCCTTCAACGCATTTGGAACATTACTTAAAGCAAATTCATAAATTTTCCTTCCATACATTTTTATAAACCGCACATCATTATCTTGTTTTTTATTGTTAGAATTTCCAAAAAATAAATGATACACTTCGTCGTAAGTAAATGAAGCAGATTCATGAGAAATAATCCCGCTTGAATCATTTGATAATTCAATAATTGATGCTCCAGCACCATCAGCATAAATCATTGAGTCCCTATCAAATTCATCAACAACTCTTGACAAAGTTTCTGCTCCAATAACTAAACATTTTTTTGCCATACCAGCTTTAATAAAAGCATTAGCTTGTATAACACCTTCGACCCATCCAGGGCAACCAAAAAGTATATCATATGCAATACATTTTGGATTTTTAATTTTTAAAATATGTTTAATGCGCGCAGCTAAGCATGGAAGAATATCACTTTGAATTGCATTAGTTTTGACATCACCAAAATTATGGGCACAAATAATATAATCAATAGTTTCAGGGTTAATTTTAGCATCTGATATTGCTTTTTTTGCTGCAATAGCTCCTAAATCGGATGTTGAGAGATTTTCTTTTGCATATCTACGCTCTGATATTCCAGTTATAGCTTTAAATTTTTCGACAATTATTTCTGTTGGAGTATCTATTGCTCTTCCATCAATATCGTAAAAATTTTTTTTTGCAAAATCGCTATTTTTTTTGATAATTTCTGGAATGTAACTTCCTGTGCCTGTGATTTTTATTTTCATTTTTTTTTATTTATGCTTCTACATATGATTCAATTGGGGCACAAGTACATATCAAATTTCTATCTCCATACGCATCATCAACTCGGCGGACAGAAGGCCAAAATTTATCTTCTCTGACATACTTGAGAGGAAAAGCAGCAGCAGATCTACTGTAAGGTAATTCCCATTTATCAGCTGTTATCATTTCAAGTGTATGAGGGGCATTTTTTAGTGGATTTTCTTCTTCAAATTTAGTTGCAGAGTCAATTTCTTCGCGAATAGAAATCATTGCGTCACAGAATCTATCTATTTCTGCTTTACTTTCACTCTCGGTTGGTTCTATCATCATAGTTCCTGCAACTGGAAAGGATACTGTTGGGGCATGAAAACCATAGTCCATTAATCTTTTTGCAATGTCTGTTACCTCAATACCATTTACTTTAAAATCCCTACAATCAATAATCATTTCATGTGCAGCTCGCCCCTTTTCACCCGTGTAAAGGGTTTTGTAAAAACCATTTAATCTCTCTTTTATGTAGTTTGCATTGAGAATGGCAATTTTTGTTGAATCACTTAACCCTTTTGATCCTAACATTTTGATATATCCATAAGAAATTAAACAAGCTAATGCCGAACCAAAGGGAGCACCTGAAATAGATGATATTGATTGATCTCCACCAGTTTTTATAATGGGGTTTCCAGGTAAAAATGGAACTAATTGCTCAGCAACACATATTGGCCCCACTCCTGGACCTCCTCCTCCGTGTGGTATTGCGAATGTTTTGTGGAGATTTAAATGACACACGTCAGCACCAATTTGACCAGGGCTGGTCAGCCCCACTTGCGCATTCATATTAGCACCATCCATATAAACCTGTCCCCCATATTCATGGATAATATTAGTAATTTCTTTAATTTCAGATTCATAAACTCCGTGAGTAGATGGATATGTAACCATAAGCGCAGCAAGTTGGTCTTTAAAGGTCAAAGCTTTTTGCCGAACATCATCAACATCAATATTTCCATTTTCAGATGATTTTGTTACAACTACTTTCATTCCCGCCATTACAGCACTTGCAGGATTTGTCCCATGTGCAGACGAAGGTATAATACATATATTTCGATGATGTTCTCCTCTTGACCCGTGATAAGCTTTAATAGTCATAAGGCCAGCAAATTCTCCTTGTGCGCCTGAATTTGGTTGGAGAGAAGTCCCGGCAAAGCCTGTTATTTCATTCAATTGTTTTTGTAAACTTTCTATTACTTCATTGTAACCTAGGGCTTGATTTTTAGGTACAAAAGGGTGAATATTATTCCAATTTGACCAGCTTAGAGGGAGCATTTCTGCAGCTGCGTTAAGTTTCATAGTACATGAGCCCAAGGATATCATTGAATAATTAAGGGCCAAATCTTTACGTTCTAATCTTTTAATGTAGCGCATTAGTTCAGTTTCTGAATGGTATTTATTAAATACAGAACTGGTTAAAAAGCTAGATTTTCTGATATTCCCTTCAGGAATAAATGTTTTAAATGATTTTTCAATTTTTTTATCAATAGAAAGTGCTTCAGAGAATACACATATTATCTTTTCTATATCACTATTGTTTGTTGTTTCATTAATAGATATGGATACTGTGGACTCATCACAGTAATAAAAATTGATTTCTTTTTTTAAAGCGACCTGATTAATTTTCTCAACGTCCACATTGGTAATTTGAATAGTATCAAAAAAAGTTGAATGCTTTAACTCTAATCCCATAAGCGAAAGTGATCTAGCTAAAATTGAAGTATATTTTTGAACTTTATTTGCTATAAACTGCAAACCATTTGGACCGTGATAAACTGCGTACATTCCAGCCATCACAGCCAGTAAAACTTGGGCGGTACAAATATTTGAAGTTGCACGATCTCTTTTAATATGTTGTTCTCTAGTTTGAAGTGCCATTCTCAAAGCACGATTACCATTCATGTCTTTAGTAACCCCAATAATTCTACCAGGAATAAATCTTTTGTATTTTTCTTTAGTTGCGAAATAAGCGGCATGTGGACCACCATATCCCATAGGTATACCGAAGCGTTGAGTAGTACCAACAACTACGTCAGCTCCAAAATTACCTGGCGATTCAAGTAAAACAAGACTTAAAATATCAGAAGCTACTGCGACTTTGATATTATTATTTTTTGCTTTTGAAATGAAGGATTTTAAATCAAAAATATTTCCAGATGAACCGGGGTATTGAACAAGTACACCAAAAAAACCGCTTGAAAAATCAAATTCACTTACTTTTCCAATGACAAGCTCAATTCCAATAGGAATAGCCCTGGTTTTTAAAACTGATAATGTTTGAGGAAAAATATCATCGGAAACAAAAAACTTTACAATACCATCTTTAATTGCTGAACGTTCTCTTACTGCAAATAGAAGAGCCATTGCTTCAGCAGCCGAAGTACTTTCATCCAATAAAGACGCATTTGCAAGTTCCATACCGGTTAAATCAGTAATCATTGTCTGAAAATTTAGTAAGGCTTCAAGACGACCCTGTGCAATTTCAGCCTGATACGGAGTATATGCAGTATACCAACCAGGATTTTCTAGTATATTCCTTTGAATAACAGCTGGTAAATTAGACGGGTGATACCCCATTCCAATGTAAGATTTAAAAACTTTATTTTTTTCTCCTAAAGATTGAATGTGTTCAAGGTATTCTTGTTCACTCATGGGCTGATCTAGCTTCATTTCGTCTTTAAGACGAATATTACTTGGAACTGTTTCGTCAATAAGTTGATCTATACTTTCAACACCAATAACTTTAAGCATTTCTTTAACTTGTGATTCTGTCGGACCAATATGTCTTTGGGAAAAAATATCTGGATTCATCATCATTTGTTTATATATTACAAAATTACGGATTTATTAATCCTTTTTTTTAGCTTAAAAATTAAAGTTTTTAACGGATTTTTTAGCTTATCAACACTTTCTCTATTTTTGACAAATGAATTTGATTAAAAATATAATTAGATTTTACATAACTAGTAGTTTACACGTAGCTGTTTCTGTCAGCTCTTTATGCTATGTAACTTCCGCAACCTATGGCTTGGAAATTCAACATAATTTTTACTTATTCATTTTTTTCTCTACTATTTTGGGTTATAATTTCATAAAATACTTTGGTGTTTCTAAATTTCATTACAGATCACTAACAAATAAATTTAAGGAAATACAAGCTTTAAGTATTATCAGTCTGATATTTATAGTTTTATTATTCAATGATTTAAGTTACCTAGTTAAAATAATTATTTCTTTTTTAGCATTGATTACATTTTTTTACGAGACACCGTTTGAAAAAATTACTAGTTTGAGAAAAATTAAAGGAATAAAAATATATATCATTTCTTTTGTTTGGGCAATAACTACAGTTGTTTTACCATTAATTGAATCAAAGTCTATTTTTTCAATCGAATTTCTTATTTTTCTTCTAGAGCGTTTTTTGTTTGTATTTGTTTTAATCTTACCATTTGAGATTAGAGATTTAGATTTAGATGATTTGATTTTACAAACAATACCACAGAGAGTTGGTTTGAATAAAACCAAGTGTTTTGGATTTATTTGTTTGATTTTAATAGGTGCTTTAGAGATAATCCTTCAAAAAAGTATATTACAGATTAAACTTATTACAATTATTATTCTGTTTTTGACTTCGGTTTTTTTATTAAGAAGTAATACCAAAAGATCACTATTTTTTACAGCATTTTGGATAGAAGGTATTCCAATTTTTTGGGCTATTATGTTATTTATGAGATCAATTCTATTTTAATCCTGATCTTTCCAATAATGAATTGATTGAAGCTTTTCTACCTCTAAATTTTTTGTATAAAATTTCTGGCTTTTCAGTTCCACCTTTACTTAAAATATTTGACTTTAATTTTCTTGCTATTTCTTTATTAAAGATTCCATTACTTTTAAAGTAGGCGAAGGCATCAGCATCCAAAACTTCAGCCCATTTATAGCTGTAATACCCAGACGAATATCCTCCTTGGAATATGTGTGCGAATGATGTTGACATACAATTTTCATCTATTGATGGTAAAAGCTGTATCCCTTCTAAAATAATGTCCTCAAATTCTTTTACATTTTTAATTTCACAGGGTTCCGTACTATGCCAAATCATATCTAAAATACCAAAACTTAATTGACGGAGAGTTTGCAAACCTTGTTGAAATTGCGCCGCAGATTTTAAATTATTAATTAATTCCATGGGTATATCATCTCCTGTATGGAAATGTTTTGCAAACAATTTTAAGGCATCTTCTTCATAACACCAGTTTTCCATTAATTGGCTTGGTAATTCTACAAAATCCCATGCAACATTAGTTCCTGATAGGCTAGGATATGTGGTTTTTGCTAGCATTCCATGGAGGGCATGACCAAATTCATGAAATAAGGTTTTAACTTCATTAAAGGTTAATAATGAGGGTTTGTTTTTTGATGGTCTGGTAAAATTACAAACAATAGAAACGTGTGGGCGATGTTCTTCATTTTTATATTTATATTGTTGTTTGAAAGATGTCATCCAAGCACCACTTCGTTTACCGAGTCTTGGAAAGAAATCAGCGTAAAAAAGAGCTATTAAACTTCCTTTGTCACATATTACCTTGTAAACAGATACATCTTTGTGATAAGTATCAATATTATTGGTTTGAACAAATCGAATTTGAAATAGCATTTCAGCAATTTTAAAAATACCTTGAAGAACGTTTTCAAGCTTAAAATAAGGCTTTAAGGTGGAATCGTCAACATCGTATTTCTCTTTCTTTAGCTTTTCGGAATAATAATAAAAATCCCATTTTTTGATTTTTTTTATACCGTCAGTTTTTTTTGCAAAAGAGCTTAATTCTTTAAATTCTTGTTTAGCTCTTGGTAAGGCTTTTATTTTTAATTCATTTAAAAAGTTTAAAACATTTTTTTTTGATTTTGCCATACGCTCTTCCAATATATAATCAGCGTGGTTTTTGTACCCCAACAACTTTGCTCTTTCGTGGCGTAATTTTATTATTTGAAGTATTGTTTTTTGATTATCTAATTCATCACCATGAAAACCTTTTTTGCCAAAAGCTATCAGCATTTTTTTTCTCAATTTTCTAATCTTAGAATAAGTCATAAAAGGAATATAGCTTGGGTAATGTAAAGTAAACAACCAGCCCTGTTTATTTTCTTTTTTAGCCAATATTTTTGCAGCATCAATTGAATAATCAGGAAGCCCAATCAATTCACTTTTATTTTTTATTTGTAACCTAAACTTATTTGTCTCAGCTAATAAATTTTCTCCAAACTTAAGCTTAAGTAGACTAAGCTTTTTATCTATACTTCGAAGTTTATTCTTGTTTGACGAATTTAAATTTGCCCCGTTTCTTACAAAACTCTTATATTTTTTTTTAATTAATATTTTTTGCTCATTATTGAGTTGATAAAAATCTCTAGAATTATATAATTTTTTGATTCTTGAAAAAAGATTTTCATTTAAAGTAATATCATTAGCAAAAGAGGTGAGTTTTGGAGAAATGATTTGCGCTATTTTTTGAATTTCATCGTTTGTCTCAGCTGAGTTAAGATTAAAGAAGGTACTTGAGATACGGTCTAAGGATAAACATGAGAACTCTAAAGCTTTAATTGTATTTTCAAAATTTGGATTTGTTTTATTTAGAGAAATTTTGTCTATTAATTTCTTGCTTTTTGCTATTTCATAATTAATTGCAGGTACAAAGTCAGTGTTTTTAATTTTGGAGAAAGGTATTGCTTCATAGCGCGTATTGAAATGCGATTTCAGTACATTCATAACAAGTTAGAATATTTTAAGATTTTAAATTTTCAGATGCCTTTTGAACTTTAATTTTTAATCCTTCTTTGTAAAGTTGAATTTTATCTAAAATACATTTATCTGAACACCCAATAACTTGAGCTGCTAAAATACCTGCATTTTTACCACCATTTAATGCTACTGTAGCTACTGGTACACCTCCAGGCATTTGTAATATTGAAAGAATTGAATCCCATCCATCAATTGAATTACTCGATTTTACAGGAACTCCTATAACAGGTAATGGACTTACAGCAGCAATCATACCGGGTAAATGGGCGGCACCTCCAGCACCTGCAATAATAACTTTCATACCATTAGTATGAGCAGTTTTTGCATATTCATATAATTTTTCTGGTGTTCGGTGAGCTGATACAATATCAACTTCAAATTCAATATCAAAACTTTCAAGAATTTCTATTGCACCTTTCATGACAGGCATGTCGCTATCACTTCCCATAATAATTCCTACTTGTACCATATTATTTACTTATTACTTTAATTGATTTCTTTACTTTTTGAGCTATTTCTCTAGCCTTTTCAACATTTGTATTTACTATTGTAACATGTCCCATTTTCCTAAATGGGCGAGTTTGCTTTTTACCATAAATATGAGGAGTCACTCCTTCAAATTTCATTATCTCTTCAATATTTTCATAATGGACTAATCCATCATACCCTTCACTGCCAACTAAATTCACCATCACTCCACATAATTTACTTTTTGTCGAACCTAAAGGTAGATTTAAAATAGCTCTTAAGTGTTGTTCAAATTGAGATGTGAAACTAGTTTCAATTGTTTGATGACCCGAATTATGTGGCCGTGGAGCAACTTCATTAATTATTATTGAATCTTCAGCAGTTAAGAACATCTCAACGGCAAGTAATCCTATATGGTTTAATACCTTAGCAGTTCTTAGTGCAATTGAAGTAGCCTTTTTCGCGATTTCTTCAGGTATTCTTGCTGGACAAATAACGTATTCAACTTGGTTTGCCTCAGGATGAAATTCCATTTCTACAACAGGGTATGAAACTGTTTTTCCAGAATGATTTCGAGCAACAATAACTGACAGCTCATTTTTAAATAAAATTAATTTTTCAGCTATGCACTCAACATTAGGTAGTTTATTTAAGTCATCTATTTCACGAATAATTTTCACGCCATTTCCATCATAACCAAATTCTGTACTTTTCCAAACAAAAGGTAAATACTGCTTTTTATCTAAAATTGCTTTTTCCAATTGGGATCTGTTCTCATATGTTTCAAAGTCAGCTGTTGGTAAACCATTTTCCTTATAAAAATTTTTCTGTCTTGCTTTATTTCGAATTATTTCTAAAGATTTAGAACTTGGATATACTCTTACTCCAGCAATCTCTAGATCTTTTAGTGCTTTTACATTAACATTTTCAATTTCAATTGTTAGTGTGTCTACTTTTTTTCCAAAATCATAAACTGTATTATAATCCATTAAATCTCCTTGATAAAAAGAATCACATGAAATCCTGCTTGGAGCATCTTTATTTGGATCTAATACACTAGTGTGAATGTCAAATTTACGGGTGTTATAAAGCAACATTTTTCCAAGTTGACCACCGCCTAAAATACCTAACTTATGTTTAGATGAAAAATACTGCAAAAAATTGATATTTAAATATGTTACAAAAATACACTTAAAAATGAAAAGGCCTATTAAAATCTATCTTGAAAAGATCTTTTACCCTTTGTATTTGATTATCTTTGTTGTTTAATTTTGTAAATATTACCTAAAATAAACTTGTCAACTTTTTAATATTAATAGTAAAAAATATGTTAAATATTGTATTATTCGGCCCTCCAGGTGCTGGCAAAGGAACTCAAGCTAATTTTTTAAAACAATCTCATAATTTGATACATATTTCAACTGGTGATGTATTTAGAAAAAACATAAAAAGTAGAACAAAATTAGGAAATTTAGCAAAATCTTTTATGGACAAAGGATTACTTGTTCCTGATCATGTTACTACTGAAATGTTAAAGGATGAGGTGCTTAAAAATTCTAATTGTAATGGTTTTATTTTTGACGGATTTCCAAGAAATGTATTTCAGGCAGAGGCATTAAAAACCATATTATTCAACCAAGGTTCAACTGTAGATGCCATGATTGCTTTAGAAGTCAGTGATGAGGTTTTGGTAAAACGTTTGTTAAATCGAGGAAAAACAAGCGGCCGGGCAGATGATTCTTCAGAAGAAATTGTACGTAACCGAATTAAAGTTTATTACTCTGAAACAGCAATATTGAAAAAATATTACGATAAACAAGGTAAGTACTATGGTATAAATGGTGTAGGAACAATTGATAATATTACAAAGCGATTAAATTCTGTAGTAAATAAACTTTAACCTCATGACGGAAGGAAACTTTGTTGACTATATAAAATTACATACATGCTCTGGAAATGGAGGCAAAGGGTCTATTCACTTACATCGCGAGAAGTACATTACAAAAGGTGGACCAGACGGAGGTGATGGGGGCCGAGGGGGGCATATTATTTTACGCGGGAACCAAAATCTTTGGACTTTACACCACTTGAAATTTAAAAAGCACTTCAAAGCAGGTCATGGTGAACACGGCAGTAAAAACAGAAGTTCTGGTGCTGACGGTATTGACGTTTATATAGAAGTCCCTCTTGGGACAGTTGTAAAAAATACTGAATCTGGGAAATTTCTTTTTGAAATTACCGATCATAATCAAGAACTTATTTTGTGTAAAGGAGGTAAAGGAGGTCGAGGGAATTGGCATTTTAAGTCTTCTACTAACCAGACACCCAGATATGCACAACCTGGTATTTCAGGTGAAGAAAAAAATGTAACTTTTGAACTTAAAATTTTAGCAGATGTGGGACTTGTTGGATTCCCCAATGCTGGTAAGTCTACATTACTTTCTGTAATGACAGCAGCGAAACCTAAAATTGCGGATTACCAATTTACTACTTTAAAACCAAATTTGGGAATTGTCAATTATAGAGATTTTAAGTCCTTTGTTATGGCAGATATTCCTGGAATCATTGAAGGTGCTGCTGAGGGTAAGGGATTAGGACATTATTTCTTAAGGCATATTGAAAGAAATTCTATACTGCTATTTTTGATTCCTTCGGATACTAAAAATATAAGACAGCAATATGATATTCTTTTGGACGAGTTGAGAAGATATAATCCAGAATTAATAGACAAAGATCACTTAATTGCTATTTCGAAGATTGACTTATTGGACGATGAGCTAGAAGAGGAGTTAAAACTAGAGCTAGATACTGAACTAAATGTTGAATATATTTTTATATCATCAATTGCACAAAGTGGAATAGTAGAGTTAAAAGACTTTTTATGGAAATTATTAAATAAATAACATAATTTTTATTGATATAAGACGCCAAATTATGAGGCATTTATTCATTTATATTTTTCTATTGCTTGGATTTAATTCATTGGATGGGCAGACCTCAAGAGATAACAATAATGGTTTATCAGAGTCTTTTTATCTTAATTTCTTAGATAAAAATCCTGATCATTTAGAAACTTTGGAAGCTCTTGGTGATTTATATTTTTCAAATGGTAAATTGGAAAAATCACTAAATTTATTTAAAAAACTTGTTAATATTTCTCCTGAAAATGCAACCTATCATTTCAAATATGGAGGTGTTTTAGCCATATTGGCTAAAGAAGGTTCAAAGTTGAAAGCATTAGCTTATTTGAATCAAGCAAAGAAAGAATTTAGGATAGCTGAAACTCTTGATCCTAATTTCATACAACTTTTTTGGGCACAAGTTGAGCTTTACACTCAATTACCAATTTTTTTAGGTGGAAGCTATGAAAAAGCGTGGTTTTACTCAAATAAGATTGAAGCCATATCAAAGATAGACGGTTATTTTTCCAAGGCTTATATTTATAAACAAAATAAAGATTTAGAAAATTTTGAATTTTATACAAAAAAAGGTTTAGATGAATTATTTAATCTTGAATGTTATGTAAAAGACAAGCAAATAGTAAACAACTGTTTTTTTAATAACAATATTAATTATCAGCTAGGAATAGGATTTGATTTATTTAAATCTAACTTTAAACAAGCAATAATTTTTTTGAAAAAATATATTCAAAACTATACAATTGTTGATAAATATTCATTAGATATAGTTTACTATATTATTTCAGAAATTCAATTAAAGTCGGGTGATACTAAATCAGCCATTATGAGTTTAGACTCGGCTTTGAAAATTAATCCAAATCATGAGAAAGCTAGAGTTATGAAGAAGGAAATTTTGAAAAGATTTAATTAATAAACTTCATAGCTAAACTGTATATTTATAATCAAAAATATAAACATGAGGGTTCATTTTATTGCAATAGGTGGAGCTGCAATGCATAATCTTGCATTAGCACTTCACTACAAAGGCTACGAAGTCAGTGGGAGTGATGATGTAATATTTGATCCATCCAAATCTAGATTAGATGCGTGTGGTTTATTACCTAAAAGTCTTGGGTGGTTTACTGAAAAAATAAAAAAGAATATAGATGCTGTCATAATTGGTATGCACGCCAAGCCTGACAACCCTGAATTATTGAAGGCAAAGTCTTTAAATTTAAATATTTACTCTTATCCTGAATTCATTTATTTACAATCAAAGGAGAAAACCAGAGTAGTCATCGCTGGTAGTCACGGTAAGACCACTATAGTATCAATGATTTTACATGTTTTAAAATATCATGGTCGTTCATGTGATTTTATGGTTGGTGCTCAACTTGAAGGGTATGAAGTAATGGTGAACTTAACTGATAATAACGAGTTTATTCTTTTAGAAGGAGATGAATATCTAAGTTCGCCAATTGATTTAGTGCCTAAATTTCACCATTATAAGCCCAATATTGCATTGCTAAGTGGTATCGCATGGGATCACATTAATGTTTTTCCAAATTTTGAAAATTATAAAAGTCAGTTCACACTTTTTATTGATTCAATTACAAATGGAGGTAGTGTAACATATAATATAGAGGATCCCGTAGTAAAACAAATTATTGATCAAAGCACTAACCCCATAAAAAAGTTTCCTTACAAAACTCCATTGTTTAATATAGATAGAGGAGTAACATTTTTAGATACTGAAGAAGGTCCCATACCCTTAAACATTTTTGGAAAACACAATCTAAGCAATATTGCTGGTGCAAAATGGATATGTCAACACATGGGTATTGATGAGATAGATTTTTATGAGGGAATATCGTCATTTTCTGGAGCTTCAAGACGTCTGGAGAAGATTTTGGAATTAAATTCTACAATAATTTTCAAAGATTTTGCACACGCACCAAGTAAAGTTAGTGCAACAACTTGTGCTGTAAAAAAACAATATCCGAATAGAACATTAATTGCTTGTTTAGAACTACATACTTACAGTAGCTTAAATGAAGATTTTATTAAGGAATATCGGGACAGTCTAAATTATGCAGATGAAGTTATTGTTTTTTATTCTTCAAAAGCAATAAAAATAAAGCGACTAAAAGAAATTAGTTTTGATAAAATTTCAGAGGCTTTCAACCATTACAATCTTGAGGTTTTTAATAATTCAAGTTTCTTTGAAGAGTTTTTAAAATCTAAAAATTACATTAATACTAACCTTTTGTTAATGAGTTCAGGTAATTTTGGGGGTTTAGATTTTGAATCATTAAAAAACGATGTAAAGAATAAATTTTAAGAAGAATATAATTATCAAAGAAAAAACTTAATTTAGTTAATTATACAATATCTTAAATGCTTTTAATTTATACTAATAACTTAACAAATCGGTTGAAATTTGTTTTTAATCAAATTTGTAACAGAATTTTAAGCATACCTATAAGTTTTACTACAAAAGTTGAGACTTTCATTTCACACGAAGGACCTAAAATTTCTTATGCTCCACAACCTTTGGGGAATGAATTTTTTATTAAAAGTCATGGGTTATTATTTGATCAAGGAATCTCAGATGTAGAAATTAATGTTCAGAACTGGAAAGAGACAAAATGTTTTTTTTATTCAGGCGGAAATAGTAATCTCCCTTTTGATATTTTTTCTGCGGCTTTTTATTTGCTTAGTCGATATGAAGAATATCTGCCTCATGTTAAAGATAATTATGGGAGATTTACGAAAAAGGATAGCATAGCATTTAAGTATAATTTCTTAACACAACCTGTAATTGATATTTGGGCTTTATATTTTAAGGAAGTACTTCAACAACATTTTCCTGAACAACATTTTCCTAGTACCAAGTTTTCAATTGAACCAGTTATAGATGTTCCAATGGCTTATTATTTTAAAAGTAAAGGTTTATTCAGAACCCTAGGTGGAATATTCTCAGATTTAATAAATTTTAGATTTCAGTTATTTTATGATCGCTTTTTTGTTTTGTCTAAATTGAAAAAGGACCCATATGATAATTTTCAGTGGATTATAAATAGTCAAAAAAAATCAAAGCAAAGGTTTACAATATTTTTTCTGGTTGGAGATTACACTAACTTTGATAAGAATATATCAATAACCAAAAAAAGATTTATAACACTAATAAAATCCATGCGCGATTATTGTGAAGTTGGTTTAAAATGTTCTTATATGGCTTTAGGAGATTTAGTAATATTAAAAAAGGAGAAGAAGGAGTTAGATGGTGTTTTAAATACTACAACAGAAAAGGTAAGGTCTTCATTCTCTAAAGTTGATCTACCATCAACATATAGAAATTATGTAGAATTAGAAATAAAAAAGGATTATTCCATGGGATATCCTGATGAAATTGGATTTAGAGCAGGAACCTCTTTCCCTTTTTTGTTTTACGATATTGATTTTGAAGTACAGACACCATTAATTATTCATCCTTATCAATTAATGGATTTTTCCTTATTAAAATTTGATTCTTTTTTAGATAAGAAGGAGACACTTGAAAAGGTAATTAACGAGGTTAAAAAAGTAGGTGGTATTTTTACACCTATTTTTCATAACTATAGTTTTAGTAAATTAGAGCGTTGGACAGATTTTAAGCCGTTGTTTAATATTATTTTAGATTCCACAAATGAAATTTAAAAATAAAAGACATTTATTTTTTGATCTTGATCACACTTTGTGGGATTTTGATAAAAATTCTTTTTTAACCTTTGAAAAGTTATTTGTTAGGCATAATATTGATTTAGGGGTTGAATCTTTTCTAGACGTTTATTTGCCAATTAATTTAAAATATTGGAAACTATACCGGGAAGAGAAAATAGATAAAACTAACCTTCGTTTTAATAGACTTAATGACACTTTCAATTCATTAAATATTAAGATATCTCACAAGCTAATTAAGGTATTATCAGATGAGTATATTCAATACTTAACTACTTTCAACTACTTGATTGATGGTACTTTAGAAATACTTAATTATTTACACTCAAATTATAAACTCCATATTATAACTAACGGATTTCAAGAAGTCCAAACTGGTAAACTTGAAAAGTCCGGTATTTCAAAGTTTTTTGATACAGTTACTAACTCTGAAATGGTTGGCGTAAAGAAACCAAATCGTAAAATATTTGATTTTGCACTCTCCATAGCAAATGCTGAAATTGAAAATAGCATAATGATTGGTGACAACATAGAAGCTGACATTCTAGGAGCTAAAGATATTGGGATGGATACTATTTATTTTAATTATCATAGAAGTATTATTCCAGATGACATTATATCAATTGATTTCTTAACAGATATAAAATTACTTCTATAAATTTGACAGACTTTATTTAAATATTTAAAATTTTATTATGAACTGGAACTATATAAAAACAACAGTTATTTTTTTATTATTTCATTTTTTCTCATTTACTCAATCTAATTTAGATAACTATAAATACGTTTCTGTCCCGGATCGGTTTGATTTTTTGAAGACAGCTGACCAATATCAACTTAATTCCCTGACAGAGTTTTTATTAACTAAAAATGGTTTTATTGTTTTGGGTAATCTTGATTATTATCCTTCCGATCTAACTGAAAACCGCTGTCTAATGCTTGATTTAAATATTAAAAAGATAAAATCATTTTTAAAGACTAAATTAGAATTACAATTTAAAAATTGTAAAAATGAAATAGTGTTCAGGTCTGATGTTGGTGTTTCAAATGAAAAAGATTTTAAAAAAGCTTTTCACGAGGCTTTAAGAGAATCGTTTATTTCAATTACAAATGCTAATTACAATTTTTCAAAAAAATCATTTGTAACAAATTTAAAAGCTAAAAAGATTATGCCTGATGAATCATTAGAGAATGACACTTCATTAATTAAAACAAATATTGATAACAAAAATTATAAAGTTATCATTGTTCCTACAAATTACGGGTACGATGTTGTGGGCGGAAATAAAGAGATTTTATTGTCTTTATATCAAACAACCTGTGATGACTTATATATTATTGATAAGTTGCCAGGAGCAGCCTATAAAAGGGGTAGCAGATGGGTTAGGGAATATATTAAAGATAAAAAAACAATAATTGAATCATTATTTAATGGATTTTAAAAATCTTATTTATGATGAAATCAAATTATTCATTTGAATTTACTAGCGGAGTTATAGGGTACCCTATATTATTTGTTTTATTGATTTGGATTACCTTTTGGGCTGAACTAAGGTTTGGGTTAAATTTAAAAACCTATGGAATTTATCCTCGTGAGTTAAATGGTCTAATTGGTATTTTTACTAGTGTTTTCATACATGGATCTTTGTCCCATTTATACAATAATACAATACCATTATTTGTTTTAGCAATTTGTCTTTTCTATTTCTACAGACCAGTAGCATGGAAAGTGACAATTTTCGGTATTTTTCTTTCGGGTTTTATAACATGGATTATAGGTAAATCTGCCTTTCATATAGGATCGAGTAGTCTAATATATGTTTTTATGAGCTTTTTGCTTTTTAAAGGTTTAATCTCTAAACACTATCGCTTAATTGCATTATCATTTATAATAGTCTTTTTTTATGGAGGGATGATTTGGTATATTTTTCCAGTAAAGGCTAAAATGTCTTGGGAAGGTCACTTGTCAGGATTTATAACAGGATTAGTTTTTGCATTTCTATATAAGACTACGCCTTTAGTTGAAACATATTCTTGGGAAGACGAAGAATATGATAAAACCGAAGATCCGTTCATGAAGCATTTTGATTCAAACGGGAATTTCATTGAATTCCCAGATAATGAAAACGATAATGATGTAAAAGTTAATTATAAATTTAAATCAGATGATTGACGTTGACGAACTACTTCATATAAAAACACACCACAAGCTACCGAAACATTTAATGAAGAAATTTTTCCATACATTGGTAGCCTAGCTTTTTCATCAACAATTTTGAGCACAGACGGCGTAACCCCTTTCCCTTCAGATCCCATTATTATAGCACAGCCTTTATTTAAGTCCATGTCATAGATGGTTTTATCACTTTTTTCAGTAGCAGCTATAGTTTTAATACCTGCGGCATTAAAATAATATAATGCATCTTTAATATGATCTACTTTAGAAATAGGAATATTAAATACAGCGCCAGCACTTGTTTTAATTGTGTCTCCGTTAATTGGAGCACTACCACTTTTTTGAACTACTATTCCATCAACTCCTGTACATTCTGCAGTTCTTATTATAGCACCAAAATTTCTTACATCGCTTAATTGATCAAGTACAATAAAAATTGGATTTTGTTTCTTTTTTTTAATACTGGTTACCAATTCATCCAAGTCGAAGTAAGAAATAGGTGCAATTGTTGCTACAACTCCTTGGTGATTGTTTTGAGTAAGGCGATTTAGTTTTTCAACAGGGACATAACTAAAACTAAGATTATTTTGTCTAATTTTTTTTTCAAGTTTAAAAAATAGATCACCTTTAAGTCCTTTCTGCAGAAAAATCTTTTCAACTGATTTTTCTGCTTCTAAAGCTTCTAATACTGCTCTAATTCCATAAAGCTTGGTTTCCTTTTCCATATTGTAAAAATACAATTTTGTTTAAAAAGAAAAGGTGAACGATTTCGTTCACCTTTTCTTTTAAAGTAAGGTTATAGTTACTTAATAATAACTTTTTTATTTAAAATTTTATCGCCTTGTCTAATATTTAATATGTAAATACCATTAGTAAGATTTGAAGTTTCAATTTTACCTCTTATTATATTTTCACCTCCAAAAGTCTTTTCATAAACTTTTCTTCCTCTAATATCAATTAAAGATATAAAGGTTTGATCTGAATTTACAGACGGTAATTGGAAATTAATAAAATCATTTGCTGGATTTGGCCATATTGTTAAGTTCAAAATTTCATTACTGGAATCAGATAATGTCATATTCGCTCCAGTTATAATTAAAGAATAGTCTTGAGGCCCATTAACAAATCCACCTCCAGGACCACCTCCATTACCTTCAGTTTTTAATAGCCCTTTATGAGAAATTGTAACTGTATACTGACCAGGCGTTGGTGATTCAATTTCTACTTTTTCAACATTATCAACTAAATTATCTCCTTTAGTTGCATAAGGAAGATTATTTAAATCTAATTTCCAAGGGAAATATTCGTTTCCTGAGCTATCAAATATTCTAATATCTAAGTCATTGTATAATGCAGGCACTGTACTGTTTAATGCTCCATTTTGAGTAAAACCTGCTAAATCAGTCCAGCAAATAGAAGCCATCAATTTTTGTGAATCAGAAACAGTTATAGTCTTTGAGTATGTTTGACCATTATCCAAAGAGTTTTCCTCAATAACAGCTAAGTTCGATTGAGCATTAGTAATAGTTTCAGCAGCAAATTGAGCATCCAACAAACCCCAACCCCATATTGGATCTGGTCCAGGATATGCTGGTGATGTTAAATTATCCATTTCAGCTTCATCTTTTGCAGTGTGGCATGCCAATCCTTTAAGAGTAGCAGATTTCATGAAGTCGTCATTCAAATTATTATAGTGTTCTTGAAGTAAAATTAAACTTCCTGCTACATTAGGGGCTGCCATAGATGTTCCGGTTGCATTTGAATAATCATTCTCACCTTCATTTGCAGCTGAATACACATTTGTACCCCTACCTGCTAAATCAGGCTTAATTCTGCCATCATCAGTTGGGCCCTGGTTACTTGACGGTGCAATAGATACACTTGTAATTGATGCTCCAAATGGAGTAAATTGAACATTAACATTGGCATTAGCTATAACTAAATTATTTTTTGAACAGCCAGAGAATGTAAGTTTATCAAGACCAGGTCCTAAACCACCAGTATAAGTAAAGTTACCATCATTTCCAGCGGCATCAACTCTAGTGTAATATGGTGCTCCCCTTAAAATACCATCCCAAACTGCTGAACCATCATTTGAGCTTCCAACGATATTACCCACATTATAACATCCAAAATACCAAGCTGGAGTGTCACTATCAACAACTATTCCATACGAATGATTAGATACCAACATTCCTGAGCTCAGATGTTCAGAAATGGTTTCTGTCTTGTGGCCTGGAAAATCATAAGATACCATTGTAGATTTAGGAGCCATTCCTTTTGCTGCTGTATTAACTCCGCTTGCACCCACTGTACCACAAACATGAGTAGCATGAAAGCTTATATCATCAGAGGACGGATTTGTAGTATCAGGGAAAGTAATTCTTGATGTTCCATCACTATTCATAAATTCAAGATGTGAGCCGAGAGCGTATCCACCAACTTCCCATACTCCAACAGTCAGTCCTTCACCTTCAAGTTCTAATCCCAATTCTCCTCCAGGGTGAAGTTCATTAGTTTTAGTTGAATATGCAGATTCTCTATTATAATCTGTCACGTAAATTGGTTTGTTGTCTATTACAGTATATAATGTGAAGCGTTTTCCGTCTTTTGTATAATTTCTTTTAATTTTTGGGTTATTAGCTAAAAATTTATTTATGATTTCTTCTTTTTGTAATTCATCAGATTTTAATTTTTCAATTAAAGATGTAATTTTCTCCATATCATAGGATTGAAGAATTTTATTAATTTGCTCTTCAGTTTGAGCTGATAAAGTAAAAGATATAATAAGCGATAAGAATAATATTGTTTTTTTCATAGTTGTTTTCAATTACAAACAAATTTAAATAAAAAAACCGGCACAAACTGTGCCGGTTTTTTAAAATATCTGTTAAATATTATAAAGTGAATGTTGCTGAGGCATATGATCCATATCCTCCATCGGATGAGAACAATGTAACTCCTCCGCTAGTAACAGAAACTGCTCCACCACCGTCACCATAGTCATCGTAAATTTCGAATGTATATGTTCCACTTGGGATACAAATTTCTTCGACAATAGTTCCAGAAAGTCCAGCATATGGGTTAGCATATGTAGCGTATGCTCCAGGTGAAGCAACTACTTCTCCTGCTTCATCAAGTAACCACCAGTATACTTCTTCTGGCCATGGGTCTAAAGTAAATGACATAACAACCTGATTATCTTCACAAAGCGTTTTAGCTGTGATTGTCATCATGTTATTTGTTACTTCAAGTGTTCCAGCCTCAGCACTTCCTGAGAAGGTTGTAGGTTGGTCTACACCAGCAGTAGCAGTTAAGCCTAATACAATAGTAGCACCACCAAAGCCGATATTCGGGCTGTTTGTTACAACAACTTCCATCATTCCTTGAGTTGAACCTGCAGGAATTGTAACGGAACTTGGAGCACTGTAATTATCAGTACTAAGAGTACTTGATCCATCGACATAAACACTCATTGTTCTGTCTGTACCAGAAGCACTAGATGCAAAAACTGGCACCTCCACTACTTCTGTGTCACCTTCTACCAATGCTACCGTTTGATCATAACTAAATGACACAAAACTGCTTGATAGAAAATTTTCATCGTTAACATCATCTTCACAACTTACTAAGATTACACTGAAAGCAAGTAGCAAAAATGTTGAGAACGGAATTAAATAATTTTTAATTTTCATCGTTTTAATTTTTAATTTAACATTTTATTGGTTCTGATCAGTGATACTAGGGTTGTTATTAATCTCACTCTGTGGAATCTGGAATGTCATTTCGTCTTGATTATGAACGAAAGTTTCTCCAGCACGGAATACATGATTAGTTCCTCTAGTCATTGTAGCTTCATTACGTTTCATAGCGAAGTAAGATTTTCCTTCACCCCATAACTCTAAACGAGTTTGTAAGTAAATATAATCTACAAGCGCTTGACCAGAAAGGCTACTTACATTAGATGCTGCAGTTGCAGATCTACTTGATAAGAAAGCAGACATTGTGTTCTGAGCAGCTGCATCATTTCCAAGTCTAGCAGCACATTCAGCTGATAATAAATGGAACTCATCAGATCTCATAAATATTAAATCTGTTGTAATGATGTATTGACCACCAATAGTTCTGTTAGGATCAAAGAATTTTCCAATTGGTTGTAATAACCCAGTTCCAGTACCAAACTGTGTAAGTCTGATATCATCTGATTCCATTGAAGCATATAATCCATCATCCATTGACTTATGGTCACCTGCCCATGCATAGCTATATGTAAAGCAGTCCATTTGACCCCACCAATCAATTAATTGGTGACCTAAATCTTCTGTTAAATCAAATCCCCAAATCCAAGATGGTGTATTGACATTGTTAAATCCTGATCCAGCACCAGGGAAAGCAAGTTCACCTGCTGAAGTAATTGGATAACCAGCACCAATAACTGCGTCAGCCATTGCTTTAGCATCAGCCCAATTACCCATACCAGCATGTACATATGCTAATAAACCTTGTGCAACTGTTTTATCAATTTTACTCTTATCAGAACGAACATATCCGTCAAGGAAATCAATTGCATCATTTAAGTCACTTAAAATCAAATCATAGATTTGAGATGCAGGAACCTTGGCTGTTTCAATTGTTTCACCATCATAATATGGAAGTATAGGTTGAGCAGGATCGTACTCTGGCTGGAATAATTGAGCCAAATACCAATATCCGTATGCTCTTGAAGCTTTAGCTTGGCCAAGAATCTTAGCTTGATCAGGGTTAGCTGGTACAGCGGCGTTACCACCTGCTGTCTCAATAACACTGTTTGCAAGACTTACAATTCTGTACAAATAGTCCCATATGATTCTATTTTCTTCTCTAGTGAAATCAACAGTACACACTAAATTAGAAGTGTTGTTGTACCATCCGTATGCACTAGCCGAGAGAGCCATATCACCTGAAACCATGTCAGACCAAATATCCACTCCTTTGTGTCCGAAATCATAATGTCTAGATCCAGTAACACCGAAATCTTGAATCATGAAACTCGCAATACCTTCTAATGTTCCTTCTACTAGAGCAGGATTTACATCAGCAAAGTTAGATAGATCCTCAGCAGTAAGTACGCTTGTATTACGGACTGGGTCTAAAAAATCTTTAGAACAACCCACAAACACTAGTGAGGATACAATAATCGAATAAATTAAATTTCTTTTCATTTTAGTTTACTTTTTAAATTAAAATTGAATTTTTGTACCAAGACTAAATGTGGTCATTGGCATGTACATACCAGAATTCGAGCCCGCTATGAAGTTTGTTGGATTTAATCCACTTCTAGCACTCAACATCATTAAGTTGTCACCTGAAACATAAAAACTAAGACTCTTTAGACCTGCATTTTTAGCAGCGGTGTCTGGAAGAGTATACCCAATTCTTAAGTTATTAAGTGATAGGAAATCTGCCTTAGTAAGGAAACGAGTGGATGTAGCATTGTGCTGTGTATCCGTATTGTATCCCGCAGACATTCTGGGGACATTCGTCATGTCTCCAGGTTGTTTCCATGCGTTTCTAACATCTTGATGGAAGTTGTTACTACCAATAAGATCTCTGTTGTTCATAAGAACACTGTATCCATTATCATATACATGACCACCGATACTGTAACTAAACTGTGCAGTAAAGTCAACATTTTTGTATGATGCGTTTAATCTGAAACCACCTCTAACATCAGGGATAGCAGACTTACCAACATATTTTTGTGTTGCGTCAGTGTAATCTTCAGTTGTCGTTTGAGCAACATTTGCATCAGGGTTTTCATCTAAATAAAGAGTCATACTATTTATGGCAGAGTCTCCAGCATTGAATATTCCATCACCGTTGATATCATCATAATAAAGATTCCACAATGCAGCACCAGTGGCAGGATTTACTCCAGCCCACTCTCTCATATACCAATCATATAATGAACTACCTTTAGAATATCTACCGTCGAGTACTTTAGGGTCTCCTGTAAAGTAATCAGCTGGCATTTCAGTAATCTCATTATCAAATATTTCACCATTGATACTGAAGTTCATATTAAAGTCTTCAGTATTGATTACGTCTAAACCTGCATTAAATTCTATACCAGAGTTTCTAAGTACACCATCGTTATACTGAATTGTAGATGAACCACTAGATCCAGGTAATGATTGAGTAAAGAATAAGTTTTCAGTGTTTTTTACATAGTAATCAACATCTAAAGTCAATTTATTATCTAATAAAACACTTTCAAAACCAACCTGGAATACCTTAGATGTTTCCCAAGTTAAATCACGGTTAGCTAAGTTAGAACTCTGTGTAAATGAATAAGAACCATCAGGTGTCTGATTGATGTTATAGATTTGCCATCCATAAAGAAGGCTTACACCTTGATCACCAATTAGACCATAACTTGCCTTCAACTTCATGTAGTCTACAAAACTGTCAGCAGGGAAGAAATCTTCTTTTGAAGCTACCCATCCAAGTCCAACAGACCCAAAAGTTCCCCATCTGTCTTTGTAGAAACGAGATGATCCGTCACGTCTACCAGACGCAGTTAAGAAATATTTACCAGCGTAATCATAATTTAACTGAGCAAAATAACTATCAAGTGTAGAACCTGTAGAATATGATCCAGCTCTTCCAAAAGGAATAGTATATTGATCTAGATCTAAAGTATTTGGCAAAATTGAATTTTGAGCAGCAGCATTCATGTTAGTGAACTTATTTTCAGTAGATTCATGTGCTAAAAAACCATCAAGGCTATGATCTCCGAAAGTTCTATTCAATCTTAACATTTGTAAGAAGTTTTGATTTATGTTAGTGCTAATTGACTTGGATAAGAATCCGCTACCAGCATTTCCTCCATAATACTCATTAGCTCTACTTGCACTGTCAGAGTTTTGGTATTGTCCACTGTATCGAACATCAAGTGACATCCAATCGGTAAATTTAACACCAACATTAAAGTTACCTAGTAAGGTATTTGAATTAAATCTAGACAAATCGTAGATAGCATCAGCAATACCATTTGTGGCATTCCAAGCTCTACGACCATATTCATTTCCGTAGTCGTATTGGTATCCTCCAAAAATAGGATCATCAATCAAATTACCGTCCGTATCTCTTAAATAAATATCGTAAATAGAAGGAGTAGTATTTGTTAAAGCAAATATATTACCTGATGAACCAGCAGAACCTTCACTACTTGAAGAGTTTATATATTGCCCACCAGTAAATTGCATATTACCACCAATTGTTAACCAATCTTTTGGTTTGTGATCTAATTTTAAACGAACTGAATAACGAGTGTATTCAGAGTTTAAAGCAAATCCTTCGTCTTCTAAGTATCCAAAAGAAGATGCGTATTGGGTTTGGTCGTTACCTCCACTAAATTGTAAGTTAGCTTCTTGTCTGTAACCAGTTCCAAATGCAACATCAGACCATCTAGTTGGTTGATATCTTCTTGAAATACCATCATTAAATCTTCCTGTTGACTGGTTAATAAGTTGATCACCAGCAACATTCCAGATATTGTATGCATTATTAATACCTTCTGCAGTACCATAAAGATTAGCACTAGCCCATGAAGACGGGTTAGCTTCTCCTAATAAAACTGCTTTGTTTTTTAATGATTCATAAGACAACTCCATATACTCTTCAGGTGAAGTTATGATATCGTAATTTGGTAAGAATTGAGTGTTCATACTTGTTCTGACATCAACTTGAATTTCAGAAGTACCAGCTTTACCACCTTTAGTAGTAACAACTAATACACCATTAGCTCCACGAGAACCGTAGATAGAAGTTGCAGCTGCATCTTTCAATACAGTAACACTCGCAACATCATTTGGATTAAGAGCAGATAAATCACTACTGTAAGGCGCACCATCAACAATAATTAGTGGAGCACGATTACCATTAACAGAACCAAAACCACGAATACGTATTGTAGCATCAGATCCAGGAGCACCAGAGTAACTAATAACGTTAACACCTGCAACTTCTCCTCTTAACGCTTGAGATACGTTTCCTTGAGTTTTAGCCTCAATATTTTCAGTTTTGATTGTTGTTGCAGTACCAGTAAATCTTTCCTTAGTTGTTGTATTATATCCAACAACAACTACTTCATCAAGAGAATTATCTTGCGACATAGTTACATTTATTGTATTGCTTGCTCCAACTGTTTGTGACTGCATAGCATATCCAACGTAGCTAAACACTAGCACGTCGCCTTCACTAACAGATATTGAATAATTTCCATCAAAATCAGTTGAAACTCCAGTAGATGTTCCTTCAACAACGACTGTAGCACCTGGAAGAGGAAGTCCACTATCATCAGAAACAGTTCCTGAAACATTTTTGTTTTGTGCAAAACCAATTTGCACTACCAACGCTAATAATAGCGTTAACATAACATTAAACTTTGTTTTCATTTTTGTTAATTATTTGAATTAGTCCCCACAAATGTGATGATAAAAACTTAAAAAACCAACTTTTGTATATAATATTTAGTAGAGGATGTATTTTGTCTAAAAAAAGCGCATTTTGTCTATTATATTGCCATCTTTTAATGTTGTTTTACAATTTATTTTTCAGGTTTGTAGCTTAAAAATAATTAAAAAAAAGAAGTTTTAATAAATTCAAGTGATTATTGCTTTAAAAAATATAAAAATTGATCTCAAATAATTAAATTAATGCTTATTTAACTTTTTTTAAAAATTGCTTGTAAAGCTTACATGAAGTTTAGAATTAGAAATATTGAACGGATTATTTTTAATTTTTGCGTTGGCGTAAGTTAATCTCATTAAGCCTCCATTAGTTTGAAGGCCAAACCCAAAGCCAAATCCAAAGATTTGGTGATCAGTCTTGAAAAAATCTTCAAAGTAACCCGAGTCAATTACAGAGTGAATAAATAGATCGTTAGACAATCTGTATCTGAACTCAGAACATAATACTGCCATTCGTTTGGCAAACAAACTATTTTCCTCAAAACCTCTTATTGATGTTATGCCTCCGAATCGAATTAATTCATTGTATAAATATCCCTCTGATTTAAGGTCTTCCATGTGAAGGTTAATAAAAAAGGCATTTTTCTTATTTAATTCAAAAAGCCAATTTCCCTTAATTTTGATTTGTCTTTGTTTAGTATTTTTAAGAGAACTTCTTTTTCCATAGCCTAAAGAAATATTTAATGAGCTATTTAGTTGATACAAAAGGTCCTGTTTCCTAAGCTTTAAAAAGTTATAATTAAGATTGTAAAAATTACTTTTAAAATCATCAATATCTGTGTTGTTATTATTAATCTGGTTGGATCTTTCTACACTATATTCAACTCCGATTTTTTGATTTGGGTCAAATTGATAAAACAACTCAACAGCTTGTTTAGCATTAGTAAAAGTGCTGTCTTTTTTGAAAATATTAAGATTAATACTTGTACCTACAGGACTTCTAAACAAGTATGGAATAGTTAAATTTACATTTAATGTTTTTTGATCAATTTCATCACTCTTGTAACTTAAATTAAATGATTCTCCTTGGTTTAGATTGTTAATTAAATTTAAGTTCACATAGCCATCAAGCTGAATTTGTCCGGATTCTTCATCTGATCCAAATCCAAGAAAACCGTCAAAATTACTGCTTCTTTTTTTTTCAAGATATATAAATATTGTTGTGCTATCTTTTTCAAACATAGCCTCAGCAGCTCTTTTTTGAGTAGCAAATGCTAGTTGGTTTAAAGCTTCAAGCTTTTTGTGAATTTCATTTAGATCAAATGCTTTGTTTTTTTTAATTCCAACAAATCTTTCAATAAATAAATCAGGAAATTTCTCATAACCTACAATTTTTACTTTATCAATTTTTCTTTTGCTGCCTTTTGTGATTTGTAGATCAGCTTTTATAGCATTGTTATCGTATTGTCTAATATTTATTAGTTGTACAGTTGAAAAAGTAAAACTTTCATTGATTAAAATATCTGATATACTTTTTAGTGTTTTTTCTAGAACTGATAATGGTACTTTAGTTAATATTTCTCCCGTTATTTTATTTTTTTCTGCTTTAAATCCAATTTTTTCAAACAAATAATAATTCCCAAAAATATATACATAGTTATATCGCGGACCTAGTTGTAATTTAATTGTGTATTGGTTTTTATTCCTCACAAGGTTCTCACTCATTGTTATGAAACCTTTATGTCTTAACTTTTTTTTAGTTTCATTTAAATATGATAGTAAATCATTGTATTTTATAAATTTTGATTTTTTCGCTACTGAATCAATAATTTGTTGTTCTACACTTGATCCTCCTTTAAATTTTAAATTAATTTCTTGACAAGAAACTTTGTTGCAAAAAGAAAAAATTATTGATACAATCAATATGTTGAGACTATTCTTTATCAAGTTTAGGATTTTTGCTGTATTACTAACGTAAAAATGATCTAAAAAGTATAAGCTACAGAAAAAAGAAAAAATATTTACAAAAAAGAACACTAGTATTTGAATAATTCATTTTAATGTTTACCTTTGCACGCCTCTAAGAAGAGGTTAAAAAAATTATTAGCAATAATATGCCAACAATATCACAATTAGTAAGAAAAGGAAGAGCTAAATTAACTAAGAAGAGTAAATCGGCTGCTTTGAATTCTTGTCCACAAAGACGTGGTGTGTGTACACGTGTTTATACAACAACTCCCAAAAAACCCAATTCTGCAATGAGAAAAGTTGCTAGAGTCAGGTTAACAAATGGTAACGAGGTAAACGCATACATTCCAGGTGAAGGACATAATTTACAAGAGCACTCGATAGTATTGGTTAGAGGCGGAAGAGTAAAAGATTTACCAGGTGTTAGATATCATATCGTTCGCGGAGCACTCGATACTGCAGGTGTTGAGGGTCGTACTCAGCGCCGATCAAAATATGGTGCAAAACGCCCTAAGAAGTAAGTATAAAACTTTATTGATAAGACATGAGAAAAAGACAGGCAAAGAAAAGACCGATATTACCAGACCCTAAATTCAATGATCAGCTAGTTACCCGTTTTGTAAATATGATGATGTGGGATGGTAAAAAATCTATTGCATTTAAAATATTTTACGACGCCATTGCGATTGTGGATGAAAAAAATACTGAAGAAGAAAAGACCGCTCTCCAAATATGGAAAGACGCATTATCTAATGTAATGCCCCATGTTGAGGTTAGAAGTCGTCGAGTTGGAGGAGCAACTTTCCAAATTCCGATGCAGATACGACCAGATAGAAAAATATCAACAGCTATGAAATGGTTAATCAGCTACTCTAGAAAACGCAATGAAAAATCAATGGCTATGAAATTGGCAGCTGAAATCCTCGCCGCTTCAAAAGAAGAGGGAGCCGCAGTAAAAAAACGTGTTGATACCCACAAAATGGCTGAAGCTAATAAAGCATTTTCACACTTTAGATTCTAATCAGAAATGGCAAGAGATTTAAAATTTACAAGAAATATTGGAATTGCTGCTCACATTGACGCAGGAAAGACAACTACTACAGAAAGAATTTTGTATTACACTGGTGTATCCCACAAAATTGGTGAAGTTCATGATGGAGCAGCTACAATGGACTGGATGGAGCAAGAACAAGAACGTGGTATTACCATTACTTCAGCTGCTACTACATGCTCATGGGATTTTCCAACAGAAAACGGAAAACCCACTAATGATACTAAAGGATACCATTTTAATATAATTGACACTCCAGGACACGTTGATTTCACTGTTGAAGTAAATAGATCTCTCCGTGTTCTTGATGGATTGGTTTTTTTATTCAGTGCTGTCGATGGTGTTGAACCTCAATCAGAGACAAATTGGAGATTAGCCGATAATTATAAAGTTCCTAGAATAGGGTTTGTTAATAAGATGGACCGTCAAGGCTCTAACTTTCTAGGTGTATGCCAACAAGTTAAAGACATGCTGAAATCTAATGCTGTTCCAATTGTACTTAATATTGGCGATGAGGCTGATTTTAAAGGAGTTATCGATCTCGTAAAGAACCGAGCTATTGTTTGGCATGACGAAACTCAAGGATCTACATTTGATATAATTGATATTCCTGAGGAGATGAAGTCAGAAGCTCAGAAGTATCGTGCGCTTTTAATTGAAGAAGTTGCTACATATGATGAAAATCTTCTAGAAAAATTTATGGAAGACGAAGAGTCAATTACCGAAGAAGAAGTACATGCAGCTTTGCGTGCTGCTGTCATGGATATGGCTATTATTCCTATGGTATGTGGATCAGCTTTCAAAAATAAAGGGGTACAGTTTTTGTTAGATGCTGTTTGTAGATACTTACCATCCCCAACTGATAAAGAAGGAATTGCAGGAATAAATCCTGACACACAAAAAGAAGAAATTAGAAAGCCTGATGTCAATGAGCCCTTTGCAGCACTCGCATTTAAGATTGCTACTGACCCATTTGTTGGGCGTTTAGCTTTTTTTAGAGCATATTCAGGACGTTTAAATGCTGGTTCATACATACTCAACAATAGATCAGGTAAGAAAGAGCGTATTTCTAGGATATATCAAATGCACTCTAATAAACAAAATGCTATTGATTTTATTGAAGCTGGAGATATTGGCGCTGCTGTTGGTTTTAAAGATATTAAAACTGGAGACACGATGTCAGATGAGAAAAATCCCATTATTCTTGAATCTATGGATTTCCCTGATCCAGTTATTGGTATTGCTGTAGAGCCTAAAACAAAAGCCGATGTTGATAAATTAGGAATGTCTCTAGGTAAACTTGCAGAAGAAGACCCAACTTTTACTGTTAGAACTGATGAAGCCTCTGGGCAGACAATTATTTCTGGAATGGGTGAGCTACACCTTGATATAATTGTTGACCGTTTAAGACGCGAATTCAAAGTCGAAGTTAATCAGGGCCAACCTCAGGTAGAATATAAAGAAGCAATTACTCAGCGGGCACAGCACAGAGAGGTTTACAAAAAACAATCTGGTGGACGAGGAAAGTTTGCTGACATTGTTTTTACATTGGAGCCTGCCGAAGAAGGCAAAGAAGGTTTAGATTTTGTTTCTGAAATCAAAGGGGGTAATGTTCCTAAAGAATTCGTTCCATCTGTCGAAAAAGGATTTAAGATGGCTATGCAAAATGGTCCGCTTGCTGGATACGAAGTAGATGCAATGAAAGTTACACTTACTGACGGATCTTATCATGATGTTGATTCGGATCAATTATCGTTTGAATTAGCAGCAAAATTAGGATTTAAAGCTGCTGCTGGTGCAGCAAAAGCTGTAATTATGGAACCAATCATGAAACTTGAGGTTATCACTCCTGAAGAGAACATGGGTGATATTGTAGGCGACCTAAACAGAAGACGTGGACAAGTTAGTGACATGGGAGACAGAGCTGGAGCTAAAACAGTTAAAGCTACAGTTCCACTTTCTGAAATGTTTGGATATGTAACAACCCTTAGAACCCTTTCGTCAGGAAGAGCTACGTCTACTATGGAATTCTCACACTACGCTGAGACTCCATCCAATATTTCTGAAGAAGTAATTAAAGAAGCCAAAGGAATACAATCTTAAAAGATTAGAACATGAGCCAAAAAATTAGAATTAAATTAAAGTCTTACGATCATAGCTTAGTAGATAAATCAGCTGATAAGATTGTTAAAACAGTGAAGAGTACTGGAGCTGTGGTTACTGGTCCGATACCGTTACCAACTCACAAAAAACTTTTTACTGTTTTACGTTCTCCTCACGTTAACAAAAAAGCCCGAGAACAATTTCAGTTGAGTTCATACAAGAGATTATTAGATATTTATAGTTCTTCATCAAAAACAATTGATGCATTAATGAAACTAGAATTACCGAGTGGAGTAGAAGTTGAAATAAAAGTATAAAATTTTACTGAATGGGATTCAGTTAACATGTCCTGAGCTGCGTGCAATGGAAAAACGGAAAGAATACAATTCAAGGGTTGAAAAGTATTTTGACCCTTAATTTTTAAAATAATTATAAACAAAAAAATAAATACAATATGTCTGGGTTAATAGGAAAAAAAGTCGGAATGACCAGCATTTTCGATGATAATGGTAAAAATATGCCATGTACTGTCATTAAAGTTGGTCCGTGCGTCGTTACCCAAGTCAGAACTGAAGATAATGATGGCTACAATGCTCTACAACTAAGTTTCGATGACAAGACTGAAAAAAGTGCCAATAAAGCCGAAATAGGTCATGTGAAGAAAGCTGGTACATCTGTCAAAAGAAAAGTTGTTGAATTTAAAAGTTTTGATTCTGAGTACAAATTAGGCGATGTAATTAAAGTAGATCATTTCATCGAAGGTGAATTTGTCGATGTGACAGGAACAAGCAAAGGTAAAGGATTTCAAGGGGTCGTTAAGCGCCACGGATTTGCTGGAGTTGGACAAGCTACACACGGCCAACATAACCGTTTAAGAGCTCCAGGTTCAATTGGTGCTGCGTCATATCCAGCTCGTGTATTCAAAGGAATGCGTATGGCTGGTCGTATGGGGACTGATTCGGTTAAAGTACAAAACCTAAGAGTTTTAAAAGTTATATTAGATCAAAATTTACTTGTTGTTAAAGGTTGTGTTCCTGGTCATAAAAACGCATATTTAAAGATTGAAAAATAATGAAAGTAGCAGTTTTAGATATTAACGGAAAAGACACTGGTAGAAAGGCAGACCTTTCTAATAAGGTGTTTGCTATTGAGCCTAATAATCATGCAGTTTATTTAGATGTAAAGCAGTATTTAGCTAATCAACGTCAAGGAACTCATAAAGCAAAGGAACGTGGTGAGATCGTTGGCAGCACAAGAAAAATTAAGAAACAAAAGGGTACAGGTACCGCTAGAGCAGGTAGTATAAAATCTGGAGTATTCAAGGGCGGAGGTCGCATTTTTGGGCCAAAACCTAGAAATTACGGTTTTAAATTAAATAAAAATGTGAAACGTTTGGCTAGAAAATCTGCGTTGACTTTAAAGGCACAAGAGAAGGCGATAGTTGTATTGGAAGATTTTGATTTTAAAGAACCAAAAACTAAAGAATTTACGGCTGTTTTAAAAGCACTCAATATGGACAATAAAAAATCTTTGTTTGTCTTGGGTAAGACAAATAATAATGTATATTTGTCCTCGCGTAATTTGAAAGACTCTGAGGTTGTAATAAACTCAGAATTAAGTACTTACAAGATTTTAAATGCTAATCAAGTTGTCCTTTTTGAAAGTGCAATTGAAGAAATCGAATCGAATTTAAGTAAATAATAATATAATGAGCATCTTAATTAAACCCATAATTACAGAAAAAGCTACTCTTAACAGCGAGACTAGAAATTGCTATAGTTTTTTAGTAAATACTAAAGCAAACAAGGTTGAAATAAGGAAAGCAGTTGAGGCTACTTATGGTGTTTCTGTTGATAAAGTGCGAACTATAAATGTCCGTCCAGATCGAAAAACCAAATATACAAAAACGGGGGTTCAACATGGTAAAACTAATGCTACAAAGAAAGCATATATACAGTTGGCGGAAGGTGAAACAATTGATTTATACGCTAATATATAATTAGAAAATGTCAGTAAGAAAATTAAAACCGATTACACCCGGACAGCGATTTAGAGTTGTTAATGGATTTGACGCGATCACTACCGATAAGCCTGAAAAAAGTCTTTTGGCTCCGAAAAAGCGTTCTGGTGGTAGAAATAGTCAAGGAAAAATGACAATGCGCTATAAAGGTGGCGGTCACAAAAGAAGATATCGTATTATTGATTTCAAACGTAACAAAACTGGAATACCAGCCGAAGTAACATCTATTGAATACGATCCAAACCGTACTGCATTCATTGCTCTACTTAATTATAAGGACGGAGAGAAAAGGTATATTATTGCACAGAGCGGATTAAAGGTAGGCCAGAAGCTTCTTTCTGGCGATGAGAAAGTTTCTCCTGAAGTTGGTAATGCAATGCCATTAAGTCAAATTCCTTTGGGTACTATAATTTCGTGTATTGAATTGCGTCCTGGGCAAGGAGCTGTAATAGCTAGAAGTGCAGGTTCATTTGCTCAACTTATGGCTAGAGATGGAAAGTTTGCTTCTGTTAAACTACCTTCTGGTGAAACTCGTTTACTTCTACTAGATTGTTATGCTACAATAGGTGTAGTTTCAAATTCGGATCATCAACTACAGGTTTCTGGTAAAGCAGGTCGTAGCCGTTGGTTAGGTAGACGTCCACGAACAAGGCCAGTTGTAATGAACCCTGTTGATCACCCGATGGGTGGTGGAGAAGGTAAGTCTTCGGGTGGCCATCCTAGATCTAGAAATGGTATTCCGGCTAAAGGATACAGAACTCGTTCTAAAACAAAATCGAGTAATAAGTATATTGTAGAACGCAGAAAGAAATAATTAAAATATGTCAAGATCACTAAAAAAAGGACCTTACGTTCATTATAAATTAGAGAAAAAAGTTTCTGCTAACGTTGAAGCAAACAAAAAAACTGTAATAAAAACTTGGTCAAGATCAAGTATGATAACTCCGGATTTTGTTGGCCAAACTATCGCAGTGCATAATGGACGGCAATTTGTGCCTGTTTATATTACAGAAAACATGGTTGGTCACAAATTAGGAGAATTTTCGCCTACACGCTCATTTAGAGGACACGTAGGTGCAAAAAATAAAGGTAAAAAATAAAGGCTATGGGAAGTCGAAAAAAAGAAATGGCAGATGCTATAAAGGCAAATAAAAAAACTCTTGCTTTTGCAAAGTTGAATAATTGCCCCACATCACCTAGAAAAATGCGTTTAGTTGCAGATTTAGTTCGTGGCGAAAAGGTAGAAAAAGCGTTAAGCATTTTAAAATTTAGTCAAAAAGAAGCCTCCCTTCGCTTAGAAAAACTTGTGTTATCTGCTGTTGCAAATTGGCAATCTAAAAATGAAGACTTAGATGTCGAATCTGCATCTTTATTTATTAAAGAGATTAGAGTTGACGGTGGCTCAATGCTTAAAAGACTTAGACCAGCTCCACAAGGACGTGCTCATCGCATTAGAAAACGATCTAATCACGTTACGGTTGTACTTGGAGCTAAAAATAATACAGAAACTAAATAATACATGGGACAAAAAACTAATCCGATAGGAAATCGTTTGGGAATTATTAGAGGTTGGGAATCCAACTGGTATGGGGGTAATGATTATGGCGATAAACTTGCTGAAGATGACAAAATAAGAAAGTATATTTTTGTCCGTTTAGCAAAAGCAAGTGTTTCTAGAATAATTATTGAAAGAACTCTAAAGCTTGTTACTATAACAATAACAACTGCACGTCCAGGAATTATTATTGGTAAGGGTGGTCAAGAAGTTGATAAGCTCAAGGAAGAGTTAAGAAAACTAACTGCTAAGGATATTCAACTAAATATTATTGAAATCAAACGTCCTGAACTTGATGCTCATTTAGTAGCTGCTAGCATTGCTCGTCAAATTGAAAATCGAATTTCATACAAGAGAGCCATAAAAATGGCCATATCTGCTACAATGCGAATGAATGCGGAAGGCATTAAAATTCAAATTAGTGGTCGTTTAAATGGTGCTGAAATGGCCCGAAACGAACACTATAAAGACGGTAGAATACCCCTTTCAACTTTCAGAGCAGATATCGATTATGCTTTAGTAGAGGCTCATACTACATATGGTCGTTTGGGAATTAAAGTATGGATTATGAAAGGAGAAGTATACGGTAAACGTGAATTATCACCTTTAGTTGGTTTATCAAAAAAGAGCGATCGTGGAGGCCGTTCAAATTCAAAAAGCAGACGTAGAAAGTAATTTTTTAAATAAAACAAAATGTTACAACCAAAAAAAACAAAATTTCGTAAAGTTCAGAAAGGGCGCATGAAAGGCAATTCAGGCAGAGGCCATAGATTATCTAGCGGAATGTTTGGTATAAAGTCATTGGACTCAAATTTTTTGACTTCTCGTCAAATTGAGGCTGCTCGTATCGCTGCTACTCGATATATGAAAAGAGAAGGTCAATTATGGATCAAAATATTTCCAGATAAGCCGATCACCAAAAAGCCATTAGAAGTTCGGATGGGTAAAGGTAAGGGTGCTGTTGAGTATTGGGCAGCAGTTGTTAAGCCAGGAAGAATTTTGTTTGAGGTTGGAGGAGTACCTATTGAAGTAGCTAGAGAAGCGTTACGTTTAGCGGCACAAAAACTTCCAGTTAAAACTAAATTTGTAATTGCCAGAGATTACGCGGCATAATTAATTAATATCATGAAACAATCAGAAATTAAAGAATTGTCAACTGCTGAATTACAAGAGAAATTAAGTGAAATGAAAAAGTCATTTTCGGATTTAAAAATGACTCATGCTATTTCACCGTTAGAGAATCCCATCCAGTTACGCTTAATAAGAAGAGGTGTTGCTAGATTGGCTACAGAATTAATTAAAAGAGACGACCAATAATTGTATTTGCTGAATAGATGGAAAAAAGAAATTTAAGAAAAGAACGTATCGGGATCGTGACAAGTAATAAAATGATGAAATCTATTGTGGTTTCAGAAGTTAAAAAAGTTAAACATCCCATGTATGGAAAGTTCGTACTTAAAACTAAAAAGTACGTAGCACACGATGAACAAAATGACTGTAACGAGGGCGACACTGTAAGGATTATGGAAACTAGACCTTTAAGCAAATCGAAATGTTGGAGATTAGTAGAAATTATTGAAAGAGCGAAGTAAATATGGTACAGCAAGAATCAAGATTAAAGGTAGCTGATAACACTGGTGCAAAAGAGGTGTTAACTATACGCGTGTTAGGAGGAACAAAGCGTAGGTATGCCTCAATTGGAGATAAAATTGTAGTCTCTGTTAAGGATGCTACCCCCAACGGTAATATAAAAAAAGGAGCTGTTTCAACTGCTGTTGTTGTTAGAACTGTTAAAGAAGTGAGACGACCTGATGGCTCCTACATAAGGTTTGATGATAACGCTTGCGTTTTGTTAGATGCCTCAGGGGAAATGCGCGGGACACGAGTTTTCGGTCCGGTTGCTAGAGAACTAAGAGATAAAAAATTCATGAAAATTGTTTCATTAGCACCT
>Ga0209503_10000047_pt1 | contig 80655 bp, 72 predicted proteins | sample SouAtlMetagenome_2_FD_187448 | JGI IMG/M metagenome (GOLD analysis project Ga0209503, IMG submission 187448) | Marine eukaryotic phytoplankton communities from Atlantic Ocean - South Atlantic ANT15 Metagenome (SPAdes) (version 2) | ecosystem: Environmental > Aquatic > Marine > Oceanic | place...
CGCATGATTTTAGCGGTGTACTTAGCGATATCCAAACCTGTTTTGAACTGGTTTTGAGCGCGCATACGAGCGGCATATTCAGGGTTGATGGCTTCCCACGCAGCGCCTTGTTGAGCGCGGAGTGTTGCGATTGCATCGATATCATTCAGTATAGTAGACATATTTATCATCCTGAGAGTAAGAGACGGTTAGGTGTCATTCATTGTTTTGTTATGCGATTCATTTTAGGGAAACTCGCTTTATAATAGAAATAAATGGTAATTATTGTTACCATTTACTTAATGAATAAAGGTGTAATTCCCTCATGTTTAAAGGGCTGTAGAGGTGTAGCATGAACTTAGAACATATTGATTTAAATTTGTTGGTCTACATTGACGTGCTCTTAAGGGAGAGAAATGTCACCAAAGCCGCTAATGCTTTAGGTATAACTCAGCCAGCAATGAGTAACAGTTTAAAGCGATTGCGCGATACGTTTGGGGATCCGTTGCTCGTGCGAACTAGTGAAGGAATGCAGCCGACAGAGCGTGCTGTAGCACTCCAACCGCTTATCCATCAGATATTGGCCAATATTGAGCAAGTAGTGGAGCCCGCTAATGATTTTGATGCCTCATCAGCCGAGCGTGTCTTTAGGATATTAACTAGTGATTACGGAGAAGCGACTGTTATTCCTCCTTTATTGGAGCGATTACGCGAGCATGCACCCGGTATTGTGCTTGATATCCTAACGCCTAGCGATATGAGTTTTCCCGAAGTAGAACAGGGGCATGTGGATTTGGTAATAAACCGATTTGATACAATGCCACAAGCATTCCACCAAACAACGTTATGGCGAGATACATTTTCGTGCATGTTTCATGCAGGACATCGTCTTAATCAACACTACACATTAGATGAGTATTTAGCGGCTAACCATGTGTGGGTTAATAAAACGGGTATGGGTGCAGGCATGGGCATATCCCCTAAAGACATTAACCGTCTTGGTTGGGTAGATGAATGTCTAAAACAGATAGGCCATGTTCGGCATATATCAGTATTTACTCGCCACTATCAGTCAGCCACATTGATGGCCGCACAAAAAGGGTTAGTGGTAACTATTCCTACCAAGGCAGCTCAGTTGCAAAGCCATAATGATCAATTGATCATCCGTCAGCCCCCGTTCGAAGTTCCCGCTTTTGAATTTAAAATGGCGTGGAGCCCTTTGTTACAACATAACAAAGCGCATCAATGGCTAAGGAAACAAGTAACGGATGCAGCACATCTAACAAAAATGTCTGTTTTAGATAATGATTAAGGACATGCAAAATAGTCGTTGATACGATAGGTAAATGATTAAGATGTTATTGCCTAACAGCAGGAGTAATACATGCAATTCAAAGGCACAGAGCGATACGTAGCCACTGGTGATCTGAGTATGGCGGTAAATGCTGCGGTCACACTTCAAAGGCCATTACTCATTAAAGGTGAGCCGGGTACAGGCAAGACAATGCTGGCTGAAGAGGTGGCACAAGCCTTAGGAAAGCCTCTGCTACGCTGGCATGTCAAATCCACAACCAAAGCGCAACAAGGCCTCTATGAGTATGATGCTGTATCGCGCTTACGAGATTCTCAACTGGGTGAAGAAAAAGTTAATGACATTAAAAATTACATCCGAAAAGGAATGCTTTGGCAGGCTTTTGATTCTGAAGAACAGGTCGTTTTGTTAATTGATGAGATCGATAAAGCGGATATTGAGTTCCCTAATGATTTGCTGGTTGAGCTTGATAAGATGGAGTTTAGTGTTTACGAGACCGGCGAACGGATCGTCGCTAAACATCGGCCTATTATTATAATCACGTCCAACAACGAAAAAGAATTGCCTGATGCGTTTTTACGTCGTTGCTTTTTTCACTACATCCAGTTTCCTGATCGCGACACAATGGAAGCCATCGTTAAGGTTCATTACCCAGACCTGCAGCACAACCTAGTTAAAGAGGCATTAGAGATCTTTTTTGAAATACGTTCTGTGAATGGGCTTAAAAAGAAGCCATCAACCTCAGAACTCATTGATTGGTTAAAGCTGTTAATGGCCGATAACATACCTGCTGATGTGTTAAAGCAGGGCGGTAATACTAACGCTGTTCCTTTATTACATGGTGCATTACTTAAGAATGAACAAGATATACATATGCTAGAGCGTCTTGCCTTTATGGCTCGTCGTGCACAGCGTTAGTTAGTGAATGAATCATGTTAATTGATTTCTTTTATACGCTACGAAAAGCGGAGGTTCCGGTAACGGTAAAAGAGTTACTGACCCTTTTGGAAGCTTTAAAGAGTAGAGTGGTATTTGCCAGTGTCGATGATTTTTATCTATTGTCTCGCTTGTGCTTAGTTAAAGACGAAAAGTACTTTGATAGATTCGATCAAGCATTCGGTTTTTATTTTAAAGGCCTCGATGACTTAAAAATTTTCCCTGATGACGCTATCCCGAGCGATTGGCTGCGTTCAGAATTTTTTAAAGATCTTAGCGCTGAAGAGAAAGCAGCCATCGAAAAGTTAGGGGGGCTTGATAAGCTACTAGACACGCTTAATGAGCGATTAAAAGATCAACATGAGCGCCACGCTGGAGGTAACAAATGGATTGGAACCGGCGGAACCTCACCTTTTGGTCACAGCGGCTACAACCCTGAGGGTATTAGAATAGGAGGCGAAAGCCGTCATAAGCGAGCGGTTAAAGTTTGGGAAAAACGAGAGTTTAAGAATTTAGATGACAGCGTTGAATTAGGCACACGTAATTTGAAAGTTGCACTGCGAAAATTGCGACAATTTGCCAGAACAGGATCGGCTGATGAGTTAGATTTGAAGGGAACCATCAAGTCTACCGCCGAAAATGCAGGGCTTTTAGATATAAAAATGGTGCCGGAGCGGCACAATGCGGCAAAAGTCTTGTTATTTTTAGACATAGGCGGATCTATGGATCCATACATACATTTGTGTGAGCAATTATTCTCAGCTGCTCGGAGTGAATTTAAGCACCTAGAATACTTTTACTTCCACAACTGTGTTTACGAGCATGTTTGGAAAGATAACCGACGCCGTTTTGATAATAAATTATCCACTCTAGATGTATTAAATACCTACGGAAGTGATTACCGCGTCATTTTTATCGGTGATGCAGCTATGTCACCGTACGAGCTTTTAAGCCCCTACGGTAGTGTTGAGCATATGAACGAAGAAACAGGCCAGGTATGGCTGCAACGCATTATAGATACCTGGGGTAAAGCTATATGGTTAAACCCGGTTGATGCGGGTTATTGGAAATACACACAAACAACTGACATGATCAGTAAGCAGTTAGTGGGACATATGTACCCACTAACCCTAGAAGGCTTAGAGAGCGCGATCAAGTATTTGTCTAAGTGATCAAATAAAGCTAAAAGAGCTTTCATAGTTAAACGTAAAAAGGCGATTCTTTGTGTTAAATACCAAGTTATATAAATCGGTTCACACATTGGCAGAACAATTAGTTGAGGCGGCAGACAAAGCTGATAGAGAAACATTTGACGCGCTATATACTGAGCTAAAAGCAATATGTATTGAAAATGAGAACACAGAGAAAGACCACCCAGTGCAATGGGAGACTTTGGCGGATTTCACTGAAGAGGTAGACGATGCGATTGCCATTTATGAAAAAGCATTGGGCAAAGCAGAAGCAATTAATGAAAAGGATTATATGGCGTCCATAGCGTACTCCATAGCCACACTACAACTGGAGCTAGGTGAAAACAAAAAGGCGATTAAATACCTAGAAGAAGCGAAGACCAACGCAAATAAAAGTGAAGACCTTGAATTGAAAGCTGATATAGATAAGCTGCTTGTTAGTGCAGTATCGCATGCGGATAGTCAAGATAACGAAGGATAGTCATTCGTTACCTTAACGGCGGGCGGTGTTGCTTAGTCTTCTTCTATGTCGTCATCCAATTCGGTGCGCAGGGCTTCCATATTGAGCAGTTCCGCGGCTATCTCTAAGGTCTCAGTGCTTTTAATGAAATCGCTGCCAATCGCTTCGTTGTCACAAATAGCGCGTACAAAATCACCTTCATGTGCATGAACCTCGCATGACACTCCATTCACGAATAGTACGTAATTTTTAACCTGCTTTTGGCGATAAGCAAAACGGCTGCCTTCAGCTCGGAACAGCAGACCACCATTGTCTAAATACTCTTGCAACTCTTTTGGTGATATCGGTTCTGCCTCGTCGTCAGGCTGTATAAGCTCTGGATATTTAGGTTCGGTCATGTACTGACCAAACCAGTCTTCTAACAACCCCGGTTCTTTCAAGTAACTTTCGAAAATATCCCGCACTTTATTAAAGGCGTCATTATTAATGAGGGATGGGCTATCTTGTAACTTGATATCAGTATCGGCGTAGCGCATTTCATTGGTTACTTGTTCACCAACAAAGTCCGTAAAGTTGCGAAGAATCTCTGCATGAGAAGGCGCTCTAAAACCGACAGAGTAGGTGATGCAATTGTCCGTTTCAGCAATGCCGTTGTGGCCTAGTTGAGGAGGAACATACAACATATCACCGGGGTTAAGTATAAAGCTTTCTTCAGCGTCCCACTCTGGGAGTATCATTACCGGTGCGTCGTTACGGCGTGGTGAACCTTCGTGATATTGACCGCCGACCTCCCAGCGTCGTTGACCTTCAGCTTGTAGTAAGAACACATCGTAATTATCAAAATGTGGGCCTACACCACCGCCTTTAGGTGCATAACTGATCATTAAATCATCGATACGCCAGCTAGGAATAAAGCGAAATTGATCAAGTAGCGCCTTCGCTTCGGGTACCCAGTGATCGACGGCTTGTACTAATAATGTCCAGTGCGTTTTAGGTAGGGATGCAAAGCGCTCTTCATCAAACGGACCGTTTTCCAGTGACCATTCATCATTGGATGGGTTTTGAATAATGAGCCGAGATTCGACATCCGCTTCGCAGGCTAAACCCGCTAATTCGTCTGCACTGACGGGTGGTTCAAAATCGGGAAACGCATTTCGAATTAGCAGTGGTTTTTTTTGCCAATATTCGGATAAAAATTGCTCGGGGGTTATGTCTCCTAACGGGTAGCTATCGATCATCGTTTTAGAAGCTCTACTAATTCGTTTGCGGTATCTTCCATCTGCGCCATGATCTTACGCTGATCTTTAGCAGCCATTGCTGCTACTCGGTTGTTCCCAACGATGCGGATACATTTTTGTAGAGTAAGTGCGCATTCTTGAATACCGGCAATGTTATTTTCGTAAGCTTCCATTTCCGCCGATACAGATTCTATTCCCAATTGTAGGTCTCGGGCTTGGTCGCGTAATGATTTTAGATCGGTATGCATTATGATTCAGTCCTTGTCAGAATTGCCACTGGCTTGTCGTTTTAAGGTATCTTGTACTGAGCTTAGAATACCTCTAAGCATACCAAGTTCCGCTTTTTCAGGTCGAGTACGATTAAAGTAGCGTTTTAGTTTTGCCATCGCACGGCCTTCATGCTGTGGTATTAGAAATTGTGTGGTACGTAACACTGTTTCTAGGTGGGTATAAAATAAAGTCATCTCTTTTTGACGGGGGTATTCATAGTCTGTTGTTTTAATCGTTTCGTCTTGAGAGGCTACCCATACTTCGTAGCATAACAGTTGTATAGCCTGAGCCACGTTTAACACTGGATATTCAGGGTTGGCTGGGATATACACATGGTAGTTGCACATTTGAATTTCTTCATTGAGCAGCCCCATCGTTTCGCGGCCAAATACGATCGCTATATTACCATTAGGTGCTTCTTCTATCACTTGCTTGGCGCATGTGCGTGCATCTTGGATGGGTAGGTCAAATGTGCGAGAGCGTGCACTGGTCCCCACCACCATCTGACAGTCAGCAATAGCCTCTTCCAACGTATTGACAACGGTTGCGGCATCTAAGACGTCTTTGGCGCCTGCTGCACGTGAGTCTGCTTCCGGATGAGGATATTCTTGGGGATCGACTAACCATAAATTGGTTAACCCCATATTTTTCATGGCCCGGGCGGCGGCACCTATATTTCCTGGGTGGAAGGTATTAATTAGAACAATACGAACATTCGATAACATAGCAATTGGCCTATAAAAACAGGCGGTTATTATAGGACAGTGTAGCTATGGGATGAAGTCTACAAGTACGTTATCCCTAGGATAGTTTTAAATCTTACTAGGTGCTTGTGTTAGCCTTATTTGTAATGTGTGCTTCCATTGTGTCTCGTTGGGCAAGTGAAGGGAAAATGAATGTCCAAATACCGACGACAACTAAGGTGCCAACGCCACCAATCACTATCGCGGGTACTGTGCCAAATAATGCAGCCGTTGCTCCTGACTCAAATTCGCCTAGCTGGTTAGATGAGCCAATAAAAATAGAATTGGCGGCGCTCACCCTTCCTCGCATTTCATCTGGTGTTTCTAATTGTACTAAGGTTGAACGGATCACGACGCTTATCATGTCTGCCATGCCTAGCATCAATAATGCAAACACGGATAAGTATAAGTTCGTCGACAAACCAAAGATGATCGTTGCCACCCCAAAAACGGCGACTGCTCTAAACATGATTTTACCAACATTATGTTTAAGCGGCCGACGTGCCAGATAGATCGACATTAGCACTGCACCTACCGCTGGGGCGCTTCGTAAAATACCTAGTCCCCAAGGCCCTGTTTCTAGAATATCTTTAGCCACTATGGGGAGTAGCGCCGTGGCGCCGCCGAGCAAGACAGCAAACATATCTAACGAAATAGATCCCATTACAACAGGGTTGCGGCGAATGTAGGTCAATCCGCCCAATAAGTAAGTTAACGTAACAGGGGCTTTGGGTTTGGTGATGTGATCGTATTTTAAACGGGCTAAAAACAGCCCTGATAAAATAAAGCAAAAGGTACTACTTCCATACAAAACATCAGGACCTAGAATATAAATAATACCGCCGATAGCAGGGCCTGCAATAACCATGGCTTCGCGAGCAGAAGCCATCAATGCCATGGCTGAGGCTAAGCGATTACTCGGTACCAAATTGGGTACTAGCGCCTGTAGCGCTGGCATTTCAAAAGCACGAGAAATGCCTAAGGCCACGGCGCAGCCATAGATGAGATGGGGTGTTATGCCGTTGTAAATGTTGCCAATGGCAAGAGAGAGGACGGTAAGTGCCATCAGCGTTCGGCAGGCCAATATAATATAGAGCCGATTATATTGGTCGGCAATATGACCGACAACCAGTGTAAGCAGCAGTTGAGGAAGAAACTGAGCTAAACCGACTAAGCCTAGGCTTAACGCGCTATCGGTGAGATCATACATTTGCCAGCCAATACCTACGCTGAGCATTTGAAAAGCAAAGGTTGATAGAATTTGGCCAGACCAAAATCGGAAAAAGGTTTTATCTTTTAACAGGGATGTATCGGACATGCGTTAATAGCCTTACGCGAACAATAAGCAGATGATGAGCTCGTATTTTACACGGGGAGCTAGGTGGGAGTTACTGCCAAAATGGTAACAATACGTTCCGTTTTTAGCATGATAGGATAAAAAATTGAGATGGTTGAACCATCCTATAAAAAATCATCTAGCTTCCTTTTTGATTATTTGTTTCACTTAGTGGTAGTCAGTAGATACATTCTTCTTCCCATCTCTGAACAGACAGGAATTCGTTCATGACAGAACAAGTCACAGGTCGCTTAACTACACGTACAATCGCTATGCCCGCTGATACAAACCCCGCCGGCGATATTTTTGGCGGATGGGTGCTGTCTCAAATGGATATTGCGGCGGGGATTTGTGCCGGTCAACGAGCTCAAACTCGGGTTGTAACGGTTTCATTGGATAGCATGAGCTTTATAAGACCGGTGAAAGTGGGGGATATATTGGGTGTTTATACAAAAATAGCCAGTATTGGCCGCACATCTATGGTTGTTCATGTAGAAGCATGGGTGCGTCGTGAGCGTATTGGCCTGCGCGAAAAAGTGACGGAGGGAAATTTCAAATTTGTAGCCATTGACGACAGCGGAAGCCCGACTCCAATTCCTGATGAGAAGGACTTGCCCGACTATGCGCTGCCAGGCTACGAAATGTGAGTTACTACAGGTTCAATAGGCGTAGGTTTTGATGCGCATTCTTTGAATATGCGCTTTGTGCAATGTTGGCAGATACTACTGTCTGCCTCGTGCATCATGATTTCAATCGCTTCTTCGGGTGTTTCACAAAAACGCGCCTTTCCTAGTTTGCGTAATCCGCCATTCTTTTCCATTTCGTCCAGTACTGTACCTTTGAGCGAGCAGAAAAGCAGATGACCACCACGGACTTCTATCCGATGGATTTCTTGCTCTAGCATTTCTATCGCTGCAATATCAATAAAGTTTATACCTTTACCTACCACAATAATTTTAGGCGGGGAGGGTAAGCTGCTGGCGAGCTTGCGCAAATGTTGTTGAATATGATCAACAGCACCAAAGAATAAGGAACCATCAATTCGAATGATTTTAATTTGTGGGCACTCATCAGCCGTAAAGCGCTTAACATTGCGAATAGGCCGCTTAGGACGATCGATAATAGGCGCGACATCGATAATAGTTGGCTTTGATGTTCGTTGTAGGTAAAACACCAAAGAAAAGATAACGCCGACATAAATAGCAAACTGCAATTCGAGTAATAATGCTGCAAAAAAGGTTAACGACAGTACCCAAGCATCATGTCTGCTGGCTTTAACTATTGAAATTATTTCATTGATTTTAAACAAATTATAAGCAATAACAATTATACATCCGGCAACAGCAGCAGCCGGCAAATAACGTGTAAGGTGTGGTAAAAAGAAAACAATTAGAGCTAAACCTAGTGCCATCACTAATGAGGCGACGGGGGTTTTAGCGCCGGCGTCATAGTTAGCGGCAGAGCGAGTAAACGAACCAGAGGATGCAAAGCCACTGAGCAAACTTGTTCCTATATTTGCGGCACCTTGTCCTATAAATTCTCGATTACCACTCAAGTGTTGATGGGATTTTCGTGCCAGTGATCTTGCAATAGTCACAGCTTCAATCAGCCCGAGCATGGCTAAAGCAAAAGCACCCGAAAATAAATCGGATACTTTGGATGTATCAATTAGCGCTACGCTGACCGTAGGTAATGATGCAGGAATGTCCCCTATATAATCCATGGTATGTTGTGTATCGATAACGAATGCACTGAGAGACCCAGCAACCAGAGCGATAACAAGGTAAGGTAAGCGAGGTATCCACTGTTTAATGGCCAATGCGATGATTATTGTAACCAGGGCGACTGTAACCGAGGCTAGGTGAATGTGCTCAGGGTGCAGCACCAGAGACCAAACGTAATGATAGAAGGGTTCTGTTGTTTCGGAAGTTTTCTTTGCTACCCCCATAACGGCGGGCAACTGGCTGGCTGCGATGAGTAAAGCCGCCCCGGACGTAAAGCCAACAATTACGGTATGGGATATAAAATTGACCAACGCTCCTAAACGCAACAATCCAAGACCCAGCTGAATGATCCCAGTGAGCAAGGTTAGCGTGAGAACAGTACTGATGTAACCCTGTGAGCCGATAGTTGCGTACTCACTGGCAATACTCATGACCACAATAGAAATAGCGGCAGCAGGCCCCGTAACAAGGTGATACGAAGATCCCATAAAAGCGGCGACGACCGTGGCCACCATGGCTGTATAGAGGCCATACTCGGCGGGCATACCAGCTATCAGAGCGTAGGCGATTACTTGAGGCAGTGTAATGATAGCGCCCGTAATACCCGCTTGGATATCAGATTGAGCAGTACTTTTGGAATACTGAGCGAGCCATTCGGGCGCTTTAATCAAACGTAAGCTAAATCCAGACACAGAGGGCTCCAATGAAAGAGTTTGTAGTGATAATGCGATGACTATTATGACGTGATTACCAGTAAGACTGTAGAGCTAGTGGGGATATTCGTAGAGTATTCAAAATGATACGTTGTTATATAAAAGGGCGTTTAGACGCCCTTGCTCACCTATGTACAGGTGGTGAATATCATTGAATGTAGGCCTTAACTGCCGCTAAGCCAGGCTTGCCCTCTATTGTGGTTACACCGTCTAACCATCTATCTAGTACTGCCGGGTTTTGTTGTAACCAGGCTGTGGCTGCTGCTTCCGGTGCTTTACCATCATCTAAAATGGCACCCATTACTTGGTTTTCCATCGTCAATGTAAAGGTCATATTGTTAAGTAACGCACCCAAGTTAGGGCAATCACTACTTAAGTTTGCACGTGTTACTGTTTGTACTGTTGCTCCACCGTAGTTAGGGCCAAAATAGTTATCGCCACCAGTTAAGTAGTTCATTTCAATAGACGAGTTCATTGGGTGAGGTTCCCATCCCAAGAAAGCGATAAATTGATTGCGCTTAACGGCACGCCGTACTTGGCTCATTACGCCTTGCTCGCCCGATTCAACTAACCTCCATTTCCCTAGATCAAAGTCTCCTTTATCGATCATATCTTGCAGCAATTGGTTAGCTGGTGCGCCTGCTTCAATGCCGTAAATACGCTCATCAAATTTATCAGCAAATTTAGCTAAATCAGCAAAATCGGTTATGCCTGCATCGTATACGTATTTAGGTACGGCTAAAGTGAACTTGGCACCTTCCAAGTTGGTTTTTATAACCTCGATACCCTTATTGCCAGAATACTTATCTAAAAAAGCTTGTTGTGCAGGCATCCAATTACCAAGAAACACATCTATTTCACCACTTTTAAGTCCTTCAAATCCAATAGGCACCGCCAGTGTTTTTACATCTGGCTGGTAACCTAGCCCTTTAAGGACAACGCTGGCTAAACCGTTGGTTGAGTTGATATCAGTCCAACCAGGATCGGTAAACGACACAGCTGCGCAATTGGCCGGCTCTGCGGCATGACTTGCCAACGCTAGGCTGGATAAGCAAAGTGCGGTAGCGATTTTGGTAAAAGACGTATACATGTAATAAAGCTCCTTATTAAGGTTTTGCATGGACACGCGGGAATCGCGCGCGTTGTTCTAAATCATCAAGGTCGATATTGTTGCGCATGTATTGCACGCTGGCATCACGAAACGGTTGGAAGTCCCACTTGGGTTCGGTACCTTGTTTGTGTGCTGCCGCAATTAATCGACGACGGCGTTGACTGGTGATGACATCGCGAGTTATCGCGTCGGCATCCCAACGGTCATTCGCTTCGGCTTTAAAGGCCGCGAGCACACTAGCATGCTCACTCAGTTCGGCTAGGTTGATCCGTTCTTGTGGGTCTTCGGTCAGGTTGTAGAGTTGATCGGGATCATTACCCGAACAAATATACTTATAGTCACCGCGTCGAATCATAAACATAGGAGCTATTACGCCTTCCCCCATGTATTCTCCAATTACCTCATCATGCCCGTTGGTGTGGCTATCTGGCGCTAAATGCGGCAATAAGCTGCGACCATCAATCGGCATCGAAAATGTTTGTGATAAGCCTGCGAACTCACAGAAAGTCGGTAATAAATCCATTGTAGATACGGACTCTTGAACGCGACTGGCAGAAAAATACTTAGGAGCGCAGACAATCATAGGAACGCGTGCGGCACCTTCAAAGTAGCTCATTTTGTACCACAAGCCCCTTTCTCCTAGCATGTCGCCATGGTCTCCTGAAAAAACCACAATTGTATTATCTGCTTGTCCTGTGTCTTCTAGAACTTTCATCAAACGACCTATTTGATCGTCTACATAGCTCACGGCTCCGTAATAGGCGCGTCGGGCATTTTTTATCTGTTGATCCGTGATTTTTTCACGATCCATTTGGTACACGTGCAGCAAACGTTTGGAGTGTGGATCCTGTTCGTTAGGAGATAGTTCAAATGATGGCAACTCAATCTCATCATCTGTGTACCTATCCCAGTATTCCTTGGTAATGGCGTAGGGGTCATGTGGGTGGGTCATTGAAACAGTTAGACAAAACGGGCGCTGGTCTTTGCTGCGCGCATGATCAAATAGGTAACGTTCTGCATTAAAAATCACATCATCATCGTAGTCCAATTGGTTAGTACGTACCGTTGGACCCGCGTCGGTTACCGAAGACATATTATGGTACCACGTAGGGCGACTATCGAAATTCTCCCAGTCGGGGAACCAGCCATAATCTGCCGGGTAAATATCGGTTGTTAAGCGCTCCTCAAACCCGTGCAGTTGATCAGGCCCACAAAAGTGCATTTTCCCCGATAGCGCTGTTTTATAACCGCCGTTGCGTAGGTAATGTGCAAAGGTAGGGATGTCTGCAGGGAATTCAGCGGCGTTATCGTATGCGCCAATCTTGCTGGGTAGTTGGCCAGTCATTAGAACATAGCGACTTGGCGCACACAGTGGGCTGTTGCAATAGGCGGAATCAAAAACAACGCCGTGTGCCGCCAGCTTATCGAGATGAGGAGTTTTTGCTGTTTTACCCCCATAGAAGCTCAATGCGGATGCCGCCAGTTGATCGGCCATAATAAAAAGTATATTAGGCTGGTTTGTCGTGTGATCATGCGTGGGGGTGTTGCTCATTAATAATCGACTCCTGATGATTCTGCTAACTTTATTTGCGCTACTTTGATGGCTTAGATATAGGCTTAGCTAATCGCCTATTTACCCTATCGGTAGATTTTGCAGACGTAAACAGGGTTAAATCTTATATCAAACATAAGTAGAGCTAATGTTATGAGCCGTTCTTTACCATCATTAAATGCCTTGCTTGCCTTTGAGGCAGCAGCCCACTCGGGAAGTTTTACAGCCGCTGCAAAACAGTTAGGATCAACACAATCTGCTATAAGCCAGCAAATACGCGGGTTAGAAGAGGCTCTGGGCAAGCCATTATTTACCCGCATCTATCGAGGTGTGGTATTAAATGAGTCGGGTGAAGCTCTCTATGGGGCTGTCTCATCAGGTTTTGACCAAATAAGAGAAACCGTAAAAAAGTTACAACAAGTATCAGGAAAACGTCGTATAAATGTCGCAACTGATTTTGCTTGTGCCGCTTATTGGCTTGTTCCTCGGTTGTCGTCTTACCGGGAGCAGCATCCTGATACCGAAGTTCGCATTATTACCGCGCACAGCTATACGGCATTTGAAGATGCCGATGATGTGGACTTATTGATCCGTTATTGTTCTGTACCTCCAAAGCTAGGAACGGCAATTCCTTTATTCCATGAGGAAGTCTACCCCATATGTAGCCCATACTTTTTAAAAGAGTATGGTGATGTAAAGAGCCACAAGGGGTTGGCACAGCTTCCGCTGTTAGCGTTACGCCAAGACCATGCTGCCGGGTGGATCGACTGGCTACGATTGTTTGAGCAACGAGGAAGTCAGGTGTTACCCTGCAAGCCGATAATGGAATTTGATAACTATACGCTGCTTGTCCAGTCTGCTATTGCTGGACAAGGCGTCGGTTTGGGGTGGGGGACGCTTATTGATGATCTAGTAGAGCGAGGAGTATTGGTTGCTTTGTCTGATTTTAGTGTCAGCACACAAGGGGGGTATTATTTATTTGTGTCCGATAACTCACATCATGAAATGGCAGGGCTTAGGGCATTAGTTAATTGGCTATCAGTGGGTGTTAACCAATAGGCTTAGGTAGAAGATACCTAAGCCTTATTAGGCTATTTCACTTTATCTTCAATAAGTTGCCTTAAAGATTTAATCTCGTTTTGCAAGTCTGTAAGTGACGGTTCACTCGCCGCTTTAGCCTCAGCTTTTTCTTTAGCTTCGCGAGAACTTTCGCTTTCCATAACGTTAACGACAATACCAATCACCATGTTGAGGAAGGCAAAAGCTGTTAAAAATATGAAGGTTAAATAATAGATCCAACTTAACGGATAGACCTCCATGGTCTCATACATTACATCGGTCCAGTCTTCAAAAGTCATCACACGAAAAAGCGTCAGTAACGATATGGTTATATCTCCCCATAAATCTTCATTTATGTGTGCAAACAGAGATGCGCCCGCCGCGGCGTAGATATAGAAAATAATAAACATTAATAAAATTACGTAGCCTAATTGCGGCATTGCTTTGATGAGTGAATTTAGCAGCATACGTAATTCAGGAATGATGGATACCATCCTCAAGACACGGAATATACGTATTAAGCGCCCAACCAGTGCCATTTCGCTATCGTCGATAGGCACTAAGCTAACCACTACAATAAGCGTATCAAATAGGTTCCAAGGATCTTTAAAAAAGGATCGTTTATTTGGGTCTCCAATGAAACGGATCACAATCTCTACCATAAAGAAGAGGGTTATGCCGATATCTAACCATCGTATGAGCTGGAGTATGTTGGGGGATACATCGTACGTTTTAGCACCTATCACTAGGGCTGAGAAAATAATGACGGAAATGACGAAAAATTCAAAAAAGCGATTGCTACGAATAGCAAAAAAGCGCGCTTGTAGGTCTTTGGAGTTCATGTCGTGCCCATGAGGTGAGTAACAATTATCTGTAATGATGAGGCGTCACTTTACTGCGGAAACTACTAAATGTGTAGTGGCATTTAAGGCTTAATTTGAAGTGTCGATAACTTGGTTACGGCCATGCCCTTTGGCGTTGTACAATGCTTGGTCAGCTCGTTTAAGTACATCGCTAATGCCTTTGTCATTAGGGCTGTAGTAAGCTACGCCTATGCTCATCGTTATAGAGAACGAATGTGCTTTCCAAGTGATCTCTTCTTTTTCTAACGAGGCTCGCAGGTACTCGGCTTTATGTAAAACATTATTGTCTGAAAGGTCAGTTATGATGGCGGCGAACTCTTCGCCCCCTATGCGCGCCGTTATATCTGAGCTACGTAATGAAGCATACATAACATGCGCTAACCTTTTTAAAGCGACATCTCCTGCGTCATGGCCATACGTATCGTTTACTTGTTTAAACAAATCAACATCCATCACAAGTATGGCATAAGAGCGTTTATAGCGGACTGATTGGCTATGGATTAGAGAGCCAAGTTCGAAAAAGGCGCGCCGATTATTGAGTTGTGTAAGCACATCAGTACGGGCGTCTTTTTCTGCTTTTATACGCAGCTGGTTTAGCTCTTGGGTGCGTTCTAACACGCGCTTTTCTAATAGGTCCTGCTCTGTTTGTAAGGCATTAACGAGATATCTACGTTTGCGATTAACAACTGACAATATAATAGACAGCACGATCAACAGCGTTAGCGCTAGGACTGTAAGGTTGATCTGCAATTTATAGCTTTCATAAAATGAAGGAAAATCATTTATCAGGATAGTAGTCTCAGGTAAATCTTTTTTGTTAATAGCAAATCGCTCAAGTTGATTAGCATCATAATAGTATTCAAAAGCGTCTTTGGCTATTGGGAGGGGTTGCTGTCCAAAGTATAGGGCTGCATTGCCTGCTAATCTACCCACACGCTCGCCTGAGAGCAGGTAGCCACCTACTACGCCGCTTCCCATCAAAGACTCCCAAACAGAGAAAACGGGAGCATTGGCTGCCATTGAAATTCTTTGAGCCGCTTTATAGGGGATAAAATCTTTTCCGGCACCGTCTTTAAAGATTAACAGGTAGAAAATAGCGCTGTTTTCAGGTAAGCGGCTTACTTCCTCGACAAGTTCTGTCATCGGCATATCCACTAAAAAAGTAATGGAATCATTGAGCAAAGAAGTTGGCAATGCTTCCTTAAAGCGCTGGAGCTGGTTTCTACCGCTGAAAGAGAGACTATCTGCTACGACATAGATATTGTCTGGGTTGTAAATCCGAAGCATTTCATTAAAGGAGCCGAGGTAGTCTTCAAAAATAGGGATGAGGCTTTCATCGCTAGATAGGGTAGCAGTAACTTTGTCGCTATCAGGGAAATAAAATCGATGGATGTTTTTAAAGAGAGACTTATTATTCATCAGAAATTCGACGGCTGGTAAGCTTTCAGCTACGACGCTTTCTAATTCAATCGATTTGTACTTTTGGGTCAAATAGCTCGCAAATCCATCTTGATAATCTTCAGTCGGAAACCGTTCTGCATCGAGATGTTCTGTATAGACTATTGTATTTGATTCAGCATCCATTGCCTGTAAGAATCCACGCTCAACGGATTGTTGCCAAGGAAGCTGTTCACTCCATGAGTTAATGATCAAAACAGATTTGCTAGTTTCTGCCATCACTATTGTGGAGTAGCCTAATGCTAAAAGTAACCCTAAAACCAATCGAAGTTTTAGCAATATCGCCATCCCACATTCCATACAGTTGCTCTGCCATCTTTGTCTTGCTGCCTAAGAATGAGTAAAATTGATGCAAACCGCTTATAGGCACAGTGTTAGTAAAGCACACATTTTAGAAAATGCCATACAAGGGTATAAGGAGAGAGGTGTTGAAAATGCTGGTAGGTAAGGGCGGAATTACCGTAATAAAGTGCTTAGTAATGGATCAGCCCCGAAGGGTCTTAATCAAGCGTGACTAAGACCTGCAGTTGTAACATTTCGTTTTTTGCTTTTGAAAAGTGAAGTTACAGATGCGAAAGCAGCAGTGATCATTGATCCGATATATTCAGCACGTTCTGCTTGAGCTTGGATCATTATTTTTTCAGCCTGAGTCATGTAAGACGTATCTACTTGGTCAAGTAATTCAGCTACTGATTTGTTGTTTGTGTTAGTCATGTTCTTCTCCAGAAATATTAGTTGTTAACCTTTAGTAGTAATAATAGAGATGCAGCAGATAAAGGACAAACGACAAATTTGATGGGTAATGATGAAAATAACTAATCAATTATGACAGGGCGTCTGCTTGTTAACTAGAGATGATGTGCTACTCGCCAGTCATTTTATGGACAGTTTTTATATGATTGCTAGCACTGAAGGCATCGCAGTTGCTGGTTATTAAGATTAAGTTAAGACTTTTGTCTAGTGCGAGAAGTGGGTGTAGTATGTAGCCAAATGATGCAGGATTGTTAAAAAGGAGCACTAAAATTTAGTGCTCCTTTAGATGAGTTCATTTGATTAATACATTAGAACTGGTTCATCGTATTGTCTTTACCAGACGCTTTCAGTGCGGCATCACCAGAGAAGTACTCTTTGTGATCATCACCCATGTCAGAACCAGCCATGTTTTGGTGCTTAACGCAGGCGATACCTTGACGGATCTCTTTACGTTGTACGCCAGCCACATAACCCAACATACCCATCTCACCGAAGTATTCTTTAGCCAAGTTGTCAGTCGACAAGGCAGCGGTGTGGTACGTAGGCAATGTGATCAAGTGGTGGAAGATACCGGCTTCACGTGCCGCGTCCGCTTGGAACGTCTGGATACGCTTATCAGCTTCGATGGCCAACTCAGTCTCATCGTACTTAACGTCCATCAAACCAGCACGATCGTAAGCAGAAACATCCTTACCTTCTTCAACCATCGCATCAAATACTTGCTGACGGAAGTTCAACGTCCAGTTGAACGAAGGTGAGTTGTTGTAAACCAGCTTAGCGTTAGGAACCACTTCACGGATACGGTTAACCATGCCGCCAATTTGACCCACGTGAGGCTTCTCTGTCTCGATCCATAACAAGTCAGCACCGTTTTGTAGAGATGTGATGCAGTCAAGTACGCAACGGTCTTCGCCAGAACCTTTCTTGAACTGGAACAAACCAGATGCTAAACGCTTAGGCTTGAGTAGTTTACCGTTGGCTTTAACCACCACATCACCGTTGTTGATGTCATCAGCACTTTCAACGTAATCGCCGTCTAGGAAGGCGTTATACAAATCGCCTAGGTCGCCTGGCTCGTTCGTTACAGCGATCTGTTTTGTTAAGCCCGCACCCAATGAGTCAGTACGTGCCACGATAACACCGTCATCTACGCCTAGCTCAAGGAATGCGTAACGAACCGCACGGATTTTAGCAAGGAAGTCTGCATGAGGCACCGTTACTTTACCGTCTTGGTGGCCACACTGCTTCTCGTCAGATACTTGGTTCTCGATTTGGATACAGCACGCACCGGCTTCGATCATCTTCTTAGCGAGAAGGTAAGTGGCTTCTTCGTTACCAAACCCCGCATCGATATCAGCAATGATAGGAACAACGTGTGTTTGGAAACCATCGATTTGAGCTTGTACGGCTTTTTCAGCGGCGCTGTCACCGGCGTCACGAGCGGCGTCTAACTGACGGAATAGGCCGCCTAGTTCACGAGCATCAGCTTGACGCAAGAAGGTGTAAAGCTCTTCGATAAGTGATGCAACTGAGGTTTTCTCGTGCATAGATTGGTCAGGTAATGGACCGAACTCAGAGCGCAGAGCCGCTACCATCCAACCAGAAAGGTACAAGTAGCGGCGATCAGTGCTATTAAAGTGCTTCTTAATAGAGATCATTTTCTGTTGGCCGATAAACCCGTGCCAGCAGCCAAGAGATTGCGTGTACTGAGATGAATCGGCATCGTAACGAGCCATGTCATCGCGCATGATTTTAGCGGTGTACTTAGCGATATCCAAACCTGTTTTGAACTGGTTTTGAGCGCGCATACGAGCGGCATATTCAGGGTTGATGGCTTCCCACGCAGCGCCTTGTTGAGCGCGGAGTGTTGAAATTGCATCGATATCATTTGTTAAATTTGACATGGTTAGTCCTTCGCTATGTTACAAAAAAGGGAACTGGAATTTTGGTTAGTGTATTAACCAATTAATAACAGTTGCTTTCATTTCTACTTACACAGGCTAAACCGTTTATGAAGAGCGACGGTTAAAGCCAAAAAACTTAACACTACCTATTGAATATCAAAGTGCGTATTTACGGGGAGTAAGTACGCTCCTTATCCCAGATTATTTAGATAATCGGCGTATTCCGGATTAGAGTCAAAAGAAAATTGTGCATAGCAGCAAAAAGGTAATTTTAATGAGAAACAATGGTTTAAGTTTTTGTAAATAAACTACAAGCCAATAATTGTTATCTATAACGTGAAAACCAGTCATGCTGGGTGTTTAAAGCACTTATGCTTTAGTCGTTTCTACAATAGTCTTATAAGTGAAATAAACAATTTACATGAACTAAAAGTTATTAAAATTTATCTTATAATAGCAAATAAGTCTTAGCTTCTTGTGCCGCTTAAAATCATTAAATCTATGTATATCAGTAAGATATATACTATTGTCTAAGTATTAAGGGGTTTTCTTAGGGAGATCGGATAGGTACTAAGGTAGTATGCTTTTATAGCATAAGCAGAGTGTTTTTTTAATTAGCTAATCGCTTTTTTTATAAGTGGAAATTAGATTTTTAGCATAAGTCAAGGTTCTTTAACTTAGCTTATGCTGTCTGTTTTCTATAAGCTTAAAAGCTTGAGTGAAAGATTGTGCTATGCAAAAAGGCTATTTAGTTAAAGCTAAAGGGGCTAATATTTCTTCTAATTTGGCTAATGGCAAGTCGGTGTTTTCGTGCGCCACTTCTATAATGGGGCGGCGCTCTTTATAAGCTTGTTTCGCTATTTCGGCCGCCTTCTCATACCCAATGATAGGGTTTAATGCGGTCACTAATATAGGGTTTTTAGCTAAAGCCTCTTTTAGGTTGTCGTTGTTAACGACAAAGGTGGCGATAGCTTTATCGGCTAATATGAGGCTGGTGTTTCCTAGCAAATGTATGCTTTCGAGCAAGTTACAGGCAATAACAGGGAGCATTACGTTGAGCTCAAAATTACCAGACTGTCCCGCGATTGTTATCGTTGTGTCGTTGCCAATTACTTGCGCTGAAACCATAGCGGCGGCTTCTGGTATGACAGGGTTAACCTTGCCGGGCATAATTGATGATCCGGGTTGCAATGCTTCAAGCTCAATTTCCCCTAATCCTGCGAGCGGCCCTGAATTCATCCAGCGTAGATCATTGGCTATTTTAAGGATGCTGACAGCCAGTGTTTTTAACTGTCCTGACACGGCGACAGCGGTATCTTGTGAGCTAATGGCCGCAAAAAAGTTCTCAGCAGGTTTAAACGTTAATCCGGTTTCTTTCGATAAAGCCTTTGTAAAGTGCTCAGGGAATTTAGGGTGAGCATTTATCCCAGTGCCGACGGCTGTCCCTCCTTGAGCTAGTTTGGTTAAACCAGATGCTAAGAAGGATATCTGATCGATATTCTGATCTATTTGTGTTGCCCAGGCGCTCATGCTTTGACTCATACGAATCGGCATGGCGTCCATTAAATGGGTTCTTCCTGTTTTTACATAGTGATCGACTTGGCTGGCTTTCATTTTTATAACTTGCGAAAGGTGCTCAAGGGCAGGCAGTAAGTGGTTGGATATCTCAAGCGCTGCGCTGACATGAATGGCTGTAGGGATTACGTCATTACTGCTCTGACCTGTGTTAACGTGATCATTTGGTTTCACTTCACAACCAGCTTGAAGCGAGGCAAGAGTAGCGATCACTTCATTGGCATTCATGTTGGTACTGGTGCCGGACCCTGTTTGATAGATATCCACGGGGAAATGATGCATTAGATCCGGCTTGGCTAATAGGTGGTGTGCAACGTGAATGATTGCATCGCCTATTACAGGGTTGATTTGATCGAGCTCTTTATTTGCGGCCGCCGCAGCCGCTTTAACCAAAATTAGCGCTCGTATAAAAGGCTCGGGCATTGGTTGGCCGCTAATAGGGAAGTTTTCAACGGCTCGTTGTGTTTGTGCAGCATATAAGGCATCAGATGGTACATTGAGTTCGCCCATACTGTCGTGTTCAACGCGCGTGGATGACATTGTTAGCTCCTTATGAGTGATCTGCTGTTTATTAACAGACAATAAAAAGAAACTAAGGTTTGGTTTTTAATGGTTGGGATTAGGTGTCTTTAAATCCATGAGTGGTGGCGTTTATGTAACACGACTTGAAAAAATGCTGATTCAGAAGCCTGCTAGGTCGGCTTCTGAATCAGAGCAAGGTAGGGCGGTAAGGGTTAAAAGCTGATTAAAGCAGATAAACCGGCGCTTACGTTTTCTTGTTGGCTATCACCTGAGCGATAGCTTAAACGCCCTTGCAGCGCCACCTTATCACTTAACTTCCAACTGGCGCCGGTTTCAATCAGCCCATAAGATTTATCAGTTTTTTGAGTAGGTGTAGAAAACTGATTGTTTTCATAATCGACAAGTGCCAGCACTAGCGCATCATCATCTTCATTGGTTCGATAATGCCAAGTGATGTCCAAATAGGGAGAAAAGTTGCTATTAATGTCGTTTATAGCGGCAAAGTGCCAACCAGCATACAAGAGTGTGCTTTGCTGTGAGTGGCCATCAATCATCAGGCTGGTTGATGTCGTGCCGTCTGAGCTTTTCTCCTCTAAGCTATCAAAGGATACATATTGGTAGCGGGCCCCTAATGTCGGGCCATGCTCTAGTGCTTTATAGTTCGTGTAATAATTTAATTCGCCTTGGATATTGAACGATAAACTATCAGCATCGCTATGCATGGTGCGGGTCGCACTCAGTAGATCCACCTGACGATCTAGGTCAGTTTTGCCTGCCGTTACCATCATAGAGGTGTTTATGTGTAATTGGTCATACTCTCTGTGGTGAAAAAGGCTTAGTCCCACGCTTTGGTAATCCACATCGCCGCTGGAGTTTTCAAGATTAGCTTCATTCAAATGGATGGCAAAGCCTGTAGCAGACGTTTCGTTGGTTGGGATTAATATGCCGGCTGAAAACCGTAAAGGTACCTTGTCATAAGGGTCTGAGCTACTGATGTTGGCATCAATCCATAAGTTATCGGCGTTCTCTGAAATGTGAGTATTCCTCAGCATGGTATGTAAATTCTGCTGAACAGTAGCACTTTCATTAATTGTTAGTTGATTAGCGGCATTGGCCAAGGCCGATCCATTAAGCATGCTGTATACATAATCGCTGATCAATTGATGGCCTGCGACAGTGGGGTGTGCAAAATCGGCAAAGGCATACAGCCATTCATCACCGGCAGTATAAGTTTCGCCTTCGATGCAAAATAGAGCTGATTCAACCGTGGGGCACAACGCCGTGGTTGTATCGAGCAATCCATACTGCGTTGGATTAGCTTGCAGCTCAGTGAACAGTCGATCAATATCCATCGGGATAACGGTAACCCCAGATGCTGCGGCTTGGGTGAAAAGTTGCTGATTATATGACTTGGTGAGCGTCGAGATTTGCGCGATTTGTTCAGCGCTTAAGCTGCTAGCAGTGGGTGTATTAGTTATATCTGGGATGCTTGGTAGTAAAATATACTGAGCACCTGCGCCTTCTAGCCTAGTGATGGCTCCCATGTTATTGGCGACCATGCCGCCTAAATAAGCGGGAACATCGGCCGCTGCCACATTACCTTCTAACATCCATAGAAAATCATTGCCACCAGCCCATAGAGAGTACAAAGCGTTGTGGTCTGCTTCACCATTTACACTGCCTAAATAGGTATCGACTTGATCAACTAGAGACATCGCAGTGGTAAATGAGTAGCCTTCTCCTTGTATGCGAGCACCGCCTTGAGCGTAGTTATTCCCACCTTGGTTAACCGGGGAGGCATTAAACCCATATCGTTCTGCGATGTTTTCGGCCCAAACGTTTCCAGGCGAAGTAGTAAACTTGCCTTCTCCCGCATAATTTGGGTTGGTTGAGAGTAAAAAAGGTAAGTAGGTACCCGAATCGGAGAGGCTATCGCCAAAAAAAAACATGTCGCTGTAATCCGCCGCTGCTGTCTGTACAGACAATGCAGCGACAAGACAACAAACCTTATCCATGGTCTTCATCATTCATCCTTAAACTGTGTTATTAAAATAATTAGCGGATTTTCCCTATTTAATGAATTAATTAAATAAAGAGTCTCCTTGTTGGTCGATTAGCAGCTTAGCCTTACGAAAGGTTTCTTGTTGGCATAGCGCCTCACTGGGGAATTGGTCGGCACGGATAAAGTTATGTGATAACTCATCTTTGGTGACGGTTCCGTTTATTCTGTATTGGCCATTTTCTGATAACGGTTGAGCCGTAATGACATATCCTTTGTATTGTTCTGTTTGGTAATTTTTTTCTCTACTTTCTTTAGTTGAAAACAATGAAGTAAGGATATTAATTATTGACATGATTTTATGACTATTTCGGTCGTTTAAAGCTGCAAACTATAAAGGTTTTTTAAAAAGGTTTGAAGTTTTAATGCAATGCAAAATTTTCTGCTATTCTTTAATTAAGCTTATATTCAGATTATGGTTCATGGATGGCAACTAAAGACTCTAAAGTTTCATTTTGGAACAGCGTGGCGCTGATGGCGCTTGGGGGTATATTTGCATTTGAGGCAGCAAAAGCGTCTGATAATAATGACAAATACCTAACTCCTGTTACATTGCAACTGCAGTGGTATCATCAATTTCAATTTGCAGGTTATTACGCCGCGCTTCACAAAGGTTTTTATGAGGCTGCCGGGCTAGATGTCACCATCAAAGATGGTGGCTACGACGCTAAAGGGAACGCAATTATACCTGAAGCTGAGGTTGTTTTTAATCGAGCTCAATTTGGTATAACGCGAACTGATTTGCTCATAAACCACAGTCAGGGCATTCCTGTTGCTGTGATTGCCAACGTAATGCAACACTCTCCCTATGTATTCATGACGCTAAAGGATTACGGTTTCTCTAGTCTAGAGGAGATAGGTCTTAATCGACCGGTCACGTTAAATTTGCCCACGGTCAGCGATGGACGCAATGATGCTGAAGCTATGGCTGCTTTGAAAGTCGCTCATGTTGAGCCTGCTTGGCTGAATAATCGTTTTCCTACGTGGAAGATAGAGGATTTACTCAATGGCACAACAGAACTAATGCCAGCCTATGTGACAGATGGTCCATTTTTTGTTGAGAAAGAAGGGCGCACTCCGTTGATTATTAGCCCTGAAGATTATGGGATCGACTTTTACGGAGACCTCATTTTTACCAGCCTTAAAATGATCGAGCAGCAGCCAGACATTGTTAAATCATTTCGCGATGCCAGCCTAAAGGGGTGGAAATACGCTCTTGAACATCCAGCAGAAATTGTATCGCTTATCCATAAAGAATATCGAACTCGTAACGAGCATTATGACCTTGAGTTTTTACTCTATGAGTCTGCCGAAATTAAGAAGTTGATTAACTCTGATGTCATTGAAGTGGGTTACATGAATCCACTTCGATGGGAAAAAATTGCAAAAACCTATCAATCCTTAGGCCTAATTCGCGAATATGATATCGAATCGCTCCTTTATATCCCTCCCGCAAACCATCCTTTATCCGGCTATATTAAGTGGGTAAAGCTCCTAGTTTTACCACTTATTATCAGTTTGATTATAAGTGCGTATTTATACTCGCTAACACGCCGATTAAGGAAAGAAATAGCGCGCCGGCGAGAGGCGGAAGCGACGCTGAAGATTCAAGCCGAGCGTGATGCGTTAACGGGTTTGGATAACCGCTATGCTTTTCAACGGAACTTTTCACATGAATTTGAAAGAGCTCGTCGTTATAAACAACCTTTTTCGTTAGTAATGATAGATATTGACTTTTTTAAAGAAATTAATGACAAATTTGGTCATCTTGCCGGTGACGAGGTGCTCAAATCGTTAGCTAACGTAACCAGCGGCTTGCTCCGAGGGAGTGACCAGATGGCTCGTTATGGTGGGGAAGAGTTTGTTATTTTATTGCCCAATACCTTGGAATCGGAAGCCATGGCATTAGCCGAAAGAGTACTACGTTCCAACCAAAGCAATTGCGTTTTGGTTGATGGGCATTCGCTGCAATACACGATTAGTTTAGGTGTCACAGAACTCAGTGATGAGGATCAATCTATAAACGACTTGTTTAAGCGTAGCGATCAACTGCTTTATGAGGCAAAAGATGCAGGCCGTAATTGCATCAGGCGGTATGTGGGAAAGTTCGTACTGCAATAAATCGTCAGCTTGATGATGAAGCTGACGATTAGGGTTTACACTATTTACTCACCACTCTCTGTTGAACCAGAATCCAGTGCTGGCAGAGAAAAATGCGCAATAATCAGCTCAGAAGGAGACAGCTCCGCTGCCTCAGCCGCTTGCTCTAAACATTTCAAAGCATCTTTGGTTAGATTAATTGGGCTATCTGCCTTGTATGAGCGCGCGGCTACAATAGCTTCTTGAAACCGTTTTTTGTTGTCTGCAGTTAACCATTCATCGGCCCATTCTCTTATGTCCTGCACGGATGAAGTGCACTTGCGCCAATCTTTTAAAGCTTTTAAGTTTTTCTTGGCGGCCTTTTCATTAGTTTGATCAAACGGAAAGCTGTCCTCGCGAGCGATTTGAACCTCTATCCATTGAACTGCCATGGCAACATCGCTCTTTTTGATTTTCATAATTATCCTTGAACCGTCTGTGATTGGAAACAAGCAGATTTTGTCAAAAACACTATAACATTGATGTGAATTTTTTATGAAGATTTGGATGGGCTTATTTTATGCCGTTTAGCGGTTCTCACGACGAGAGATAGCTAAAAGCAGTAAGTCGAGCCAGCGAGCCGGTAATAGGCGTTTTAAGTAGCCGAACAAATAAGTAGGGAAAGTAACATAGTATCGTATTTTAGGTCGCTTGCTGGTTAAAATATGTTCTACTTTCTGTAAAACAGCCTCTGGGCCTAGTGTAAAAGGCGCATCTTTGTCGCTGGCACTCGCCAATCGCTTTTCTACTTGCTCGTAAATGGTTTGGTGGGGGCTGCTCTGAGTTTTAATATTCGCTTTAAATTTGGCGAATGCATTAACGCGAAACTGGCTAGTAATTGGGCCAGGTTCAATCAAGGATATGTAGACGCCAGAGCCGTCTAGTTCTTGACGAAGAGTATCAGTGAGCCCCTCAAGTGCAAACTTACTGGCGTTATAGGCCCCACGGTACTGCATCGCTACTAAGCCCAATACAGAGCTATTGTGGATGATGCGGCCATAACCTTGCTTGCGCATGATAGGTATCACAAGATTGGTTAACTCATGCCAGCCGAATACATTGGTTTCAAATTGCTGGCGGAGTACATCTCGAGATAAATCCTCAACGGCCCCAGGTTGACCGTATGCGCCATTATTAAACAAAGCGTAGAGGTGCCCATTAGTTTGTTCAAGCACCCAAGTAACCGCCTGCTGAATAGACTCAGATGAGTCTAAATCCAGCTCACAAGCTTGTAAGCCGTAGGAGCGCAAGGCCATCACATCTTCGCTATTGCGGGCGGTCGCATAAACCGCATAGCCTTTTTTATGCAACGCAAGTGCAACATGCTTGCCTATTCCCGACGAGCAACCGGTAATTAAAATAGATTGGCTGGCAGGAGAAGTGGGAGTGTCAATGGAAGACATGTTAGCCTTAAAAATTGATAAGTTGGGCTACAAAATTAACACAGCTGTATAGCATATAGAATATTAGCTCGACCCAGATCGGTTTGATTTTGTTATGATTATCAAAAATTTATATCTGAAGGCATAGTTGATGCGTTGTGTTCCTTTTTTACTAGTTAGTTTGCTCTCATTTCCAGTAGCCACTATGGCCGCTTCTTATGAGGGAGCCGAGTCGGTGCCTTTATTTCATCCTTTGTGCTTTGAGCCTTTGATGGCACAAGAAGATGACGGTGGAGCTTACGACATGGCGGCTTGTGCTGAAGAGTTTAAAGATATACCGGTTAAACGCACTCCTGATGGTGGTTTATATGCAAAACGCCCAGCCCGCGAAGACGAGTCGGCACTAACGGCAGGCTATGTGGTGTATGAGCCAATTGGTACACTGGACGAGGCCCTTGAACTTGTTCTGTACCATGATAAGCAACCCGAAAAAGCAATACATGCGCGTGTACTCGTCATGGCTAGGTTACCTGGGTTTTCTCCGTTATATAGGGAATACATCACAAGCATTGATGAAGCCGGCACGCGATGTAATGGAAGCATCCAAGGGGCTCGCTTAATTTCTGAAGCTATTTTAGAAGTCGATCTCAACGTTAATTCGGCAACGTTAATGAAGTTGGCTGCTCCCGAATTACCTTTAGGCAAAGCAGGCCAAGCCAGTGATGATATTGCTAGCCTGAGTCTCAAACCTAAAGACCAGTTGGATAATAACGAGTCTCACTGCATCGGTACTGTTACCAAAACATACAACCTCATTGATAGCAGAGAAGCCCTTAAAAACCTATCGTTTATTACGGGCCTCAAACCGACGGCTGCTAACCCTTATCAAGCATGCTTCGATGGCTTGTTAGATGAGTTTATCAAACCGCCAGGCACCTTGGACTTGCAAGAGTTTGATTTATTTAAACAGCTCTTTGTAACCACATGCGGCATCAAATAAAACAAAGAGTTATCTTGCTTATTTATGAAAATACTTCACACATCTGATTGGCATCTCGGGAGACAGTTTCACAATGTTTCCTTGCTCGAAGATCAGCGTCATGTATTACAGCAAATAGTTGATTATGCCGTTAGTTCGGGCGTTGATGTTGTGATCATCGCCGGGGATATTTACGATCGTTCTGTCCCGCCCGCTAATGCAGTCAGTGTGATGAGTGAGCTTATAAGTCAGCTACATCAAGCCGGGATTATCGTTATTATCACCTCAGGCAATCATGATGGGGCCGAACGATTAGGGTTTGCGGCTGGAGTCATGGCATCGCAAGGTGTGCATATATTAAGTGATCTGTCTAAATTCTGTGAGCCAATAGTGGTCAATGATGAGGTCGCTTTTTATGGTATCCCATTTGCAGACCCTGTTAGTGTCCGCCATGCTTTTGGCGTGGAGGTAAATACACATGATGAGGCCATGGCATATTTAACACAGAGGATCACCGATATTGCTGATCCTTCCTTGGCAACCGTTGTCATAGCTCATTGCTTTATAGATGGAGGGGAGCCTTCTGACTCGGAGCGGCCATTATCATTGGGCGGCGCTGATTGTGTAAGTTATCAGCACTTTATGCCTTTTTCTTACACGGCGCTAGGCCATTTACACGGGCGTCAGTATAAAGGCAGCGATCACATACGCTATTCAGGGTCACCCCTTAAATATTCCTTCTCAGAAACAAAGCAAATCAAATCATTTACGGTGGTAGAGCTAACACCATCGTCTTTTTCGTTTGAGCAAATCCCATTAATACCCAAGCGAGACATGCGACGTTTAGAAGGTGAGTTACAGCAGGTGCTGGAATCCGGTGTTAATGATAGCGCTCGTGACGATTATTTGTATGTCGCATTAACAGACACCCATGCGATTATGGATGTAATGAGTAAACTGCGGGACGTTTATCCCAATGTGCTTCATGTTGAGCGGCCAGGACTAATGAAAAGTAACGACACTCGCGCGCTCAATAAACAGCGTAAGCAACAAAGCGAAGAGCGAATGTTTAGTGACTTTTTTTCGCAAGTGATGGGTCAGCCGATGACCAAAGAGCAGCAGACCTGTTTGCATAAAACGCTCCAATCTTTACTGGAATAAGTACCACTTATACTATGACACCTATACAGCTAAGCTTTACTGCGTTTGGTCCGTTTCCTAAAAATGAAGTGATTAATTTCAAAAGCTTAGGGAAGAATCCTCTATTTTTGATTAACGGCCCTACCGGGGCAGGTAAAACAACAATCTTAGATGCTATGTGCTTCGCGCTTTATGGCAAAACCACGGGTGATGAGCGTGGTGGTGATCAAATGCGATGTGACTTAGCAGCGGCTGATACACTGACAGAAGTTGTTTTTAGTTTTCATATAGGAAATGCCAGTTACCGGATTCGGCGTGTTCCAGATCAGCCCCGACCCAAAGCTCGTGGCGAAGGCTTTACTCAACAATCGTCGGAGGCACAACTGTGGCAGTTGGATGAGCAAGGTGAGCCTCAAAAATTATTAGTTAGCAGCAAGGTTACGCAAGCCAACCATGCCATACAGCAGTTACTGGGTTTGAGTGTTGATCAATTCCGGCAGGTGATGGTTTTGCCTCAAGGCCAATTTAGAAAGTTATTAACGGCGGGGTCAGCCGAGCGCGAAAAAATCTTTAGCCAGCTTTTCCAAACGGGTATTTATGCAAAGCTTGAAGAGGCGCTAAAGCGGCAAGCTTTAGAGTTGAATCGTGAGCTAGAATCGATTAACGATTCGCGACAAGCCTTGTTAAGGCAGCATGATCTTGAGCATACATCCGCGCTAGGCGTTGCATTAGACGCTGCAGATTCGCACCGTCACCAAATGCATCTGGCTAACCTTTATGCCCAAGCGGCTTTTTCGTCAGCTGAAAAGGTACTCACTAGAGCAGAACAATTAGCAGCTACTTACACTCAACTGGATACACTGATAACTAAAAGAGAAGCACTTAACGAGCAATCCAGCCTTATCGAACAAGATAAAATTAAGCTCAATGCTATAGAGCGGGCGAAAAGTATTGCCGCGGTTTATCAGCATCAAGTATCAGCGCAAGCATCGTTAGCGGCTATTCGAGAGCGTCTGGCAAAAGCTAAAACTCATACAGAGCAGGCGACAATTGAGTACCAGCGTGCTCAAACACGACAAGCTGACATACCCGCTTTGCAGGATCGGGTGCGTTTAACGCAGGAACAAATCCAGAAGCTAGAGCGTTATTCAGCACTGGTCAATGATTTTCAGAGTGCGCAAAGCCTTTATCAGGAATCCTCCCTGCAATTTGCGGAAGCGTCTACCCAGCATGAACAAAAACGTGCTTTGTTAACCAGTAGTGTTGAAAGTCTTGATCAATGGGTGGCATACCAAAAGCAACAAAGTCAGTTAACAGAGGGATTGTCAGCGGCCCAGCAGCGGGTTTTTGAGTTAACAACTGCTGTAGAGTTGGCTCAGAAGAGGGATGTACTCGAAAAGCAGCGGAACGACTGCAAAGCTCGATTAGACGAATCTAGAGCCGCCGGGTTACGTTTTAAGGCCGAGTTTGATGAATGCGAAAGTGCAGCAACTCGATTAGAACGAGATTGGCACTTAGGACAAGCAGCCATACTTTCTCAATCACTCACACCAGGGGAGCCTTGCCCGGTATGTGGCAGTCAAGATCATCCATCTCCTCAGCCTTCTACTATTGAGGTTCCGACGCAGGAGCAAATAAAAGAAGCCCGTTTGCAGCTCTCTTTAAAAGATCAGAACCTCACACAGGAGAGATCCAACTATCGCTTTATAAATAAAGAGTTAGATAAATGTATTAACGACTTGTCTGAATGTGAAAAAAAGTTAAAAGATAATGCGGTGCTCAGCCTCAAAGAAATTGAATCGAAATTAAGTGAAGCTGAAAAACAACACCAAGTAGGCCAACAGGCTGATAAAGAGCGACGTGCAGCCGGTGAACAGATTGATAAACTGAATCAGCAAATTAATGCTCTGCGTGCTGAATTAGAGTTGCTTGAGCAAGAGGTCAGTCGTTTTCGGGCTGCCAAAGAGGTGGCGGCAGCCAATGCTGGCAAGCTGTCCGCTGATTTACCTGAGGAATACCGGGATTCTTCTGTGGTTGAGCAGGCACTCGTAAACAGTAGAACCGCTTTAGCGAATGACAACAAAGCTATTGAAGATATTACAAACGCTATACAAGCCGCTTACACCTCATTGCAAAGTCAAAGTGCAGTGGAGCAGGCGGTTTCAGAAGAGCTGCCCGTTGTTGAAACCCAAGCGCTACAGGCTCGCGATGAGTTTACTCAAGCACTAAAGGCGAGCTCATTTGATAATGAAGAAGCTTTTAAAGAAGCCTATCAAGCTATTGATTCGGCTAGCTCCCTTCAGGAGCGTTTGCTTCAATACGATAATGCGGTTACTGCGAACAACGCCGCTATTGATCAATTAAAAGAACAAATTGGATCTCAAGAGCGTCCAGATATCAATCGGTTATCGGATGATCTTAACAGTTATCAGCATGCCAAAACCGAAGCTAACAAGCATTGGGTTGCTGCAGATCATCAGGTATCTGACTTACTCAAAACCCAAGAACGATTAGATGCCATTGCTTTAAAAGCGCAAGAGCTTGATAAAGCGTATGCGGTAGTTGGGACATTGAGTCAGGTTGCCAATGGGCAAACATCCAGCCGAGTTAGCTTGCAGCGATTTGTACTCAGTGTGCTGTTGGATGATGTATTACTCGAAGCCAGCCATCGTTTATTGTTAATGAGTAAAGGGCGGTACAACCTGCTTCGCAAAGAAGAGCGCTCAGCAGGTAATGTTGCTTCTGGTCTTGATTTAGAAGTAGAAGACACCTATTCAGGACGAGTACGCGCCGTTGAAACCCTATCGGGTGGCGAAGGGTTTATGGCTGCTTTGGCGTTGGCATTAGGTTTATCGGAGGTCGTGCAGGCTTATGCAGGGGGCATTCGATTAGATGTACTCTTTATTGATGAAGGTTTTGGCAGCTTAGATCCGGAATCGTTAGATTTAGCGATTCAAACCCTAATGGATTTACAGCAAGGCGGCCGGATGATCGGAATTATTTCCCATGTTGCCGAGCTTAAAGAGCAAATGCCTTTGCGCATTGATATAGAAACCAGCAGGCTAGGTAGCCGTATAGCAATGGCTGATCTGTAATGCTTTTAGTTAAAAATTGTCTGTTTTTTGCCGCTTTTTAGCGCAAATTTAAGGTCTGTGCGCTATTAATGATCAACTAAATTGAGTTAGCAATAGTGGATTTTGTCTAAATATGTATGCTGTTTTACTCGATCTTGATAAGCGAGCGGGGTAGCGCTTACCAGTTTTTTGAATTCTTTTAGAAAATGAGACTGGTCGGTAAAACCTAAATCACAAGCCATATCAGAGAAGGTGATTTCTTTATGGTTGATGGCGTAAACGGCGGATTGGCAGCGTACAATTCGGCAAAACACTTTGGGCGAAAAACCTAAGTCCGATAAGAATTGACGCTGAATGGTTCGTGTTGTGTAGCCTGTTATCACTTCTAATTCATCAATTCGCACGTTGCCATTGTGGTCAAATATGTATTGTAAGGCGGCGATGGTTAGCGGTGAAAAATGCCGTGCTTTTTTACCGTTAAAATAGTCCTTAAATGAAGCCACTTGTGACAAAAAATCGGGCTTTCTGACTATTGCCTCAAACACTTGTTCTGCCTCGGTTGCAACACTCAAAAAACTGACATGTTGCTCTATTAAATCTTTGGCAGAAACGTCAAGCCAATCAGGCATGATCCCTGATGCAAATCGAACACCGAAATATCGATGTTTAGGAATCAACTCTATTTGCATGGCCTCCATTGGAGTTCCATATACTTCCGCTTTAGGCGAAGTTGTATCGCAGTCAAATAAGATATCAACACATCCGTCCGGTATAGCAAAAATAGGCTCTGCAGAATGTCCTGCCTCAAAACCATAATAGTGAGAAATAGTGGGGTGATCGGATCCTGCTAAACAAAATTCATCGGCCGCACTCATGACCATCCAAGGCTGTTTAGACCGAATTCTGGCTAAATGATTAACGATTGTTTGCTTAGGCATGGAGGCACCCCCAACGTTGAATATGTTGAGGCCCAGAGCAAGATAGATGCCAACACACATGATTTTACCGATTCGTTTTTTTTGCGCATACGCCAAGCGTCAATATGTACATGTCTACCTAGATGCATGCTTTTGCGCTCTTTTTGAGCATGTCGCAAATTTACAATACGCCTCAAATCTATCTCCCTAGGATAAAAAGCACCTGATCACTATCTAGACGTTTTCACCGCTAATGGCTGACGTTGTAAGCAAGGTAGTGGCGTATTCAATCGCTCACAAGAGTAGGGGAATGTTATGTCTGACAATACCAAAATTGATTTTATCTATCTTTCTGAGCCCGACATGATTAAAGCGGGTGTCACTGACATGCATAGCTGCGTTGATACTATGGAAGATATGTTTGCCTTGCTTCACAAAGGCGACTATCGCATGGCAGGGCCAAACAATGATTCGCATGGAGCCATGGTGACGTTTCCTGAGGAGCCTGAAATTCCTACCATGCCAAGGCATACACCGGACCGTCGTCTGATGGCAATGCCGGCTTATTTAGGGGGTGACTACAAAACATGTGGCGTTAAATGGTATGGCTCAAACATAGCTAATCGTGAAAAAGGCCTGCCACGCTCTATTTTGATGTTTACCCTCAATGATGCTGATACAGGGGCGCCTTTGGCTCATATGTCTGCAAATTTGTTGTCGGCATACCGTACTGGCGCAGTCCCAGGTGTTGGCGCTCGTCATTTGGCACGTAAAGATTCAAAGGTTGTGGGTCTGTTGGGGCCAGGCGTCATGGGTAAAACTTCCATTGCTGCTTTTATGGCTGCCTGCCCTGATATTGATACGTTAAAAGTTAAAGGCCGGGGCCAAAAAAGTTTAGATAGTTTTCTTACGTGGGTTAACCAAACCTTTCCTCAAATCACTAATGTGCAGGTTGTTGATACGTTAGAAGATGTCGTACGGGATGCTGACATAGTGACCTACTGCAACTCCGGCGAAACCGGCGACGTGTCCACATACCCTATTGTGAAACGGGAGTGGGTAAAGCCGGGCGCTTATATATCTATGCCTGCTTATTGCCGATTCGATGCCGATCTTGAAAAAGACGATGTTCGAAAAGTCATGGACAACATTGGTCTTTATGAAGCTTGGTATGAAGAAGCGCCTAAGCCCAGCCATATGTACATCCCTATTATCGGTTGCCGCTTTATGGACATGATTGACGAAGGGCTCATGAGTAAAGATCAGCTTGAAGATCTAGGTGCGATTGCGGCAGGTGAAGCGCCAGGGCGAAAAAATGATGAAGAAATTATCGTGCTATCTGTCGGTGGCTTACCAACAGAAGATGTCGCTTGGGCAACAAAAATCTACCAAAACGCAATCAAGCAAGACATTGGAGTGAAGTTGAATTTGTGGGATACCCCCGCGCTCCGTTGATGCCCCATAGCAGGTAACGATCATTAAGCGGTGCAGTTTGGCATCGCTAGTCCAATTCATAGGAAAAGTCATGAGCAATATTATCAAAGTTAAGACCGGTTCTCCGTTTGAGGATATGGGTAGCTATTCACGGTTAGTCGCTGTTGATGATTGGATTTATGTATCTAATACGGCAGGCCGTAACCCAGATACAAAAGAAATCAATGAGGACATCATTCAGCAAACCAACCAAGTGTTTTCAAATATTGAGCGAGCACTTGCCAGTGTTGATTCCAGCCTAGCTGATGTTGTTATGTCGCGCGTGTTTATTCAAAACCCAGATGATACAGCGACTGTAATGGAAGTGGTTGGTAGTAAGTTTCGTGGTATTGACCCTGCTACTACTGTTACTTGCCCTCCTTTAGGATCAACGATTTACAAAGTTGAATTGGAGGTGACGGCTTATCGTAACGCATCAAAGCGGTCTGTTACTCGTATTAATCTAGCCTCAACATAATCGATAGGATACGCATAATGACTAGCAAGCTTATCCCTATATCGACGCAAACAGCGATACCCCAATCCACATCAGTTGTCATTATTGGCGGAGGAATTGTCGGAGTCTCTGCTGCACTCTCTTTAGCAGAAAAAAACATTCCAGTGGTGTTGCTTGAAAAAGGGCAAATAGCGGCTGAGCAATCATCGCGAAACTTGGGCTGGATCCGTAAGACAAGTCGTCATGCTAATGATGTTCCTCTTGCTCAAGCCGCTGACCGTATATGGGCCAAGATGGCTGAGCGTGTTGGTGCTGATGTTGGTTATCGACAATCTGGCATTATGTTTTTAGCTAAAACTGATGAGCAAATGTCGATTCACGAGAGCTGGCTATCATCCGTTAGTGATCTGAATCTGGGGTCTCAATTACTAAGCCCTAAAGAGATTGACAAGCATGTACCCGGCGGCAGAGGGATGTGGAAGGGGGGAGTGTATACACCTTCGGACGGCCGAGCTGAACCGGCTATTGCGACTAGCGCATTAGCCAAAGCCGCAATGAATGCGGGGGCTATTTTGATACAAAACTGTGCTGTGCGTGATCTTTCTAGATCGGCAGGGAAAGTCAGTGGCGTCATAACAGAGCAGGGAGAAATTGAGTGCGATCAAGTACTACTAGCGGGTGGGGCTTGGTCGAGACGCTTTTTGGGCAATATGGGTGTTTCTTTACCAACCCTACCTGTTGTTGCATCAGTGTTGCGCACCAAGCCGATGGAAGGCCCCTCTGAAATAGCAGTTGGTGGACCCGATTTCTCTTTTCGTAAGCATAAGGATGGTGGGTTCATCATTATGCAACGCGGTAAAGTTGATGCGCCGATTACGTTAGACCACCTCAAAATAGGCCTGCAGTTTAAAGATCAACTGAGATTTGGAAAAGACGCACTTAACATTTCATTGGGAACTCCCTTCTTTAAAGATCTGATAATGCCAAGACGCTGGTCAGCAAATAAGCCGACACCGTTTGAGGCAGAGCGGGTTAAAAATCCCGCAATTAATCATCAACTTTTACAAGATGCGCTCCAAAACACACATCAAGCATGGCCTCAGTTTGAGCAAGCTGAAATCGAAGAATCTTGGGCAGGACTGATCGATGTAACGCCCGACTCCACTCCTGTAATTGATCGTGTCAAAGCAATACCAGGCTTAACTGTTGCGACCGGGTTTTCTGGTCACGGTTTTGGTACAGGGCCAGCCGCTGGGCAGCTAGCGGCGGACATTGTTTTGAACGATACCTTACTGATTAATCCCGACCCTTACCGGTTCGATCGTTTTTAAACTGATAACACTGTTATTCCATAAGGAGCATAACAATGAGCTACATATCAACGACTGAAAGTTTAAAAATGGCGAGTTCACCCGTCATTGCAAGCAATAGTAAAAAAATGGGCTTACTAACAATGATGGCGATCTGTATAGGTCTCGTTATTGTACAAGGGGCTATGATATCCGCTATGCAAGGTATTGGCATGGGAGGAATGACCTTTGTCTTTGCCATGATTGCCGCGCTAATTATTTCGCAATTCAATGCGATGAGCTTTGCAGAACTGTCGCTTATGTTTCCTCAAGAGGGGACATTGGCGACCTATACGCAAAAAGCTATTGGTCACTTTCCTGCTATTGTTTCTGTGTTTGCTGGCTATGTCATTGTTGCGAGCTTAGCGGTGCCTGTGGAGATGTTTTTAGTCGACGCAATGTTGGCAGAGCTACTGCCCGGCGTTTTCCCTGAAAAGGTAGTCCCCATACTTATTTTAATTGCACTAACTGTGACCAATTTAGTGGGTAAGAATGTGTTCTCTAAAGTCCAGAATTTTATTGCATTTATACTTGTAAGTGTAATGATTTTGTTAGGATTAATGGCGATAACGGGTGCTGATAAACCGCACCCTGTTATAACTGGTACGCCAGTAGATTGGGGATTTAGCGGGGTGTTAGATGGCAGTTTTATTGGCCTGATAGCCTTGGCCATGTGGTTGTTTGTTGGCTCCGAATACATATGCCCAATGATCAATGAGGTAAAAGACCCTGTTAAAAATATCCCACGCGCCATGCAGATGTCATTGTTTGCCATTTTTGGGATATTTTTAGCATTCGTGTTTGGTGCTAGCTTATATATGGACACCGAGACGCTTCTGACTGCGCCAATCCCATACCTTAACTATGCCAATGCGGTATTTGGTCAGGCGGGTTTATTTATCGCTACGGTAATGGCTTTGGCCGCCACCTGCAGTACGGTAAATACTATATTGGCAGCCTTACCTTCAATGCTGCATGGCATGGCCGAGCAAAAGCAGGCCTTTCCACAGCTTAAATCGCTCAATCGATTTAACACGCCATGGGTTGGTATTCTGATGATGGCTGTATTTACATCAATTCCATTCATTACATTAGGCATCGACTCATTGATTGTTCTTGTTATAGCGGCAACAACCAGTTATCTGTTGGCTTATATCATTTCCCATATCGATGTGATTGTTTTGCGCCAACGACACCCCGAATTGAATCGCCCGTATCGCACACCGTTTTACCCGCTGCCGCAAATAGTTGGAATTATTGCGATGGTGTATGTCATCATCAACAATTCACCGGCGCCTGAAATGACATCCATGATATTTAGCATTGCCGGGGGGATGTTAGCTGTTGTTGGTGTGATTGCTGCGCTGTGGGTTAAGTTTTATATGAAACGCAATCTTTTTCAGCCAGATATGACATAAAGTAGGGTAGAGCTAAGGCTTAAATCCAACTCTATGAGCAGTCGTACTAAAAAATAGACAGGCAGCACGCCTGTCTATTTTTATATTTAGGCTTTGCATTCGAAGTTAGTCCTCGCTATTAAAGGCGCAATGGCTTCTTTTCTCTCGTTATCTCGATTTTTTTGCTATCCAAATGTTACTGTCTTAAAATGATACGTATCAAATAATACGTATTGTGTACTATATGCCTAGAAAATCTGATACCCGGGAAAAAGTCTTCGCTGCAGCTGATCAACTATTACAGCAAGGAGCAAAGCCTACCCAACAAAGTATTCGCGATCTCATTGGAACAGGAAGCATCAGCACTATCAATGCCGCCCTTAATGATTGGTGGGCAAGCTTGGCTGATAGGGTCGCTCGTAAAAATGAACACCCCGAGCTACCAGAACCTGTTCTGACTGCTGCGAACCAGCTTTGGGATCAAGCCCTTGCTTACGCTCATCATAACTTAAATCAGCAACGAGCTGAGTTGCAGCAAACACTGGGCGATATTAAAAAGCAGTCCAACGAAGAGCTTAACAACCTCAGACAGTTAGTTGATCGCCTACAAGACAGTAATGCCAACCTGCGGTCTGAATTAGATGAGGCATTTAGAGCGTCAAAAGCTGAACAAGTAAGAGCGTCATCACTTGAGACTCAAGTTATTCGGCTAACGTCAGAGCGCGATGACTTGAGCCGCAAAGTGAAGCAATTGGAGCGACTATTTGATAAAGATCAGACTAACGCGTCTAAGGGGGAAGCCAAAGCTGATAGTCAGCATCAAGAAAAGATGATTGAACTTCGCGTTGAAAACAAAGTTCTCTCTAATAAAATCAATGAATTAAACGGCTTACTTGCCATCAAGTCTACTGAGAACGAGCAGCTAATACGACAGTTAGCCTCCCAGGAAAAAGAAGCATTACAACAGCAACATAGGCTAGAATTGGTTTTGGCGCAGCAAGACGCTCGCTATGAAGATGTGGTTAATTCCCTGAATCATTGCAGGCTTGAACTTGCTCAGGTTAAAGATAACAATTAGCACGTATGTATAATGGTCGGTCTATCAGGAAAAAACATGGATACAGTTCTACCCGTTAACGCTGATTTAGAAACTATACGAACAGCATTGCAAGAATTATCAGCGGGTGAATCTATTGCCTGCCAATCTGAGACGGTTTTCTCTAAAGCTAAGTTGTTATTGGTAAAAGAGAAAATAACGGGTGTGAGCATTCAGCTGATTGATAGCGATGGCTATGTGATACGCCAGGTGACCGGTAAGCGACGCAGCGATGTAGAGGAGGGCGAGTTTAGCGATCGACAGCAAGCTGTAATCCGTGCATTGGAAAAAGTATTAAGGCATTGTAAGCAGGAAGGTGTTCGTTTAGTAGGCTATAGTGATGAACTTGTTGCTTACCCTGCTCGGTGCAAGGATTTGAGTCAGGCCTCTGTATATGCTCTAGATGTGGATACACAGGGCGTTTATACGGGTGCTGATTCAGATTCGACGTGGGTTGAGTAATGAATTAACCTTCGCAAGTTCAAAGTGCTATAAGAGAATCAACCAAAGTATGCAAAAAGCTAAAGTTTTGTTAGTGGACGACCACGATATCGTTCGTGCAGGGTTTCAGCAATTACTGGATATGCACCCGCAAATCGAGATAATTGCTCAAGCCAATAACAGCCAAAAAGCCTTTGAAATCTACAAGTTAGCCAAGCCTGATGTGGTGATAATGGATCTGTCTATGCCCAGCGATGCGGATTCTGTAGAAGCCACCACAGCCCAAGGTGGCATAGAAGCCATTAGTAAGATTATGAGCTTCGACACCAATGCTAAAGTCATTGTGTTAACGGTTTGGGAATCTAACCCTTATCCCGCTAATCTTGTTAAAGCAGGTGTTAAAGGCTACCTAACTAAGCGCTGTGCGCCTGATGAGTTAGTTCAAGCCGTATTAACCGTTTACAAAGGTGGTGAGCATTTCTCAGAAAGCATCAAAGCCATAATTAACGGCTCAGAAGGCGAAGAAAGCCCGCTGTCGCAATTAACTAAACGAGAGATGCAGATATTTGGTTTGCTAGCTAAAGGCCAGTCTGCAGCCTTTATTGCTGAATCAATGTTTTTGAGTACTAAAACGGTTCATGCTCATCGCTCCAATATATTACGCAAGCTTAAACTTTCTAATAATTCTGAATTAGTCCACTTAGCCATTCGAGAAGGAATCGTTCAGCCTTGAGGACTCAAGAAGCCGAAAACCCATTATTAGACTCTGAGTTTTTCTGGTATAGCATCCTCGAAGGTGATCAAATCATCATTGAGGTAGATTATTTTGTAGATCACGAGCTTGTTCTGCGCCGTGGTCGTCCTTATCAAGTTCTTTCTAAAATAGAAACTGATAGCTGTAATATGGCTTTTATTGTTGAGTCTGACATTACAGGCCAATTAGTTTTTATCCATCCATTCATGATCGACGATTACATTCTTAATCCGCAGCGGCCATCTATAAACTAAAACCAATTGTTTGAAGTAGGTAATCACCGTAACGGAAACGCCGTTATAGCGTATCCTTACCGATAAATATAACTTCGTGTAATGTATATTATGTTAAATTGTATGTTATCTTATTCCTGTTATGTGAAGAAGACGTATGCTTTTTAGTAAAACAGAGGTTCAGCTATTTATTCCTTTTATTATTATCCCTTATCTTCTTCATTGGAGCTGTAACCATCAATAGCTCGTCACTTACCGGTTTATTGCTTAATAATTCAATTTAAGCTGTTGTAATAGATTCTCTTCGTGCGCACAGGCGTTAAGATTTATTTTTTGCGGGCAAACTCCCACTCTATGCACGTACCGCACGATGATATGTTTTGATTATATTTGATTGTTGATTCTATTCTGTACGAATAATACATATTTTGTATTGTTTAAATGAATGAACAGTACAACCTTATAGCTACCTGCTTTAGTGTTACCTCACCTCCTCTGCTGCTATTAATGAATACCTGGCTCTTTCGCGGCTTATAGAGCAGGGAATCTCAAAACTGTGAGGTCATGTAGGAAAGGACATGTTTAGTTTTTGCTGGGGGAATACATTGATATGCGTGAGTTTACTGTGAAGTACTTTGTAGGTTATTCAGAATAACAATAAGGAGATATAGTTAGCTGTACAAGCAGCCGCTTTTTAAAGCCTGGTATGAGGAGGTACAGGAGTATTTTAATTACCAGTAGTAGGCACTACTGGTAATTAAAAGCTTTGAGTTGTTAGGATTCCTTCAAATCGTTTTGCATTACGTCCCAGAAATCAGAACCTATCTCTTTGAGATGCTGAATCTTGAAGTAAAAAAACCGATATTACTTGAGGCTTTTAAGGGTTGACTAGTTGATACTAGGCCGTTTTCGTTCTTCGAATCACGCCTATTCCAAGCAGTCCTAGACACAGAAGCGAGAGCGCAGAAGGTGTTGGAACGCTCGCAGTCGGAGAAGCACTTAGAAATGCACCTGAACCCGAGGTAAACGATGCGCCACCAAGGTTAGTGAATGCAAATGTGCCAGTGTTGGAGAAATCAGCAGCACTAGTACTGCTGGTGCCAACACTACTGAAGGTATTTGCAACCAGTCTTATGCCGTACTTCTTAGTAGAGTCTACCGAAAACACGCCATTGAGATCGTACGCTACCTCGTGAAACTCACCATCCCTTGGTAGATCATATTCAACAGTATAGTCACCAACCCCAGTTTGATATGCATTCGCGCCATCCATTCTTAATGAAATAGTGTTCGCTGAAACGGATACTGCGTCATCAGAAACAGCAACATCAGGGATGCCAAAGAAATCGTCTTCTTCCAACCAGTTGGCTAGACCCGTAATATCGAAAATATCAAATCGAGCTTGCCCATAGGGACTCTCAAAAATACTATTTGACGCGAGCAACCCGTCGATGTTGAAACTAAAACCCACATCAGTTGAAGTATCGAAGGTCAAAGTATCGTAGATGCTGACAATCGAGTTTATTGAATCAGCACCTATTGAACTTGAACCCACTTTACCTGTGGTGAGATCGCCGTAAGCTGTAACCCCGGTAGCGTATGTATTCTGAAAGTATGAATCAGTGGAGGATTCACTATACGCATCAGGAAAATCGAGTTGAAATATAGATATTAAATGATCCGACTCAATTGGCGCCGCTAAGGCACTGGCAGAACATAAACCGAATAAAATTTTAACACTAGCTCTTGTAATTTTCACGTCAAAGGCTCCTTATAAAAAATTAATTCCATTGTTCTATGAGACAAAAGCAATTAACGCACCACTACTACAAGCTGTTGATTTTACGTAAAAACCAAAAGCCGAAATTTATTCCCACTAAATAAGTGTAAATGTTTTCGACACTACCGGCAGAAAAAAGAGGATGTAACCAATCAATGAAAATAATACGAGGACATATATTGACACCCCGAATAAATCAACACTCTATGTGTTATTTTTAATTTATATCGTCACTTTGGCTTGTACCTAAACTGCTCGCCTTATATCGACTTTTGGTGTTTAGAACCCTTCCAGCATGGTACAAGTAGGATCTGTTATTTTTTAAAAAGGACTGCTTCATGATAGTTACTTTCTCAACCGATGCTTTTGGCGATATGACGATGTTTGGTGATGTTGCCGTCTCTTTACTTAAAAAAATGGGCCACAGTGGTACTGTGCCTGGTGCGATTATGGCAGACGATGTCCCTGCTGCTTTGGTCAAACTGACAACGGCTATCGAGGCTCTTAAAGAACAGCAAGCTGACCCAAACAGTACATCCAACAAAGATGAATCAGAGCCTGCTGTTAGCTTGGCCAAGCGCGCCTTACCCTTGATAAACTTGCTGAATGCCGCTGCCGAAAAAAAGACTGATGTTATGTGGGAATAATAGTAAACCTGTTTATAATTAGTGACTTAAAGCTGATTTATAAACAATTTATTACTAAGGCGTATTTGCTGTGTCTACTCGTTCTTTCCCTGGTATGCCGTTGTTTGATTCGGCTACGTATTTTAATCAAATACCGAGGAATTCAGTCTTTCCTGATGCCTCGCCTGCGGTAGAGATATTTGTGTTAGGCCTGTCTGTTGAGGGGGCGCTGGATGACTTCCGATACACAAAGGATTTTTTATTAAGCTACAGTAAGAAAAGCCAAGATACGTACGATAAGTTTAGAGGCGATGCAGAGCGTTTGTTGCTGTGGTCTTGGTTGGTGAAGCGTAAGTCCGTATCGATGTTGCGTAGGCGAGATTTAGAAGAATACATCGACTTTGTAGCAAAACCCGATCCTAGTTGGCAGTCAGAATCCGTGGAAAGGCGTTTTACCCGTAAAAACGGTCTGCGTGAACCGAATCCTCGCTGGCGGCCGTTTCGCTTGGCGGGCGCTGGCAAAGGGCGTTTAAATACTAAATCATGGCAGGGTTTGTTTTCTAACTTGAGCGTGTATTTCAACTACTTGATGGCCGAAGATTATGCACTGGGTAATCAAATCCCGATCGTTAAGAAAAACTGCCCCTACCTGATACAGCAATCGGGGATTAATACGGCCCGTCGTTTGTCCGAATTGCAATGGGAGTACCTGCTAAGCTCCGCCCAATCCATGGCAGATAAAGAGCCGTTACACGAAAGGACGCTTTTTGTTATAGCCACGTTAAAGTCGTTAAAGTTGCGTATTTCTGAGCTATCTGAACGGCCTAATTGGTTGCCTGTGATGTCGCATTTCCATCGCGATCACGAAGGTAACTGGTGGTTTAGAGCATTTGGAAAAGGCTCTAAAGAGCGCGATGTGTCTATCTCTAATGAATATATTCAGTTTTTAATCCGTTACCGTGAGTATCGTGGCTTATCTCCCCTGCCCTCTAAAGACTCGTCCGAGCCGCTCATAGAATCGCGTGCGGATAATCGCGGTTTGGGGAGCCGTCAGTTACGAAATATCGTTGAGCTGGCTTTAAATGAAGGATGCGACGCGTTAGTTAGTGATGGCTTTACTGTTGAAGCAACAGAGCTACGTGCGGCGACCACGCATTGGTTGCGACATACTGGCGCTTCTATGGAGGTAGCCGCGGGGAGAAACTTAGCTCATGTTCAAGCTGATTTAGGACACGGGAGCATTCGAACTACGGATGAGTTATATGTTGATTCGGACAATATGGAGCGGGCATCAAGTGCTAAAGGGCAAGAGGTTTAAGCGGTAAACAATAAAAAAGGCAGCGAGGTTTTCCCCTCGCTGCCTTGTGTTCTTAAGGTGAAGCTTTTAGCGCAGTATCAACATAGGAAGGTGCGTATTCTCGATCATCTTTAACGTGTTGCTCCCCAAAAATGCCTGAGCTAGCTTGGAGTGTGAGAAAGCTCCCATCACCAGCATATCCACCTCATTATTGGTTTTGTAATCCATTAATCCTGCAAAGATGGCATCTTCTAAAAAGCTGGCCTTCACATCAAAACCGCTATCGCGCAACATCTTTTCTGTGGCTTTAAATTTCTCCATTAAGCCGCTTTGCTTGTTTTTTACCGTGACCAAATGGCACGTCATGCCATGCAAGAGTCCGCCTTCGATAATTCGCTTAACCGCTTTATCTGCCGTCTCTCGTCCGTCGTAAGCCAACATAAAGCTCTTAGGAGCGGAAAAGTCTTTATTAGCAATCAATACCGGGGTATGAACTTGGCGGATCACCTGCTCAATATGGGAACCAATTGCATTAAAATCAGGTTTGTTTCCTTGCCCTGAGCGGCCTATCACAATTAAACGTGCATCTGATTCTAAATCGCAAATAGCTTCTACAATGTCACTATGGCGTTGGGTCTGTATGATTTGAGCACAGCCTTGCTGTTCGGCAATGGTTTGGGCATTAGCAAGCATCTCTTTACCCATTTCAAGCGCGACTTTACTCCGTTGCTCATCCAGCGCTGCCATTTCTTTTAATAAAGAAGAGCGCGCGCCTAAACCAATTGCCCCACTCAGGTCTTCAGCAGCCGCCACGTTCTCTTTTTCGATAGCATGCAGCAATAACAGAGGCTTACTGAGTTTGTTAGCGGCCCAAATGCCAGCACTACACACGGCATTGGAAAAAGCTGAGCCGTCTAAACAAGTAATAATTTTATTCATTGTTATCTCCTCAGTGACCTGCCATCAGTTTTTCAACTTCTTTGGGATCGTTTAGGACGCCAAACTTATCGACAATCGTTTCTGTTGCTGCACTCATGCCAACGACTTCGACCTCTGCGCCTTCGCGTTTGAATTTGATGACGACTTTATCAAGCGATGATACCGCTGTGATGTCCCAAAAATGCGCATGCGTTAGATCGATAACCACTTTATCAACCACTTCCTTGAAGTCAAATGACTCAATGAACTGCTCAGACGATGCAAAAAATACCTGACCAATCACCTGGTAGTTACGCACGCCGTTTGTTGCTTGTTCTGATTTAACGACCATAAAGCGGCCGATCTTGTTCGCAAAGAACAATGTAGCCAACAACACACCAACAAATACACCCAACGCTAAGTTATGAGTAGCCACAACAACGATCACCGTAGCAATCATTACAATATTGGTTGATAAAGGGTGTTTTTTAAGGTCGGTAATAGAGCTCCATGAGAAAGTACCAATGGATACCATAATCATTACCGCGACGAGTGCCGCCATAGGGATTTGTTTAATCCACTCATCTAAAAAGACAACCATGATAATCAGCAATGTGCCGGCTACGAAGGTCGATAGCCGTCCACGACCACCAGATTTTACGTTGATGATTGATTGACCAATCATTGCGCAGCCGGCCATACCACCCATTAAACCAGCACCAATATTAGCGATGCCTTGGCCTTTACATTCTTTGTTACGGTCACTTTTTGTATCGGTTAAATCATCGACAATAGTGGCTGTCATCATGGATTCTAACAAACCAACAATAGCTAAACCGACAGAGTAAGGAAGGATGATATACAAGGTTTCTAGGTTAAGTGGTACATCAGGCCATAAAAAGATAGGCAAGGTATCAGGTAACTCACCCATGTCTCCTACAGTACGAATATCGAGCCCAATCATCATGGCAACGGCCGTTAATACGATAATACATACCAAAGGCGATGGAATCGATTTGCCTACAACCGGCACATATGGAAACAAATAAATGATCCCCAAGCCTGCGGCCGTCATTGCGTAAACATGCCAAGTCACGTTGGTAAGCTCGGGCAGTTGTGCCATAAAGATTAAGATAGCCAGCGCATTAACAAACCCTGTGACTACAGAGCGCGATACAAACCGCATTAAGCTACCTAACTTTAGATAGCCGGCTATTATCTGAATAACACCCGTGAGTAGCGTTGCCGCTAAAAGATATTCAAGGCCGTGGTCTTTGACTAAAGTGACCATCAGCAAAGCCATCGCGCCGGTAGCGGCCGATATCATGCCAGGACGGCCACCCACGATCGCGATGATAACTGCGATACAGAATGAGGCATACAAACCTACTTTAGGGTCAACGCCTGCAATAATAGAAAAAGCGATTGCTTCAGGGATTAAGGCCAACGCCACTACAGTACCGGCCAGTAAGTCGCCCCGAATATTAGAGAGCCATTCTAGTTTCATTTTTTCAAGCATAGTAAACCTTGTCATGTGTTTAAAACAACGCTGTCTCGGCGCTCAGCTTCAAGCGATTGCTCTTTAGCTGCTGTGCAGATTCTACGTTTTTGATAGTTGCGATACTTTTAAAACTGCGGTTGCTAGCAGATAGCACACACCGTTTATCCTTTGATGACAAACGCGCGGTTATAAGTTCTGATTCCAAACGTACCCACCGCAGACGCGGTATTAAGGTGTCATCCGAAAACGATGACTGTTTGAGGAGAGGTTGCCTAAGGTGGCGTGATCAGCAAAATGCTTACCTTATATCCATTTAATGATTGGCCAAATTTTACAATAATTTACCATGTAAGAAAATAACAACCTGCCGTCTCGGCTTTATTTAGTACTCTGTTAGTTTTGCCCAACTCAATATCATCCCTATGGTTCATCTATCTTTACCATGCACCAAGTGCGTTAACAGCATTTAATCAGCAGGTTGAAAAAGCGTTTACAAGCAGAGTGTAAGCACTAGCCCATTAAGGACTCATTGCTTTGCTGTCGAATTACGCTAAAATACTGTAATTATATACAGTATAGGGTTGTGTCATGCTTCGATTTATTCCTCTTAAAGCTCAAGCGGGTCTTGCAGGGTTCGAGTCCCCTGCTGCCGAGTACACGCAATTATCCTTAACCTTAGATCAAATCTTAATTGACCACCCTTCAGCTACCTATTTGGGAGTTGTTGAGGGCGAATCGATGACGGGGGTGGGGATTTTTCCTCACGATATTCTGGTGGTCTCACGAGCAGAAAAAGTTATCTCTGGCGATGTCATTGTCGCCACGTTAAACGGTAATTTTGTGTGTAAAATTGCCGATACTAAAAATATGCGGCTACTGTCCTCAGCCAAAGGCTTTAAAACTTACCAATTAAATGACGGCGATGAGTTTCTAGTTGAGGGGGTTGTAACGCGCTCAATTCGTATGCACCGGCCTTTTAAACGCGGGTTAGTGTAAAAACCCAATTTAATGCCTGAGTGCTTTCGCGAACTTAGCGCGTTTTGCCACACGCCATCCCTGATCATTTATTGGCGTAGCTGTAGCTCGTGATCACCTATCTTCAAAATATTCCAGACAGGCGGCTTAACCTCCATTTTATTATGTCTAATATCGTCTATTATTTGCGATTTGCTAAGCCCCTCATGACGGCCAAACGAGGAATGCTTCCACTGATCATCCGCAAAATAAAAAAGGTATATCTGAATTCGATTACCCTCTTGTTCCGTAATGAGTAAATAGTCGGTTTGTTGATCTTTATTTAAGTCTATTGGCTGTAAATAGGTTGCGCTCAATTGTCTAAACAACCAGACATTATTAACCATCATATCGTAGATAGGCTTTTCCAGAGATTCAGGTAGTTCTCCGTTCAATACGTTGATCGTAGCGATGAGGGTGTCTTGCTCGACCGCTGCCGCTTTGCCTCGTTCAGTAAATAAAGCATCTATCTTGATGGTTAGCTTGAGATTATCTGGATGCTTTGTTTTTAATGCGTTAAGCGCATCATAACCGGGCTTGGCTAAGTTATATCTGAGGTAATAAAAATCAACCTCCTCCAGTACTAGATCATCATGACTAAGCAGGTTAATTTGGCTATGTGCCGATATTTTTCGAAAATCAAGAATAGGAGTATTAACAAGTAACATAGAGCCAAGTACAACAACGCCCATGCGAATGTTTATCCAATTAAGGCGGTATAGCCAATTATCCCGTTTCGACACAATGCTCCACGAATAGCCGCACGAAAATAAGGTTAGTAGACTCCACAGTAGCCAAGCCCAGCAGCGGTCTACACTCCAACCGTATTGCTCGATACGCACATAAAGTCCATAAGCACTGATGATGCTATAAATGGGCAATAAGGCTAAACCAATATAGATGAAGCGATGAATAGCCATTGGATAAGGCCGCTGAGTAGGATCATCTTGATAAACGGCATTAGTAAAAAACAGGAGAATAGCCTGCATCCATAAGATTAATAGACTGCCTCCCGATTCCCATAAAGGCGTTAGCCCTGTAAATGGCAATGAGAGTAAAAAAATAATCGATACAAAAATTAAGATAACCAATAAAAACTTCATCAACGCTTGTTGAATTCTGGTTAGTGTATCAATGATGCCGGACTGCTGACGGAATATGACAATGCCTACCCCATTCGCCAAAGAAAGTATCGGATAATAGAAGTGAGGCTGTTCAAATAGCGTTTCGAAGAAGGTGATATCAATAGCGTCAAATAATGCACCCCACAGCTTTAAAATACCCCAGAAGCACAGCATAAATACAAGCGCGGCACCGAATGTTAAAAAGTTGCGCCAAGATAATTTAAATAAACGGCTGTAAGTGGGCTCTTCTCCTCTTCCTGGTACGGTAAAATGCTGTATGTACATCAGCCCCTTAAACGTTGCGATGGCGATGGTGCCAACTAAAACAGGGATGAGTTCGCCGTAACTGTCTTGGGGCTGGAAGGGGCTGGCTTGCGTTCCTGTGTAATAACCTAGCAAAAGCGCCACGCTCCCCGCTAACATAGCGAAGGCGTAAAGCATTCCGTTTGCTTTGTTATTTAAGGCTAATAGCAAAATGGTTGGAGTGACTAGTGTGAAGCTATAAAGTCCAAACAACCAAGGTAAGTTATACGAAGGCCAGAAGCTTTGCTCGATTGATTGATGCAGCACAAGCAAGGCTAAGCCTTGGAATAAAGCAATGCACAATAGCGTTAAACGCTGGTTTATATCAGTCATTTGCATAATTACATCCTTGTAAAAAAGCCAGTTTAGCATTGAATTTTCAATTCTTTGAATAACCTATACCTAAGAGAGTGAGGAAACTGGCACATAAAGTCTTTTATTGATTTATCAGTACATCACTCTAATATGCTGTATATATAAACAGTAATTTGAGTGTTGTGTGATATGTATGCGTTATGTGATGTTAGTGCGATGTATGCCAGTTGCGAAAAGGTGTTTGACCCGAGCATTCGTAAAAAGCCAGTGGTGGTGTTAACGAATAATGATGGGTGCATTTGTGCCACTTGCCCTGTGGCACGCAAGATGGGCATTGGTAAAAGCTTTGTGCCCTACTTTACCGTCAAGAATGAGTTGGCGGCCGCTGGCGCTGTCGTGCGTAGTTCTAATTATGAACTCTATGCTGATCTGTCCCAGCGTTTAATGGATACCTGTGCGCGCTTTGCGCCTGACCATCATGTTTATAGCATTGATGAATGCTTTTTATACTTTGGCTCTTATGTTCCCGATATAGGTTGGGAAGCGCATGCTCGCGATATTCGGCGCACCGTCTGGAAAGAGGTGCGTTTACCGATAGGCGTGGGTATAGGCCCAACGCCAACCTTAGCGAAAGCCGCTAACCATGCTTCCAAGCACATTGCCGGCTTTAATGGTGTGGCGGTGATTGATAATGAAGCGGTGCGCCGTCGCGTCTTAAAGCAGATGTCGGTGCGTGATATTTGGGGTATTGGTCGTCGATTAGCACGTCGATTAAATGAGATGGGTATCGAGAGCGCGTGGCAATTGGCACAATCCAAGCCTGCGCTGATGCGTAAGCATTTTAGTATATTAGTTGAGAGTACCGTACATGAGCTCAATGGTATCATTAAGTTATCATGGGATGATGTGCGTGCACCCAAACAACAAATTTACTCCACCCGATCTTTTGGGGCACGTGTTACGGATAAATCCGTTTTGCGCCAAGCGTTGTTATCTCATGTTGGTATTGCGGCTAGTAAATTACGTCGTCAGCAAGGGTTGGCGAGTACTCTGCAGGTGTTTGCCAGTAATTCTCCGCATGATGGCGAGCCGTTTTATCGTAAATCATTTACCTATCAGTTTTTGACTCCGACCAGTGATACAACCGTGATAGCTCATGCGGTGAGTGGTTTAGTGGACGGTCTGTATAAATCAGGCGTACATTTTTATAAATGTGGTGTGGGCTTAATCGAAATAGTGGATGCTAGCCAATACCAAGCCGATTTATTTTCTACCTCGAACGACAACCCTTCCCTTATGCAGTGTATGGATAGCATCAATGCTCGCTATGGCCGTAACACGGTACATATTGCAGGCCAAGGTATTACGCCCCAATATGCGATGAAGCGTGCTTTTTTGTCGCCTCAGTATACAACCCGATTCGAGGGCTTACCTAAAATACGGTGCTTTTAATGGACGGATCTTACCCAATACGCGGTACTGTCGAGTATTAATACAGCAAACATTGTGGTGCTTATTTGAGTGATAATAAGCACCACTCCTTTCACAAATAATCATTTGTCCGACATTCTGCTATACAGCTGAGTATTCTTGGATCACGCTCTCTGCTAGCCAAGCAAACCATAGAGATATTCTGCTTAATATCTTCTAACCCCTTGAGTTTAATAAGCTTAATCTTATTTTCAAAAACCGACTCTACACGCCGCGGCAAAATAGCGTACCCCATTCCGGCACTGACCATACTAATGAGTGAGAATATATCAGTAACTTGCATCACAACATTGGGCTGAAACCCCGCTCTATCAAACGCTAAGAGGCTATCTCTGTGGGTTGCAAACTGTTGTGTTAGCGTCACGAATGTTTCGTCTTTTAATGAGGTTAAGTCAACATCCTCTGCGCTGGCTAACTCACTATCAGCAGGTACGGCGAGGAGAACATCGTCACTAAAAAGCGGAAGCGAGATGTAATCGGGGTTATTAAATTGCTGCTCTAAAGAAACCAGAATAACATCCAGCTGTAAGTTGTTGAGTTTATTAAACAAAACCGCATTGGAATCTAATGTCAGTTGTATGTTTAGGTCTCCTTTCCTCAGCTTTAATCCGGCAATCAAACGGGGAACTGTGTTTAAGGTTAAGGAATACAGCGCGCCTAAATTAAATTCACTAGAAAATAAGCCGGCCGCTTCACGAGTAGATGCAACAGCTTCGTTGATATCAGCCATTATTTTTTCTGCTCGTTCTTCTAACACCCGCGCTGATGGCAAAGGGACCAACAGACGGCCTTCTTGACGAAACAAAGGACACTTCAACCCTTCTTCCAACGAATGAATAGCACGATGGATGCTCACGGTACTCATGTTCAGATCCGCAGCGGCTTCGGATAAAGTCCCCGTTTTAATGAAAGCGAGAAAAATCTCGAGCTTTTTGAGTGTCAAAACATCGTCAAACATGGCTCTCTCTTTTTATTGTTATATATAGGGAGGTTTGATTATTACTCTAAGAGTAACGGTTTATCAACTTGCTTGATTGATGGGCAGCGTTAGGAGGATTACTTTTTAAGAAAAAATAATACAAAAAAAGGATCGCATCATGAATGCCATCTCCAAACCGACTATTAATTGGTCAACGCGCCGAGACGAAAAACGCCGCCGAATGGGCACTGTTTCATCCATCGTCAACGGCAAGATCATTCCTACTCAACAGATCAACACAACCTTAGAAAGCCTAATCAAATCCGGTGATAAAGTCGTCTTAGAAGGTAATAACCAGAAACAAGCTGACTTTTTATCTCGCTCGCTATCCACTATTAATCCAGACGTTGTTAACCACTTGCATATGATTATGCCTAGTGTTGGACGTCCTGAGCACTTAGATTTATTCGAAAACGGCATTGCTCGTAAGTTGGATTTCTCTTTTTCTGGCCAGCAAAGTTTGCGTATTGGTCAACTCATGGAAGACGGTTTACTCGAAGTAGGCGCAATTCATACGTATATCGAGTTATACGCTCGATTGTATGTTGATCTCACACCCAGCGTTGCGTTGCTGGCAGGATTTAAAGCCGACCGGGCGGGCAACATCTATACGGGCCCCAGTACTGAAGATACGCCGGCATTGGTTGAGGCAACCACGTTTAGAGATGGGATTGTTATCGTACAGGTTAATGAAATTGTCGATGATGTAACAGACCTACCGCGTGTGGATATCCCCGCCTCTTGGGTGGATTATATTGTACAAGCCGATCAACCCTTCTTTATTGAGCCTTTGTTTACACGTGACCCGCGTTTAATTACAGACGTGCATGTGCTCATGGGTATGATGGCTATTCGTGGTATTTATGAACGCCACAATGTGCAGTCGCTTAACCATGGTATTGGCTTTAATACGGCCGCTATCGAGCTGCTACTACCTACTTACGGCGAAGCTCTGGGCTTAAAAGGCAAAATTTGCCGCAATTGGACGTTAAACCCTCACCCTACTCTTATCCCTGCTATTGAATCGGGATGGGTAGAAAGCGTTCATTGCTTTGGTACTGAACTGGGTATGGAAAACTATGTAGCAGCGAGGCCTGATGTTTTCTTTACGGGCCAAGATGGCTCGATGCGGTCTAACCGAGCTTTTTGCCAACTGGCAGGCCAGTACGCTGTAGATATGTTTATCGGTTCCACACTGCAAGTTGACGGTGATGGCAACTCCTCTACCGTGACACGCGGACGATTAGCGGGTTTTGGCGGAGCGCCGAATATGGGGCATGACCCTGGTGGCCGCCGTCATTCATCGCCTGCCTGGTTGGATATGCGAGGTGATGACCATCTGCTTACTAAGGGGCGTAAGCTCGTTGTTCAAATGGTTGAAACATTCCAGAACAGCACTAGCCCAACATTGGTTGAGGAGCTGGATGCATTAGCCATGGCACGTGATTATAAAATGCCACTTGCACCCGTCATGATTTATGCCAGTGATGTCACTCATGTACTCACTGAAGAAGGGATTGCTTATCTATACAAAGCCGAGTCGTTAGAACAGCGCCGCGCCATGATTGCTGCGGTTGCCGGTGTAACGCCTATAGGGCTAAAACGTGATCCAGAAGTAACGGCCAATTTACGAGCCGCTGGGTTGGTCGCCTACCCAGAAGACCTTGGGATCCGTCGCAGTGACGCCACACGAGACTTGCTAGCAGCAAAAAGCATTGCAGAATTACAAGATTGGTCTGACGGGTTGTATCAACCACCAGCTAAGTTTAGGAGCTGGTAATGATGACAACTATTAATTCGCCTATTACACAACGTGATCAGAAACGGTTTTCGCTGAGATATCTCTCACAATCCGTGACATGGGCGTTAGAACAAGAAGCACGGCTTAGCCCTAAACCCGCGCTAGTCGATAGCCGAGGCTCTGGGGCGCATAAAGATATGCACTTAGCACTCATGCTAGCTTCTGCTAACACCTTAGAACCTTATTTTTTGCGCATGGCCCAAACCGCTGCATTCGAATCAAACGATACAAAGTTACGCACCCAAATAGGGTTAATTGGCCGCGAAGCAGAAAAAGCCATGCTGCGAACAACGCAAGGCGTGAATACTCACAGAGGAGCGATATGGGCATTGGGGCTTTTGATTGTGGCGGCCACAACACACGATGCCACTATTGAGAGCCTCCTTTCCCGAGCGGCCGCTATCGCCTCAATTGAAGACCCCGCATTAAAGACGACGCAGGCGTTAAGCAAAGGACAGCAAGCATGCCGCGAGTATCAAGTAGACGGTGCTAGAGAACAAGCTCAACAAGGCTTTCCGCACATTGAACAACAGGCGCTACCAACACTGTGGGAAAGTCGCGCGCGTGGTGATGCTGAATCATCCGCTCGACTAAATGCTTTATTGGCCATTATGGCCACACTGGATGATACCTGTGTGCTATCTCGGTCGGGCATCTCAGGCTTAGTCACTATGCAGACGGGGGCGGCTGAAGTACTCAATGCGGGTGGCTGCAATACTTTTACAGGCCGGCAAGCATTACGCCAACTAGAGCGCGAGCTTCTCGTGTTAAACGCCTCTGCAGGAGGGGCAGCTGATTTGCTAGCGGCCACCCTATTTATAGACCGCTTATTTGTAAGCAGTACCTCTAATAATAAGTATCAACAGTAGGAGTCACGATGGAGACTTTATATTTTCAACGACCTGCTTCAGCGAGTCAGGTACAACCATCATTGGTTGGGTATGTTGGCTCGGGTGACTTAGAAGTCATGATAGAGCCAAGCCACGGTGAATGTGCAGAAATTCATATTCAAACGTCTACCGCTGGCAGTGAAGTCCGTTGGCAACAGATCATTGACCAAATTACGCCTGTCATCCCTTTACCCGCTATGCGCATGGATATACATGACTTTGCAGCCACGCCAGGCGTTATTCGCCTACGTATCGAACAAGCATTAGAGCAAGCCATGTCGTTAGGAGGTAGCCATCATGAATAACACAATGACGACAAAAGACAGCAGTTTTATCGAACAAAGTGCTCGCCAACGTGTGAAGAACGTGCTGGACGAAGGAACCATGCGTGAGCTAATTAGCCCATTTGACCGAATAACGTCACCTTGGTTGGCTAAGCAAGGGATTGTCTCTCAATTTGACGATGGTGTTGTTATAGCGCGAGGCACCATCAACGGAGAACAAACCGTTGTTGCAGCAATTGAAGGAAGCTTTCAGGGCGGCAGTTTAGGTGAAGTCAGTGGTGCAAAAATAGCGGGGGCGCTTGAGCTAGCGGTTGAAGAAAATGAAAACGGCAACCCAATGTCGGCTGTATTAATTCTAGAAACGGGGGGCGTTCGATTACAAGAAGCTAACTTAGGTTTGGCCGCTATTGCAGAAATTCAATCCGCCATTGTTGCCTTACGAAGATATCGCCCGGTGGTTGCCTTAGTGACAGGCCCCGTGGGCTGCTTTGGCGGGATGTCGATCAGTGCCGCGTTGTGTAGCTACATCATTATGACACGCGAAGGTCGCTTAGGATTAAATGGCCCCCTAGTGATAGAACAAGAAGCCGGAATTGCCGAATATAACGCGAGCGACCGCCCTTTTATTTGGAGTGTGATTGGTGGTAAGCAGCGGTTTGAAAGTGGCTTGGTGGATAGCTACATCAGCGATAGCCAAAGCAGCGCTCGCGAAGCTGTAGAGCAGTATTTAAATCAAGGTGTCCCCGAAATACACCGAAGCGAAAAATACAGCGATTTGTTAGAAGCATTTTTACGTCTTGATACACAAGATCACATAGCGCCACATGATGCTCAGCAAGTGCTATTAGAAGGAGTGGCTAGCCATGAATAATTCTGTTCAGACAATACCTGAAATGAAAGCAATACATGATAACCCTTCCAGTCATCGAGGCGCGCAATGGTTTGCGTTGCTTAGCCATGGTTTTACCAAGCAAAACGCTATTGTTCCCTCCGTCCTTGTGGCAGACGGTGAGTATGAAAACCGTGCCTGTCGACTGATCGCAGTTGTGCCAGACCTTAACAATCATTTTCCTCGTGCTGTTAATGGTGAGGTTGGACTTTTAGAAGGCATGGCGCTCGCACGTGAAGTCAACGCCGTGGTAGAAGCCGATGCGCACTCTGAAACCAAACGGGCACTTGTTCTTATCGTGGATGTTCCCAGCCAAGCCTATGGCCGAAGAGAAGAAACATTAGGCATACATCAAGCATTGGCATCCGCTGTGAGTGCATACGCTAATGCTCGTCAAAACGGCCATCCAATCATCGCCCTACTCGTCGGTAGAGCAATGTCAGGAGCGTATTTGGCGCATGGCTATCAAGCCAACCGCATCATTGCTTTATCGGATGAAGGTGTCATGGTGCATGCCATGGGTAAGGCTGCCGCCGCGCGCGTTACTCAGCGTACAGAAGCCGAGCTCGACCAGCTTGCCGCCGAAAACCCACCTATGGCTTACGATCTTAAAAGCTACGCGTCATTGGGGCTCATTGATAATCTCTTACGAGTTGAATCGGCTACCCAGCCAACACCAAGCGATAAACATAGTGTAGAGCAAGCCATAACGGACGCCCTTTTGGACATTCAACCTAAAGATACAGGTATATCTCGTCGGCTTAGTGGTGAGCATCGAAAAGCATCGCGCCAGGTGAGAGATCTGTTAAAAGCGCAATGGACAGGAGCATAAGATGAGCTGGCATGCGCACGACCTAGTCTGGTTAACAAGCAAAGCTGAATTGATGCTTGCTGAAAACCATCAACCCATACCGGATTGGGTACTTACAAGTACCGGCCCTGTTGTGGTTCGTCGTGCGATGCCCATAGTTAAACAGAGTATTAAATACATTCCTGTAGGAGTACGCGGAGGCTGCAAAGCAGAACGTTGTGCCGCTTATGTACCTACACATCATATCTTACAATCTATCAGCCCATACGAGATTGTAAAACGTAAGCTCTGGGCTAATCACCCACTGACAACAGAAAATTCGGTTTTTAAAACGTTGGATTCATTAATACCACATCTTGAATCGCTCGGTCGTCCATGGGGGATCACCGGAAGCTGTGGCTTCGAGCTAGCGACAGGAATCCCGCAACTAACGCCACGTAGCGATCTGGATTTAATTATCGATGGGCAAACATTGTGGTCTAAAGCTGATGCGTCACGATGGTTAGCGTCTTGGAACGCAAAGGGTTGTCGCTTGGATATACAGTTAGAAACCCCAATGGGGGCCGTTGCATTGGCTGAGTGGGCCTTACGTGATAATCACGTGTTGGTAAAAAGTAATCATGGCCCCTCCCTTGTTAGCGACCCATGGGGCTTAGCCAAGGAGAGCGCATAAATGTTAACGGCATTTACTTTTCCGGGGCAAGGCTCACAGTTTCCCGGTATGTTAAGGGAAAACCTACCCGATGATCCAACCACACACAGCTACTTGAGTCATGCAGAAAGCGCTTTAGGCCAAACCATAACAAGTATTGACTCCGAAAGTGCCTTAAAAGAAACCGTTAATGTCCAATTGGCATTACTTATTAGCGGAGTTATTTGGGGTAAATACCTAATGGATAAAGGGTGCGTACCGGATTATGTCATGGGGTTATCCGTGGGCGCTTATCCTGCGGCGGTCCTTGCTGGTTGCTTGTTATTTGAAGATGCTCTTCAATTGGTATCCTTACGAGGTCGATTAATGCAGACTGCTTTCCCGCAAGACTACGGAATGCTAGCGTTACTTAATGTAAATCGCACGGTAGTAGAATCCGTGTTAGAACAACAGGTGATAGAGGGTAAGCGCGTTTATTTAGCGAACATTAACGCCGAAGACCAGTTTGTTCTGGCCGGTTATAAACCCGCCCTATTGGAGACCGCTGCCGTCATCAAATCGAAAACCCGATGTACTTCTCGCTTATTAGAGGTTGCGGTTCCGTCCCATTGCTCTTTATTAAAAGACCAATCAGAGTACTTGTTGAGCAAATTAGAAAAAACAATAATCAATCGTCCTAAAATCCGCTACATTAGCGCATCAAAATCAAGGTTAATCAATAATATAGACGATATTCGTAAAGACCTTTCTCACAACATGGCAAACCAAGTGCATTGGCATGATAGCAGCCAATTGTTGCTGGAGCGTGGTGTGGGACGGGTTGTTGAAATACCACCCGGTTCGACACTAACAGGTCTATGCCGCCGGGTATTTACTCAAGGGCAATGCTTTGCTGCTCAAAGCACGCGCCTCGACACTTTGCTTTATCAGCACCTATAAATCTTTCAACTTAATCTATATGCCTATTTGAGGAGATTAAACACTAAAAACCACTCGCATTAACAACACAAAATTATACAGCCAGAAATAATAGAAATAACAACTGGAGAAAAATTATGATCATCTACGGAGTTGCTCTGCTGTCCGTTTGCACCTTAACGGGCATCGCTATTGGGCAAATGTTAGGCAAACTAATTGGCGTCCCTGCCAATGTCGGTGGTGTAGGTATTGCAATGATCCTACTTATCTTAGCCGGTACATATCTTAAAAAGCGCGACTTACTCAACATAAAAACTGAGCAAGGCGTCGAGTTTTGGAGTGCCATTTATATCCCAATCGTTGTTGCTATGGCGGCAAAGCAAAATGTAATGGGCGCCCTAACTGGCGGACCCATGGCAATTACAGCCGGTATTTTTGCGGTTGTTTGTGGATTTTTGTTAGTTCCGGTATTGAGCCGAATCGGGAACGACGAAAGCTCAGAGACAACAAAGGCCGTTTCAGTAGAAACGCCATCGACTACAACCTCTAGCTCTGTGCGGTGATCATTATGTACGAATCTTTATTAGTAGTAAGTAATAAATACAGCTTGGTCATGGGTTTTGCCGTTATTGGATTAACCATGTGGTTATCTTATTGGGTGTCAGGCCGCTTTACTAAAGGCCGTGTTCACGGCTCAGCTATCGCGATCATGCTAGGGTTGTTTTTAGCCTATTTAGGCGGTGTATTTACCGGTGGTGAAAAAGGAATTGTCGATCTTCCTTTGTTATCGGGTATCGGTATTTTAGGCGGCTCCATGTTACGAGACTTTGCTATTGTGGCAACTGGCTTTGGTGTGGATATTGATGAGCTGAAACGCGCAGGTAAAGCGGGTGTTATTGCCTTATTTATGGGGATTTTTTCATCCTTCATAGCAGGTGTTTCCATCGCATTAGCATTTGGATACACCGATGCAGTGAGCTTAACCACTATAGGAGCGGGTGCTGTAACTTACATTGTTGGACCCGTAACCGGAGCTGCTATTGGTGCTAGTTCAGAAGTCATGGCCTTGTCGATTGCCGCAGGCTTGGTTAAGTCGATTTTAGTAATGATATTGACTCCTTTTGTTGCGCCCTACATTGGTCTAAATAACTCACGCTCAGCCGTTATATTTGGTGGATTAATGGGAACGTCCAGTGGTGTCGCCGCAGGTTTAGCAGCTACCGACCCTAAACTCGTCCCTTACGGCTGCTTAACCGCTGCTTTTTATACTGCACTTGGCTGCCTACTAGGCCCATCGCTTCTGTTCATACTTATGCGCGGTATGTTTGCTTAAAAAAGTCACGCCTTCAGCCTTATTCTTGTCCTATAGTGGTTCGAATAAGGCCTTTTTATTTACATCAATGAGCATAAGAAAATTAGTAAACAAACTAAAATCCCATATATAAAAAAAGATTTTTTACAAGATTTTATAGCTTCGTTAACACTGCAGTTGATATTTATATCCACTTCCACAACAATCCAAGATATTGCCACCAAGTGGCTTGGTGGCAATATCTCATTTTTTTATAATTTTAATAGCTTCATCGATAGAAGGTTTGCCATCTAATATTAAATATTTTATGACACCATTTTTTGGGTCTACTGCGCTCCAGGATGTTTTCGATGAAGGGATAACCATGCAAAATTCTTTTGGCTTTTGAATTTTAGTTGGCGATCTAAGTGGTTGATAAGTAACAGTCGAACATAGGGATTTTCCATTAGCACGCCAAACGCCTATATCAACTATGTCGCCGTTAGGGTTATAACCTCTGAATTCATAATTAGAATCGAATTGAAATAATGCTGGTGTAAATTTATTTGTAATTAGTATGGAATTCCCACTTAAAATTTCCTCTACATCTACTGATTTTTCTTTTATAGTCGGTTGTGAACTAGTTACAGTCGATAAAAATAATGTAGAAGTGATTATCGTAAATTTTACTAAATATTTCATGCAACCTCCAAGTCTGCTGTAAAGTAAATAGCACCAACGGCAACTTGTAGCCAGTCAGCAAGGTCTGTTATTTCTTCACGTACAAGTTCTTCTTACGCCTCTACATAACCCCCCTGATAAACCGTTAAATATATTGAAATCGGGATCGCCTAGATTAGAGCCGTAAGTTCCAAGTAATTCTCCGTTAGCATACACACTCATGTTTGTATGGCCTGTCAAACCGGAGAATTCATTAATTACAATCTCGTATTTATTCGATATAAATTCATTCCTTGAATATCAGTTATTGAAAATGAGATGGATTCTTCTTTGCATTAGCAACATATCTACTTATTAAGGATACTACAACCTTCTTATACTAAACACTCGCCATCAGTAAGACATCTATAACTACTCCGGCAAGGTTATTCGCAGTGGACGCTAACGAGACAACCCCAGCTGCCTCCATGATAAACGCCGCTCTGCTGTGCCGGTAATGGCACTAAAATTGAGTATCACTAGGAACATAAAACTCAAGCTTAAAAGATAACCGCTTAATGACATTAGTTTGTGTAACCATGAGCCTAGGGAATGTGCTATCAATAGGCAGAAAAAAAGGCGACCTAAACTAAGGAACATACGATTAAGTCCCCAGTATTGATATACCTGTTCCATATCACTCATTCCGTATCGACCTTTGTTATTGTTTTTATATTCAAAATCCAATAACACGCCAAGCTAATCACGACTCCCCAGAATGCCGATGAAAGCCCGTAAACCGAGAGCCCTGATGCCGTTATGATAAAAGCGATCAGCGATACTTCTCGATGCGCAGCGTCCGCCATTGCGCCTGCAAGGTTGTTAGCGATGGGAGCTAATAGGGCTAACCCAGCGAGTACGGCAATAAATGCGGCGGGCAAGGCTGTAAAGAGTGACACGATCGTTCCTGCGAATACCGCGCCGACTAAATAGAAAATACCGTTAAAAATACCCGATACGTACCGTTTACTTGGATCTTCGTGTGCGTCTTTTCCGGTGCAGATAGCAGCGGTTATGGCGGCTACAACGGTGCTTATTCCGCCTGTGAATGCCAATGGAATTGACACTAAACTGGTAAACGTAATGATTGGTTTGGCACTGACCTTGTACCCGGCTCCCTGTAGAATCGCCATGCCAGGTAGAAATTGCCCACTTAAACTGACCAACACAATCGGGAGTGCGACACTCAATACTGATGCTATGGTCCAATGCGGGGTAATCCATTGAGGATGCGCTAGCTCTAAGCCTACGTGAGATAGCGATGTACCTTCACTAAAAATAGCCAACACTATTCCAGCACCTAACAGACACACCAGTGTGTATTTAGTCAGCCAACGGCGAGCAACTACGTAGGACATTAGCATACCCAGCGTTAATACAGGCGTGGTTTCAATAGCCAGAAAGGCGCCTAGACTAAATTGGAAGAGTATGCCGGCCATCATACCCGCGGCTATGCCGGGTGGAATCAGTTTAACTAGGTAATCGAAGGCGCCACTGACACCAATAATCAGCTGGATAACGGCGGCTGTTACGTAAGCTGCGACCATTTCATTGAGTGATAAATCAGGGAACAAACCGACTAATAAAGCAGTACCGGGTGCCGACCATGCGGTCACCACCGGCACTCTTAAGACTGTACTGAGCACAATACTGGTAATGCCTGCCCCGATTGAAATACTCCATACCCATGACGTCATCATGTCATGGTCAATGCCCGCTTTGTTACCCGCCTGAAATACGATAGCTAACGGACCGGAATAGGAGACTAAGACAGCCAGCAACCCGGCCACTAAAGCAGAGACAGAAAAATCTTTAATTAACGTTGGCATATCTTCCTCCCGTTACGTGTAAAAAAGCTCTGACGCATAAACGCCAGAGCTTTCGATAGGATAATAAACGGATATCTGACTCTTACTGAGCCGTGCTTCCACTGAATGATCCAAGACTATCTTTTTTAACGGGATTACGGCCAACAAAAGCAACCGCGATGGTAGCAATCGCTCCAGGGACCGCTAACGCAAGGAAGTTTATATGATGTGGTAATGCCATCGCCATTAATACACCGCCTAACATAGGCCCTAATAATGCGCCATTTCGCCCGATACCTGAAGCCCAGCCTAACCCTGTTGAACGAATGTTAGTCGGATAGTATTGAGCAACATAGGCGTAAAGTAGGATTTGCGAACCAATTGTTGTAGCTCCAGCTATTCCCATTAATAAGTATAAGACCCACATAGGGTTCTCATAACCTAGGGTGATGAGTGCCGTTGTACCAAGAATAAAGAAGCTGATAAGTACCGAACGTAATGAAAACTTATCGGCTAAACGCCCGCCCCCTACTGCACCGATAATCGCTCCTATATTGAGAACCATCAAGAACATCAAGCTGGAGCTCAACGGGTAACCGGCCAACGACATCAGTTTTGGTAACCAAGAACCCAGTGCATACACCATGAGAAGGCAACAAAAAAAGGCGATCCAAAACATCATGGTTGATAGCGCACGATTATCCCGAAATAATTCAGCTACAGAGGCTTTGCTGACGTGAGCAGCCGGAATGGTGAGTTCATCGGATTCGGCGATCTGACGTTCTGGTGCAATCTTAACCAACACATGACGCGTTTGATCCTTGAGGCCTTGCGACATCATAAAGCTTGCCGATTCGGGCAAAAACTTAATCATAAAAGGCACTAGCAGCAACGGAATTACCGCTAAATAAAACATAACCTCCCAGCCGTACGTTGGTACGATCCAAATGCCTAAGCCTGCGGACATCATGCCACCGACGGCATAGCCACTAAACATCAAAGCGACCATGGTGCTACGACGACGCTTTGGTGAGTATTCGCTCATTAACGAAACCACATTGGGCATGACACCACCGATGCCTAAACCCGCAATAAAGCGTAATATGCCAAATACCCAAGGATCTGTAGCAAAGCCATTGACGACTGTGGTTAAGCTAAAAAGAATAACGCAGGCTAAAATCGTTTTTTTACGTCCAACCTTATCAGACATCATGCCAAACACAATGGCGCCAAACATCATGCCGAACAACGCACTACTGCCTAGTAGCCCCGCTACGTATGGGTCGAGTTGCCATTGCTCCATTAGAATAGGAAGCACAACACCGTAAATGACTAAGTCGTAACCATCAAAAATGATAACCAAAGTACACCAAAAGAGTACTTTCCAGTGGAAAGGATTAAACGTTGCATTATCGATGACGTCTTGTACGTCGATTGTTTTCATTGATCTACCCTCTTATTTTTATTGTGAGCCAACCTTACTCAAGTCAGTGCTCATGTAGATGTGTTCACGTGATTATTTTTGATTAGCCGAGATCGCCTCCTGCCACCGGTAAGATGGTGCCTGTGATGTAACTGGCAGCATCCGATGCCAGAAATAAAATAGGATCAACCTGCTCATCCAATGAGCCATAGCGATGCATTAGGCTGTTACTGACTGTTTGATCAATTAGCGTCTGATACCAAGCAGCTTCTTGCTCTGTTTGAGGCTTCGCGTTTCTTGGCGTTAATCGTGGTGGTGCTTCAGTGCCACCCGGTGCTGTGGCATTTACACGAATATTGTGTTCGGCATATTCATAAGCCAAATTCACGGTCATCGCATTCACACCGCCTTTTGCAGCGCCATATGGCACACGCATCAGTCCCCGTGTTGCAACAGACGATACGTTAACAATCACACCTGCACCCTGTTCTAAAAAGGCAGGTAAAACCGCTCGACAACCCCATAATGTAGGGAATAGCGAACGCTGGATTTCTTTTTGAATTTGCTCAGGTGTGTAATGCTCAAAAGGCTGCGCCCAGATGGTGCCCCCCACGTTATTAATGAGGATGTCGATGCGGCCAAAATGGGCGTTGGCTTTTTCCATAACCTGCTCTGCACCAACCCACGTTTCTAGGTCTGCCTGTAGCGCCAAAACGTCAATATCTAGCGCTTGCAGCTCCTTCGCAACATCGTGGATATAATCCGCAATATCAACGATAACCACTTTTGCTCCTTCGTCCCCAACCCGTTGCGCTACCCGCTTACCAATACCCTGAGCAGCACCCGTGACCACGACCACTTTATGACTAAAGCGTGACAAGCTCGTTGGATAAGACTTATCTACTGTGCTCATGCGACTTTTTCCTTTGTGCTCACCAGGCTTGGCGCAAACTTTTCGTAATGAAATGAGTGAGGTTTGATAGTGTTATCACGGAAATAACCCAACACGGCATCGACCATTGGCGGTGGCCCACACAGATATACATCAGTCGCTTGATCTAAAGCTGCATCTTCCATGTGATGTGTCACATAACCTGTCAGCGGATGCTGACTTTCAGGGTTGGCCACAACGGTCTTGTAACTAAACGACGGGATAATGTCGGCAAATACTTCTAATGCCGCCAAACCGACAAGGTCATCTTCATTCGTCACACCATAGATAAGATGGATAGGATGCTCTACAGCTTGCACTTTTAGATATTCGAGCATTGCCAAAAAAGGTGCCAGGCCAGTGCCACCGGCTAACATAAGTACAGGGCGCTCAACGGGTCTTAGATAAAAGCTACCCATAGGCCCATTTAATGAAAGCGAATCGCCAGTACGTGCTTTACCGACTAACCAGGTACTCATCAAACCACCTGATACATTGCGGATAAGAAAGCTTAATTGATCACTGCCTGGTTGAGAGCTAAACGAATAAGCACGCGTTTCTTGAGTACCAGGCACCTGAATATTCACGTACTGCCCTGCTAAAAACTCAACCGGTGATTGGGCTATGATTTTGAGTTCAATAGCCGTTGGAGATACTAGATTCACTTCATCGACAACTGCAGTTAACTCGGTTGGTCCCGCTTTGCATAACGAGGAGGCAATCGGTATTTCAACAACACAGTCGCTAGCTGGCACCATTTGGCAAGTTAATACTTTTCCGGCTTCAAGCTCTTCGTCTGATAATGCGTCGTCAATGTATTCATCTCCTAGGTCAAACTTGCCTTGGTGGCATGCGCCTTTACAGGTTCCGCACACACCATCAGAGCAGTCCATGGGTAGGCGAATGTGAGCGCGATAAGCGGCATCTAGCACGGTTTCATCATCATTACAGGTAATGAATCGCGTTACACCATCTTCAAAATTTAGGGCTATGTTGTACGGCATAATCATTCACTCCCTTGGGTTATAGGTGATACACATCAATCACTTGATTGATGTAGTCATTGTTCAGAACGACTTTTTTATGCGTGATAACAAACTGCTCGCCACTTGTAGCGATCGTGCAGAAATTGGTACCAAAAAACTGTGTCGTCTCTTTATAGCGATGGCTCAAGGTGTGCCAGTTGTAACGAACTTTCACCTCTGTATCGGATGCTGAGAGAACCTCTAGATTAGCGATAAAATGTGTGGTTCTCGGTTCTGGCATGCTGGCACCTGAACGCTCTGTTTTGATGCGATATACACGGTCTTCTAGCCCATCCCTATTCGGGTAATAGATTAATGAGATCTCGCTTTGAGGATCGTCGGTTAACTCATCACAATCGTCCCAGGCAGGCATCCAGTAAACGGCGTCTTCGCTGTAGCAGGTAAGCCATTCGTCCCACTGGCGATCATCTAACAAACGTACTTCGCGATAGATAAATGCACGGATATCTTGGTAGCTAGCATTCATGACACTTCTCCTACGTTCGATACGGCTATGAGTTGTTTGCGTTCATTTTTGATAGCACGGGTCATTTCGTTGACCCAGTGAAGATGATGATTAACGTACAGCCCTTCATCTTCCGGCTTTACACCGCTCAAAATAGGTTTCATATCAATTTGATTGGCATGATCGTCTGGGCCATTGATCCAGTGTGCCGCGCCTCGGCTCATATCATTCCACTTCATACCGGACGCTTCGTAACCTTGCTGGCAAGCTCGGAACTCTTCCAAATCATCGGGGGTTCCCATGCCACTAACATTGAAAAAGTCTTCATATTGACGGATACGCTTAGCACGGAGTTCGGCGGGTTCGTTTTTAGGCGCGAAGGCAAAAATGGTCACTTCTGTTTTGTTAACATCAATTGGGCGAGTTACTCGAATTTGTGTAGAAAACTGGTCCATTAAGTAAACGTTCGGGTACAAACACAAGTTTTTAGTGGTACGTACAATTGAGTCAGCTCGCGCTTCTCCAAAGGTTTTCTCTAATCGCTCTAGTTGGTTAAATATGGGGCGGGCTTCGGGGTTGAGTAACCGTGTCCAAAGCATCATGTGGCCATGTTCAAAAGAATAGAACCCCCCATCGGCAGACCATGAACGGGCATCGACCGCTTCTGTGCCGCCCTTTTCATAGTTGCGATGGCCCATTGTAGACAAGTAGTTCCAATGGACCGTTCCTACGTGATAGCCATCCGCACCATTTTCAGCGGTTAATTTCCAGTTGCCCTCGTAGGTGTAGGAAGATGTTCCACGCAATACTTCAATACCATCTTCCGACTGATCAACAATGTTATCGATGATTTTAGTGGTTTCACCAAGATGCTCGGATAGCGGAATAACGTCATCACTTAAGCTGCCAAATAAAAAACCACGATAGTTTTCAAAGCGTGCCATTTTTTTGAGGTCATGCGAACCATCCGTGTTGAACTGTTCAGGATACCCACCCTTTTTCTGGTCCCTAGCTTTTTGAAATTTGCCATCGTTTTTGAACGACCACCCATGGAATGGGCAAGTGAATGAGGTTTTATTACCACGCTTACGACGGCATAAAGTTGCCCCCCGATGTGAGCACGTATTAAGAATGGCATTTAGCTCTCCGGACTTGTCGCGAGTAATAACAACAGGCTGGCGACCCACTGTGACGGTAAAGTAATCGCCTATTTCAGGGATTTGGCTTTCATGTGCTAAAAATACCCAGTTACCTTCGAAAATATATTTCATCTCTAAATCGAAGAGTTCTTTATCAGTAAAAACACTACGATCACATTGGTAACGGCCCGTTTCCGGATGCGCAATGACTGCGCTGTTTACCTTGTCTTGTAGTTGATCTAATCGTTTAGTCATAACAGTCACTTACCCTCGATTTCGTGTCTGAGGTCTAGATTTAGGCCGACGTTAGCCAGGCCGCCTCTTTAGAGCCAGCAGACAGAAATCATCGTGTTCTATTGATTCGGCAAACTAATGCCGGAAGTTACTACCGAAAGTTATGCAGCGTCAGCTTCTAGCGCTCGTACTCGAGCATGACGCTCTTGTGCCGTTTCGTTTGGTGCGTTTAATAACGTGATATTGAATTCCAACTTTTTATAGTCGCCTTCAATATCCCAAGGGTTAGGGCTAGCAGAGACTGTTTTCGCTTCAACAACTAATTCATCCTTCGTTGCAAAGGCAAAGTCGTCGTATGTGTATTTATCACCTGCCACATTGATTTGCGATGTGAGATGACGAAACCCTGGCTTGGTCACAAAGAAGTGGATGTGTGCAGGGCGTTGGCCGTGGCGGCCTAAGTTATCAAGCAATAATTGAGTTGATCCATCGGGTGGGCAACCGTAACCAGACGGTAAGTAACTACGAACAGTATAGCGACCATCGGCTCCCGTTTTTATGCGACGACGTAAGTTGTAATCGCTTTGAGAGGGGTCGAAGTACGAATAACGACCCTTTACATCGGCATGCCAAATATCAACTATGGCATCCTCGATCGGTTGACCTTGCTCATCAGTCACTACACCGGTGAAAATCATGGTTTCACCTTCAACGGTACCATCATCCATACGGGCAAAGCCTTCAGATAGCGGAGCGCCGGCGACATACAAGGGCCCTTCGATTGTCCGTGGAGTCCCGCCTGTTAGGCCCGCTTGTTCATCTTCGGCATCCATGCGGATATCGAGATAATGGTCAAAGCCTAAGCCGGGTGCCAGTAGTGCAGCTTCACCGTTTTTACCTAAATCATTAATGTAATAAACCGCACTCCAAAACTCTTCTGGCGTGACATCAAAGTCTTCAATCGCTTGGTAAAGATCACGAACGACGCGGTGAACGATATGTTTAAATCGTTCGTCACCGCCTTCTTTATCCATACCGGCTACTTTTTTAAGCAGAGATTGTACTTGTGCAGTGTTCATTGTTTTAACTGACATGACGTTGGTCCTCATCTGTTGTTTTTGTTATATCGGATTTTTGTCTTAACTGATTGGGAATACCCGTTAAGTAGTAACTATTTACTTTTATTTTTTTATATAAATATCTGTTATTGAAGCTTTTAACGATCATCTTCGTTTATTGAGGATGGGTGACGGCATAAGGGTGTCACTGCAATATCCATATAAGGAAACAAGGGAAGTCCTGTAATTATGTCGTGCAATTCGACATTACTGTCGACATCAAAAATACTAACGTTTTCGTAACTACCGCTGATACGCCATAAATGACGCCATTTACCTTGGCCTTGTAGATCTTGTGAATAGGCTTTTTCGCGAGCCTTGATATCGGCTACCATCGCCTCTGGCATATCAGTGGGTATATTCACTTTCATTTCGACTTTAAAAAGCATGTAAACTCCTTATTTTTATGTCTTTTGTGCTTTTTGCTCAGGACTATTTCCCGTCTATTTACGACGGTAAAATGCTAACTTGTCTTCATCGATCTCAACCCCTAAGCCGGGTGTCGTGGGAATCTCGACTCCGAAGTTTGAGTAGTTGAGCGGGTTAACTACAATGTCGTCCTTCATCAACAACGGGCCAAACATTTCGGTGCCTACATGCAACTTTTCAAGGGTTGACCATGCATGCAATGAAGCAACAGTACCGATGGTTCCCTCAAGCATGGTGCCGCCATAAAGGCCGATCCCAGATGCTTGCGCTACTGATGCCAGCTTGAGTGCACCGATAGGCCCTGCCGATTTAGCAATTTTCAATGCATAAGATCCGCTAAATCCTGCTGCCGCGAGCTGAAAACCATCCGTTGCATCATTAATGGATTCGTCCGCTAAGATGGGAATAGTAAATTTTTGTGAAAGCCTTACTAGCGAAGCAAAATCTTTAGTTGGGGTTGGTTGCTCTACCCAGTCAATCCCTGCCGATTGCAAAGCTTGCATACCTTTAGTTGCGGTAGATTCATCCCAGGCTTGGTTGACATCAACGCGAATACTCACAGAATCTCCTAAAGCGGCTTTAATTGCAGCAACGTGCTTTACGTCCTCCATTACAGGGCGAGAGCCAATCTTTAACTTAAAGACACAATGGCGTTTCGCTGCGATCATGGATTGAGCTTCATCGATATCTTTAGCGGTATCTCCGCTGGCTAGCACCCACAATACGGGAAGGTGCTGGTGAATCGCTCCACCAAGCAGTTGAGAAACCGATAAACCTTGTTGCTTACCGTTTAGGTCAAGTAGTGCGGTTTCGATGGCAGATTTTGCCAAATGATTTGCACGAATATTGGCATTCAGCCTTACTTTCAAGGTATTGATGTTATTGGAAGGCTGATTAAGTAACAGGGGGGCCAAATAACTATCGATAGTCAGCTTTATACTTTCAGGGCTTTCTGGCCCATAACTTAAACCGCCAATTGTTGTTGCTTCTCCTAAGCCTTCAAGCCCGTTAGAATCTTTTATACGAACAATCACCATGGTTTGAACACCCATGGTTGTCATGGATAGCTTGTGTGGACGAATGGTAGGTATATCGACCAGAATAGCGTCTATTGAATGGATCGTTGTCGACATGAAAACTCCGTGACTTATTATTTTTGTTCTTGTTTAGTCGATAAATTACGGACTTTTTGTAAAACTAACCAATATTGAATAAGTAGCGAGCAATACCTTGGAGGTATGGATGGAATTAAGACATTTACGATATTTTTGCGTTGTTGCCGAAGAGCTTAATTTAACCAGAGCCGCCGAAAAATTATTCATCGCTCAGCCACCGCTAACACGCCAGATAAAACAGATCGAAGAAGAAATAGGCGCAGCGCTTTTTATACGAAAACCTAGAGGGTTAGAGCTAACCCAAGCGGGTTTGTACTTTAAAGATCAGGCGAGGCAAATACTGAATAAGGTGGATACTACAATTGTGGATACGCGGCGTATTGCGGAGCATGGAAAAACGGTGTTTTCCATCGGGTTTGTCCCCTCCATTTTCTACGGACAGCTACCCTTGATGGTCAGACGGCTTAGAAAGAATAAGAACTTAGAAATCATGCTTTACGAATTAAAAACACGCGAGCAAATCGATGCCCTTAAAACAGGGAAAATTGATATCGGTTTTGGCCGCTTGAGTATCGATGATCCAGATATAGAGCAAGAGCTGCTATTTAATGAGCCCGTACTAGCCGCTGTGCCTACCTCACATGTGATTTCTAAATCGAACCCTACTATGGCGGCTTTATCTGAAGTCCCCATGATCACTTTTCCTGCCGGGAATGGGCCTAACTTTTCCGATATATCGCAGTCTCTTTTTCACAGCCGTGGTTTAAGCATTAATGTAGTCCAGCAAGTCAATGATGTGCAAACCGCGTTATCGCTGGTGGCTTCTGAAATGGGGTTTACGTTAGTGCCTGATCAGGTAAAACGCTTAACCCGCGAAAACGTAAGCTTCGTTGAAATTACAGGAGACAGCATTTCTGTACCGGCTATTGCGTCTCGCCGCCGTGATGAGGCACCTAACTCTGTAATGCGTTTAGCAAATACTATTTTGGCTGAGCTGGTTGAAAATCGACTATCGGGCCGCTACCCGTAATGTCCACTATTTATCCAGTCCGCCCTTTCATTGCTGCTAGTTTTCTATACAAAGTAGCTCGCGATATGCCCATCGCTTTAGCCGCCTGCGTTACATCACCATCCGAAGCCTCCATGGTTTTCCGGATAAGCTGATCATATGTGCTGTTAAGTGTTCGATTATAATTTTGAGAGAGATGAGAGGCTTGAAAGGGATTCGGGCTATCATCATCGCGCGTTAGATTACTTGATGACAACGTCTCAGGTAAGTCATCAACGGTAAGGAGCGTCGATTCGGCCAAGGTATCCGCATACACCAGTGCACTTTTCAGCTCTCGGACATTACCAGGCCAAGAATATTGATTAATAAAATCCATTAAGCATGATGAGAACCGTCGCGGTTCTATCGAGACTTGATCCATAATTTTCTGCGCGAGTTCAAGCACGTTACTACGTTGACGCAGCGGAGGAATCGTTAAAGTAACACCATTAATGCGATAATACAGGTCTTGCCTAAAATCCCCTTTTGATACGGCGTTTTCAAGGTGTTGATGAGTAGCGCAAATCAGCTGAAAATTGATTTTTTGCACTTTATTTGAGCCTAGCCTATTTACCTCTTTAGTTTCTAATACTCGCAATAATCGAGTTTGCAAAGCAATGGGCATATCACCTATTTCATCTAAAAATAATGTACCACCATCCGCCTCCTCTACTTTACCTTTAGCCCCCGTTTTGTTTGCTCCAGTGAAGGCTCCACCTAGATATCCAAATAATTCGCTCTCGATCAGGGCATCAGGAATAGCAGCACAGTTTACTGCTATGAATTTACCCCTTTTGTTCGGGCTTAGTTCGTGGATTTGTCGAGCGGCAATTTCTTTACCCACTCCCGACTCACCAAGCACCAACACCGGAAGACGTCCAATCGCTTTAATACATTTTTTAAGTTGTTGATGAACGGCAGGCTCACCAAATGAGGTAATTTCTTGCTCATCCTCAATCACAGTATCGGATTGTGATAACGGGTGGGAAACATGAGTAAGTTTTGATGGTGAGCAGTGAGAATGCTGATCATTTACGTGAGCGTACAAGCTCACGCCATTATTCATGGTCATCTTGAAGGTAGTATCCTTAAGTAAACCTTGATCAAATAGAACAGAGAAATCATCAAAAAAGAGATCCGAAAAGCCTACTCTTCTATGGTTCAAATCTAGATTGAAAAAATGGGATCCGACCGAGTTAGCGCCGATTACCTGTTGATCATATGACAGTACGAGTATTACTTTTTGATGATGACTAGTGTGTTCGTAATCAGAGGAAAGCTCGATAATAATGGCGTCAGGAATCGAGTAAATGAGGTCCCTTTGTATATTTTTAGCGCACTGCTCTAAAACATAAAAAGCAGCAGGGTCACGCACCGGATTCTCGTTTGTAAGGTCCACCGTTCCACAGATGGTGTTGTATTGATCAAAAATGGGAACGGCAACACAATTAAAATTGCGGTGTGCTTCCTTGTAATGTTCTTGCCCATAAACACTGATCAAGCGGCTAGCCTGTAAAGCACACGACATAGCAGATGTTCCTATCATCTCTTCACTCAATACAGCACCGGGTGTGAATGCTTGCATAATTTTTTTTTCGGCTATATTTTTTGATTTATAGACCTTAAGTGCTGTGCAATTATTATCGGTTAATAATACCGACCAACCCGCACCAGCCATTGTGTTGTATAGGTTATCAAGGTTTCTTTTGGCGCTATGCAAAAGTAAGCGGTGGTCTTCAAGTAGGCTGTTTAGGGACTGAGCGGATAGGTGTTTGTAGTCTACTCGGCCAGTCATGGGCAGGCTCTTTTCTGCGCACCTCTCCCAAGACTGGTAGATATCTTTGTCTAAAATATCAGACGCTATTGCTCGCCTTTGGGTAAAGTCTTTTCTAATAAGATCGAGTCTTGTCGGCATACCAGTAACCTAACTTATTATTTTTATGTATTTTCGAAATTAACGTAACCAAGAATCGTAGTCAATTGGCGCCTGCAGTGTTCGGGTTGGAAATAGAGGCGTATTTTAACGGATATAGGAAAAAAGCCTCCGTCAATTACAGGCGTAAAAGACGGAGAAAAATGTTGAACAGGGTGAAACGAGGGACAGAAAAATGCGTCTTTAAAATGGATACTCAATAGGGGCTGCCGTGGTGCTAATCCATTTACGCTGGCTGAACTCATCGATGTTAACAACACCACCAAAACGGCTATGGTTACCTGAGGCTTTCATGCCACCAAACGGCACTTGGTATTCATTATTGACTGTTTGGTCATTGATATGGACCATACCTACATCAATACTATTGGCTATCGAGCGTGCTCGATCAGTATTTTTACAATGTATAGCAGCCGCCAATCCGTACTCACTTTCATCTATTAAATCAATCAACTCCTTATCATTACTATATGAAATTATAGGCGCTACTGGGCCAAATATTTCTTCTTTATAAATTGGCATATCAGGTGTCACATCTGTGATAACAGTAGGGTAAATGTAATGTCCTTCTTGCTTACCTCCACAGAGTACTTTAGCGCCTAAGGCTACCGAATCATTGATCAGCTGCATAACCCTATTCGCTTGCTTAAGCGTAATCATAGGGCCTAAATGCACGGAATCGGTAAACGGATTACCTACGTGTAGCGCTTGCGCTCTTTCTTTTAAACGACTAGCGTATGCAGTTACTCGGCTCTGATGGACAATATGTCGGCCTGACTGCATACAGATTTGCCCTTGATGTAAAAAACTTCCCCAAGCCGCGCATGAAGCAACCGGATCTATATCAACATCATCTGTCACAACAAATGCGTTATTGCCCCCTAGCTCAAGTGATGATTTTTTTAAGTGCTTGCCACAAAACTCTCCTATTGAGCGACCCACCGCTGTTGATCCTGTAAAGGCAATCATATGGACATCCTTATGTGTAACTACCTGATGGCCAGCTTCTCCATCGCCCAACACTAAGCTACACACGTGATCAGGCAAACCTGCTTGTTTCAGTAAATCGACAATTAAAAAACCACCAGTAACGGCGCTGTTTACATCGGGCTTAAGCACCACGCTATTGCCCATCGCTAAGGCTGGCAGAACAGCTCGCAGAGATAAAAGCAATGGAAAATTCCAAGGTGAGATAACACCAATAACGCCAAGGGGGACTCTTATCCAGTGATTCTCACGGCCTGGCATACTGGAAGGTAAGATCTCACCTGTTGCTTCTAAAGGCATCGTGGCACTCATGTATGCTTGCTCAATACACGCTTTTAACTCCCATTGCGCCTTATCAGGAATGGATCCACATTCACGGATGTTCCACGTATTAATTAACTCGGCATTAGCACCAAGAAGTTCAGCAAAGCGACGAAGAACATTGGATCGTGTTTGGAAATCAACATTTTTCCATTTTGTTTGAGCTTGCTTAGCTTTTTCAACCTGAGTATCAATATCGTGGGGTGATGAATAAACGAAACTTCCTAATACAGCACCGGTTGCAGGCTCAGTAATCGCCATTTTATTCACTTCATTTTCTGCATTTACGTCGAGATGACAGTCATTTTTAAAAATATCATGGAAATTCATAATCAACTCCTAACGATAGTTCTGGGCGATGATTTGATCGGCAATATACGAGGATAGCGCATACACTGTTTCTGACGGGTTGTATCCAATCGATGTGGGTAACAAGCTTGCATCTGCGATATAGAGTCGTTTTATATCGTGTGTTTCACCGCTAGGGCTGACTACCGTAGTTTTTGGATCTGCGCCCATTCGACAGGTGCCTTGAGGATGAAAAGAGGTATAACGGTATCGTGCTGGTTCGTTCTTAAGGGCATCAATAACCGGGTCTATATCGGCTTCTGTTTGTATGATGCTCTTATTCGATGTCGGTAAATACACATGATCTGCACCGGCAGCAAAGAGTATTCTTGCATTATATTTAAGGCCTGCTTTCATGGCGTCGAAATCGTGGTCATCTACTTCATAAATAATTTTTTTAACACCATCAACGAATGTAACCTCGCCAACATTTTTATCATGGATAAGCGTAATTAAGCGCAAACTGTTACGGTATTGCTCCATATAAGCAACATAGGGCTTACCTGTACCAGGCTCGGCTTGGAAGCTCGCTTCTACCGGTTCTTGTATTGCATTAAGTAATAAATAGCCGCCGTCCTCAGGCAATGTGTGCTCATCTACATATAAGGAATGCGTAGCGCCATGAGAATCGTTTATAGGTGTGTTAAACATGGCCGTGACTGAAAGAGATGGGTGGCAAGCAAAGTTTTTTCCAACCTGCCCGCTTGAGTTACAAATACCCGATTGCTGCAAAATGATGGGGCTCTGAATGGGGCCTGCAGCTAAAACAACCACGGGCGCGGTCACGTTTAAATGCGTTTTTTTTGCTTTAGTGTTTGGATCAACCACCTCGGCTTCAACACCAGTAACACTACCATTCTCTGTGTTAATTTTTGTCACTCGTGTGTCAGCATATATCTGCGCACCATGATTACAGGCCCATGGTAAATAAGTGACTAACATAGATTGCTTTCTATCAGTTTTGCAGCCAGAAAAGCAAAAGCCCGTGAGTGCACAGTCTTTAATATTGCGGCGTGCATTGCCTATGTTTATATCAAGCTTGTTAAGCCCTTTGGCGATGTAAGCTGCACCCGCACTTGTTTCGTGGGCTGCATTGGGAGTGATGTGAAGATTTTTTTCTACTTTTTCAAAATATGGCACCATGGTTTCTAATGTTAAGTTAGTTAACCCAAAATCTTTTTGCCATTTTTTCAGATAGTAATCTGGGGTTCTAAAGCATAATGCGGCGTTAACGACCGTAGACCCCCCAACACACTTGCCTTGTAATACAGTGATGTCGCCGTGTGTGTTGGACTGCCCCCCTTCCTCCTCATAAAGCTTACCCATTGCCACAGCCATCATCTCTTTAAATTCGGACGAAGGCACATAAGGGCCCGCTTCTAAAACAATAACCTTTTTTCCTTGTTTCGCGAGCTCATAAGCATTGATAGCACCACCAGCACCTGAGCCGATCACAATAACGTCAGCTGTTAGAGATAAAGTACCCGATGCTATCGAAGATGCGGTATGCACATTAAGTGTATTTTTATTATTTGTTGTCATAGGATTCTCATCATTAATTAACATGAATTTATTGCCAACATTACGATTGGGGTTCCGGTGTATTACCTAGCTTTGGGATGCCCCACTTATCAGATACCGGTCCATCATAACCAATCGGTTCCCAAGTACTCGGGATCGCCCAATAAGCTAATAAAACCAGCTTTTTAAGACCCATAGCTAATGCGCGTTGTGGGACAGCATCAGAATCACCCCACTCATCTAAAAACTGGGTAGCTTGTGCATCATCTAAGACATGAAAAGGCTTACCATATTTCACAGCTGCCTCATTGGACATATATAGAGCACCGCCACGAACACCCTGTCTGATATGAGGCTCCATGCCCGCCAGCAAAGCTCCTTCCAACGTTGGTATAACAGGTAAAGTATTTGGGTCCACCAAGGTGCTGTCTTGCGTAGGCAAGGACACAGCTAAAATCTTAGTAAAGATCAACGTCTCTTCGTCTGTTAATTTTGACGAGTCTGTTAATAGCCGGGCCATACTGATAGAGGGTATAGACGCGACGGCGGCCGTTATCACGGATACGGTTTTTATAAATGCTCGACGATTCATCATCGTATTTTTCATAATTGACTCTCTTGTGTCTTATTTTTAATGTCATGTCATGAGAGATATGAGGATCAATCTACTTTAGAAGACTTTAACTAACCGGAGATTAACTCGATCACCTTCTGCAAACCCGTTCTTAACCCTGATACTTTGCCCGTACTGAAGCATCAGTTGTAAGTCAGGCCGTACAAAATGGCTATAGGATACTTGCCATCGGCTATTATTAAGCTCGTTATCTTGGTCAGTACCGGATATTTGAGTTTCAGCACCAAAATCATGAAAATAGCTTAGTGATAATCGTGATCTTTCAGAAAAGTGCTTACTAATATGTGTTTGCACACCATATTGAGGATCTTGTTTTAAGCTCCCCGCCACAAAGTCATCATTTTCGCCAAAGATTGTATATTCACCAATCAGATCTAATGAATAACTAGAAGCGATTGGGGTTGTATAAGCCGCTTGAGTTATTAATTTCCAGCGATTTTCGCCAAGATTAATGGCGTCTTTTTTGTTGTAATGGCCAACAGGAACAGATAATAGCGCTGTTACACCAAACGCAGCTTTTGTATCGGCGTTGTTATATAGCCATACTGTGCCACCTACCATGGGATCACCAATGCCAGATGCATCCGCCTCCCCCGCTGTTGTATCTAACGAGACATTGCCAAAAGGGATGATAATCTGAGGATCTGCAATAAAGCCCCCTACATCAATATAATGAACCCAACGCAGCAAACCGATGTCTGTCGTTAACTTCATACCTTCATCAACGAGGTCATTATCGACATACACATCATTATGTGTTGTGTGTTGGTAATAAAGGATGCCTAAATCGATACCTGCGGGTAGTGGGCTATAGTCGCCAGGATCAGTCGCAACCTGTGCCGCACTGGTTGACAGGCTATACGATGCCATGAAGGCTAGGGACGTTCGTAACAAAAGTTTATGTTTACATATCATCATTGCTCACAAATCCTTATTTTTATTATCGGATACTATGAACTAAGCAAAGACTGAGCCTAAATTGATAATTTGATTATTATCAACAGCTTACAATATTTTAGCGATTAAAAACGAATAAAGAATCTCAACTTGAGAAAGCAAAATATAAGTGATGTGTCAATTTGAGAAATGTAAGATTGAAAATGCTAGAAGTACCCGCTTACTCCTCTAGGAATAAACGGGCAATAAGAAACTAGTCTTGTAAAGGCAGTTGCATATGGAAGGTAGATCCAGACTCCTCATCAGATGTCACAGCCATGTGGCCTTGATGCTGTTCAGTGATGATGTAATACGAAAACGACAAGCGTTGCCCCGCGTCGACACTTTTCTCTGGTTCTTGATTGCTAAAGAAAGGCTCGAACAAATACATTTGCTCTTCGTTAGATAATCCTTTGCCATTATGCTGGACCTTAATCCATAGGTTACCGTAGCACTCTGCTAGCAATAGCTTAATGGTTGGGATAAACGGCTTATCGCTATCGGTTGTTAGCACTTCACTTGCTAGCTTCTCATCTAATGAATGACACGCATTACGTAACAAGCTTAAGAATACCTGCTGCATTTCGGTGATGTAGCATGGCGTGAGTGGCAAGTTTTCATCAAAGTGGCGTTCGATTTTGATACGATGAAATGGCAATCGTTCAGATACAGACAGAATATCTCCAGCCAAACGCAATGTGTTTTCCATCACATCGACCATATTAACCATTTGCTTTTTCTCTTGCCGGCTGCGGGCAAATGCAAGCAAGTTGTTAATAATGGTGTTTACCTGATCGCCTTTTAACGACATCTGATTGGCTATTTCATCTAAGCGCTCAGCACGTTTTGCGTTTTGTTGCGCATCATCAGAATCGGCATTTGCACGCAACGCACGCTGAAAACTTCGAAGATCAAGCAGAATGCCTTGTAAAGGTGTATTGATATCATGCGCCATGGTAGAGGCCATCTCCCCCATAAACGACATCTTGTCGTTATGAATGAGCATATTTTCTGCCATGGTCTCTTTACTAATGTCATCAATCAACAAAACGACACCACCGTCACTGTTTTCACGTAACGGGTAAATTGTGATGTCAAAATGGGACATACTGCGCAGGCTTTGCTTAATGTGGACTGTGTCTTGGTTTTTAATCGCCTGCTGAATTTGATCAGGAGAAACCGTGGCCGTTGGGTAAGCTTCCCACAATGATTTACCTAAAGCGCGTTCTGCAGAAATTCCTGAGACTTCCTCGGTACGGCGGTTCCAGTGAGTAATACGTCCATCTTTATCTAAACACACTAACATTAGCGGCATCGATGTCAGAATATCGGTGATATACGCTTCCGATGTCATGAGCCGCTTCGTTGTTAATATATGTTGTGCTATTTCTTGCTCTAGTGCTTCGTTACTGGCAAGTAGCTTGGTATTTGATTCATTAAGCGTTGCTGTACGCTCTTTAACTCGCACCTCTAAATCATCACGTATAGCATGCAGTTCTCTATGGGCTTTAAACAACCGGCGGCGCGCAATGAAAAGCCCCAAAATTACCAGTGACAACAAAATAATAAGAATGCTGCTTGAGAAGTTAGCAACATACTGCCAATTGGTACGACCATCTTCATATTTAAAGTATGACACTATTGCAGCTTGAGCAAAGCTAGGCAGCAATAACGAAAAAATGACTAAATAACGCAATTAGAATTCCTTAAAATCGACGCTAGACCTGCATAAATAACCCGTTAACAAGGGCTACACACCAATATCTTCGTTCCAGAGCTCAGGCTTATCTGCAATAAATTGTTCCATGATAGAAATGCATTCAGGATCATTTAGGACGGTAACCTGAACTCCACGTTCTTTTAGATAAGCCTCAGGTCCTTGAAAGGTTTTATTCTCACCAACAATGACTTTACCAATACCGTATAACAACACGGTCCCACTGCACATATCACATGGAGATAAGGTCGAGTACAGTGTTGCTCGTTGATAGTCTGCGGCTTTTAAACGTCCGGCTTTTTCCAAACAGTCCATTTCCGCGTGCAAAATAGCACTGCCTCGTTGAACCCGCTGGTTATGTCCAGCGGCAACAATTCGATCATCAATAACTAAAACAGAACCTATGGGTATACCACCTGCCGCCAGTCCTTTTTTGGCTTCATCGATTGCGGCTTTCATAAACTTATCCATAGCGTTTCTCCTGATGACAAAAAGAAATAACTGGCTCGTTTCGCATATTGGGAGCAAGTTTCTTAGCGATGTAGTGAAATCAATAGATGTACTCTTACAGGCAGTTAATATATCGATTATCTGTTTAAATTGATAATCTTGAAGGTATTTTTTTGCCTAATATGACTGTTTCCTGAGCTTCTGTGCGGTCTGGCTTGTTACCAAGAGAGCTACGCCCTAGAATAAAGCGATTTTTCATACGAACTGTAAGGGTCTTCACGACATGCGCGCTAGTCAATTTTTAATTGCTACCCTAAAAGAAACACCATCCGATGCTGAAGTTATTAGCCATCAACTCATGCTACGTGCTGGTATGATCCGTAAAGAAGCTTCCGGCCTCTACTCATGGTTGCCCATGGGTTTAAGGACATTGAGAAAGGTTGAGCGAATTGTCCGTGAAGAAATGGAAAATGCTGGCGCTCAAGAAGTATTGATGCCGACAGTACAGCCAGCTGAGCTGTGGGAAGAATCTGGCCGTTGGGAGCAATACGGACCAGAACTACTGCGCTTGAGCGATCGTCATGGCCGTGCTTTTTGCATGGGGCCTACACACGAAGAAGTCATCACAGACTTGGTGCGTCGCGAGCTTAAAAGTTATAAGCAATTACCGGCAAATTTTTATCAAATTCAGACTAAGTTCCGTGACGAGATTCGACCTCGCTTTGGCGTGATGCGCTCGCGCGAATTTATTATGAAAGACGCCTACTCTTTCCATGCTGATCGTGAGTCTCTGCAAAATACTTATGAGATTATGCATCAAGCTTATACGAACATTTTTACCCGACTTGGCTTAGACTTCCGTCCGGTTTTAGCAGATACAGGATCGATTGGTGGTAGTAGTTCTCATGAGTTCCATGTGTTAGCTGATTCTGGTGAGGACGACATCGCGTTTTCTGATAGCAGTGACTATGCAGCCAATGTTGAGCTAGCTGAAGCACTATCACCTGCTGGTGAGCGCGCTGAGCCAACTATGGAAATGACGTTAGTTGAAACACCCAACGCAAAAACTATTGCACAGTTGGTTGAGCAGCATAACCTAGCGATCGAGAAGACAGTTAAAACGTTGATCGTAGCTGCCTCTGAAGAGTCAGATCACTCATTTATTGCTTTACTGGTGCGTGGCGATCACGAGCTTAACGAAATTAAAGCTGAGAAACTGCCAGAAATAGAGTCTCCTTTGCGCATGGCTACAGAAGAAGAAATCCGCGGCTTTATGGATGCAGGACCTGGCTCAATCGGTCCCGTTAATTTAACAATTCCGTGTGTTATCGATCGTGCTGTTGAAAAAATGTCAGACTTTGGCGCTGGAGCGAATATCGAAGGGAAGCACTTTTTCGGTATTAACTGGGATCGTGATATGCCAACACCAAAAGTCGCTGATCTACGCAATGTTGTGGAAGGCGATCCAAGCCCATGTGGTCAAGGCACGTTACAAATTAAACGTGGTATTGAAGTGGGCCATATTTTCCAATTAGGCACTAAGTATTCAGAAGCGATGAACGCAACCGTCTTAGATGTGAATGGTAAAGCTGTCGCTATGGATATGGGCTGCTACGGCATCGGTGTTACGCGTGTTGTAGCGGCGGCTATCGAACAAAACCATGACGAAAACGGTATTATTTGGCCGGCTTCGCTGGCTCCATTTCAGGTCGCCCTTATCCCTTTAAATTATGATAAATCTGAAGAAGTTCAACAGGTTGCAGACGCCATTTATAGTGATTTAAAAGCGGCAGGCATCGAAGTTATCATGGATGACCGTAAAGAGCGGCCCGGTGTTAAATTTGCTGATGCTGAGCTAATGGGTATTCCTCATCGCCTCG